>JAABUU010000021.1_pt1 | contig 366514 bp, 373 predicted proteins | sample 5559301 | NCBI WGS metagenome assembly JAABUU01 (sample SAMN10711884, study PRJNA513360) | rock metagenome | isolation source: Antarctica rocks | place: Antarctica: Victoria Land, Richard Nunatak white
AACCCTAACCCTAACCCTAACCCTAACCCTAACCCTAACCCTAACCCTAACCCTAACCCTAACCCTAACCCTAACCCTAACCCTAACCCTAACCCTAACCCTAACCCTAGATCCGATTCCTAGATCCGATTTTCGCTAGACTCAATTAGAATAAAATCAGACGAAGATTAAATAAAGAATAGATGAAGAATAAATGAAGATTAAAATCGTAACAGAAAATACTAGAAAAGAGAAAAAATGTTGAATCATATTTGAGTCAAGTCTGAGTCAAATTTAGATCAGATCTCAACTAAATTGTTAATTAGTTTTAATTAATTTTGATACATTCATAACATTACTTTTCTCTTTGAAAATTCATGTTTGCATGAATAGAACAAATGAAACGCAAAAATTTTTCATTGTTTTTCAATTTAGTATGACTTGTCTGAATAAAACTTATGAAATTTAACTAAAACTTCTTTCAAACTTTCAAATTCTTCTTTATTGACATAGTATCATTCATCATTTTGATTTAATCTTGTTCATTTAACTTTGTATTATATTTGATTTCAATAACATTTAAAGTTCAAAATGTCATTTATTTTTCAATGCTCATCATCTTTAATAGTGAGAAATCTAGATGATTCTGAATGTTGTTCTGATAAAAGATCATTGAAACAAAAATGTAATAACTTTGAACTGAATATTGAATGAAGCTGATTCATGCTTATTGATAAATGAAAATGATAAAAGATTTCAACTTTGACAGTGATTTGATAAAATTTTAGCTGTTTATCTTTCAAATTCTTACATGATTTAATTATCTTTATGTTTCTAAAGAATAATCAAACTTAGTCGTTTACTTCATAGATGATGTTTCATTTATGTTTATTGATTTGAGTTTCAATGATCTGCTTCATTTTTTTCAATTGCTGATGATTGAAGATAAAAAGTTCTTTCATTCAAATGATAATATTATTGACTTTTTTAGCTTCAAGACATTTGCAAGTTGTTTTATAGTCAGTTGTATCTGAATCAAAACTCATTCAAGAGTGAAACTCTTTATTAAAGTAGAATGAGATCATTGAGATGATTGAGAAGATATTGAAATTTTCGCTGAATTTCATCATTGAAAGTCATTTTGCTCAGTCATTCTGCATGTAGTTACAATAGATTCTTAATTCATGTTCAACATCTTGATTAATTCATTTTGATTGATTATCAATTTCAGAATGATAAACTGTTGATAAACTAGTTGTGATTTTTAGTTACTTGCAAAGACTTTGTCACATGATTGATATGAATTGAAAGTCTCTGTTTGAAATAATAGAATTAAATAGATCATGAAGTCAATAAATGTTTCATAGCATGATTCAAATTATTTCTTCAATTAAGATGTTATCATCTTTTCAATGATAGAAAACATAGTGACGTTTCTTGATGAAATGACATATGATTGTACAAATGATGTTATAATCTTTTGATAGAAATAACTCAATGATGAAGTTCATAATTATATTTTTTCAACATTTTTGTGAAATTGAAAAAGAATGAAGAAGTTTATTAATGCTATTTCTAGATGTTTTGCTTTGTTGATAAACATGATTGTTTTGAATGTAATGTCTAATTGTTGCTCAATGATTTGATCAATAGTAGAAACGTTGAACTAGATTAATAGTTTTTCGATTGTCAGAATGAGAAATGAAAGACTGATCATGAATTTTCTTTAGTAATTTCATATGCATTTTCTCAGAAATTCACAGTAGATATCAAGTGTTAAAATGATCTGATAGTAATTTTCAGTACGCTGAGTTGATTCAAAAATGTCAATCAAAAACATTTTGATTAAAGCATTGATTTTAATGTTTATTTTGTTTAATCAAAATATAATTTGAAAGTTGAACTTAAATAAAATGTTTAAATAATTGACTTGATGTCAAGTTAACTGTTTATTTTTCATGAAAATCTTCAGAGTCTGATGATCAATGAATATCTGAATGAGTAGTTCAATGCATTCAAGCTTGAATCTTCAATGTTTGAAACATCAAATAATGATTAGCAGTTTCTTATCATAAATATGATAATTGCATTCAGCAAGAATCATGCTTTTGCTGTAGAAAGTTATTGAGTGAAGAACTTTTTCATCATCATACTGTGATAGAATTTCATCTTTGACGTAGTCAGATGCATTGATTTCTAGAATAGTTTATCATTTGAAATTGAAATGTTGTAGTATTGAAATTAAGCTGACTTGTTTCTTCAAATTATCAAAAGTTTGAACACAAACTTCATTTCATACAAAAGATGTATTCTTTCTAGTTAATTGAGTGAATGATTTGACTAGCTTCAAAAAGTCTTTAATGAAACAATGATAAAAGTTAATGAATTTCACGAAGCTTTGAACTTCTTTTAGATTGATTAATGTAACTCAGTTGATTATGACTTTCACTTTAATAAAGTTCATGCAAAGACTTTGTTTTAAAACTATGACTTTTAAAAAGACAGTTTCTTCTACGTTGAATTTGCACTTTTAAATATCTACTTGTAAATCAGCTTCTTGTAGATGATTTAATATCATTTTGACATGTTGTTAATATTCTTGTTGAGTTTTGCTATAAATCAGAATGTCGTTCAGATAGACTTGACAAAAGTCATTTAGAAAGTTTCAAAGAACATCATTCATATACTGCTGAAATAAGACAGAATCATTGATAAGTTTAAAAGATATCATCTTTGATTTATATGCTTTTAATGCAATAATAAAGATAGTGTAGTTCTCATTATCAGAATGCATTTGTAGTTTGTTGAATATCAAAATAATATTCAATCAAGTCAAATGTTTGCAATCAACTATTTTGTCAATTACTTCATTTATGAGTGATAAAGAATAATAATTTCTTTTAATAATAGCATTGAGCTTTTGATAATTAACGCAAAATTGTAGATCTTCACTTGCTTTCAAAATGAACAGAATGAGTGAGAAATATGAAGCTTTGCTAGAAATTATAAATTTTTTGAAAAGATTTTCATTCAAATATTTCTTTACTTTCTGAAGCTTGTAAAGAAACATTCAATATGCTCAACAGCAAAATGATGTTACGTCACTAGTAAGTTCTATCTTATGATCATACAAATGATGAGATGATAGCTTGTTTGCTTGAACTCAATCAAAAATATTTAGAAAATTCTAATATTTTAATGATAGCTTGACTTTAATATTTTCTAGATTCTGAGTCATTTCATTGACTGAAAAGATGTTTATGACATTTAGTTTGCATTGAGTATTGTAGATGATTTTTCTATTGATGTTTTCAATGAACATAGCAAAAATCTCTGTCTGATTCTTCTTTTTTCGTTTTACTAATGCTTAAAAAGAGATGACATTTATGTTTTGAATTAAGAATGATTCTTTCTGAAAGAATAAAACTGAGTGCTTGAACATCTTAGAAGTTTTGCTGTGAGTTGCTGAAGAAGTTAAAGTTGATCATAATCAACTTGAGTACTTTGTATTTAATGAGATCAAAAAAATCGAAATAGAAGTATTTAATTGATCAGAAAATACGATAGTATCATGTTTTATGTTCAATAATATTTCATTTTTATTCATTTAAAGTTTGCTCAATATAGCTTCATGATGCTTGATATCAGCTATCAGCATTGACATAGTCAATTTCTTATGACTTTCAATCATAAGATTGAATAGAATCTTATGAGTAATAGTTTTTCTAGCTAACTTTTCATTATAGTTTTGTATTAACTTCTCTTTTGCTAGCAATATAAATTGTATTTTAAGTTTCTAACATACTTTATTGACTAGCTTGTCATGTATCAGCATGTAGATGACAAAATCACTATTTATCAAAAAGCGAAGATTGAAAAAATTGCTTTGAGAGATAAGAGAAGCATTGATCAGAAATGATTTTTCAAAATAATTTTCTTTCAATAAAACTTTGATTTGACTGCATAAAGATATGATTTCTATCTTTTCAATAACTTTAAAAGAGATAGCTAGTTTTTTGAATCAAAATCAAATTCAGAGTTTGATATAAATTGATTAAACTCATCATCTTTTAATACATTAATTCTTGATCAATCAAAGCACTCTTTAGAAGTATGATCTGATTTGTGACAGATGAAACAGATTTCAACTTGTAAATCAATGTCTTTGACGTTAGTTAAAATCACGTCATGCAGCTTTGAATGATCAACAAGTGTAATGACTTTGATCTTTTTATAAAGATTCAATGAATCTTGTTTCTCAGCAAAGATGACTTAATTTCTGACTTTGATCAAGAATTTCTTTTCTTTGATGTTATTCATGACTTGATGCTCATTGTTCAAATGAATCAAATAACTATGAATTTCATTGAGAGATTCTGACTGAATCAGCTGATTACTTCAAACTGCATGAAAACAATAAATTATCTTGTTTTGTAAATTAACAATCAATTGCTTTTCATGATATTTTAAATAAAAGAACAGACGTTGAAATATTGAATAAAAGTTGCTGAATTTGCTCTTTTCTTGAATGAGATTAACATATTTTCTTTGAAAGTTTATTTCTTTGTCAGAATCATCATAAAGCTGAGCAAGTTCATTTAGTAAATCATTAATTGTTGAATAAAAGTTCAATGAATCTTGCTGACATTTGACTAAAATGACTTTGATTATGTCTTTGCTGATTCAAGAATGAATGTAAACTAGTATAGCTTTGTCATTGTTAAAATGATTGATATTGATTTCTAGCTTGTCGCGAATCTTTTCTTATCAATCATTTCAAATAAATTCTTTTTCATCAATAAACAAAGATGAATTTGAAAGCTTTTGAGATCACTTGAATGAATTAAACATGATGAAAGAAGTTGTTATGATTTTAGTTACACATCTTCATTGATAGCTATGTTGACTATTCTGAGAATTATCGTCGATTGCTCGTCGCTAGAGCATAGACTTGTTTTGAAGTCAACTTTATTCAGAGTTAGCTTATGTTCTTCTGAGTCATATAAATAGTCGACTTTTCTCTTCTAGATACTTTTCTTTCTTAGCATTTATATACTTGTTACATTACATTCATATGACTCACTCTATGCTAATTTCTAACATTATATAAATGCTTCTTCGTGCAGACAAAGTCAAATATACTGCAACTAACTCTTCAGTGTTTCTGTCAATCTTTCAACTCATTATTGACATTTGATCTAGTCAACTTGCAGCATTCAGAAACACTCATCTCATTGAGTGCTCTGTTCAATTCATACGTTTATTAATCTTGTTCTAAATGACTCGAGATCATCAGCAGCATTCACTTTACTTCTTTCTCTCATGAGCTGATCAGCGAGATGAAATAAACGATCGAAATCATTCGACTAGATCAAAGATCAGCAAATACATTGCTCATTCAAATTCACAAGAGATTCTTCAAATTTGATGAGCATTCAAACGAGATCAGTCATAGAACTACGTGAAGTCTTTATTTCAAAAAGCAATCAAAGAGATCAGTCTAGAACTGCGTGAAGACTCTATCTCAATGAGCAAACTTTCAGTGAGTCTGCTTCAATGACATCGTCAATGCAATGATCTTCTCATCATTCTATCTATCAGTGAATCGATTCGTCTATCAGTTCACATGCAACTAGTGAGTCTGCTTCAATGACATCTTTCGTCAATGCAATGATCTACAAGCACATCGCTCTATCTATCAGTGAATCAATCTATCTCGAGTTTCTGTGTCAACTAGTGAGTCTGCTACAAAGATGCATTCAATATTGATCTCATCATCAAGTCAGTCACTCGATAGTTAGTCTGCTTGAACAACACTTCAAGTGAGTTTGCTACAAAGATAAACAACAATTGATCTCTTGATTGAGTCAATCAACGAATGAAACAAGCTCTACTATGTAGTAGATCTGAATCAGAAGTGAGTCTGCTTCAATGACATAATCAATGCAATGATCTATCTACTCACATCGCTTTATCTATCAGTGAATCAATTTATCTTGAGTTTCTGTGCAACTAGTGAGTTTGCTTCAATGACATCTCTATCTTGCATAGTGAGTCTGCTACAATAAACATTTCGATTCTGCATAAGATTAAGAGAATACATTCATGCAAACATGAATCATTGAAGAAAAGAAGTAATGTTACGATTCTAGCTACACATCTTCATTGATAGCTATGTTGACTATTCTGAGAGCTATCGTTGATCGCTCATCGCTAGAACATAGACTTGTTTCAAAGTCAATTTTATTCAGAGTTAACTTATGTTCTTCTGAATCATATAAATAGTTGACTTTTCTCTTCTAGATACTTTTCTTTCTTAGCATTTATATACTCGTTACATTACACTCATATGACTCGCTCTATGCTGATTTCTAACAGAAGTAGAAGTATCTTTTTTAGTCAATTGCAGTTGATGTTGTAGTTTCATCAGCTGATCTTGAAGCTTTTTAAGATTTAAATTCAATCATTCTTTTGCTTGATCAATTTTCTTGAAATGAGTCTTTCATATTTATTCATTGAATATTCTATCAAATAACTCACAAACTTCTACATCTAAATCTCATTGAGTTTCAAGATTGTTTAAATCTTTTAGAAAAACTTCTGTGTTTTGTTCAACTTAATGTCGTAGCTGCTTTACATTTTTGATATCTCAAAGAATAGAGACTTTCAGAGATTTATCAAGTGTCTGAGAATGAGACATGAATTAATGATGTTTTCATATGAAGTCAGTTCTAAGAAATTTCAATAAATGAGAAAATAACTTAAAGTAAATGATTGAATCAAGACTTTGATTACTCTTGAAGAGATTGAATTAAGTATTCACAGATGATTGAATCATGATAAAGATTTTGATGATTGAGTGAATGATGATGCTCAATAGTGTCAGAATCATGTTTAAATAATACAATCAATGAAAATCAGAATTGATAGTGCTTGATCTTTAAAGATAGCTATAACTGAATATTAAGAATACAGAAGAAGATTGATATAAAAACTTCTATCTATGTAATGTTCAAAGACTGTGCTAGACTTGAAAGAAATGTGTTTGTAATATGAAAAGAAAATGATGTAAATGAACAAGATGTTGATGAAAGAAAAGAATGTTAAGAAAGAAAAAGAATGTTGAAAAAGAAAAAGAGTATTGAGAAAGAAAAAGAGTGTTGAGTCATATCTGAGTCAAACTTGAGTCAGATCTAGATCAGATCTTGACTAGATCATTGACTAGCTCTAATCAGTCTTAATATGCTCGTAACATTACTCTTTTCTTTGAAAATTCATGTTTGCATGAATGTAACTTCTTTGCTTGCTTTTGTTGATAGTTATTTCAACATTTAGCGCGATTTACTTGAATATAATTTATGAAATTTGTTCAAAACTTTCTCTGAATCATTGAATTTTTCTTTATCAACATAGTATCATTCGTCGTTTCTATTTAGATCTTTTCATTTGACTTTGTACTGTATTCAATCTCAATAGCATCTGAAGTTTAATATATCATTTATCTTTCAATGTTCATCGTTTTTAATAATGATTGATCTGAGTGATTTTGAATGTTGTTTTGATAGAAAGTTTTCTGAATATGATCATAGTAGCTTTGAGCTGAACATTGAATGCAGATGCTTCATGCTGATTGATAAATGAAGATGATAAAAGATACTCACTTTAACAGTGATTTGATAAAGATTTAATTGTTTATTTTTCAAATCTTTGCAAAGTCTTGTTGTCTTGATGTTTCTGAAAGATAGTCAAACTCAGTCATTTACTTCATATGTGATGTTTTGTTTATGTTTATTGATCTGAACTTCAATGATCAGCTTCATCTTTTTCAATTGTTGATGATCAAAGCTCAATAATTCTTTCATTTGAATGATAATATCATTTGTCTTTCTAGCTTCAAATTGTTCACAAGTTGTTTTGTAGTCAGTTGTATTTGAATTGAAACTCATTCAAGAATGAAATTCTTTATTGAAGTAGAAGAAAATCATTGAAGTGATTAAGAAAATATTGAAATTGTTGTTGAATTTCATCATAAATATTTATTTGACTCAGTCATTCTGCATGTAATTGCAGTAAATTCTAAGTTTGCATTCAATGTTTTAATTGACTCATTTTGATTAATCATTAATTTCAGAATGATAAACTGTGAATAAACTAGCTGTAATTCTCAATTGTTTACAAAGACTCTTTCACATAGTTGATATGAATTGAAAGTCTTTGTTCAAAACAATAGAACTGAGTAGATCATGCAGTCAATAAACTGTTTCTTCAACTGAAATGTCATCATCTTTTCAATGACAGAGAACATAGTAACATTCTTTGATGAGATGACATATGATTGTGCAAATGATGTTATAGTCTTCTGACAGAGATAGTTTAATGATGAAGTTCATAACTATATCTTTTCAGCATTTCTGTGAAATTGAGAAAGAATGATGAAGTTCATTGATGCTATCTCTAGAGACTTTGCTTCGCTGACAAGCATGACAGTTTCAAATGTATCATTGAATAGTAGTTCAATGATCTGATCAATAGTAAAAACGCTAAACTAAATCAATGATTCATTTATTGTTGAGATGAGAGATTGAAGATTGATCATGCACTTCTTATAGTAATTTCATGTGCATGTTCTCAGAAACTCATAGCAGATCTTTTTTAAATAGAATGTCATCAATAATTTTGCAGTTCTTCATCTTAGTACATTCTCATTATTATACTGAAACAGTATTTCATCTTTTACATAGTTTAATGCATCGATTTTCAAAATAGTTTGATGTTTGAAATCAAAATGACGAAGAACTGAAGTGAAATTAATCTGTTTCTTCAGATTTTTGAAAGTTTGAATGCAGACTTTGTTTCAAACAAAAAATGTGTCTTTTCTAGTCAATTGAATGAATGATTTTGTTGAAATTATGTCTAAATCATTCAATCAAAGAAACTCAGAACTGATATGTATGTATTGTTTTTTAAAGATAGCTATAACAAGACATTAAGAATATAGAAGAGAAAGAGTGCAAGCTCTTTTATAAATAATGACTTGAGACTGCGTTAGACTCGATACAGATGTGATGTAATATGTCAGATGTGTTTATTTAAAAGAATGATGAAAGAAGTGAATGAAGAAAGTGTTGAACAATGAGAAGAAGTGCTGAGAATGACTTGAAGAAGTACGCTAGATTCAAACTAGACATAGCATCATGACTGACTTTAATCAAATTGATTAAAATTAAATCTGAACTTTGATTGATTCAGACATGTTCATAACATTATTTTTTTCTTTGAACATTCATGTTCACATGAATAAAAAAGAAATAAAAGCAAAAAAAAAAAAAAAATTCATCATGTTTTTAATTTAGTACAACTTATTCGAGTATAGCTTGTGAAATTCATTCAGAACTTTCTTCGAGTCATTGAATTTTTCTTTATCAACATAGTATCATTCATCATCATGATCTACTTCGATTCATTTGATCTTGTATTGTAATCTTTCATTATATCGTCTGAAGTTCAATATATCATCTACTTTTCAGTGCTTTTCATTCTCTTCAATGATCATTGATTTAAAGAACTCAGAATGTTGTCTTGATAAAGAATCATTGAGTGAAGATCATAAATACTTTGAGCTGAACATTGAATGTATATGCTTCATGCTTCTAGATAGCTGAAGATGATAGAAGATTTCAACTTTGACTGTGATTGAATAGAGATTGAGCTGCTTGTCTTTTAAATCTTTGCATGATTTAATAATTTTGATGTTTTCAAAGACTAATCAAATTTGATCATCTACTTCATAAATGACGTCTCATCTATGCTTGTTCATCTGAGCTTCGATGATCTGCTTGATCTTTTTCAATTGTTAATGATTGAAGATAAGAAGTTCGCTCATTCAAATGATAATGTCATTGATCTTTCTAGTCTCAATACATTGATGAGTCATTTCATAATCAGTCTTATCTGAATTGAAACTCTTTCAAGAATGAAAGTCTTTATTGAAGTAAAAAGAAATCATTGAGATAGTTGAGAATGTATTGAAATTGTCACTGAATTTCATCATTGAAAATCATTTAGCTCAGTCATTCTGCATGTAATTGCAGTAAATTCAAAGTTCATGTTCAATATCTTGATTAGCTCGTTTCAACTGATCATCGATCTTTAAATGATAAACTGTTGATAGATTGACTTTGATCTTCAGTCATTTACAAAGACTTTGTCACATGATTGATATGAACTGAAAGTCTCTATTTGAAACGATAGAACTGAATAGATCATGAAGTCGATAGACATTTCATAGCATGATTCATACTGTTTCTTTGATTGAGATGTCATCGTCTTTTCAATGACAGAGAACATAGTGATGTTCTTTGAAAAGACAACATATGATCGTGCAAATGACGTTATAGTTTTTCGATAGAGATAACTCAATGATGAAGTTCATAATTATATCTTGTCAACGCTGCTGAAAGATCAATAGAGACTGAAGCAAATCATTTGTATCATCTTGAAATGCTTTGCTTCGCTGATAAACATAACAGTTTTGAATGTATTGTTGAATAGTTGCTTGATGATCTGATCAATAATAGAAGCGTTGAACTAGATCAATCATTCATCTAATGTCAGAGTGCAAGATTGATGATTGATCGTGAATCTTTCAAAGCAATTTCGTATGCATTTGTTTCAACATTCATAGTAGATTCTTTTTAAATAGAACATTGTCAATGATTTGACAGTTTTTTAACTTCATGTCATAAAGCTTCAGTTCATCTTTGTTCATAGCTTGTTGATACTCATTGCATAGTTCATTCTTCTGATTGACTAGATGTACATGTTGATAGAGATTAATCTTGTATTCAGATTCAATTTCGAACTTAATCAATAAAATATTTATTCAATTTGAGATCAGTATACTTTGAAAATGATCATTCATGTCTTTAACTGATTCAGAACTATTGATCATCGACATTCTAGTTAAAGCATCGACTTTGATGTTTATTTTATCTGATTGAAAGAGAATTTGAAAGTTAAACTTTGATAAAATATTCAGATAGTTTGCTTGTCATTGAGTCAGCTGTTTGTTTTTCATAAAGATCATCAAAGTCTGATGATCAGTAAACATTTGAACAAATAGTTCAGTATCTTTTAGTTCAAATCATCAGTGTTCAAAGCATTGAATGATAGCTAGCAATTTCTTGTCATAGATGTGATAATTGCATTCAGCTGAAATCATGTTCTTGCTATAGAAGACTATCAAATGAAGTACATTTTCATCATCATACTGAGATAGTATGTCATCTTTTACATAGTTGAATGCATTGATTTTCAAAATAGCTTGATGTTTGACATCGAAATGATGTAGAACTAAGATCGAGCTGATCTGCTTCTTTAGATTGTCAAAGACTTTGATGCAAACTTCATCTCAAACAAAAGATGTGTTTTTTCAAGTCAGCTGAGTGAATGACTTGACTAGTTTTGAAAAGTTCTTGATGAAGCATTGATAGAAATTAATGAAGTCAACAAAGTCTTGTATCTCTTTCAGATTAGTAGATGTAGCTCAATTGACTATAACTTTCACTTTGATAGAATTTATGCAAAGATCTTGTTTGAATACTATGATTTCTAAAAAGACTGTTTCTTCTATGTTGAATTTGCACTTTTGAATATCTATTTGCAGATCAGTGTCTCATAAACGATCTAGTATCATCTTGACATGTTGTTTATGCTTCTTTTGAATCTTGCTGTATATGAGAATGTCATCTAAATAAGCTTGACAAAAGTCATTTAAAAAGTCTCATAAAACATCGTTCATATATTGCTGAAACGAGATCGAATCGTTTGTTAATTCAAATGATAAAATCTTTGATTTGTATGTTTCTAGAGCGATAATAAAGATTGTATAGTTTTCACTATCAAAATGCATACGAAGTTTGTTGAAAGCAAAAATTATATTCAGTCAAGTCAGATGCTTGCAGTCATCAATTTTGTCAATCATTTCATTTATGAGCGATAAAGAATAGCAATTTCTTTTGATAATGACATTGAGTTTTTGATAATTGACGCAGAAGCAAAAATCATCATTGATCTTTAAAGTGAATAAAACGAGTGAGAAATATGAAATCTTGCTAAAAGTAATAAAACTCTTTGACAGATTTTCATTCAGATATTCTTTGATCTTCTGAAGCTTGTAGAATGACATTCAATAAGCTTGACATTTAGAAAAAATGACATTGTTAGTGAACTTTATCTTATGATCATATGAACTATGAGATGATAGCTTATCGACTTGAGCTAGATCAAACACGTCAAGAAAATTCTGATATTTTGAAAATAACTTGACTTTGATGTCTTCTAGATTTTGAGCTGATGCATTGATGAAAGCGACGTCTAGAACATTCAGTTTGCATTGAGTGTTATAAACTATTTCTCTATCAATATCTTTGATCGACATTGTTAGAGATCTGTCTAGAGCGAGTTGAATAGAAGTGTCATTTAACTAGAAGATAAATGCTAAGAAAGAAAGATAGCTACAGAAAAGAAGCTGACTACATATGTGTGTTTCTCAGTCGACGCTAGACTCAATAGAAACTAATCAAGATGACGAAGCAAGAATAAATCTGACAAGACTAGAAGACTGAGTCTGACAAGACTAGAATCGTGACATTATCTTCTCTCTTCGACGATTCATGTTCGCATGAATGTATTTTCTGTTTGATTCAATTGATTGTTCAATCATGATTTCACAAACTCAGACTCATTAAATTCTGATTGATTGAATAGTCGAAAGCGCTTTTAGCGCGATTTGTTCAAATATTGAATATGAAAATCATCAACTATCTTCTGAGTGTTCATAAATTCATCGTCATCAGCGTTGTATCAATTGAAATCATTGTCATAGTCATTTCATTTGACTTTATACTGAAGTCGTCTTCGATATCGACGAGAATTCAATATATCGTCGATTTTTCATTCGTCTTCGTCGTTTATCATTATTGAATCTGAAGATTCGTTCTTTTGATCAGACAAGAAGTCGTCGACGACAGAGCGAAGCAGATCAGAATGAAATACATCATGAACATGCATAGACTCTGATAATTTCAGTTTATATGAAGAGTCGACGAGATTTAGATTGATGAAAGAATCGAGCATTTTGTCATCTAGCTTCTTGAAAGATCTCGCTGTAATGATGTTTCTTTCATTCAGAAACATCTTTGATTCAATCTTGTAATCAACTTCTTTTCTATGCTTATTGACTTGTTTCATCATTTGTTCTCGTGTTTTGACTAGCGACTCGCAAGCAAACTTCAGTGTTTTGTTCATATGTTCAGATATATTCTCGACTTTAGTCGTCTGCAAGCGTTCATGAGAACTTTCATATTTGCTGACATCGAGTTCAAAGCTCATACGAGAATGAAAGTCTTTGTTTAGAAAGAAAGAGATCGAGAAGATGACTGAGAACAGAGCATTATTGTCGATGAACTCAATCATAAGTAGTAGCTTAGCTCAGTTATTCTGCATGTACAAACAGAAGAATCGAAGATATCTTTTGACGTTCTGATTGACTCGTTCACTTTGATCGTTGATTTGAGAATGATAGACAGTGAATAATCGAAGATTAATGCTCAGTCTTTTGCAAAGAAACTTTCATAGAATGAAGGTAAATTGAGAGTCTCGATTCGAAACAATGAAATCGAGTAAATCATGTATTTGATATATTCACTGAAGCATTAGCTCTGCTGTTTTTTCTGCTGTGATTTCTTTGTCATCAATAGAACAAGAAATATAGTGTTGTTTCTTTGTCAGTTTACATATCACTGTTAGTATGATGTTTTTGTCTTTCGAAAAAGATAAGTCGATGATGAAATTTATGACTATGTTCTTTCATTGCTGTTCGAATATGAGTAGAGCATATAGTAGTTCATTGAATTTATTTCGAGAAGTCTTTGATCGCTGACAAATGTAGCAGTTTCAAATATATCGATCTATTGTCTTTTGCATTGAAGATCAATAGTAGTATCTTCTTATGATCTTCATCGTTCTGAGAATTTCAAGATGATCAATAAAAGATTGATCGTGAACTTCTTGAATTAACTTCATTTGAAGATGCTCATCGAAGAAAACTCATAAAAGATCACTTCGATATAGTATTTCGTTCTGAACTCGACAATCTCTTAATTTAATATCTTTGTATTGAGCTTCATCTTTTAATACGACTTCATGAAGTAGAATACAATTCTCGTTGATTCTGTTAACTTCTAGAATCAATCAATAAATTGATTCATCGTTCTCTTTCTTTTCTAGATCAGCAATTTTCATTCGATTCGACGTGAGAATTGTAGTTCGCTGATAGCAACATCGTTCATTCTCGAGACTTCTAGAAACTGAATCAACTCGACGAGTCAATGCATCGACTTTGATGTTTTATTTGTCTGAACGATACATGATTTTGAAGTTGAAGTCGACGAGCTTTTGTACTCAGCGCATTTGACGTTTACTTAGCTCTTTATCTTTCATTAATGACGTTAAAGCTTGATGATCAGTGAACATTTTGATGAATAGCTCAGTCAATTTCAGCTCAGATCATCAATGCTTGAAGACACGAATGATTGCTAGTAATTTCTTGTCATAGATCTCGTAATTGCACTCAGCGAGACTCAGATTCTTGCTGTAGTAAATCATTGAATGCAATGTTTCTTCATCGTCATATTGAGAAAGTATGTCATCGTTGACGTAGTCAAATGAGTCTGTTTCAAGAATAGTCTTTCTATTCTGATCAAAATGACGAAGAATAGAGACTTCAGTCATTCATTTCTTCATATGATCAAAGATTGTTTGACAAGCTTGATCTCATTCAAATATCATCTCTTTTTGAGTTAGTTGAATCAGAAAACGAACAATCTTCGAAAAGTTCTTTATAAAACGTCGATAGAAATTGCAGAAGTCGACGAAGAACTGCATCTGAGTGAGATTTGTAGAAGTAGATCATTCGACTACTGCTTGTACTTTTCTGAGATTCATCTTTAGTTCTTCGATGAATAGCAATAGTCTCAGAAAGAAGATCTTCTGAACATGAAACTTGCATTTGTTTATATTCATCTGAAGATCGATCTCTCGTAGTCTATGTAAAACTAGTCGTACGTGTTTCTTATGTTTCTTCAGTGTTTTGCTGTAGATGATAATGTCATCTAGATAGATCTGATAAAACTGATGAAGATAGTCAAATAGCACGTCGTTCATATAGTGTTGATAGAAAGTCGAGTCGTTGATTAATTTGAAAGACATCACGTGATATTTGTAGAAATCAAAAGAGATAATAAAGATAGTCAAATCTTCGCTCTTCGAATGCATGCGTAGTTTGTTGAAGATGACTATTATATTCAATCGAGTCAGATACTTGCTACCTTGAATACGAGCGAGAGTTTCGTCTATTAAGAGTAGAAGATAGCGATTTCGTTTGATCAAAGCATTGAGCTTTCTATAATTGACGCAGAAACGCAGACTATCGTCTTTCTTTTCAACGAATAGTATGAGCGAAGCGTATGAGATCGAGCTAGAAGATATAAAGTTCTTATTCAGATGTTCAATCAGGTAATTCTTCATCTTTTGAAGCTTGTAATCAGACATATGATAGAGATGACTTCGAGAAGACATTTTCTCGTCGATCAACTCAATTTTATGATCGTAGAAACGATGAGAAAGTAGTTGATCAATCATCGCTCAATCAAACACGTCTAGATAGTCATGATATTTCGAAGAAAGCTTAGCTTTGACTTCTTTCAAGATCTCTTTGTGTGAAAACTCTTGTAGATTTACATCTTCGAGTTTATTTCTAGCTGTTTTTAGAAGTCGATCGATTTTCGTGATGATGATCGCGAAAGTAGTCACATTCGATCATTTGACTAGTGATCTATGTGCTGCAGTCTCTATCATTGCTATGTTCATTGAATCAAAAGACGAAGCGAAGTTGACTGAACTAGATGATTTCATGATTCTACTGAATGAAGATGACTTCTCGCTGAGTCGAGTGACAACAGAAGAGATAGATCTCTTTAGTATTTGAGTAGAAGTCGAACTCTTCTGTTCTATCGCGATTTTCTTGCTTGAAAGAACAGCTGAATGAGCTTTGATAGAAGCTTTGATATGAGATTCAAAACTAGAAAATTGAAGACGATCATTTCTCATATCAATAGTCACTTCAATTTTGTTTATTCATGTTTTTTCGAGAATCATCTGATGTTGATCTAATCGAATGATTAGCATAGAAGCGAAACGTTTCATATGATCTTGAACAGTTAGATTTGAATAAATCGCATGAGTAATGAGCTTTTTTGCATAATGATCATCGAATTCTCTTATTGATTTGAGCTTGATTAAAGATAAAGATTTGATTTGCAAATGATCACAAACATTCTGCGCGATTAATTCATCAATGAACGAATAGTCAGCTGCTTCAGTGTCAATCAATGACTTTAATGAGTAACTAATTTCATTGCTAGATAGTACACATTCAGTAGTCAAAGATTTCGAAGCAAAGAGATCATTTGAGCTGCTCGTTGTTGAAGAAATTAACACATCTTTCATCGCGTCTTTGATGAAAGTCACTAGTTTTTTGTCTCATTCTTCGATTTCTCTGTAAATAATTTCTTCTCTTCTTTCAACATGACGATCTCATTGAGACGAGAAATGAATGCACGAGATGTCAGAGTACTAGTCTTCAGCTGAGAGCAGTTCTTTGAAAGATGATTCGATACTTTGCAGTTGAAGCAGATGATTGACATTCTTAATCATTCAGATTCGAGAATGAAAAAAGTAGCGAGTTGAACATAGCTAGTAGTTGAGACTGATGCTGATGTCGACGAAGAAACGAAACGTTTTTTCGAAGCTGCTATCGATTTGACTGTTCATTGCTCGTCACGTAGCTGATAATTGACTCATTGTTTGTTATTCACATCTTGAAGAAAGATCTTGAGCTTATCAAGCGAGCTAAACTTTATGAGGCAAACTGACAACGCGTTCTGAAGACGATTATTGATTTTATTCTGAATGTCGTTCATCAGAATGATATCGTCGTAGTTCAGAAAGCTGAATATTCTAGTGAATTCTGAATAGAAAGAGCTGAAGAACTTGTTGAGCTGCTTCAGAGCAACGTATTTGCAACGACACTTTTGAATCAGATTCTGATCTTCGTAAATTTCTTTCAGATGTTTCAGTAGCTCTGATAGTGACTGATAGAGTGAGAAAGCATCAACACGATGCTTTGCATAGATTTGCTGATCAGCATCGTCTTCTAGTCTGAAAATCACATAGACAATACGAATCTTTTCAGTAGAATAATGATTCGCGTTGACATCGAGCTTGTCAGCTATTTTGATGTTTCATGTCTTTCAGATAGAATCATCTGTTTCGATGAAGATGAGTGAATTCGAAAGCTTGATGAACTTGTGATGATCATTTTCATTATCAGATAGAGTAGAAGATTCTCGTTGAGAATGAGCTTTGAAAGTCGAGCTTCGTTCAACTTCAGAGCGACGAATCAAAACTGAAATCGTAGAAGCTTCTTTCTGATTGACTCGTTGTTCAGCTGACTGAGTATCTTGACGAGGCATAAATCGATCAACTTGACGTTGTTTTGCTCTGAAGTTCAATCGCTCGCCTTGTAGCTGACTGATCTTTTTCTCTAGCTCATCGTTTTTATCAAAAGCGACTTCTAGTTGTTTCACTTTCTTTTTGTGATCATCTTGTACAAAAAGTCAATGTTCATTGAGTTGTAGAGTCAAGTCTCGCTGACTTCGAAGCTCGTTCAGCATATTGATGACTTCGTTGAGTTGATTGCTGACTCAATGAAGCAGTTGTTCTTCGATGTTTATGTTTCATGAGATGACAGCTTTCTCAGCTTCGACTGAAGCATCAATGAGTAGAAGTGAAACTCTTCTACTGACAGTGCTTCTGAGCAGACGAGTTGTTCTGAACTCAACTGACTCGACGTCGCGTGTCATGATGAGAGAAGATAGAAGTTGTTGAGATAAGAATAAATGAGAGATTGATGCTTTGAATTGATGTTTTTTGATGAGTGAAAATTCAAAGAATCTCTTGTGAATTTCAGATAATAATTGAGTGCTTTATTCAAAGAATTTCTTGTGAATAGAATGATGAAAATGAGTGTAGAATCGAAGAATTTCTTGCAATCTAAAATGATGATGCAAATTTGAAGAATCTCTTGCAAATTTTTCTTACTGAATAGATTGTTTCGTATCATCTATTCATCGATAGCAGAGTAGTAAATGATGAGCATTTATCTAATGTTAGAAATCTGTCTAGAGCGAGTCGAATAGAGATGTCATTTAACTAGAAGATAAATGCTAAGAAAGAAAGATAGCTACAGAAAAGAAGCTGACTACATATGTGTGTTTCTCAGTCGACGCTAGACTCAATAGAAACTAATCAAGATGACAAAGCGAGAATAAATCTGACAAGACTAGAAGACTGAGTCTGACAAGACTAGAATCGTGACAATTCTGATCTTCATAAATTTCTTTCAGATGTTTCAGTAGCTCTGATAATGATTGATAAAATGAGAAAGCATCAACATGATACTTTGCATAGATTTGCTGATCAGCATCGCTCTCTAGTCTGAAAATCACATAAACAATATGAATCTTTTCAGTAGAGTAATGATTCGCGTTGACATCGAGCTTGTCAGCTATTTTGATGTTTCATGTCTCTCAAATAGAATCATCTGTTTCGATGAAAATGAGTGAATTCAAAAGCTTGATGAACTTGTGATGATCATTCTCGTTTTCAGATAAAGTAGAAGACTTTCGTTGAAAGTGAGCTTTGAAAGTTGAGCTTCGTTCAACTTTCTGATTGACTCATTGCTTAGCTGACTGAGTATCTTGACGAGACATAGATCGATCGACTTGATGTTGTTTCACTCTGAAGTTCAATCGCTCGTCTTGTAGCTGACTGATCTTTTTCTCTAGCTCATCATTCTTATCAAAAGCAACTTCTAGTTGTTTCGCTCTTTTTTTGTGATCTTTCTGTACGAGAAGTCAGTGTTCATTGAGTTGTAGAGTCAAGTCTCGCTGACTTCGAAGCTTGTTCAACATATTGATGACTTCGTCGAATTGATGCTGACTCAATGAAGCAGTTGTTTCTCGATGTTTATGTTTCATGCAATGACAGCTTTCTCAGCTTCGACTGAAGCATCTGTGAGTAGAAGTGAAACTCTTCTATTGACAGTGCTTTTAAGCAGACGATTTGTTCAAGACTCAACTGACTTGACGTCGCGTGTCATGATGAGAGAAGATAGAAGTTGTTGAGGTAAAAGTAGATGAAAGATTGATGTTTTTTGAATTGATATTTTTTGATGAGTGAAAATTCAAAGAATCTCTTGTGAATTTCAGGTAATAATTGAGTGCTTTATTCGAAGAATTTCTTGCAAATAGAATGATGAAAATGAATGTAGAATCGAAGAATTTCTTGCGGTCTAAAATGATGATGATGCAAATTTGAAGAATCTCTTGCAAATTTTCCTTACTGAATAGATTGTTTCGTATCATCTATTCGTCGATAGCAGAGTAGTAGATGGTGAGCATTTATCTAATGTTAGAGATCAGCATAGAGCGAGTCAATATGAGTGTCATTTAACTAGAAGATAAATGCTAAGGAAGAAAGGTAGCTACAGAAAAGAAGCTGGCTACATATATGTGTTCCTCAGCCGACGCTAGGCCCAATAGGGACTAGTCAAGGTGACGGAGCGAGGATAGGCCTGGCAAGGCTAGAAGGCTGAGCCTGGCAAGGCTAGGATCGTGACAGTCAACGACTGAGATGATAACTGTTCGAAGCACTAAATTCATCTCTCAAGTGATCTCGATTGGGCACAAGGAAGTGAGAGCTTTCAGAGATCGGCTGGTGCCGTCAGAATGGAGTGAGAGCTACTCAGAGATCTTCAAGGCAGGTCAGAATTGTATTGGCATCGAGCGCTGAAAGCAGACGTATATACTGTCGACCCGAAGGTAAGGAACGATGCAGATGTTCGACTGTGCAAGCAGTGGCTACAAATCTGTCTTCGAGAGCATAAGAACTGCAATGGAATGCATTCTGATGGGTTTGTTTCAACGAGACTTGTCGATGTCGGTTCTTCAAACAGTCCAGAGGTTCGCCTTCGACATATCGTAGAACTTGACCTGGAAGATCCTCGATACCTCGCGCTAAGTCATTGCTGGGGCCTGACCATGTCTTCGTCGGCCACAACAACATCAGCCACGTTGTCGAAACGTCTTCGCTCAATCCCGTTAGCTAATCTGACAAGGACATTTCTAGATTGTATCATCATAGCTCGAAAACTCGACATTCAATACATCTGGATCGACTCTCTCTGCATCCTTCAAGACAGCCGCTCTGACTGGGAGCAGAAGGCCGCACAGATGGCCTCAGTCTACTCAAACGCCTACTGCATCATCTCAGCCTTCGGCTCCTCAGACGGCAACGGTGGATGTCACGTGAATGAAAACTCTCGTGCATACGGCCCTGTTACCCTCTCATGGGACAACATGGACCAAAAAATTCGCACCTTCTTTCTCTTCGGCGAATCGATCCTCAACGTCCTCATCAACGATCTCCTCACCCAACGAGCGTGGACCCTTCAGGAGCGCGAGCTCTCTCCCCGCGTCTTATACTACTCCCACGACGCCGTGCGCTGGGAATGTCGTTCTTTAAAGGCTAGCAGCACGTTTCCTTGGGAAGCTAGCTTCGCGTTCAACGGCGCTCTCAGGGCCTTTGATGTGGGACAGATTGCTGGGGTGACGGCGCATCAGCTGGATCAGGAGCAGCGAGAGAAAAACGAGACAGCTTGGTTCGATACAGTGTTCAAATACTCTGGCCGCGCACTCACAAAGCATTCGGACCGCCTCCCTGCTATCTCGGGTATTGCGCGAGCCGTGCAGATTGTTACCGACGATACCTACCTTGCTCGGCTCTGGCGCTCTAATCTCTTGCACTGTCTCCTTTGGACTAGCGCGTGGTACGATTCGAAAGGATTGATTTCGCACACTCGACCTGAATCTTTTCTTGCGCCGAGTTGGAGCTGGGCTAGTGTAGCGGGGCAGGTCAAATATGAAACTTGGATATTCGATGCGTTGCATCCGGCGCCCGATACGCGGCTGCTGCCTACAATTTTGGAAGCTAGTACCACACCTGTGGGCTTCGATGCTTTTGGGCAATGCAAAGGTGGAGCTATCCGCTTGAAAGGCAGGCTAAAACCAGCCATGACGCTTGGGGAGGGTTTCGCGAGGCAGGATCGTGAGGGGCTTTATAACCTTGCCGCCGACGTTGACACTCCTGTTAAAGTAGGGGATATCCGCTGGGACGTCCCCTCGGAAGCCCCGGCTGGACGTATCCAAGGTCTTATCTGCCTCTGCGCGGCGATACGGAAGGAGAAATATGGCGACACGGTGGGACTAGCCATTGTCCCGGTCGCTGGCGAAGGATCGCCAGAATTCAGACGAGTGGGCCTTGTTTACATGTTGCTGGTGTCTTGGTGGGAGAAGAGCGTGGAGCTCGAAGTGACCATCGTGTAAGCTTTGGCGCTTGTGTCATGTCATGCCCACTGCTGTAGATTGGAGCAACTCTTACTTTATGGCTTGGACTGATAATTCTTGGAAGATCCGAAGATTTGCTGCACTGTCGATTTCAATATCATTCTCGATGATGGAAACGCCTCTTGTCCGGTAATCATATGCGTTCACTCCACCATAGGTGCGAGAGTGGAATCGTTTCTCTCGCTTTCTTTGTCGTCAATCCTTCCAACATTTAGACTCGGTGCTTCGTCTTAGTTTTCGCGGAGAACTTCAGCCAAGGCATTCGACCCCCTGCACTTACTTTTTTCGGAAATCCTCACAAACATGCAATTTTGGCTTTAACGGCCACTTTTATTCCTTACTGGTAAGTCGTTTTTTCAATTTGAAGTAGGTCTTGAGAGCAGAGCCGAGACGTGATACTCGAGAGTCATGGTTCAAGAAATTCTCAAGCTTCAAATTCACTTACTATTCAGACTTTTACGAATGAGAAACCTTATTATCTACCTAAGATTTGGTCACATGTCGAAGAGAAAACTTGGAAATTTCAAAGGGTCAAAAAGCTCGAGATACTCACTAATATATCATTTTCTTGGCACGGTATCGGTAAGTAGTAGTATATCAATCCCCAAAATCTTCTTACTTTCATTCAGCACTCATCCTCGCATATCTTGAAAATTCGTTAATTCTCTTCAACATGAAAGTCTCAGAAATACCTTTAAAATGCGTCGTTTTCACTCGTAGCTAGATCGATAAAACAAGATACATTTTTAAGAATTTCAAAAACACAAGAAAATAATCAAACGACCTTGATTCAATAAGAGAATCTAGATACAAAGTTGAAGACTCTCATTAAGTTGAGAATAAGATAGTCATGAGAGCATAGGCTGACGGCAGAAAGATGAGAAGATAAATGAACAGATGAGTGAGTAAATGAATGAGTGAATGTGAAGTTGTTAGATGATAGAAAGAAGAATGATTACAAGATTAATATATTACTATGTTTTGATGAAGAAATCAATATGATCAATTAAAACATGAACATTGAGATTCATCATGATGTATTGCACTTTTGATGAGGTCACTTCTACTTCGCGAACTGTGCGTTGATCAATTGTGCGTTGGATCCGTGCAGTTTGGGGGCATCTCGCTGCTACCCTTCCTGACAAAGCATTCATTCCCCCAATTGCTGACCCAGATTCACAAAAGGCCAGTGGTTGCAGTAAGTCCTGCGGTTTCGGGATTCACTGCCGCCGTCTCATTCAGCAATGTAGTATTTCCAGCCCCTACACCATTCACCGCATCCCCAACCACCTCATCAATTTCGCTCCCTGTCGCATAGAACATAACCCCAATGCTCTCAGCCCCTGTTTGCCCTACAGCCGTCCACCCTGCCTGGGCGACCGTTGGATGCAGTATACAGTGCGTCAAAATTCTCACAGCACCAAGAACGACATCTTCCCATTGAGAAATATCCCAAGTCCTGAACGTCGACCCCGGTGTCTCTCCTGGCAGCGTCCCGGCGGGAATGGTTTTCAGCATGGTCACGGCGACGGTGCAGCGATTGTGGACAAATTTCCGCGGTGTGAATATTCTCGGACCATGAGGGAAAAAGGGACTGGTACCACGTTGGAGGAATTGAACCGGCTGATGTGGGTCCAGAGAGTTGACGGCGTCGAGGAACTTGTTCATGGCTTCACTGCACTCGAAGATAGTGAAGTGGTGGTAGAGCCAGTCGGGTGAGGGAGTGCAATGGTAAGGGACAACATTCGCAGGTACTGCTAATGAAGGTGGGAGAGCAATGGCGAGGGCGTTGAAGGGTAGGATGGTGAGAGAAATGAGAGTGTTGATGAAGACGAGTGAAGATAATGGGTGATATTTTGCCATTTCTTTCGCTCGCTGATACTGTTTTCCTTCGTGCTTTTTCCCCCGTGAATTTAAGGGTATGAGGCAGCCTTTTGAATTCTTTTGGTTTTTTATAAATAGCAAACGTAGCAAGCATGCGGGACTTACTTTCTTGTTCTGCGGCTCTTGAAATGGTGCCGAAAGATACGGGATATTCGCGTCATCACGAATCGAATGAAAGTCCATCATGAGACGCTCGAGTGACGCGGGCGTAAGAGGCAAGACTTTCCGCTGTGAAGGCGGTAATCAAGATCGACACTGCGAAAAGTCTTATCTTCTTGCGATTTGCGACAGATACTGGCGAGATACTGGCGAGATTTTAAATGCACGATTCAAGTTTTCTGTTTGATGCGGATGATTATCTTAAGCGCTCGCGTACTAAGGATCAGGCATTACTATGCGTCGCCCTTTGTGTGTAATTAAGAAAAATCAAGTTCAAGACAGTTCTAGTCTCGTCTTTCGAATCTTCTGATTCATTATTACTCTTCCTTTAAGGTGAATGAGACGATCGAATCTCAATTTCCGCACGAAGAGTCAGTCTTCTGGGGATGGCGCTTAGTTCTGGCAAGGAGATAGAAAAAGAATTCATGAAGGAGAGCACAGATAAAAATTTTGATTTGGTTCTAATGTTTCTATGAGGTTTCATACCGGATGAAGAACGAGCGGGCTAATACGTTATGACCTACATCCTCGTGATTCTGAGGGAGCGCTGCGCTACCACTTCAGAAATCACATTAAAAAGCTTCATACCGTGCAGTCAAGAGCGTTCCGGAGTGCAATGTTCACATCGGTGAAATACTGATAGTGAGACTAATAGAGAGACTAGCAGAAAGACTAGCAGAAATGAAGACTCTAAGAAGCTTGATAAAGCGCCATGGTAGCATTTTGATAGTGGGTAGAAGGTTTTGCCTCATATTGATCCCACACATGCCTGCTTCGGCTCATTCTCTATTCTGTCAACAGTCTATTTGACACATGAGTTTTCTTGGTTAGAACCCAGCGCATCCCCATACCTGGGTATGGTGACGCCGGTAAAAAATGCATTCAAACAACCCGTTGTGCCTCCTTTTCAACAATGTACAAGTAGCAAAAAAACGGGTTAAGACTAAAGTTCTATGTCATTTAGATGGATTTGGTTTAGGCCCGTTCTGTGACCTAGAATCTGTTTGAAGTGGTTTCTGTTTCGAGTCTTTAAGGGTAGAACCGCTACTCTTCAAAACCATTGGGCCTCTTTCCCAAGAAACCACGCACTGGTCGTTATGTTGCGCTTGCGTTCGTATACGCCAGCCCCCAGGGATCAGCACTGGCTCATCATCCTCTCCTGGATTCGGATAAAGTGTATACGATATTGGGGTTTCTGGCGGATATTCGGGCCAGTCCAGAGGTTTTGTAGCTTCCATGTGATTCTTGAGTTGGCGGGCTGTGCGGCGTACAGAGGCCCACTCTTCCAGAAAGTCCCTGTACCGTAAGATGCCATATCCTCTTCTTCGATAGGAATCTTGAGGTTCCACTTGGTCAATTTCTCCACCTTACCGACATCCTGTTCAGGGAAAGGAACATCACGGTACTGTTCGTCCGTGGTGAGTTCCTCATAGACAGTGGAAATTACACCATCCACATCGTTGCATCCACCAGCTTGCTTCTTACTCCCTATCTTGGCTGCCCGGTCGACATCGAGGATTTTCAGCGTCTCGGTTCTTGGGTCGATGAGTACAATTCTAGGAGCAATGTCCTGGAGTACGATGCCACCTTAGGTTAGTCGACGGCCTGTGTCAAATCTTTCAACCAAGTAAAGTAAAATGTATAAGTAGTGTTGTCTCGCAGGCTTCCATCTGAGATAGACACAGTAGTAAAGCCAACGAGTCGAGGCTCGACATCATCAATAATGGCTCTATGAAAAGGCACAAAAGATGAATGTTCTTTCAACACCTTCATGATATGCATCTCATTCCATATGTCCCGGGTACGCTGGTACAATATGGTGTATTTGAAGGTATACAGCTCTTTAGCATCATGCGCTGTTATAGGTCGTACGAGATCGACACAGACATGAAGTCGGTCAATCTCAGTAAGCTGTGATCTTGAAGCACTTTACCATTGCTTTCCCGGCCACTCTCTTCAACCGGATAGCGTGGGTAGTACACAACGTCAGTAGGATCTTTGGGCGAGACGCTTATTAGTGCGTCGTCATCACAAACGTTCAGCGCATATATTTCCGGCCCAAGATCATCAACATATCTTGCGAGTATCTCGATTGCATCCGATCCTTCAGAAACGGCCCCGATTGAGTTAGTAACAGAAAACCATCGTCGTAATTCAAAATCAATGATGTTCCAAGTATATGAGCCTTCTGGGAAAAGCTCGCCGCTAGGGCTGTAGAAACGGTATTGCGGATCAACCATAGATCGTAGCCAGGAAAACTCGATGGATGCTGTACAATTTTGCCTGTTGTACCTTGAGCTCGCCCTTGATATCTAAAACTTCTTCGGTTCTAATCTAAGCTTCGAATGGAAGACCGCTGCCTCCCCAATGGTGCGTCTGCTGGGCAGTGTAGCGCGCGCGCTTCGCAAACCGCAAGCTAGAGAAGCCCTGATTACAGGCCATTCACTCATGTCGCAAGCTGCACGAAAAAATGGTCCAATAAGTACTTCATACTCGTAGTGCAAATACCGTTGTAGGTTTTCAGCCTTCGCCGGTCAAAGAACATCTCATGGGTTCAACGGCTCAGCCTCATCACAGCCTTGCGCCATGTAATTGCGTCTGCATATCCACTCGGTCCATGCCAAACGTCGCGATTGTTAGAAATAGGGGAGTTGGTAACCTCCGCCTCATACTCGTATGCACGGGGTTTCCGCGCACACTGGGTTTCCGCGCACTCTAACCTAGAAAGGTTAGCAACAGATAGTATCGGGTTTAGCGTGCTAGAAATGGCACTAATATAGATAGTTTTAGTTAGTGTGCGCGGAAACCTCGTGCATACGAGTAGGGCTGGTAGGGCTGGCCCGCTAGTAGAGTTTTCACCTGCTCGCTCCGAGATAGACTCCTAACAGCTTCAACCCTATATACCAAGATGCCCCATATGACCTCGTATTTCAACAGCGATACCAATATCAAACATTGGGCCATCGTCGTGCATCTGAGTCTAATACATACTTTAGCAAATGTGATAGGCCACCAGCCTTGAACCTTTAGCTCATCAAGACATTGTGGTCACATCGTTCGGTTTTGAGACATTCGAGCGCTTACTTTTACAGGTCGTTGATTGTTAGGAGTATCGATTGCTAGATGGACATATTGTGGTTTGAAAAAGAACATGCCACCTTCAAATAACTTTCAATGGGCAACCATTGGAGTAAGTATCAATCTACCACCCTCTCATCGCCTTTGACGCTTCACAAAGTCCAATCCCGTTATCTCGCATTTCTCCGAATCATACTTCTGATATTTTACTGATAATGGCAACCATCATTGCCCCAAATCGCATCACAGTAACTGTCTTCAACAACCTTGTCGTCAACCCTGTATCAAATTGCCCATGCGGTCACTACCATTTCTACAGCCAATATGGTCATCTTTTCCAGGATTATCCATACAGATGTGGGAATACCACCACTCGCTCTATGCATAGCGGGTTCTGCCGCATCCCAGCGCTCATCATTATTATGCAGAGTTATATCGTGAACAGGAATTGCAAGAATTGCTAGCACAGCCCTGTTTTCGTTACGTGAGAGTGACTGCGTTTTGGTGTTGTGTATTGGTGTTCCCTTACCCATTGGGTTGACGTTTGCTAGGTTCGGCCGCATGTGTGCCATGCCGGAAAGGACACTGCGCCTTTCTTTGAGGGTCCTAGTCTGGGAGTGTTTGGCACAGGATTGGGTGTTGTTCAAAATAGTAGCTGGGAGGATACAGAAGTGCCGTGTCGATAGATGGTGCGTATTTGTGTCTGAATGTCTTTTATCATACCAGTCATTTCAACGTTGTTTAGATTGTAACGAAGTATCAGCCTCGCTTCTTTTATGCTTGGATTCATCTTGTCTTCAGGGTTATCATCTGCTAGATACAGGCTATAACAGTCTACCTTGAGGTTGCGGATCCTAGTCTTAGTCAGTGTCCAGCCGAACCTTCCTCGAAAGAGGTAGCAGACAATGTCCAATCTTTAGCTGAAAATATCGCAAATGTGAGACGTCGGAAACACAGAGTGTTTCAATCGGCACCGCTGATTCTATAACACGGTTAAGGCAATTACGCCTAGGTTTACTAAAAGTAACTACGGTTTCTCGTTGCTATATCTGCCTAAGGTCAAGAAGTATGCTCCACGTCTCTTGCGAAGAGCGTAACAGTAGTACCGACAAGATGATGGCCAGCGAGCAGCGTTGCGAAATGCCACATTTCTTCTAGTGATAGCGGTTTTGGTATGCATTCAGTCGTATAGAAGTTGTGGCCCAAGCAGAATTTAATGTGTCTTTGGCAGTCAGGCCTCGCTTCTTACTGCATGTTTAATCAATAACCTCTCTCGCAAGCTCATGCCGTCCAAGTCCAGCTAGGGTTTTAAACAGCATGCAGTCATTACCAATCAAACCGAGGGCCCTTCTTAGCGGAATGATTGTAGTGGCGCCATTCAGGCCCGGGCGAAGAGAGTAGACCCAACTGTAGTAGCTGTGTTACCAAAACCTTTCCATGACACATCAGAGCTGATCTTGATAAGAGTCAAACCAGTCATCTTCCGAGGTGGCAAAACCAGCATTCTCGGGACTAGTCACACTGCGAGACGATCCCAAGCTTCAGAGTAGGGAAACCTTGCACAGTCTTTGATATTTGAATTCAATATCGTCCTATCTCTACAAGCGTTGCAGGGCTGGCCTCAAATCGAGAGACAGCTGTCAACAATATCTGAGTCTTCTTTTTCATGACAGAGCCTTTTCAGGTCTCGGCTCTTGGGTCATTCTGCGCGTCCAGGTTACCAGAGCGACGTGCTATCGCTTCGGGACTCGTAATAGAATGCTCAGTGCGTTGGAGTCAGAAGCGTCCCGGAGTTCTTCGTGCTGAGTGGAAGGTTCACATCGGGCTGGAGCCTTTGACATCTCAATCCACATCTTTGGGTTCGTGGATATAACTCACCGGTTGGCGGTTGGTCACGCTTACTCCGTAGCGGTTGCGGCACGCTAAACAACCCTACGTCATGTCAACGCCCAAAATCTATCTCTTTTTGAACCTCCTACTAAAGTACTGCTTTTTCGCTACAAGTCGCTGCTGAACCGAATGCAGGGAACTGTGTCCGAAACCACACCGTTGCTTGGCCGCGAGCAAGCGCCGACGATGATGCAAATGCGAAAGCACCTGTCATCGTCAATCAGCCTCAAGCATGCTGATCTGCCACTATTGGTTTGTTGCTACGTAACGGGACTGATCGATGCTGGTGCCTTCAATGCCTGGGGCATCTTCATGGGCATGCAGACAGGCTAGTACGCCCACGGATCTTAAAATGCTCCAAAGTACTGACTCAAGCTTACAGGAAACACCATATTCCTCGCCCTTGGGGCTTCCCACCTTCCCGTTGGGAGTAACCGTCTGCAATGGCTGCGCTGCCTCATCGCCATAGTATCGTTCATGCTGGGGTCTTTCTTTGCCGGACGAGCATATCGCGCCTTTGGCGCAACACGTCGTGCGAGCCTGTCAGGGTCATTCCTGCTGCAGGGCTGCTTCGTCTTTATCGCTGCTATCCTCGTTACCACCGACACAATCCCCGAGAGCGACTCGAATAGCAACCTCATCCTCATTGCAATACCATCCCTTGCATCCCAGTTCGGTGCTCAGGTCGCAACAAGTAGGGCGCTTGGATACAACGAGATCCCAACAACGGTGCTCACAAGCGTCTATAACGATTTCGCAAGCGACCCTAGACTGTGGAAGTGGAACAATCCGAAAAGAAATCGAAGGGCAATGGCTGCTATCCTAGTTCTCTTCGGTGGGATTTGTGGTGGGTGGTTATCCAGGATCCTTAACGGGTATCAAATTGTTCTATGGATTGGAGAAGCTATCAAAATTATACTGGGAATCTTATGGTTGACATTTGACGTAGATTCTGAAGGCTGAAATCCTGTGGGGGTTTAACGTGACGGACGTACAACCTGCGCCTTCGACTGCTATTGCTTTCAACCCAACCGTCACCTAACCTAGGGGCGAACCCCCTCGTCCTACATTGAGACTTCACTAGCAGCAGTCACAGTTAGTGGCCTGGTCCTTGAGCGTTGGCAGCTGCGCCTTTACCGGTTTTGGGCAAGATTGGCAATCTTGAGTCTCTCGAGTTTAACGTACATCTCTAGTGAAGAAAGCCTTCACCCTTGACAGATATATGGAAGGCGTGTGTCCTGTACCCTTGTTTGACGGAAGCTTTCAGACAGCTGACTTCCTCGGCTTTGTGTCTGCCACACTTTGCACCGACTCGCCAAACCTGTTCTATTTCATCGGACCTTTTGTCTGCAATCATTCGCTGAGCTGTCAGAGTTTGAATGGCCATGAGCAAGCTGAGCCACCACTGGCGGGCTGTTTGCCATTACAGATAGGGCACAGCCCGACTGCTCCGTGTGGCTTTCGCTCTATATCAAGGCATAGAGGCGATGCATTAATTAATCTCGAATGATGACAGTGACAGTGGATGTAATAAGTTCACACATGTCTATGTGTTTTTGGTCTCTGGGTAATTCAATCTATGGCAGAATCTGTAATGATTGTACAATGTATAAAGCGGGTAAGTCAGCTGATAATCAGCCAACGGCAAATGGGCTGCTGTTCGTTGATGCAACAGCAACCGAACAGTATCTAGCGACTTGCAGTATCCTCGCCGAAAACCCGATTTCCAATGCGCAATGCTTCTGGACTCCCCAAGCATTTTTGTGCCTTTTCTCCCATAAAGAATTCTCTAACAACACATTAAGGAGTAATGGCCGGCTCTATCACTTTGCAACCCAGCGCAACACGAGGACTTTGGAAACGCCCTGCCAATTGTGCCCATTCCTAGACAGACCTGCGGCTAGAATTTCCAAGGTCTGATACCAGCCTTGCTACCTCGCGCTTGCACATATTTTAGACTCACCTGCCAGGAGAAGCCTAACAGCATAAGGATCTCAGCTTGGAGGTTTCTTCGGCTCTCGTATGATTCAACCCGATGCAGTGCTATGAAGCAAGTTAGAGCAGGTGTAGGCGCGCAAGCTATAGTATCTTCACAAATATCCGTCGCTCGCAAGTGGCAAGAGCGGTTCGGTGCTACGAAACTGTTCGCACATCGCATACGGATCGCGATCCCATAGCCAATTATTTCTATGAAGATTTGTTGCCCTGTCATCCTAATCTGATAAGCTCAATGCGCTTTGATCTTCGCCATACTTGGTGTCTCACCCAGTATACCGCATTGTGAGAGTACTTTGATATCTCCCATCTTTCTTTCCTACATCCATGGGCTTCGACACGACGCTCTGCCCCTTCAAGATCATAAGCATCAATGAAAGTAACCCATACTCAGAACCACGATTATGAATCGACCCAGTATTGGCTTCCCAGATTATCCTAGCTGACATTGTCTATAACGTTTTCATTGTCTCACTACGATATACCTTTCCCACTCCAGGTGCACCTTACCAGCGAGTCTTGGCCCGCCCGATGCGTCCCCTTGTTGATGTTGTAGTCCTGATGTATGTTAGAACTTGGCTGAGAGTGAAGTCAATCGTCACGTCGGTAAGGTTTACGGGAGAACATTTGGTGAAAAGGACTTTAATGTCACACATGATCTTGGTTAATTTAAGGTTTATCAACGGTCTGCCAGGTTATACGACTTAGAATGCTTTGCGGGCAGTCTTGAGAGAAACAAGAGCTTTCACATCTGAGCAGAGTTGTAATAGGAGGAATTCCCATATCGACAGTCAGCACAGGACGTATATTGCGCACGATCGATATCGTGAGATAAAAGCGCCGTCTCAGCTGCCTAATATGAGAGATACTCGAGATGCTTCGGCTTGACGACATGGTTGTTCATTAGGGGGAAGACAGAGAAGCAGCAGAAGATGTAAAACAACTCTTCGGGGGAAATTGGTCCTTAAAGCGGGAGCTCTCTATTGGTGGTTGATTTTCCGTGCTTTACGTACGGGCAGAAACATGGAAAATCTGCCGTCTCTCAAATTGTGGGTTCGGGACGTACTATGTGAAGTTTTATCGGAAACCGAAGAAGCTCTGGGAAGTAGTCTCTTAGTCCCTGTTTTAATCTCAAGCTACGTCGGATTAAAGAACGTTTTACCTGCTTTTACACTAGGTTCAAAGCATTTACCATGCCACCTTGCTATTATAACGCCATGCGGACCTTTAATTTGTCCCCTTTAACAATCTCATCCTTCTTCTTCATCAACTCGGGCATGTCCCAAGTACAGCTAATGTATCTCCCAGCCAGCCAATCTCGCCTTTCGTTAGTCAGAAACACAATTGTATCGGCTGGCAGCTCCGGTGTATCTTGGAACTCTAATCAACATTTAGCTAGATTCCATGTGAACCTAAGAGAACCACTCTCGGAGAGCCCGAGAGCCAGGACCTACTGTCTTTCAACTCTTCCGGGAGGCCGCCAAAACTATCGAAAATCTCCGTAATGATAGCTCCAGGATGTACGGCATACGCCAGCACCCCCTTATCGCCATACTCGGCATTGATAAATTCCGTAAATCTCAGAACCGCCAATTTCCCCGGCTGATAGGCACTAAGCCCGGGCATAACGGCGTGGGCTCCAACGCTGGTCGTATTGACAATGTGCTTGTAGTCTCCCTTGAGAAGCAAAGGCAGAAAGGCGCGAGTCACGAGGTAAGGTCCGCGAACGTTGACGGTCCAAGTGTTCCACCAGAGTTCGGGATCGCTGTCGCCAATGGGAGTGGGTGGCTCAATTACACCAGCGTTATTAATTAGGATATCTAGCTTGCGAAATTCCTTCTCCACTTTAGCAGCGGCGTCATCTACACTCTTCTTACTCGTTACGTCCAGAGATATCAGTAGAACCCGAGGAGGTTCCCTGTCCGCTGAAGCCGCAGCATCTTGAATGGCTTGTTCAAGAGATTGAAGATTGGAGCGAGCACCAACAGCAATAAAGGATGCGCCTGCTTTCGCAAATGACACGGTGATGGCTTTGCCGATGCCTTTAGAAGCACCGGTGATGAAAACGCTTTTACCGGTAAGGTCGGCTTTCTTCGAGTCGATGGCTTCGTAAGAATCTTTATGCAATGGCTCTGCAAAGTAGTGGCCTTGTACTGTATTTAGTTGTCGCCATTGAGCAAAATCACCAGCGAGAACCTACCAGGTATGATGAAAGATTTATTCTGGTCTTCGGTGGACGACATAACTGCAAGGTGTTGCTAATAGTAAAATAGAGAATAAATGTTTCCCACGCTTCAAAGACTTCGACGTCTGACGTCTGATTATATATAAGGTCGAAAAGACTTACCTATCCACTATACACATTTCGGACTTAGGGCTTAGGTTCCCGTGCACACTAACCACAATCACTATCTAAGCGTAACCGAGAACAGTTAGCGTTAGCGGAAGCCCAGTCGCAGCCAGTGTGCGGCAGGAAGCCCGTAAATACGAGGATATAAAGTCCGGCCGAGAGAGCGTCGGATCCATTCGGGCTATCCACGGACGTTTGGCGCGGAATACTACTCTTTCGCTATTGTAATTTGGCGAGGGTCGGCCTGCCTCGTTGCCGTGTGCACATCAAATATCACATTAATGGTGTTCATGAAGACTCATTACCGCCCCTATTCCGCTTGACATCTAACGTATCCGAGGGATCCACGAAACGATTCAGTGTGCCATGTTGGGGTCGCGGGAGAAAACCAGATATCTCTTGCTTCCTTCTACGGACTTTTGAAAATTCTTCGGAACAGAACCGAATTAACTCTCGAAACAGCACAGACTCAAGGGAAGTCGCCCATGCACCTTCGGAGTATCGGTACGAGAATCTGCGCACACGCGCCTGGCATGAAATGCATTGAAAGAAAAAGCGTTGCCCTTCTCAGATAGTCTCATTGTTATCCAGAGCTCCGACTTCTCCACGCCGTAGCCATGTGCCCAATTAATACGTACAGAAACAGAGGTATGGACTAAGGGGCAAAGTACTCAGGCCGAGATGATGGCTTTATCGCTTTCCCCCGTAGTATGCGAATTTCGAGATATAAGCGGCGTCATAATTGCGTCTGGTTTTGCATGTTGAGAATACCTGCGGTTCAGAAAAATGCAATTCACAGCGTTTATTTCAGGAAGCAACACTCAAAGCCAACATGGTTCATTGGAAGAGTGACTTATTCACGCTACAGGGTCCATCAAGGATTGGAGTTGTTCTATTACCAAATGACCCTGACTAAGATACAAGATTGGCAAGAGTGAGTTGGCAATTCTGACTGAATTGTACAAGGCTGAGTGTAGACGATCGCTTCACAATCAATTCAGCATGATTGTTTTCTCTACTTGCACAGCTGTCTATTTTCTAGCATAGTCACATTCGGGGTCGAGTTCCGACTCATTTACACGCATCCTATCTCTGTATGACGAATCATGAATGATAATCATCCTTACTCTACACAACCATGATCTTTGCAGATTTCTTTATCAGAATAATCTCTGCGTTTGAGAAACGATGAACGGTCAATGAACCAAGGGCACATTGTTGTGTGCAATGGATAAAGGACAAAGAATGACCATCAACGGCCAGAGTCAAGAACAATGCTCCTAGCGTCAATGGGTCTTGGAAGGGAAGACATTCACTTGCTTCAACAGTGAATCCCTCGAAACACTCATTATTCTTCCATCCGTATACAGAGCTGTGCTACCAAATCATACATATCGCAATCTCTCGAATTCTCTTGCCCCTCACAATTCTTCCACACCTTGGACAACCTAAAGCGAATTTCAAACAGTGCAAGCTATACCTCAGCGCTTCTGCTTCCCACCATGAAAGCTTTTGCACCCGTCTTCCCCCTTGTCCTGCTCTTGACAACCATTTCAACAAGTTCACCAGTCTCAATATCTTCAATGCCGCCATCTCCTACATCCTCCTTACTCTCTCGACCCATCTGCAATACAACCAAACCTGCGCGACCAAACATCCGCTCCCTGCCAGACAACAGCACTGTCTCGCCTTTCTTCGACTCGGAGGACAAGCGAGGGGGCGGCGGATCGAGTGGAGGGGGAGGGGGAGGCCATGGCAGCGGCTCTGGAGGAGCTTCTAAAGGCGGAGGAAGCAGCGGAGGCTCGGGTCCACCGTCAGGGGGAGGCACGGTTGTGGGATCACATCCTGTTGGTGCTGGTGCGCCAGCTGCGGCTGTTGGTGGAAAGAGTGTGATATGCAGTGCTGCTATAGTAGGGTTGGGTGCAATTTGGATGGGGATGATGGTTTAAGTCTAATACTCGCAGCAGATGTCCTTTAGGTATGCAGATGTTCAACGTGCGATTTCGTTCAATGCGTATAGCAGAATATATCTCTTTACTTACTTGACTTGCGCACTTAGCAGTGGTTTTTGTTAGATCTTGGTGTAGATGCTGCATAAGCTTTGAAGTACAATTTTCCGTGATATGGTATTCGATCTGTTCCGAACGCCTTTAGGAATCAAGAATTTTTGATAAGGTAGCAAGATCAATATTCAAAGACGGTCAAACATAACATCGTTCACATAAGATGTGCAGGACTTACGCATGTGGTTTCAATTCGGGGCTCGTCATTGTAGACAATCCAAAACCAGTGCCGAAGGACTTTGTTGATCTATCGCATGCTTGAACCTTCAAAATGTCTGTTGCATCTAAGACCAGCGTTAGAACAGTCCGCATAGTAAGCCCACGATCTCGCTCCCTTGCATGGGTGGAGCGAAACCCAAGTGAACTTGGCATGAACATTTAGCTGCGCTCTAATCTGTTCGTATAAGTAGATGTATTCATCAATGAATCGTCTTACTGAAACTACTAAAAGTATCGCAAGTAGTCTTCCAGAACGAATTTCAAGTGTTTACCTATAAGTTGGAGGAGAGGTTGAAAAGTACGTTCATTATGACTACTAAGTAGCCAGCGCTTCTAACAGTACCTGGCAAATCAACCATCAACGTGTCTTTCAAGATCGGGCCTTAATAACTACCAAGAGTATCCGTCGTTCGCTGGCAGAAGTAAGAGGCCATGAAGCTTCTAGTCTGGCTCAAGCTTACGGGAATATCGATGTAGCAGCGTTTGCTTTGGGATTGGTTTGGGCGTTGTTCATCTTGCTGCTAATGCTTACCCCGTAAAATCCGTGTGTTCACCCATGAAACGTCATTTAATGAACCCTAATATATGCTGATGTGTCGTGTTAAGTCCGTACTCAAAATTTAGCAGTATCGTAGACCTTCATATCTTCCCTTGTCTCTTGCCAACTTCTGCCGAGTCGCCAGAGCCCCTGCCTTCGTAATCAAATTTCTGAGGCCTCTCATATTACCTCCAAGCTGTGGACTCTGGAATCTTTCCTAGCCACTTGATTTTCTGAAGCAATTTTGGTCCGTAGACAGCTACGTTAAACTGCCCCCCCTGCGCAACAAAGTCTGGATCTCCAAATACGTGGTTTTGCTGCTGCAAAAATAAGATTCCTGGGTCCTATGACCAGTTAGGTAGCATATCAGTGATAAATTGATCTTGGTACTCGGTGTGGACATCCGATATGCATGGACTGCCGCATTCAGTCGATAGAGGAATGTAAAGCAATGAATATGAACGCTACGTAGTAGGGAGCTACCTGTAGACGAAAAGAGGTTTCAATGCGTTGCTGACGTATCGTGTTGTAAGTATCTGACGAAGAAAGTTCTTGGGTCCTATATCATTTTGCCGCCAGGCTACCATAAGACCAAGGACGATACTCATGCTGTTTCCCATCATGGAGGTATCAACGAGGACGAAGTGTTGCCTTGACGGCGTCATGATATGGTAATCTGGCAGGCTAAGACGTCCTTTCGAGTGTTCCATACGGGTGATCTCGAGAACTTGTATGGAGTTTGGGGTGATTGAGTGCTTGCCCGTGATGTGGGCACAGTGTGGGTGGAAAAGAAGGGTGGAAAGATATCCTTGAAGTGATCTTTCATCGACGAGAAGGAGCGTTTGGCAATCTGGCTTATCTGTTATGGCCGTTGTTGCTTCTACAAAAGCTATTTTACAATGCAAAGCACCTATTATCTCTCCAGACTATCCATTGAGTTTTGCGAGATATCGTGTTCCGTGCAGGTTGAATGGATGATGTGTTCTGATCATATCCTCATCATCGGAAGGAGTGTGTCTCGCCTTATCGAGAGTTACTATGGAATAATGAAATACAGGCTTTACTTCGCAAATGTCGTTCGACTCGTACTTTCTATCGGTATTCTTCCTACGAGTAGTTTTTGCTTAAGCTACTGCCCTTTCACAATTGTTTTCAACTTGCTATCCTCATCTCCAATTTGGAGCCCTTATTAGGACAAATTCGGTCGCCAAATCTTGACGGCGGTTCGATCGACATCGTGGAACTTCTGCAAGCACCTTGGACCTCCAGTGCAATGGGCCACACACATATGACCATACCAACAGCTGCTAAAATGACAGCCTGAGCCCCGGTCACAAGGTAATAGTCGGGCACGGTATATCAATGCTACCATCTCTTTTGCGTCTACCCCGGCGTCATGAGCGTATTGACAATTTGCTTGGCCACACTTCCCGATAATGACGTAATTATTGCACAGCTATTGTTAATTTGTTCGTCTGAACAGGTCCCTTTCCGCTTCGCCATCAACGGGCCCGAGGTCAGCGTCGACTCGCTCGTTGTTGACGTTGCGTAGGATGATTCTCTTCTTTGGACCCCAAGTCTTTGTAGCTAGCTCTGCGTTATCGCCATCACCGGGCACATCTCGTTGGGACGACGAACCCGGAAGGCTATTAGGAGCTATGCTGGAACCGTGACCAATGACATCATTGCTATGGTGAGCTTTGTTATCCGAGAAGCGGTAGATTGGAGAAGATGAATCGTGACCGTGTATAGTGATAGAGCTTCTGTTAGTTACAGGTGTTTGATGTTGGGCTGGTGATGATATCGACAACCCATCAAAAGCTATGCTTGAGAACTCGTCATCGCTCGCAGGCGGTACAACCTCGGGTGGGTTTCCAGAGGTCAAAGCTTTAATGAGATCCACGGCGTCGAACGCTGATTGCAGACCAGGCTGGACGTGTCCAAGCAAGGAGATCCGAGACGCATCTAGTACATTTCCTCTATAAGGTTCAAGTACTCTTAAAGAGTCTTGGTCGTGCCGGCAGCCGTAAATAATATGTTGACATTGGATGTTGTTGATGAACAGCTTGAAGATCTCTGTCTCAAGCTATTAATGCTTTTCAACAGCATGGGCCGAAAATAGATATAATTTGGCTTACCCTCAAGCTTGCGACTGATCGAATGCTCATTTTCAATATTGATAAAATCAAAGAAAGGCTGTCTTTGGGTGAATCCCTGAGCAAAATTTGTGATATCCCACTTTTCGACTTGTTTAGATAACCCCCGAGACTCCTGAAGCAGTGCTTCGATGTTTACGTAGATGCGAGCCAAGATCTTCCAGCCTTTCGATCCACTCCACCCTTGTATGCGCCTGGTGGCTTCGGCAAGGAGGCGGTCCGCTGCTTGACCACCACCACTTGCACCTTTGAGCAGCAGATCTGGCGGGAACTAAGCACAAAAAATGTCAGAGAACCTAACTAGAAGCCCGAATTCATAGTGATTGAAGGCTTACACTATGTGCGTTGCCATCGATAAGGACAAGAACAAAGTTGTTGCTTTGCTGCGGTCGTCTCCGCATCAGCTAGAGGACAAAACAGAGATGGTGATGAGAACTACTAACCATGGATACCTGTGCCTCTCGGACGCTTCGCTCCGCCGCCACAGCTCGAGCCTGCCACTGTCGTAGCTTGTCGACGTTGACGTTATCAATATGTCTAGTTGAATCTTGTTTAAGAGCATCGCTTGAACTACCTCTTGATTGGCTCTCGTAATCCGTACAGTCTGCGAGTTTACAATCAAGGGCCTTTTTCAAGTTGTCATTCTCGCTCAGTAGGTCCTGGGTGCGTTTCTTTCAGTAACGAAGACAGAGCAGTGAGAGATTTGGAACGCTGACATGGACAAGCTCTCTGTGAGCAAAGGCATTCACCTCAAGTGCGAAGACGCGCTCTTGTAGAGCAGCTACTTGAGACATTGCGTGAGACGGTTTGGTTGTGAAGCCTTTACGACTCTGTTGATAACTTAATTGGTGGAAATAGTTCTAGGATGAGGTGGAAATTGAGGTGAGGCCGAAATTTCTTGCGCACGTGATTACACACATGGCAACTTTCGTGAGCAGTAAACGACGGAACATGATGTTTACTCACCAGCCCATCGCATAGTACTGTTTACGACTGCATGTGCCTTCTTCGCAGCCGCAACGTGCCAAGGCAGCACATTACTCTCTGGGTCTACAACTCCCCTTACCTTTGCCAACATTGTCAAACCTCTATACATGCCCAGCACGTCCTTGAGCAGTGCCTTGTCAGGCTTTTGCGCGTGTATTATATTTACAGCAAATGCCATCAGCCCATCCTCGTCCCTTGCGCCAGCCCTTTTGATCAAGTAGCCACTCATTGACGCATGACAGCAGTCTGTAGGAACATTTGGGTCGTCAAGACCACGTGCGATGGTTGCCCCCCAGGTTTCGTCCGTGATATCTATGAGTCTTGCCTCAGCATTATGATCGAATACGCCAGTAGTAGGTGTTGGAGCGCTGGTCTGGGCTGTTGTGCCGCCAGGAGTTGACACAAATCCAGTCTGATCGGGCGAAAAGGTACTTGTGAGTGGAGTCGATACAGGCGTTGGGCATGGATTATTAGCGATTGTAGGATTTCTGTCAAGAGTATATGACCTGGGGAAACGCAACGGTGGGTCTGGATCTACAGTAATCAGGGTAATTGATACAAAAGGATGTCTAGTATCAGAGCACAAGGATAGCCATACTATGATCACTGTTAGATTCACAACTACAGGAGAACAGAACGGAGGCTTACCACGAAGCTCTTCCTTGTTCATGCGACTATCCTTGGCGATAAAAAATCGCCATGAGGAATTGCCAGGTTTCAGGATTTCCATGGTCGTTTCCCACATCTCTCTAGCGATTGCTAAGAACGTTCGCCACGGCTCAAGCTCTTCTTCACCCAAACAATATGCTGCATTCCATTGGAGCGCACCTTGATTATCGGTCCAAGATGCTGTAAGCCAATCTTGGTTATATGACCAAGTATAGGACAAGTGAAAGCACCTGTCGGAATGCAACAGTTCTGTTGAAGGATCTGATGTCAATCTGAAATTGATTGTTTTTGGAACAGCTCGCGCCAGGCGTGTTGCTGGAGCGCAGCGAAACTGCGAGCCTTGTCTGTTACGTTCTACTGAATTAGGCCGACAACGATCATACACCTCCAAGGCCAGCCTTGTGTAGGTCTTTGCTGATGGTAAGGTAATCACTTGGGGTGAAGCGATAAGGTCAAGAGGAACAATTTGGAGAACCAGTCCGCTTACCGGATTTGGCTGCAAGCTCTTCATACAGCTGTCGTACATCTTGAAGAATGCTGCACAAAGCCAGGGGAGGACACTGCGGCTTCGAAATGGATTGACGATATATACCACTGTATTCCTCGCTTCGGCTCCAATTTGCGACAAGTGTCGACCTATGATGTTCCAATTAGCCCGGGAAGGAAGTCAAGGCTTCTCCTGGAAGCTTCTTACCAAGTTTCTCACACGTTATCTTAATTGCTTCGAGTACATCGGTAATCGCATGGCTAGTAATATCGACTGGAACCAACCCTCTCTGGTACTCTGGAAGGAGCGACCCTTGAATATGGGTACCAAGCTTACAGCTCTGGTAAGCATTTCCCATCATAGACAAGAATGCATCAACGCCATCTTGGACGTACTCTTGCGCGGGATAAATGCAGAATGCCGCAATATCTTTGGGATCGGATGCCGGTGCAAGGCCAAGCTCCTCCCAAAATTTAAGAGCTGAGGAGCAAACTTCCACCAATAATCCTGCGCGTCGAACACAGGTAAAAGGCGCTTCGAGCTTGTATACACTCTTCTGAGAAGTGGTCAAGCCCCGTGAGCTCTGTACCGTGCTCGGGCGTTTGGGAGCTTGTCGCGCTGGAGAATTGCCATGAAGCTGGTTTTCTGGTCCTAGCCGCGCAAGAGCGGTGTAGCCCTTCAGGTTGCAACATTCGAGTTTAGTAAACAAACATGAAAGAATCTGTGGCAGTGGATCATCAAATCCAGCCTCGACATTAATTCTCCGAAGCTGGAGATCCATCATCGTGTTCGGAGGATATTCGAACAAAATTTCTGGTTGCGAGATAATCTGATCCACCAGTATCTGAGCAATTTGGATGAAAGATTTGTCTTTGCCCGTAAACATCAAAGGATTGGGTCCGCCTTTTGATGACATCACCAGGAGCTGGTCTTCTGTCGGTATAACACCTGCAGGCAAGAACATATCCAGCAAAGGACAAGACGTGCTGGGTGCAGGTTTGGAGTCGTGCACATGCGAGCTTGCTAGAGAAGCCGGAAAATCTGGTGTTGCAGGCTGACTACAACTCCAACCTTCCTCATGTCTGCGCTTACGTGGATTAAGATTATCGGGTTTAGTCGCTGTCCTAAGTTCATCTGAAGCCGGTGAGTCTTTACGGACAATAGATGCCTCGGAGGCCTCATCCCTTTCCGTGTCGTCGAGCTCTGACGAGGAACTTGTAGAGACTCCGGACTCCTGAGACGGGCGACGCTCTGGGCACCGATCAAGCGCACGTCTACTAGCCTGCAATGCCCCAGCTTCAATTCCGTATTGACGCAAGGGATACCGTGGAAGCCTGATCTGTTGCCCAATTGCCTGGTCAGTATGCCCGGACACACCAGGTGGCTCTAGCGAATCGAATCCAAATCGGCCTTGATTCACATACTTGCTATCAAAGTCCTGGAGCCGGTCTTTGAAAGCCACTGAGTCAAAAGAACTCCTGAGGTACTTTTTGTCCTGACCATCATCCATCTTGACATAATCTTCAATTTGCCTAAATGAATCGCTCATAGAATCGAGCAACTGCATAGGCGAACATATGCTGTTACCCTTCGCATCTCCAGATACTCGGAGTTTGCAGGAAGCCCAAAGTTGATTAGACTCATCCAAGGATTCCGAACCTGAAATCTCGATTCAGTCCCGCTTCGAACATGCTCAGGGAAACCATAGTATACCTTGTCGGTCGTGACCAGATGTAGAGCTGACCGCGACCGTTTCCCTGTCTTGTTTTCGCTTATCAGGCAAATTTTCAGCAGCAGCTTCGGTAGTTTTAAGACAACTAGATGCTGCGGCTTGCGAAGCTGTCTCCTCATTTATCCCAAGTATAGGCTTGCTCCTTACTGAAGGTGATACTGTGCCTGGTTCATTACCATCATCTTCACTAGGCTCGTCAAAGAAGCTAAAGTCGGCTTCTGTAAGACCACCAGTGGCAAAAAGCCCGGTCTCCAAATCTCCAAAGAGATCGTCATCTGTAGCTTGGTTGTAACGAGTAGAGGAGGCAACAAATCCAGGAGAGGCTGGAAACTGTGTTTCACCCAAAGCTGAGCCATCATTCCCAGAGTGTAACCCATCATTGTCGTCAGGGCCCCCAGATGTTGTTTGAGGTTCGTGAGTGCCCAATGGGCCAACAACCTCTGCCCGTAGCCCATCTGGTGGTGTCGGATATATTCGACTAGCCTCTTGCGTACTGAGATACTGAGTTACGCGGGTATCAGAGTCAGAATGGGTATCCTGCACATCAGGAGACCTAGCTTCATATGCAAGCCTAGCCTCCAGCTCGCTATCCTTTATTTTCTTCTCCAAAGCGGCTTTTGTAGACTCTTCTCGAGCGTATTTTGCTCTATACCACGCCTCCGCATGCGCTAATGGATCGAGCGACATCTCTTTGGCAAGCTTGCCAATGCACGTTGTGTCATAGTCTTCTACGGGGGCCTTGTTGCTTGTGACAAAGCAAAGGCTTGCTGGCCACAGAACTTGCTCAGACTCTGGCTTGAAATGAGATCGAGCGCCGTCGCCATGCGCAAATACGCTGCGGGATCTCTTTGCTCTCAGGCGAATCCATTTGTCCCCTTGTGGCACATCTATACCTTGCTGAATGAGATGGTGAATAATAGAAGCTCTCATGTCGGCTTCATAAATCGCTCCTGACACCAAGGCTGGGTACTGCTGAGCGGGTTGCGTTGAAATCCTGATCGAGGATTGCAAATCTGCCTCTCCATCATAGGTGTAGATGTCGCCGGATGGCGCTAGTATAATATCACTGCCCACGATGACACCAATACTTCCAGACCCAGTTTCAACTTCATTGTATATCCTGCGTAGTTGGCTCCCAAGAGTCGGAGTACCTGCAACAATCAAGGACCCTGATGGCAGTAATTCGATATGCAGAAGGAAAAGGGTTAATCCGTGTACCGCTTCCTGAATCCCAAAACCTCTCGCTTGACTTTCGGACTTTGCCGAAGGAATGGGTCCAATGAAAGAATGCGACCCTATTGGTAACCACTTCCCAGACACGCCAGCTTGGAACAAAATAGACCTTGACACCGCTTCCAGGAACCTTAAATAGATCAGTGAGATAGAATTAAATTGTTGACTAGCCTGCACTGGATTTGTCATAGGTACATCTAGGGGGCTGAAAAGAGCTGTTTTGCCGAGAGCCGTATACTCTCCGAAGGCGTTGCCGTGCATTGGATAAGAATCGATTGAGGGATGCACCAAACGATTAGACGTAATCATAGACTTGGGTGCGGATATATCTGATCTCAAATTGCTCCGCAATTCTGATGGCTGAAGTAGGCCTGAACCGACTTCTTCAAAGGAGAGATTAGATAAAATCTTAACAGCCTCTGAGTTGTACCTACCTATTAAGTTGTACTCGTCTATCATTCGTGAGGTTACCTCCTTCGTAGGGTTACCAGAGGTAGCTGTCCCATTCGCTTCAATCAGGTCGAATAGCCACAGCACAGATTCGCCTGCATCGAGAATCACATGCTGACCCGCAAGCCGCAATTGATTCTCAATGATTTGCAATGATCCGATTCTGTCGTCATTCTGTTCGTAGGTGCATTCCGAGTGAGGCGACTCGCTCTTCTCGCCATTCTGGGAACGAGGAACTGCAAAGCTGGAAAGGCTATACCGTGACCAGCGAATACCTGCAATGCCGTCCTGAAATTTTTTAGAGACTGTTAATCAACTAAAAGGATAAGACTCTTGACTGACTATCTTGTGCACATTTGTCGCGACATTATCCGGGAACTCCATGCCCATTCGCTCCAAAACACTTTATGTTGTTAAAGGATGATACAACCATGGGAATCAATTGGATCGCAGGAACTTGTAAACAAAAGGGGCTCATCCTGCCTATCTTCGGGGATATCTAGTACAGCGTCACCACGCTTGGATGACCAGAAGTTTCCGGGCAGTGGCAATACCTGGAACAGAGCGCTGACCGGGAGAATGACCTCCGATGGCTCTTCAATATACCACTCGACAGCTTTTTTCGTAGGTGTATGAAGGCTCAAAACTGTAAGATATATAGATAGCACGATAGATATACAAAACCCGGTTCATGTCCGCAAAAGATATCGCGGTTGCAGGTCAGCTGGCGGAAACGGTGGATCATGGATGCGAACCCTAGCGCCGGCTATAGCCGCAATCATGGCATGGCAGTGGCGCTACAGTAAGGTTGGTAGGCTTTCACTGTTTTTCTTTGGTACCCAAAACACTAGCTGCTACCTTTTCCGATTCCCAAGCTTCAGCCATGAAGCTCAGTAATCAGTCTGCAGTTCCAGTATATACCATATCCGGATCATCTACTGCGCGACCACTTCCAGAATGGCTTGCTAGGAAGCGGAAACGCAGCCTGAAGAACGATCCCGAATATGCCAGCCGCGTTGAGCTCTTACAAGACTTCGAATTCGAAGAGGCGAGCCAATGCGTAAGAGTCAGTGATGACGGCCAATGGGTCATGAGCACAGGTGCGCCTTGCATGTAGCACTGTGAATTGCAATGTCCCACTCAAGCGTTGCAAGACCAAGCGATAGTCTTGAATCTCTACTAATGTTTTAATATAGGTACCTATAAGCCTCAAATACACACTCACTATCTCCCACACCTATCCCTATCCTTCTCTCGGCATACAATCTCCTTGAATACAACATTTCTTCTCCTATCATCCGACTACACCAAATCAATACATCTGCAATCGGACCGATCTATTGAATTGCACACACCCCAAGGATGCCATTATACCACGCGGCTACCTCGTTACGGGAGGGATCTCAAGTACGATAGGCGATCGGCGGAAGCTCTGGTTCCTGCGGTTGGTGTAAATGAAAACGGAAATGGAGAAGTGTTTAGACTGAACTTAGAAGCTGGGAGATATATGCGCGGCTATGAAATTGATGTTGGCGGTGATGACTTTATGTCTGCAGGAGGTGGCGCATTACAAGGAGGCATAGAAGCTGGGAGTGTCAACACTGCAGCGGTTGCAGAAGAAAGCCACAATCTCTTGGCTTTTGGTACATCCTTAGGGACTGTGGAACTCTGGGATCCGCGATCGCGAGGGCGCGTGGGGCTCCTGCACCTATCTTCAAAACCTGACCCGGCGGATGGTAGGCAAGAGATCACGGCTTTAGAATTCGCCCGATCAGGCTTGCAGTTGGCAAGCGGGTCCTCTACAGGCCATATTCACCTTTACGACATTCGATCTCCCATTCCATTGTTAAAAAAGGATCAAGGCTACGGCTATCCGATCCACACACTAATCTTTCTAGAATCCTCTACCTCCACTCGATCGCAGGTGACTGAGGCTAAGATTCTGTCTGCAGACAAGAGAATTATCAAAATCTGGGATACCCAGGACGGTTCGCCATGGACATCTGTCGAGCCCGCTGTGGATCTAAACTCAGTGGCTTGGTGCAAGGACTCCGGCATGCTACTCACCGCAAATGAGGGCAGACAGCAGCACTCGTTTTTTATCCCACGACTGGGACCTGCACCCAAGTGGTGCTCGTTTTTAGACAACTTGGTTGAGGAAATGGCGGAGAACCCCGACGATCCCAATGCTTTTACAAGTCAAACAGCAGGCAATGTTTACGACAATTACAAATTCTTGACTACACAACAGCTCAAATCGCTGAATCTTGCCCACCTTATCGGTACCACAAGTTTGCTTCGACCTTACATGCATGGTTACTTTGTAGCACAGCGGTTGTATGAAGAAGCGAAACTCATAGCAGATCCATTCGTATGGGAGGAAGAGAGGAATAAGAAAGTGAGAGACAAGATCGATGCTGAGCGCGAGAGCAGGATCCGAGGCAACAAGAAAATAACTGCTAAAGTCAACAAACGCTTGGCTGAGAAGATGCTGGAGCGATCAAACAAGAATGAACGAAGGCGGGCAAAGAGAGCACTTGAGAAAGGCGGTGACGATGACATGATAGAAGAACAACCCGTTACGGCGGATGCGCCCGAGAAGGAACCTGGTGGATTACTGGCCGATCCTCGTTTTGCAAATTTATTCAACGATGAAAAATTTGCCATTGATGAGACGTCGAGGGAATTTCAGTCCCTAAACCCAAGCACAATACCGTTCGCCGAAATTGGCGAGAAACATGAGCGCAAGTTTACGGCTGTGGAGGAAGAAGTTCTAGATAAGGTACCAAATTCAAATTCTGACGAATCGAGCTCCGAGGGTGAAAAGCCAGTTGCAAGGACGAATGATAGCGGCCGGATCTCTTCTGCGTCCTACAAGAAGTCTGGCCACCGGTCCCAGCAGCCGCGGTTGCATGTGTCCTCCATGAAGAAACCGCAGCAATCTCGAGATCGGTCATTTGGATCACGGGCTGGTCGAGTCACGGCCTCAAGAGCCAGCACTAGAACTGTAGTTGGTGAGCGAGAGATCACCTTCGCGCCAGAGAAGAAAGGAAAGGTCCGAAAATTTGAGCGAACTGAGAAGAAGCAGAATAAGGGAAGGAGAAGTGCTAGTGGGAATGTCTTCCGAAGTTTGTAAATACTGTAGCGCGTGATACCCAATGAGATACATCAGTTCAACACCCACTATCATAACCAGTTACCTACCTAGGTACTCCGTACGTACCTTTCCTTTCTGATGACAGCGGTCGGTGCCCGTTGAGGAATCACGTGCTGTATGCCTTTAAAGAGCGCGGACCGTCGCTTAGAACGGGCCGAGGTCCAATACCCCGGGGCCATTGCGGCATAAAGGATAAAGAACATCGCATTCGAACCACGACGGTCTCATTCAGAAACCCCGTCGCCTGTTTTTGCTTCCTTTTATCAGCTTCTCATTTTCTCAACGGCACAATGGTTGCAGATGCTCTTGTGTACCACCCCACGGTAGCTCACTACCTACGGTTTGTTGCGACCACTGGTAGATCCCCTCCATCCCGTCGCACATCTCGTTTTAGAGAATTCCAATGCTGACACTCTTTATAGTCGGCCGAGACAAGCTTCTACGTACCCTTCAGTACTTCTCCCGGTTCTACGCCTGGTACTTGTACCGAACGAACAATCCTGCTCGCCTGATTGCGCCCTTCGAAGCCATCAAGAAGCAATTCGGATTGACTCGCAAGGCCTTGAGGCTGGGCAAGAATGTCGAACATTTCAAAGCAGCTGCTACAGCGATGGACAGCAAGGGCATGGACCCCATATTGAAGTACTGTGCTGTGGGACGGCAACTAGGATACGCTACGTATCTCAGCTTAGATGCTATTACTTATGTTGTTTTTGGCCTTCACTATGGCGCCATGTGTGACACTAAATCAGATGGAGACTGACTGTTGGGCATAGCTTGACTCCGCGGGTATACGACCGATCGCCAGTGTTAAAAGGTTACAAAAAGAGGCCTACAGGGCATGGTTCGCAGGTCTGATGTTCAGCACCATTGCTGGGTCTTACACACTATGGCAAATACGACAAAGGCAGCAGAACGTTGATAAGAACGAAGGGGAAGGTGTAGTTGAGAGCAAGAAGCTCGTGAAGTAAGATTGGAAAACGGCGACTACGACGACACGAGTGCTAACGACTGTTCGTAGGGAACGTACTTCGACCAATCTCCAGCTTATGTCAGATCTTTGCGACTTGACCATTCCAAGTGCAGCTCTCGGGTATGCCAATCTAGACGATGGACTCGTTGGACTTGCTGGCACAGTGAGCAGTTTGATAGGGGTTTGGAGCGTGTGGAAAAAGACGGCCTAGAGTGAAGAAAAAATCGACCCAGACTCGGAGGTTGCGGGGACTGAAATTAGGTACGGTACGATACACAATGGGCGTTCTGGTTGTTACTCTGTTGTTGACCCTTTACGGGACAGAGAAAGGTTCTCATTATAATTCAGCAATTTGACTGTCGTAGTTCTTGCTAAGTAAGAAAGATCTAGGGACGACTATTGCTAGAGGAATGCGCCAACTTCCGAAGTAGAGCCACAAGACATCGAGTATTGGCTCCTTGAGGCCCTTACCCCTTGTCTGGTGTCTTCCAATAGTTAACCTGAGTCTACACGTTCTCAAGGAGATGCTGTAATGTAGGTATCCATTAGAAAGGCACCTTCTCTAATCGGTGATACCGCAGGTCACGTGTATGCTCATAAGAGAAAACCCATCAAGAAGTATCTCTTACTTGATCATCCTACATGCCTCTCTCTGAAGATTTGCTCCCCTTGTGATTGGCACACAAAGGCTTGATCTCGACTGCATCCGTCTATAGTATGATTGTACACGGACTCTCATTCACCATTTCTACGTGCACTACAAGATCCGTCTCTCGAGACGTGTCGGCTCCCGCTGTATTCGTTGACATTGTTTTTGGTCCCTTTAAGCCCGTTTCAAGGTCCAGGGTCTTCTCACTAATCCAATAGCTATGGATCCTGTCATGTCTCAACTCTCACCAATAGATCGGGCTGTTCAGTCCCTCACAACGTTTACGGGTACGGAAGTAACGAATGAGGAGTGGCACAGTCAATTCGCTGCCGACATTAACAACGAAGAGTTGACTCAGCCTCCGTATGCTAGCTCCAGGAATGCACCTATAGCAACCGATGTGATCGCTCAACGAGCCCAATCCGAAGAGCTTGCAGCTCATCAAAGCGAGGAACTACTAGAGGATGTGCCCCAACTGGGGCCATCGGCATCAGCGAACCAGCAACCACTTTCCAAGTTCACCCCTTTCGTCCGCCCTTCCTCTTCTAATGAAGGTACATATATGTCATTTGCATTTGGAAAACCTCAACCGAAACAACTTGACTTCAGCCGCAAAGCAAGCCAAAACCCCAAACTTTCCTTACCTACTATACGACCGGAGCCAGGTGCAAATACCACTGTACTACCGGAGCCTTGCCGCTCTCAAATTATAGAACCTAGGGATACACAGGCCAGTGCAACTCGTGACGTGTTGTCAGTCCCAGCCGAGGCTTTCAGTCGTCCGCCATCCGCGGATGAATCCTCTACACTAGTGGCAACGATGCAGACGACAGAAAGCCCGAAGGTTCAGGAGGGCACGAGCAGTACTCCTTTAAACTCAGCTGCTCACGCGACTACACCTCCCAATCCGCAAGGCTCTCCGGTAACGTCACCGAACACTCTGCAGACTGACCACTGTGAGACAGGTGAACCGTTACGGGATTCCAACAAGCTTATGGTGGCAACTCAACCAATCCCCCCTCGTTCTTCAGCTAAGATCACGAAGCTTCGACGGCGATCAAAGCCTATGGCTGATTCAAATGCCATGAGAGCACCACAGACTGGGGCCACTAAAGATGCTCTCAGCTACGAAGATACGCTGAACGTCCTCTTGATACGTCACAGGAATGAACGGCTTGAGTGGGAGGAAGCACGGGCCGTACTGAAAGCCAAAGACATTGAACTTCAAGATCTCCGGGAAATCAGCAACGCCATTTACCACCAACTGCAACAGGTTCGGCAGCGAGAAAAGTCACAAGAAGCAGAACTGTCTCGATTCCATACAACCATGCCGCAATGGGAAAGTCGAGTGAAAAGGCTCAGTGATTATATTCAATGCCTAAGTAAGGACCATCAAGCGTTGCACGAGGACGCCCGAGATATTCGTAGCCAGCAAGAGACCCTCCAGGCCGACAAGTTAGACATATCCTCAAAGCTCATCGATGTACGTCATACTGTCGAGCAAGACCAAGCCAAAACGAAAAAGGTGCTAGTGGAGGCCCGTCATCACATGGGGATGCTTGAGCAAACGGTTAGCAATCAAGAGATATTGCTTCGAGAAGATGCCAATCTCCTGGATGCAGAGCGTGACAGATGTCAGCGACTGGAAATCGAAATCTCGAAAATGACCACTAGCCACCAGCAGCTATCAGAGCTTTTGGCAGAACATGGCAGGATCACTACGGAGAAGCTAGATGACCTGCTAAGCAAGAGCGAAGAAGTGCAGATTGTTACTCCATCATCGAGTCAGGATCTTGTCAAGCCAGTATTGGACGAAGCTGTTTCTCTACTCAAAGAGCTTCGGGATGCCGATGTGATTAGGCCAGATGACCTTCACAAACTTAATGCTTCTGTTAGATCTTACGCAGAAGAGTACGTACAAATCTTACGGTAATCGGACTACCCTACTAACTCAACCAAGTATAACAAGATCTTTTCAAGGTTGTCAAAAAACCTTGACCTATGCCGGAGCTGGTCAGCAAGATTTCGCATTGGAGTTTCATAAACAGCTTCAGGCTCTAAGCGCCAGCATTGCGACAGAGCATGCCTTAACTGAGCGTCTGACGGACCTGCGGGAGGTGAAGGCAACGTTCAGAGAAAGGTTACAATCGACTGAGACCGCCTTGACCGAGGCTCGTCAGCAGATAGTTGCTCTTCAGAACAAAGGTCAGTTACAGCTCCAAAAGATCTCGGTTCTTGAACTTGAGGCGGTTCAACTTCGCGATCAGCCGAAGGAAACCCCACACACTGTCTTCCGCGTTCACGACTTAGAGGCTCAAAACAAGGATCTACAGGAGCGTGGTGACGCCCTACAAAAGCAGATCGCTGAAACTTCCAAGCAACTACATCAGAAGATCGCGGACGCGACCCAAATGGAAAGTCGACTAAACACCCTTGGGCCTCAACTTGAGGAAGCGCAAGCCGAGAAACTTCTACTGCAAGAGCAGAAGGGGGCTTACGAGAGCCAGTCCCACGCGAATCTCGAGCAGACGAAGATAGAACTGTGCAAAGTTGCTAACCTAGATAAAGCAAAGATTGAGAGCAATCATCAGAACCGACTGCATCAGCTTCAGCAGCAAAAACTTGAAGTAGACACGGAGCTGAAGCAGAAGGTAATGCAACTGGATCAACTGCAAGCTGAGAAAGATGCAGTCGAGGGAAAAGTGAGCCAAATTTCAGCCTCACTAGCTAATTCACAGATAGAAAAGGCGAAAGAGGTTTGTCCGTGCCTCATGGATGTCGATAGATTTACTAACCTGCTCAAAGATTGAGGCGTCTGCAACTCTTCAATCCAAGCTAAACCAACTCGAGAAAGAAATCGAAGACAAAGACAACCATTTGGGCCATCTCGAGGAGAGGCTGAGGATTGCCGAGAACGAAATCGAAGCCAGAAATGTACGCATCCAGGAACTCGGCCACGTTGAGGAAAAGCTTAGGCTTATCCCCAATGACATTGACGCTAAAAGCGCAGAGGACGCACAACGCCGGAGACTTGCGGCAACCAACCCATTAAGCCTTGCTGTAGATACGCTTCAAGTGTCAAATGTGAAGGATCGAGAGCGTCCTAAGCGCAAGGCAAATCGAGCTGAGAAGCGACTCCCTTCAGTTGTCGAGGATTCCCAACCAAATGATGATCAAACTTCCGCTATTGCCAACCCAGCCTCTGCAATGATCAACAGAATATCTACGCCTTCGCGTTACCACCATGGCCAAGCAATAGGCACAACCCTCATGTCATCGCCTTTAGAGGACCTTGACGATATGCTGGACGATCTAGGAGATTTGGCAGGATTGTTCCCGCCGACACCTGTCCCAGCAGCGCATGCATCAGGCTCTTCGAAAAAACCGACAACCCAAGACATAGCCACCTCACGAGGAGAAACTGGTGAAGAAGTCTCGCCCACAAAAAGGCTTACGGCCTCACGCGACTCTCAATCTACTACCCACATGTCCATCCATTTTTCGCAGTCTGCAAATAGTAGACACAACCTCGCGGCAATAAGCCCCGTATCTCAAGCGCAACTAGCCGATTTTTCTACACAGGGCTCGAGGCATGATAAACAGGATGCTCATCGTCAGCAGACAACCTCAAGACAATCGTCTCGACGACATAGCATCCTCCAAGAGTCTACAGTGAAGAAACGCTCTGCATCAGCTGCGGGCTTGAGTCCTCCAAATGCGCGTGGCAGAAGTAAGCGCATCAAAGACTTGGGTCCCGTCATTCCGGACTCGCAATCACCTCATGGCTCGCGAGTTCCAGCGCGAAACCACCGACCTGCTAAATTGAACTCTAAGAAAAAGCCTAAAGGTAAGTCCTTCCGGTAACTAACGTTCTTCTCTCACTGTGTGTCTAGAGGACAAGTACAGCCGCCGGTTTTCTCAGGAGCTGAAACAGGACCTATAATGGCAGTGGGTCAGTATCGAGAGTACATTACCTCAATAGAACTCACGGTACGTACCATTTTGACTTACCGCGAGCACTCCCAAACTCACCATCTACGCCAAGCAGCATCTACCTACGCTGCTGCGGGAGGGCTTTTCATCTGCTTTATTTGCCGTGCTAGATTCGCTATGTCTTGTACTCTCGCAGTATACATTTGCTATCGGATATGGCGAAAGTAGTCGCTGCTCAAAGAAACAATATGTGCATAGCCTGCTTTATCTCTGCATTGGAATGGCTTAGATAGAAACACACCTACTCGGCAAAATGCCACTGTACTCGCTCTACAATAATCCTGTATCCGATATATCACATTTCTGATCTCCAGCCTTTCGAATAATATGATGCCGTGCTGTAAAAACCGACGTGAAGTCTAAAGCGCCAATATCGTATGTAATTGCTTCTGCGTTGTATCCGTACATTTGATATCATGGGAGCGGAGCCTTCGTGCCGGTGGTTCGACTGAAGCCTGGCTTATCCTCAATTGCACGCCTACCAAGCCAGTATGGAAGCAGCCCGGGACTGTCTCCGACCCCCCTTATCAAACAATCTCCACCTCACTTCCCACCCCTCTTCTGCTCCAAAAACAACACCTGTTTCCTCACTATTCCCACACCAAGTCAGCTGCCGTCTTCCTCTCCCCATGCAGGCTCTGTCCTCGAGAATCTGGGTCGACACACGTACCAACAGGATCGTACTTTAGCATCGACAAAGGCTTGTGGACTCGGGGCCGCACGAGGGTCTTGTAGTATCCGGTCATAGCCATGGACAAGAGGCGCACGGCTATTGTGCGGGATTTAGCTGTTGTGGGGGAGTATTAGCAATGGCAGTGGTTGAGCCAGGTGCGGCGGCAGAGAGGCAACGAGGGGGGAATAGACTGAGGGGAACTGGAAATACCTTTCTTTGCCATGATGGCTTAGACTCCTCCACCTGCAATAATGATCACGGCGTCAAAGATTTGTTCGGTGGTTGAGCGTAGCGGGATGATGGCTACGATGCGTCTGCGAGTCTTGGAGAACGGCACCCTCTTTGTTTGCCTTAGGCTTGCTATACTCTTACCATTTAATCCAAGCACATACTGTATTACTAGGTGCTACGTACGGTAGCTACCAGAATCCAGATCTTACTGCAGCGTGCAGGATCTATATTTGACATCAGTCTTCTTTCAATGTCTCTCCATTCTGCGCTCCTTCAAGCCGTTAAGGAGGCTGTGCCTCGCACGAGGTCATGAAGCCTTCCACGAGCTTCGATAGAGCCTGAGTTCATTGACCGTAGGCAAAAATGCCGCAGGAAACAGAAGAAAATGATTGGCGCATATTAGCGATAACAGAAGCTACGAATGTTCGACGCGTGGACTATCGCCAAAGAAACCCCTTTGAGGCTACCTGTTGACCCACTGGCCCACACAGCACACAGTGCTTGGCCCTGCCGGCAGCCTGCGGACTCGAAAGCAAAAAACGGCTAGAAAGAAAAGAACAATCTTATGGACCAACAATCGATTACTCTACGCAAGGCACAAATGGATGGTCCGAGAGGTCTGCGGGATATTTCTGATGGTGTGCCTATCCCGGAAGCAAGCTGTCATACTCTCCATAGCAGGGCTTTACTTCTAAGTCTACCTTGCGATGCTAGGCGGACGTATTGCTGCAATAGCGGGTAGGCTGAAGAACACCCATCAATGAGTCGTTTCAACCACGCAAGCATTTCCATCTTTTCTAGGACTACAATTAGACGGCTGTTCCCCAGTGCAATGATGTCCCGGCCATTCACAAGTTTTTTATATCACTGTCAACGCTCTTCGATTAGACACTCTCGGGATGTCCAGAAAGATGCCTCTATTCAATCCATCTATCATGATTGCTACTGTCGTCAATTTTCTCCTCATCTGTCTCGCCAATGCTCAGAATACTAGCGCCATTTACCTCCCATCTCTCAATAACTCCACACATGTTGGTGTTAGAACATTTCCCTTGGTTGACAAGCATCGACTTGATCCTTTCACCAATTTCACCCAGCACAGAGAGATTATGCTTTCCCTTTACTATCCCGCAGAATACTACCCGTCTGAGCTACACCATGGCCAGCAACCTTCGCCCAGCCCCAATGCACTCACCACAAGGTACATGCCAAACGCTACAGCTGCCATCTACGACGCGAACGTCGCCCAATATGGCGTACCAAACGGATCCTTTGAACGTCTCCATACCCTCTGCCAAACCAACGCTCCTATCTCCACCCGGAAATCGAGCTTCCCGCTGATTCTTTTTTCCCCCGGCTTGGGTAATTCTCGACTTCTCTACACCACTATAGCCCAAGAAGTCGCCCGGAATGGCTACATCGTCGCTTCCATCGACCATCCCTACGACGCCCAGGTCGTTGAGTTCCCAGACGGCAGACTAGTCTTCAACCCAAAATTCAATTTTACCGGAAGCCCCGAGGCCGTTCTCGCGCTGATCAACGAAAACGTCGCAGTCCGCGTGCAAGATGTATCCTTTCTTCTTGACGAACTCAGCTCCCCATCTGCACGGCACCCTTTCGAAATCGACAGCAAAAAAGTTGTCATGTTCGGGCACTCCCTTGGTGGCACCACCGCCGCGTCTGCCATGGTCAATGAGACGCGTATTGCTGGTGGGCTAAACTTCGATGGGGATTTCTACGGCGCCATCGTTGCTAACGGCAGCATTGTCCGCAAGCCCTTCCTTTTGTTCGAAGCAGCCCGACCAGGTATCCCTCGCCCCAACTGGGACGACGCATGGAACAACCATTTCCATGGCTGGAAGCTCGACGTGGAGCTCTTCGGAGGCGTGCATGGCAGCTTTGAAGATTTACCGCTTCTGGCGGATATCCTTGGACTCAGGGCTGCGTTGGGCAAGGCAGGGGATGCAGTGTTGGGTACTGTGCCAGGGTTGAGGGGGTTGAAAATCATGAGCGATTATGTGAGCGCTTTTGCGGAGTTTGTGTTCAGTGGAGAGAAGGCGGAGAGGGGGGATTTGGTGGATGGGAAGAATAGTACGAGGTATCCGGAGGCGGGGGTTGTGAGGTTTGCAAGAGGTTGAATGACCATGGGGGGCAAAGCAGAAGCGGATGGAAACATTTATGAATGGATGTTATAAGTTCGCGAGAAGACATTTATAACTACAGCAATACTAGGAGAGGACATCTCGGCGTTACCTTCAAAGCATCCCGATACGTATGAATTCTCTCTGCAGGCGAATCGAGATTTCTTGAATGAGTTGACAGTGCTTCGAGGTCAAAAAGCAAGTCCCGCGAAGACAAAAAGTGAGGAAATAACATGCGCGTAAAGCTTCAAGACTACCGACTCAAGATTGGAAAACCGGTCTGCGATTCCCATCTTCAGGCGCTTATTGGTATACTACATCAATACTACTACTTACGAAATAGCCTGACCTACGAGTGACCGACCCGTTTTACTATAATAAAACTACTCAGCATCCCATCATGACCTTCGACCTAAGACTCAAGATCCCGAAGCTTTTCAGCTACTTTCCTCGAACTTGTCGGTGAGACCAACATAACGGAAGAATAATGCTTCAGATATAGGACCGATTGGCAGATCAACAGCAAAGGTCTAGCGAAGTAATCAGGCAAGAGGTTTCTGGTGAGGGTATCCACAGTGTTTTAGATGGGTCATTAGGCAAAGTAAGTAATTCTTTCACGAGGAGTATCTTAAAGTTTATTCATTCGATCTCTGTGCTGTTTTACTATTAGAGATGAATGTAAAGTAGTCTCACGAAATGCTACCCTCTCGACGTATGACGGAGTCCTTCCGGCGTGTAGGGCTGTTTGTGATGATCGATACCAGTGAATGCGAAGGGCTCATACGAAACTTCTCCTTCACCATGAGACATGTTTATTTCAGCGGTGTGGAGACATTTTCAATGCCAGAGATGGAAGCGAAGAGGGCACATACCATGCTCCCCTTTTTTCACAAGAGGAGAATGTTTCAGCATATTTTTTCATCTTCGAAACCATTCAATCGACGCTGTTTCCAGTATCAAGAGATGACTGCAAAGAATTCACACCCAATGTTTCCCCTCCATATTCGACGGGTACGTTTCAGCATGCTCCACCATATTCATAAAGCTATTCGAGATCCCGGCTGTCTCAAAATCTAAAGATGAATGCAAATAGTCCACACAAGGTCTTTCCCCTTCATCAGAGTGATGGCATATCTGAGCGGTGTAGCACAACGGCCATTCAAAAACACAATACCCCTCTTGGCGCTCCTCAATGCCGGCCAAACGAGCAATTTACAGGTCGACTGTTACTCTCCTTCTACCTCAATTTCTGGGCATCGCTGGCTGATGAGTTGGGCTGGACCCGTCGAGACCATGCAAGCTGAGAATCAGCAAGGCTTTAGGCAAGTAGTAGCGCGGAGAATCGCTGACATTGTCAAACAAACGAAATATAAGCCCAAGGACAGGGACTTTATGAAATCGATGCTGTTATACGAGAGGGTCAGCACGTCAAAGATTACATGGGTCAGAGTCGTTCTGAGACTTCTGGAGACAAGCCATAACAATTCGAGCTCAACACTCTCGCAGCTGCTGGCCAGTTTGCCGCCGTCGGTCGAGGCAATCTACGACAGATTTTTGTGTTCTATCCGTATGGACAGGAGATCAATAGCTTGCAAGATGCTTCTGATGATAGCTGGAAGCCGACGTCCATTAAAACCGGAAGAGCTGCGACTCCTCCTTGCAATACGGCCACACCACAAGACCATCGAGGATGTAGAACGTGCGTGTCAAGTGAAGAGTGAAGTAACTTGGGAGCAACTTCTTGGACCCCTGGTTGAGATTCGCAGTGGCGCAGTGGAACTCATCGATCCAACAGCCAAGCGATATCTGTTGAAACTTGCCGATAAAACAGACAATGATCTGTGCACTTTCTTTGGGATTCGGGAGACTGAGCCGGATCAGGTTTTGGCCGAAGCTTGCATGTCATACCTGCTGCTCGATGACATCGGTAATGCCTTTTATAAGATAGTCGAGACTGATTGCAGCGTATTCTCTATGGCAACGGAAATCGAAGGCGCAAGCCCTGGTGACTCCAGCAATTCTTGCGACTTACAAAGCGATACCATGTCTCGCAATAAATCAACTAGAATTGCCATCGCCAAGCAAGCACTGCTGGATCGTTACGGTTTATTCGACTATGCCTCAAAATACTGGGCTTCTCACCTATCAGCATTTGGCCATGACGGCGCCGTCACTCTTTTCCCCCTTGCAGAGACTTTGTCTGAAGCAAAAAGCAGTTTCCTGCATTGCTGGCTAAGTAATTATTGGATCGAAACTCATCCTGAGGTTGAATATCCTCATTATGCTGGACCAGTCTTTATTGCATCGTTCTTCGGACATCCGGTTTCTCTCCAGTTATATTTCAAGAAATGTAATATCGACCGTCGAGTACTCGAGAGTGCTTTGTATTGGGCATCTAGCAATGGTCATTATAGCATTGTGATGCTGCTCCTACAGAAAGGCATCGAACCTAATACTGCGATCAATGAAAAGTTTCCGCAACATGCTGCTGCTGAGTGCGGCCATGTCAACATCCTCAAGTTGTTCCTCACCTACCGGATAGTTGATATGAATGTAATGTATCAAGGGCGCACGCCTATCTCACTTGCCGCAGGGGCGGGGCATGCCGCGGCTGTCGCCCTGCTTATATCCGCTCCCCAAGTTCAGCCAGACCTACCAGACCGCAGTGGCATGACGGCCCTCTCCTGGGCCAGTATCAACAACTTCCCTTTCTGCGCCACCGCTCTTCTGAATAGCCTGAGAGTGCAAGTCTGGCATGCCAATACGTCCGGGCGAACTTCCCTGTCCCTCGCCGCCTCCCGCGGCCATCTCGATCTCGTCAGGCTTTTCCTGCATGCTCGAGGTGGAGGAAAGGACTTGCGAGACCTCATCGGCCGTACTCCTCTCTCCTACGCCGCCGCCGCTGGCCACACCTCCTGCGTATATCTTCTCCTAAATTGCCCGGACGTTGATGCTAAATCACTAGATAAGAATGGTCGTTCCGCGCTATCTTATGCCTTCGAACATAGCCATGTCGAGATTGTACGCGCCCTACTAACACGCAGCCCCTCACGTGCAGATGTGCCTGATAACGATGGTCGGGCGCCGATGGCATGGGCCACAGACGCACAGCCAGGCAAGCGCGCCAAGGTGGCACGCTTACTACCAATGACTAGACCTAGGAACGCAAATCGGCCCCGAGTGCGAAGAGCTCACTCCGATTCATGGCTTGATAAGCCGCAAATGCCTGGATATCCTCAAGGTGACGGTCCAGCATGGGGTTGTAGATGTCAACATGCGAGACCGGGATATTAGCCATAATGAACAACTAAATAAGTAGATGGTGTTGATATATCGAACATGGATAGCTCGGAGAAGTGAAGATATTGACAGAAGCGTAAGAGTGAGAGGAATAAGGCCAATGTTGTGTAGAGCAAACTTGGAAAGTATTTGGAGGCTTCAAGCAGGTGAACGGTCTGCAATAGCGATTACAACGACTGTAACTTCTAGAGCATTGAGACAGCATGATCATTTGAAGTCACTACCCCTTGTACTCGGATGAGAAGATCTGCTCCGTCAAAGGGGGTTTCTTGGCTTCCCAATTTGAAGCTTAGAATTGCGACAGCTCGCTCGTTAAGAATAGGAAAATTATTGACATGATCTTGGTGAGAAACCATGGCAGCAACTGTGAAGTCGCAGCAAGGTGGAGGCAGAGCAGACCCATGCGTCGTGATATTCGTGATATCGCAATTGAGTAAAATATCAAATGACGATTGCACTGGATAAATCCCCAAATCAGACATAAAGACGTACGTGGAGACTTTGATGTTTCCAGCCGTAGCAGCGTGTTGTATGTTGCAAGACTTCTGTGTCACTACTCTCTTGTGAATGCTGTCACTGATAGCAACTTCAACCGAACTGAGCGTTGTTATATCTAGCCTCACAGCTTAGCGGATGCAGTCCCCCACTCGAAACCCATGTTTTCTTGAGGAGGATTGCGCTTGGATCAATCGGAGAGTATTTTAATAGGCGGAAGAGGAATCATTGTCGGAGTTTTGTCAAACTTGGCGACCAGAGAGAGGCATACAATGTGCTTGCATTATTAGCGTGTGTTTGCATTGCACGGTCCCGGTTCTTGGCACGCCATTTGTCCATCTCGAAGCTTTGGATGAACGACCTTCCCCAAAGGCAACCTTTGCTGTCCGCATTGAGCTGCAAGGCAGAAGGAGTGGAACCCACTCATCATGACACGTTCCGAGTCTATGACGAGCCTTGACCAGCTCGAAAAAATAAACCAGTATGGTGGAGACGGAGAAGGTTCCCTCTGGGCGGTGGAAAAGAACGACTACAAGAAGCCCAAGCTTCCTCAGGTGTCCAGCGCTCTAGCGACAAAAGCCAGCCTTGTCCGATTCCTGAGAACTAGAAGCATTCAATTGTTTGGCCTGCCAAGCTGCAATCATGCTGTCTGGCTTTCTTGTAACTCTGGCTTGGGCCAGCTTGACCGGTGCAGCATACCTGGACAAAAGACAATCGACTGCAACTGCCGCCAGCAGTACGAGCAAGGTAGCCCAGTACTTTCAGACTACTCCCGAGATATATGCTGGTATGGAGTAGATAGTCATTTGGTAGTTAATTCATACTGACCTTTAACTTAGGGCCAACTGCTACTGGTCGAGCCCCTTTCCTCGCCCAGACAAACCCAGCGCCGTTTGGCCCAACGGGCTCCTTTGTCGCCAATAGACCATTGGAAACAGCTCTTCCAATTGTTGGCGATACTACGAATGCCAATATCTTCCAACTGATGGGCCAAATAAGTCCCTACTTCCCAAACCCCAGGTTTGCGGCACTAAGAGATTGCATCAATACACATGACTAAGATTAACAGTGGATTTGGTGTTCAAGAGTACCCTTTACCGACCGGGGCGAACATAAGCCTTGTCAACATGCTCCATCGACATGGAAGCCGATACCCGACCTCTAACTCAGGCGTACAGAAATTCGGAGCGGGCCTGACCCAGTTGATCAAGTCCGGCACCACCAACTTTACTGGCGCACTTTCTTTTTTGAATTCATGGTCTTATCAACTGGGGTGAGGCCACTTTTTCTGTCGTTATTAGTGGCATTCTTACTAAAGGATATTCAGAAACGAGATACTAGTGCCAATTGGGCGGCAAGAGTAAGTTTCAAAACAATGGTAGAAAATATCGAAATGCTGACGTGTGACTAGGCTTTTCGACTCAGGCGTCCTACATTATTATCAATATGCTCATCTTTACAACACGAGCACCAAGATAATTGCCCGCACCACCACTCAAGACCGCATGTTGAAAAGTGGGGAATATTTCCTCGCTGGGTTCTTTGGCCTTGAATGGACGAACAATGCGACGTTGGAAGTTATCATCGAGGGCGATGGCTTCAATAACAGCTTGGCCGGCTACGACAACTGCAACAGTTCAAACACCGCGGTTGCTGCAGGAGGTACTAACGCTAGTATCATCTGGGAGAATAAGTATCTGGCCAATGCAACTGCACGTTTCCAGGCATTGTCCGGAAACTTCAAGTGGAACATATCTGACACTTACAAGTATGTTATTCTATGGTTTCCACGAGCCAAGCCTTGTGAATGCTGATGTAGTGGTCCAGTGCGCAGACACTTTGTCCTTATGAGACTGTAGCGTTTGGGTACTCCGCGTTCTGTGACCTTTTTACCTATGAGGAATGGCAGGGTTTCGAGTATTCAATCGACCTCGATTTTGCAGGAAACAACTATTTCCAAGTCCCGACCGGAAGAGCCGTTGGTATTGGATATGTTCAGGAGGTCCTCGCTCGCCTACAAAACCATGTCATCACTTCGGCTACCGCGCAAGATAACATTACGCTGGATAACAATACGACGACATTCCCGTTGAACCAGACGTTGTATTTTGATTTCTCGCATGACACCAACGTTGCTGCGGTTTTGACTGCATTTGGCCTTACGCAGTTTGCACCAACTCTACCTACCTCCGGTAAAGCACATGAACAGTTGCGGTTATAGACTTCGTGGATAATCTTTGTTATAGGTCCTCCGCCAAACCAACAATTGATCGTTTCACACCTCCAACCATTTGGGGCTCGTCTCGATATCGAAGTAATAACCGCGCCACACCCCGTTTCTCCCAACCGTACCACCGCAGCCTATGCGTATAATTCGGGTGGTTCCACGAAATACATTCACTTCATTGTCAACCAGGTGAGTTTCCAAAGTCGTTCCTGACTTCATTAGGGGTTTGAGATGCTGACCGCGCTATAGCGTACCCTTCCTTTGGGGCGCAGTTTTACAGCTTGTGGGAATCGGACCGACGGGTGGTGTGAGCTGGAAACATTTCTAAAGGTTCAAAGCCAGTCACTTGCATCGGCACAATATGATTTTTCATGCAATGGGTGAGGAAATGCTCTCAGTATTTCAATCTTAGGTGTATTGACTGGCGCTAGGAAATATCCCGCCGTCCCTTATGGGTCGATCACTAACGGCGTCCCTCTACCAACGGCCACCTCTTCCTAATATAAGAAGAGGCTCATACATCAACTGTTATCATTCCATCGTTTCAGGAGATTTCCAACATAAGGATTTGGTTTCGCGGTCCCTCCTTATTCCACAAAGAATGCATCTAGTAGCAGAGCTTGTATTTGCCCAGCTTAGAGTAATACGAAATCTACGCGATCGAGAGATGTTCAATACATCGACGTGTCGGTCGTCGTCCTAAGTCCATCCTAATCAGTCAATCAATCCAATTGCTCGAATAAGGTAGGTGGGTAGGTAAGGTAGGCACATTAAACTAAGGGTGAGTCAACTGCGAGGAATTAGTCATACGCCAAGCCGCTAAGCCCATCAAGGTCAGTGCAATCTGTCCTGTCCTGATCGACTTCCAGCACACCATCAACTGCTCTGTTCTATTCTCTGACGCTCGCCCAGGCCGAGTGTGACTCGACCATTTGCGCTATTGACATCAAAGGAGGATCCATTGTGAGCGAGACTACACCCCATTGACCAATGACTTGTTATCAGCTATCGATAGACTGATTGGACGCTAGTGGGGGGTGGCTGTGTGTAACTTCTGACACGAACTGCCAACACTTGCTACACTTGCTGCGGCGCGCGGAGGCTCCCTCAAGTTACCCTCCTCGCCCCAGGATAGACCTTCTATCATCAGTCCAATGAAACAACGGCGAGTATCCTTTCAAACAGAACATTGGAGTCTGCCCGTTTCATGGCAACAATGGCAACATCCGCGACCATATATGTCTTGCAGGCAAAGTCGCATTGGTCTCGGGTAAGTCTAGCTGCCACCCGGTCCGGCTGCAGGCAGGCTTTCTTTCTTTCTTTCTTTCTTGCATCTCTGGCGTCGCGCATGGCTGCCTATGACTAGACGCTAACTTAGGACTGTCCGATATGTGGAGAAATGGACAGGCATCGATCAAGTCCTATCGGGTCTGCTACTCGTATCACTCACTACCCCGTGATGCCATCATTGTGCCAGGGTTCCCATTATCGAGTCTCCAACATTTATAACACTCCATGCCTCATCCTATTAATTCATCCCTATACCAACCCTGTTCGAAACATTTTCGTTCCGTTTCTCCATCTCAAACATTTAGAGACTGGTGGTGTGACGTTGTGGGTGGCTTCGAATCCAAATCTATCTCTAACACAACAATTGTCGCTTCTTAACATATATACTCTCCAAGGTGTCTCATCTACTTTACACCATCACCTACCATTATATCAGACCTCAATCCGACCGGGTTACACAGCAACAAAGATCACAGACCGTCACCATGTCCTCTTACCAGCGTCAAGTAGGCTTTGCACCCGCCCCGGCATATTCGCGCCTGCCCAGGGATGACGAGGTTTATGTAATGAAGGCCTTTGCTCGCCATGCCTCTCACTGTTCCTCTTGTGCCCACCCTTACGACGTTCATCGCAGGGGCGGGACCCTCTGCGCTAAAGGCCATCAACGCGCCATTGACGTGGCCCAGTACCTATACAACAAGAGCGGCCAAGCTTACTCCCTTGTTGACCACGAAGGAAATCAACGCATGCAGGTCGAGATCCCTCTTGGCTGTGAAGCCGTTCGCGAACTTTTAAAGGCCATGGAGCGCGGTTTGCGTCTTCGTCGAAAGGCCCCAGTTATCAGCTATGACCAGACCTATCATGTTCCAGCCCGCCACAGCGCGAACTTCGATCACCTCCCACGGCGAGAATCTTTACTGTCCCGGAAACCCCGACTCGAGACCGCAGAGCCTCCAGCTTGGTCACTTAGGCAGCAGCGGCGTGAGAAGCCCTACTACGCGGGTCGGGACAGCCTCTACGAGCAGGACTTGAGGGAAAGAGAGCGCAGATACAAACAGCAGCAGCCGGCTTACTACGGAGTTTCTCCAAGGCAGCCACCGCCAGTGCCACCGAAAGACCCTTACTGGCAAGGTCGAGTACCGTCACGCGCGGGAAGTTATTCAAGTTATTCATCGATGGAATAGGCTCCTGGTGTTGATCCTTGTCCACCAGGATGTGGAGAATACTATGGTTCGTTCAACGATCGTGCATGGTCGCCCGGTTTTGGAGTGACCAGATAACGCGAATGCATCGTCATATGCCACATTCCTTGAGCTGCCTGCAGGTTGCGTCGAAAGTCGTCAGCCCCGCATAAACAGGGCGTAGTCTGATTCTCCCGACAATCTGACGCTAACGCTGCGATTATATGTAGCCGCCTTACAGTCAATCCCAAGGACAAGCAAAGCTTGCCTGATAGCAACAATCCGCTTTGAGATGCAACTTGCCACTCGAGGACGAGATCACGCCACAGCAGGCTGGTTAGATGGAGCTACTACCAATGAGCAAACCCGCGCAAGCGCATAACCGTATGATAGCAATGTCAGCAATGCAATTTGCAAGAATGTACAAATCTCAACCTCATGTGATCAAAACCCGCCATAGACAAAACGTATCGTGGCGACTGATACGAGCACAATTCGTTCAACCCTCTGCACCCAGAATATCCAAAACGCCACCACGAAATGTCTTTGCAACTTCCACCAGCCCTACGTGTTTCCAGATTCGAAACGTGTCGCTAATGCCGCCTACACCACCACCGATCCTTCCTCTAGCCCTAACCGTGTCCAACCCCTCAGCCTCGCAGCTCGAGACATCAAGTATGAAACTCAAGACGCTATCGATAAGACGGGAGATGGGCAATGCATTCCCAATGCGGGTCCTTCCGCTGTGGGTTTGATAGTTTCCCACCAGGCAGTATCACGTTGGTCTAAAAATGTCAGAATCAAGACTCTCTGGATATAACCGTGTATTCGATATTCTTCCCATCGACCTCCGCCATTTCACTAGCCTTACGCGTTCCCAACACCGTAAGGAAGCACATCGCAGTCACGAAACGATTCTCCAATATGCCTCACACCATCTATTTACCGTCCAGCTTGCGCCATCCAACACCGCGGAACCACCTGCCAGACTTGCGCCTCTACTTCCCGGTAGAGTGAGGACCGAACAAGATCGGACGCTTTACATCGTACTGGATCACATCCATTATACCGGACTAGCAAATGTCAATAGAAAACAACCAATTCCTCCAGCTCTAATCTAAACCTCTCTGCAACACACCAGCCTTACGCGTCTCCGCATTCCGAAGGAATCAAGTGCTACTCGCAATACTAACCGCTAACCTCTTCCAAGTAACCTAACGCTCCGGCTCCTGACTTTTAGCACCAAAACAACCAACATGGCCGAAACCGTTTCAACCGTACCGGCTCAAGTCGACGAACTCGCAGCCTCAGCCCGAATATACCAGCAACCCAACGGGAACATACAGCGTAAGCATCCCTTGCTCGCGAAGGTGGGTTGTCTTTTTCTGGCCATAGATTAGGCTATCAGCTCTGCGCCCCGTTTGATAGCTTGGGTTCTAATCAAGGATCGACAATGGTACGATTTCCACGTGCTGCACTAGGCTATCAGTCCTGCGCCCCAGTTTACAGCTTGGGGCTATATGATAGACTCAACGATGGTGAATACGGGTAGGCGTTCAGCTCGGATTGCATCCATTTCTCTGTTGAGGTTGGCGATAGTCGTAGCTCAAGCTGTACTTTACTTACCATAGGTCCAGGCTATCAGCGATCCAAACATCGTAGATGGTGCATGCTAGAAAAAAGAAAGACCATGATAGTCAGCGATAAGACCTATCTCATTGAAGAACGTTATGCTTGACAGGCAAACACCAAATGACCTCTCAAACAAAATTTCGGGTTCCTATGAACTAGCCTCTGAGCATTTCCAATATCAATTCCTATCGATATCTTCCATTCATCCAAGTAGCCACGGCGCCTCTAGCCACATTTGAAGACCTCCAGACTTGCCTTCCCCCACCGTCCCGACCCTTTCCACCCCCCAACATTACACTCCCAAAACCGCCCCCGTCAACCCTCCATACCCTCCCCCACCCCTTCCATCTCAACTACCCTACGGCCCCCACCCCAGCCTCAGCTTTGCCACCCCGGAAAACCGAGCGTAGAGCCAAGGCGTGCATGAGCGCCCCTAAGAACAGATAGTCGTACCGGTGACTGTCCAATGTGTTTGGGTTTGCATGGCAATATGTCGGCTTTAAGAGTTTCTGAGGGCTTTTGATGATTTCGAGAGCCGTGTTTCTTTTGAGAGGAAGTCCACTGGAGGATCGGATTTAATAGCGATGGTAGTATTATAGGTCGGGTTCAAGGATTTTATCAATCACTCTCGTGGCTGAGGTTTGAAGTGGTCATCATCCATAGGAATAGCTAGAGTGGCTGGTTGGAAAATGTGAGCGATGACATGATGCCACTTGGTGTGATTGTACTGAAATTGGGTTGGGAGGGAAGGTCTCGGGGTTTTGGTGTAGATTCTGGAGTACCCAGGTCTTTTTATCTGGAGCTTTTTTTCCCTTCGAAGTACTCTTGCTGGTGCTTTGCCTGTGCCTGCCTCTGCCAATGATGCATGCACGTTCTCAATCATTGCTGACTTCAAAACCACCACCGTGGCTGATCCTAGTACCATGAAATCAACACCCCCAACCGTGAGACCTCCCAGTTCCACACACCCCATGATCTCGAACCGGTAATCTAACAGCTTGAGCACGATGTACCCAGAGAAACTGAAGCTTGTGGAGAAGAAAAAAGAAGCAAGACGCGGAAAAGCTACGGTTAAAGGAAAGGTGGTGGAATTGTTATCTGATCCGTTATCAAAGACTACAAGAACCATTGGTGTTCTTCACTCATGATAGCAACTTTACGATGTATCATTAACAACAACAAGTCTTTAACCAGCTTCTAAATCATCTATAAGAATAGACATAGTAAAGAAAAAATCCCCTGTTGAAGCCATGATAGCACGTCCCAGCAATAGTCAAGAATCGAGAAGAAAGCCTTCCTGAATGTGATGAAAAGCTTCGGTTGAGAAGAACCTTAAGCGGTTGAGAGATACGAGTGACCTGTGGTAGATTGCAGTAGGGCGGAGTGCACATCGCATGCTGATCGAGATTGGGTTATAGTATTCGTTGAGAGAATGAAGGATCAATGAGATAGAATGAAGGATCAATGAGATAGAGAAGTGCTGAGTCTTGTTCTTCTTTCCAGAGTCGTATAAAATAGGAAAGCACGAATTTTTGGTCGAGGGTTGGTTGGTCTAGATACTTGTGCCAACATGGATGTTAGTTGAGTTCTGGATCTGGTCTTTCTAGGACTTCAATCTGAGGGACCGTACAAGCAGCGTCTTCATGGCTGAAGACGAACCTGCTATGACAGTGATTTTTCTTGCACCAAAACAACGCCCAAATAGTCAATCATATCCTTGAATCATTGAATCTGATAACCCAACCCGATTCAAGGGTTTTTCTCCCCGTTCGCACCCTGGAATCATGGTCTTACTTCTCTATCCTCGAAGTCGGGGACAAACGTACCAGAGACAGATGTCATATCTTGGACGGAAACGACTACAGATGGAAGTACGCAGAGTATAGTCCATCAATAGCATAATCCTGTCGTCCCTCGTAACTCTCCTCGCAGTTCCCAATCCGCATCCAGCCTCCCACGCATCCCAAGCCAAAGAGAACCACTACGCCTTCCTCCACCAGCAGCAAAAACAGCAAACAGTCATAACTCGTTTGTATCGTGACAATCCATCACCTAATAACGGCCCGTTATTTCCCCATGCCTACTTCCCACCCTCATCTCCCTCACCCCTCTGTTTCCCCTTCCCTCCCATCTCTCCTCACACCTACTTCGCCGGACAGCTCTACTCACACCAAAAACCAGTAAGCCCAATCAGCTTTTGTAGCAGCAACGCACCTCCCCACTCACGAACAGCCTCGAACAGACACAGGGACAAGAAATGGGAGGACGTACCGCGCCGCAGCTTCCGCACGTGGTCGATGCGCTAGGGGTCGCGGCGCCGCATTTGGGGCAGGCGGGGTGGTTTTGCGGGGGCATGATTTGTTTGCGTCGTTGGATGGGATGGATAGGGCTGTATTGGGGACTGCAGAGAGTGTGATTTTTTTGGTTTGATAGGGGCTGGGAGATGGGGTGGTGAGGATGGAGGATGCGGAGGGGAGTCAGGAACTGAAGGTGGGGTTGAATGTCCTGTGTGGAAGGGGGAGAGGTCCTTTGTGTAAGAGAGGTAGAGAGCTCCAGTGATTGCTAAAGCGAAGGCTGCATTGCATTTCTTTCATAGTTGTGATACCATGACTTAGGAAAAGTTCAAAGTCAAGTCTCTGGTGAAACATGGCTCGTGTCTTACCCATTTGATCCATTCATTGCGTTTGGAAGCGCATAAATCTTGATAGATTTCTGCAGTAAATCTGGAGACTTTGCTTTCCTCTCTGCTTTACTCCTTCCTCTTCGAATATATATGCTAAATCGGACATAGATCTTTCGCCGCACGAGCAACACTTCTATGTAATGGAACTTATGAAAAAAGCGGCATTCTTAGGGGTTTCCTCGATAACGAGCATTGGGTTGTCAGCTTTACCTCTGTTCGAGTCGATTACTTCGATGATTGCGTCGGAGTTCTTAGTGTATACACGCAGGCCAACGACACAACTTGCGTTCCAGGGGTCCTCCGAAGGCTCGCGTGTAGTCTTTTTATCTTTCTGAGGTTTCTCTTTATCTAGAGATCTCCCCCGGGCCTTTCTATCTTCGGCGCCTTCTTTTTCTTTCTTTTCCCCCAACAAGGGGTTGCCTTCGGTCATCAAAGCTCTTTCCACTACGCTGGTATGACATGCAGCACTCAAAGCCTCGTCTTCGCCTTTTCCCGTTCCATTGAGCTGTGGCTTGGCATGAGCAAGGTCATAGGACAGCCCGATTCGTAACAACTTTTCCCTCCTTACAATCCAATTGGACTTTACGACATCCTCAATCTTGTCTGCATCGTCGGTTCTAGCAGCATATATCTTCATGCGCACTTCGTACGTCCCAGCCTCCAAGTCTAGTTCAACGCTAACAGATCGGTGGGCAGCATCTTCCCCACCAGTCGATGTGATATAGTCCGCCTGGTTACACTCGTATAATCGGAATGATATCCAGAACACGTACTGACCCTCCAAACCCCTGAAGTATTGCTCATCAAGTCGCGAAAGGACAATCACAGTCGGAGATGCTTTCGTCAAGATGATTCTGAATATAACATCCTCGTAATGCCCCGCCCATGGTACTACTAAGCTGGTCCACCGCTGGGTAATATTCCAATCGACAGTAAATAGTCTCGTCTGGTAGAGTATCTTGAATTTACGAAGGAAATCCTCGAAGCGAATCCAGAATACACCGTCGTCGCCAAAAACATGGCCAAGTTCTTTGATAGCTTCGGCTGTCCATTGACCGGAACCATCGCTCCAAGGTCCGTTCCACTCAGCATGTCCCCAAGGATTCATAATCATCAGAAGGCGTTCTTCACCATAGCATTCAGCTCTCAGGATTGAGTAGGCATGGTCGCCATAAATGCCGTCTCTGCCCGCATTATACGGATCGTTTAAGGTATGAGTAGCGCAGCCAAACAAAAAGTCATCATTAACTTTGCAAAGGCCTTCCTCCCAGAGCCTGTTTTTGCTGAGAACGTCGTTAGTGTAGATCTTCGTTGTCGTACCACCTGTCAGATCTTCAATTCCATTTCTCGTGGACCAACCCGTCAGCAAATCTTTCATTTTGCCATTCGGACATCTCGCCACTTACCCAATTGATCCACCGGTTATTGCTTCGTAGTCTCCATGAGCCTTAGCGAAAGCCTTCTCAAGTAAAGGCACCCAAGTCTCGTCGGGGTGTGCGCTATGTGCATAAACAAGTGCAATTGAATTGGTTTGGTTTAACTTTCGATACTGCTCAACTGCGTCCATACGCACACGGTTGTCCTCCCAGGCGTTCCTTTGCCCATCACTAAGATCTTCGTAGTCCGCAGTTCGCAAATAGAGCTTATCATCCACTATTACAGAGATCCATTCCCCATCACGGAAAAATAGAAAAATAGAAAACCATAAATCCCCACTTCTTCATCACGATCGAGGCAAATCCTCTTGATTAAATCTTGTCTGGGTTTGCAGTTACGTATGCTCGATATCGCGGCAACAAACCAGCAAGTTGCACCGCCGCCTTGGTGGATGCTTTTAGCAGTGGTTTCTTCGACAAAGAACTGCGGATTCCCGAATATATCGCCAACCCTTTTGACACAACCAGGGTGTCTTAAATGGTCTGACGAAGAGATAGATCGATTGGAAGGCCTTGAGGGAGAAGGTGACGGTGAGGTACTCTTTCTGGCAAACAGTTCATTCGTGGATTCGAACTTGTCGTCGAGATCGAAGTCTATGTCGCTGAACTTTTTATTCTTCCGCCTGCACTCCTTGACGATCTGGGTAATCTTTGCATTGCACGTCGTCTTCGTTACGTCATATGATGCTGTGACGCTCGTTGTACTAGTAGTTCCCTTCCAGACTTGCTGTTCGAACGTTTGGGAAGATGCACTGCGAGGAAGGATTGCTAAGGCTGTAGCTTGTGAGCATGATATCTGGTCGTCTGTGAGTCCTTAACACAATCGCGAAAGAAATTCAAGGAATGCAAGATGGAGGCTGCGTGATTTTTGATCCACTCATCATAAAATGCATCACCCACGACAGTGAAGGACGTGTGAGGTTTCTTGAGTAGTAATACGCAAATAGCGAAGTCTCAGGGGAAAGAACCCGAAGTAGAAGTATAAGAAATTGATTAGGTGAGACTTACCTTTGAGCGGAGACTCCGTGGGTGGTAGTTTTGTTCTCCAAAAGTCATTAATAAGTTCCTGAGATGACAGACTTTTTGTCGACGACATATTGATTTGATCTCTTGTAGGTGTGAGAGAGGATCAACGATGACAACCTACAGAATTTGCGATAATTCCCCAAGTCTAATATACTGAAAGACACCAATGGCTCAGCCGCATCGTATTTATTTCTTCAGCTCTCTAGGCAACCAGGCAGCCTTCAGGCGGCGCTGCACGCAGCCGCATCATTTCCTCAAGAGCTCATTATGTCGTACTGTACAGTCGAGGTTGTGCGTAAATGCCGGGCCGAACCTGCAGTATTGTGCTACTGCCTGGAATAAGGCTGCGCTGGTGGCATTAGATACGAGAACATGAGTAGTATTCTTTCAAAAACCTCGAGACTTGCGATCAATTTGATTTACTCTGTTTGGAGCGAGGAAGCTCCAATGGTTTCGAGTTTACTGCGGAAGATTCCAAACCCAAAACAAAATCAAACACCAATATGGATCCAACTTTTTGGGATTGACGTTGTTGGCTGTCACATGATACGCTAAATACAGCACCCATTTCTTAAGTCCCAGCTACAGTCTAAAAGAGGAGAGGCTCGTCTACAATCAAATCTAGTTTCTCTGATCCCTAAAGTCGTCCATGAATTTCTCGTGAAAATCCGTAATCCTCGACACCCATTCCGTACCCGGAGCCAAGAACGTCGTTCTAAAGTGTAGCGTTCCTTCTTTCTGGCCGAAGCCGCATCCAGGAACCACGCAAATACCCGTGGTTTCAAGAAGGCGGAAGCAGTAGAATTCATCTGGTTCACGGCCCTCTTTCTTGGCCTGCTCAATCGCCTTCCTTGGGATGGTGATTGACGGGAAGAGGTACATTGAGCCCTATAAGAGTGTCAGTGATTACACTTTTAGCAACAATGCGAAACTCGAGTGTACCTGTGGACTCTGGCACTCGACGCCCTCCATCTGCTTGAAGGCGTCGTAGAGTGCCGTCGCTCTCTTCTGGAGGCCCTGGGAAATGCTGTTGTATTCTTCCTTATATAAGGGATAGCTTGGATCTCCTTCTTTCGGTGGGTTTACTTGCATCTCGACCAAACACTGTCCAATGACAGGTGGGCAGAGCATTATACTGACAAATTTGTAGATTTGGGCTGCTACCTCAGGATCGAAGCCAACAAGCTCGAAGTAGCCTCCACGGTGGCCGCACTCGCCCACCATGCCCTTGGAGATACTGTTCAGAGATGCGACTTCCAGGTTGTCGTACTTTTTTGGAACTTCCTTCTGTAGATCACGTAGGCCCTTCTTAAAGGAGGTGAATTTTCCAATGAAGACATTAGTTTGATAAACTTCATCGGCCAGGACCACGAGCTTCTCTTCTGCAGCGAATTCCAACACACTGCGAACATCGTCGGCAGATAAACTTGCACCAGTGGGGTTTCCAGGATTAATAACAACAATGGCTCTGACGTCGGTTCCTTCTGACCGAGCCTTCTTGTAGGCATCGCGGACAGCGTTGATATCGGTTCCCCATGCCTTGCCCTCGTCCAAGTAGTAGGGCACACAACGTGCGTTCAATACTGCAAGGGTGGCAGTATAAAGAGGGTACTGGGGTATGGGGACGAGTATCCCAGTTTCAGGCTTTGCACAAATGACATTCATCAGTGTGTTGACCCCGGATGACGCACCAGCGCTCAAGAATATCGATCCAGGGTCTGCTGGGTAGCCGTCCCGGTTTTCAATATATCTAGCTACACTTCCTCTTATACCTGGTACGCCCTGACTCTGACTGTAGGCCCCGACACTGTGCACTTCGCTCAACAGCCATTTCGCCCTTCCAATCACATCCTGTTTGTAGCCAAACGCGCTCTTCAAGGCTTCCTCATTTTCCAGCAACGGGGGATATTCCAATATGCTCAGCACCTGACGAAAGAACGTTATGGGCTTCTGATCGAGCTGCTGTGGGTTGCCAATGTTGGCGGAGATAACCTTATCGAATGGCAACGGTTCCTCGGGCGGGGTTGGAGGATGCCCTTTCTGAAGCTGAGCCCTGTATTTCTCTGAGCGGGTTGCCAGTTCTCCACGCACAGCATATTTTGCTTCTTTGACATGAGGATTGATGTTGTCAATATTCAGGCTTCGTAATCTTGAAGTGGAGGACATGGTGCGTGTGGATGGGTTGGAATGGTTACCAGGGCGGAAGCAGACAGCTATTGGCGTCAATTAGTCGGTATAATACCACGGAACGCATTGGTGACAGAAGTCTTAAGCGGATATAGACTTCAACTCCAAACAGCAGGAACGGGACGCCAGTGAGCTTTACCTTGCCTTGAGCCCTGATGAATAGTCTTAAAGGTAAGTGAAAGCGTAGAAAATCTACAGCAGAGGCTCAAAAGGAGCGAGTCTGCTCTGAAGTAAATATTCGATGAGGACATCGCCGACACAGCGGTCAACCGGGCGCCTGGAGCGTTGATCCTTTTAGCGCCCTTGATAGGCCCTGATTTGTTTTTCAGACACGTCTTCACACCGCACGAGACCGTTGGTAGAGGGATTTGTTATCAGCAAGAAAAAGCAAGATGTTTATTACAGAGGATTTTCGGACATGAAGTCCAGTCGGATTGTGGATCTCCACGTAAAGCTTTGGCTTCCCATTGCCGAGACCCACATCTGCTCGACTACGCTTCAAACGCTCTTCTAGCCGTTCTCTAAGAGCAGATGTCAAGCTCGGCGAGTATTGGATAGTATGTGGGCTGGGAGTAGTGGGGATTTGGAGTACTTGGAATTGCATATGGAAATGCGAGGTTGATGGAATGGCAAGTCGCTAGGAGTTGCCTCAACAAAGTAAACGGGCAATTGTGTCTCACAGCATTGGTGCTTTCATCTGATATCATTGAGCTGTGTGGCTGCCAAGCTTGACATGAGTTATAACCCTACTCTCGAGTCTAGCCAGCCGATGAAGAGGTCTCTAGGCGAATGTACTCCACCAAACGAATGAGTCAATATTGCCAAGAACAAGCTCTGTTACTTTTGATAATACTTGGGCACTAGCTTGCTGTCTATTAGTATGGTACATGCTCATGCTCGACTCGACCTCACCCCCTTTCACTTCCCCTCAACCTGACCGCCTGCCCGTACTTCTGCAACTTTGTGATCAACCCATCACCTTGCTTAACCACATCAGTGTACTGCTTGTTCTTGTCGTCGGGACGATTCGTCTCGATGATCCCGTTGACACGGTCGATGGTGCAAGGAATGCGATCTGCGGCGATGAATTTTGCTAAGTCGCTAGCCAAAGAGGTCGCGATTAGCCAGATTGCTTGAAAAATAAACGTAGGCAGGAGTGAGCATACCGGTCTAAAAAATCAACAGTGATACCAAAATCGTTCGCCATGCTGGAAAGTCCCACCACCCTGTAGCTCTGCAACAGCTGCTGGTATCCCCTCAAACGCATCTCGCGCACGAACCACCCTCTATGTTCATATAGATATCTATCTTGGCTCAGAAAGTTCTCCTCCACAGCCGCCAACGCAAGGAAGAAAGCCTGGTAATTGCAGACATAAAAGCTCCTGACAAGGCCTGCCAGTGGCGTAAAATCGACGGGAGCTTCGACTTCCGCCGGACCATCGCTCGAGGATCCTAGAGTGGTGAGGTTCACGGCAGCTGGTGCAGGTGTGGGTGTAGCTGAAGAAACATCTTTCATGTCTTCATCGCCGGCCGCAGGACCGGCCGAAGAGGCACCGGAGAGAGCAGCAAGCTTCTCCTCTCCGTCACCCAGGATAGCTTTAATCTCGGGAGCATCGAATACTTTGGCTTTAAAGTCAACGCGCTTCAGGGATATTGAGCCGGCAAGAACAGAATAGGCCACGAGGGAGGAGTAGGAGCAAAGTTCGTAGCTCGTAAATGTAGAGAGACTGTCAAGGAGGAGAGGAGCGGCAAGGTTGTATGAGCGTGTAGTGAGTAGGTGTAGGCCCTGGTAAGCCTTGAGACGATTTCGACGATCCCAATCACCGCCACTCTCCACGAGGGCCTTTGCACGGTCGATGCTCTTTTTCACAAAGACTTTGTCACCAAAGAAGATACCGATGCGGATGATTGCGAGGACGATATCGATTTTGGTGCCTAGTACGCCGGTTTTCTCGAAGAGAGCTTCGTAGGATGAGATGGCTTGTTCCTACATAAATAGTGAGTTGTGGAAAACAGCTCGAGCTAGCTCATGTACTCATACCTTGTCGCAAACTCTCGCCCAGAACTCTGCCCTCTTCCCTTTCGCAGCTTGCACCTCTGTGTCACCAGCTTTCTCCGCGGCCTCTTCCTCCTCCTTCTGAAAGGTCTCCAACTCCTTCTCGTTATCCGCCGTTAGCTTTTCATACAGCTCCTCGTCCCAGGGAAACGAGACCCCCTTTCTGCCAGCCACTATACTTGAAGCTCCATTAGGCCTTCTTGACCCAGACATTCTCCGTGCTGATCCCTCCCCTGTGGCATTCAATACACCCTCATTCGGATGTGCCAGGTGGCGGTATAGAGGCGCCATTTGGTGCTCTGAGATGGCATCCTGTAGCTTTTTGAGAGATATCTGCCGTGACGTTTCCGGAGCCGAGGGATTTGTAAGGGTGAAAATGTCTTGTGAAAGTGAGAGATTGGGGTACTTGGCGAATTGCGGGTCTGAACCCATGGCGGCGGAGCCTGTGGCGGTGGGTGCAAACGTATATATGATTCCTCAAGGTCTCATAGGATAACTTGTCGTAAAAGCTGGTGATGTAGTGTAAAGGAGTTCCTTGATGAAGAGTAGCTCAGGTTGAGGTTGAGATGGTTGAACATCAACAAGCTCCGCAAGCTAGCCCGCAGGGATTAAGGAGCTCAACCTTCAATACATGACTCCATATATGACTTCCCTTAGTACAACTTTTTGCATCAAACGAACTAGAGGTTTCAATTGACGCCTTGAATAATTCTCAACATACAAAAAGGCCTTTGGAAGGGAGTCGTGGTTTTCTTATTTAATTAAAGCTTAACCTTTGTTCACTAATCCGACCTCCACCCCTCAAGCTTCTAATTGAGGCCTGAACCTGAAGTAAAGGGTTCACCACCTGATATAAGGGTTCTTTCTTGAGATGTCCGAAAAGACCTCTCCACTACCGAAGGGGTCCTCACTCTCCGTTGACAAAGCTACCAAAGCAGTCTTGGAAATCAAGCAACCGCAGCCATCTAGCGGGAAAGAAACAGAAGTGGCCTCAGCAGGAAAGAAACGGCCTCGGCCTTCTGAGGACGAAGATGCTGGGGTGGCTCCGCCAGAAACGAAGCGGTCCCGACCCTCCGAGGACGAAGGCGCTCTATCCCGCCCTCGCAAACGCCCCGGAGGTGCCTCTCGCATCGCCACAGCAGACAAAGAAGCAGTTATCCAGCGGCAACATCAACGAGAGGAAGAAGCTAGGAGAGTTGCCGTCACACGAGGCGTGCAAGATGTAGTACGGCAACATTACAACGCAGTACCCCAGCGGGGGAGGGATTGGCGAAAGACGGATAGTCGGATCAAAGGGCTACGGGCTTTCAATAATTGGGTTAAGAGCACAATCATTCACAAGTTCTCCCCTAGCGACGGTGGGGATCAACGGCCATTGCGGGTTTTGGATATTGGGTGTGGCAAGGGAGGGGACTTGGGAAAATGGCAACAAGCGCCTCAGCCGGTTGAGCTCTACGTAGGGATTGATCCTGCAGAGGTTTCAATCGATCAAGCTCGAGAAAGATATGCAGAGATGAGGAGTCGAGGTGGTGCCAGGGGTGGCAGAGGTGGGTTTCGAGGGGGAAGACCACAGAGGACTTTTGACGCCGAGTTCGTTGCCCGAGATGCGTTTGGACAGTCCATCGGAAACATTCCAATCATACGAGACGTCGGGTTTGATCCAGCGGGTGGATCAAGGTGGGGGGGAGGTGGCTTCGACGTGGTGTCTATGATGTTTTGTATGCATTACGCTTTCGAAAGCGAAGCAAAGACACGAGGGATGCTGCAGAATGTTGCTGGTAGCCTCAAGAAGGGAGGACGGTTTCTGGGCACGATACCGAACTCTGATGTAATACGGGCAAGAGTCGAGGAATTCCACAAAAAGCAAGAAATGAAGTCCAAGGAACAGCTCAACGGCGAAAGTAAACATGAGTCTGAGCCCAAATCCCCAAAGAACGAAGACTTGAAGGCCGCATCCGACACCAAAGCTACAGAAGACGACGCCCCCAACCCGCCTCCCCAAATAAAACCCGAAAAAGACAGCGAAGACGACGTAGCAAACTGGGGCAACAGCATCTACCGCGTCCGCTTCCCCGGCCCAACCCCCAAAGACGGCGTCTTCCGGCCTCCGTTTGGTTGGAAATACAATTACTTCATGGAAGAAGCCGTCGAAGTCCCCGAGTACGTCGTGCCATGGGAGGCTTTTCGAGCGTATGTCCTCCATCGTCCCACTCCCCCCTATCTCTCTCCCTCCATGCAACTACGTTGACCATGACTAACACACACGACGGAAAACAGCCTAGCCGAAAACTCCAACCTCGAACTCCAATACCGCAAACCCTTCCCCGACGTCTACAAAGAAGAAAAAGACAGCCCCGTCTTCGGTCCGCTAAGCGAGCGTATGGGTGTTCGTGAGCGAGGAGGGGCCGGGGAGCTGCTGGTCAGCGACGAGGAAATGGAGGCGTGTGCGTTCTATCATGCGTTTTGCTTCTACAAGGTCTGAAACCACCAATTCTATCTATTATTCAATCGGGTGCTGCTGGGATTCTGGTGAGAATTGTCGGGAAGCGCGGATGGATGTGAGGATAAAGCCGTTGGCCGTTTACTAGAATATCAGAAACGCGGGGCAGAGCCAACCCAATTCCAGCCTGAGGTTCCCCGCATATCGCTCTGCTGCCCTGATTTGCGAATCCTCATCCACATTCTCATTGATGAGAACTGATCCACAGCGTGTGTGTTTGTTTATGTTACTTGTTGACTGACAGATTGGGACTGCCGTTGGTTGGGAAAGTTTTTCAGGGTGTTTGCTAAGGCACCTGACTGAGGGAGGGGAGGGGTTGATACGCCTCCTAGCAAGCACGTGCAGAAACTTTGATTGTGGAGGCAATTGAGGTGAGCGATTCCGAAGCAAAGGAACAGTTTGTACGATATGATCTGAAGTTCGTTCTGTTGGTTTTTGGCCAACCAGGTTCCTGCCACTTGAGATTCCACCCCTCGGAGACTCTGGATACCCGGGTGTACAGGAGTTGATATTAAGTAGGTTCCCAGCAGCAGAAGAAGTCACTCGGTCTCAAATAAACAACGCCAGACCAAGCAATCCTGCCCGTACCATCCACCTCAACCCAGCTTCTAACCCAAACATGTCCTCAACCACCTCCCGCGCCGTCGACACCGCCAAATCCGCCTCCACCAACACAAAAACCGCCATGAAAGACTCCTCCGCCTCCTCCCTCCTCCATCACCCCTACACCCGCACCCTCCTCCCCTTCGTCAACGGCGGCCTCGCCGGCATGACCGCCACCACCGCCATCCAGCCCATCGACATGGTAAAAGTGCGCCTGCAGCTCGCGGGCGAAGGCGGCAAGACCGCTGCGCGACCCTCGCCGCTGCAGGTGACGCGGGAGATTATCGCGAGCGGGAAGGTGGGGGATCTGTACACGGGGCTGAGCGCGGGGCTGTTGCGGCAGGCGGTGTATACGACGGCGCGGCTGGGGTTTTTCGACACGTTCATGACGGCGCTGAAGACGCGGGCGGAGAGCAAAGGCGCGGGGATCGGGTTCAAGGAGAGGGCGGCGGCGGGGTTGACAGCGGGCGGGTTGGCGGCGATGGTGGGGAATCCGGCCGATTTGGCGCTGATACGGATGCAGAGCGATGGGCTGAAACCCAAGGACCAGCGGGCGAATTATAGGAGTGTGGTGGATGCGTTGAGCCGGATCGCCAAGGGCGAGGGGGTGTATGCGCTGTGGGCTGGGGCGGCGCCGACGGTGGTGAGGGCGATGGCGTTGAATTTCGGGCAGCTGGCGTTCTTCTCCGAGGCCAAGACGCAATTGAAGAGTAAGACGCAGCTGTCGCCGCACGCGCAGACGCTGACGGCGAGTGCGGTTGCCGGCTTCTTTGCGAGTTTCTTCAGCTTGCCGTTTGATTTTGTCAAGACGAGGTTGCAGCGGCAGCAGAAGCGGCCGGATGGGACGGTGCCGTACAAAGGCATGGGGGATTGTTTCCGGAAGGTTGCCAAGGATGAGGGGATTCTGAGGTTTTATAGGGGGTTTGGGACGTATTATGTCCGGATTGCGCCGCACGCGTGAGTGTTCCACTCTGGCTGCCATCTCATCCGAGGAGATGCCGAGACATTCTTCTTCTGGCATCGTGGTTGAAGCTCATGCTGACGAGGTTGCAACAGCATGATCACCCTCATCGTCGCGGACTACCTGGGTTTCCTCACAAGCTGATCTGCTGATGACGGGGGAACAAAGGCGCGGTGTCGGTCTTGGGTTTTGAAGGCTGGGATGGGTGGTGTCTGGCTTATGGCGTACGCAGGACCAACGATACAACCGTCTACTGGGGCGGGTGGAAGATCATGGCGAACGTGTTGCTTGGAATCTTTGGCGTTTCTGGATCGTTCACTCGACATGACTGCTTCCCGCACATGATCAGCCGCTGGCGTTATTACTCCATTCCCGTTGGCTATTTAGCACCTGTGTTGGCATTAGGCTTCGCAGCCGACGCGATATACATATAATCTTACTACTTCTCTCGATTGGAGTATGCAGAGTCTTGATAAACATTTTCTATGCATCAGCTAGACAGAGAATCAATTGTCTTCTCCAAAGCAGGCGGCTCCTGGCCGTACTGCTTACTCCTCTTCATCTTCAGCATCCACGTCTTCTAGGTCAACAATCTCCGAAGCAGCTGTTGACGGAGGCCACTCGTCCTCCCTGGCAAGCGTGTGTACCTGCGAATTGGGTACCATGGAGACCTCTCGATCCCTAATCGAACTAGCCAACTTCTCGGCCTTGATCTTTGGGATAGCGGATCTGGCTCGAGCAGCAGCATTGGTGGGATATCCACCCTCGTTGTCGCTACTGATTGGCTCTGCTCGGCGTGTCTGGGTTCCTCGCGGTAGAGATGAAATATCTACGTCCTCGTCAGACTCGCCCTCCTCCATCGCTTCCGCAGCTTGAAGGCGTTTGATTCGGCGGACTAGCACCGCGTCGTTTTGAAGGTCGGAAGCGGTGAGCATCTACAGTTCCTGATTAGCTTGGATCTCTATACAAGATCGATTAGGGAGTAATGGAACGCACCACATTGCATTCGGGACACTTCATCGCTCGTTGTCCGTCTTGAGCTCCGCGTCGACCGCTGCCTCCAATTCGAACCTCGCTGAGCTTGAGCATACCCAAGATCGCGGAACGCTCGAAGCTATGGGGACATTTTGTGCTGGACAAGGGGTCGACCATTGTCAGGAGGGTAATGGGACACTTGAGGCTTTTCTTTTCGGAAGCGATGGCGATATCTTCATCGTCGTCATTTTCGGCCGCTGCTTGCCCATCTGCGCCATCAGCATCTCCATCAAGCGTATCTTGAGAATCGGGGAACCAAGTGGAAGCGTTTGGCATAGGCGGAGCGTCGTCCTCGGGATGACGAGCATCGTGAATGACCTTTCTAAAACCAATATAGTCGTTGTTTAAGGCGTAGCTAGAATGCGAGATTAGTAGATCTCTGACCTATATAATAAGCACCTTCACATACCGATTATGCATCGACAACCCCTCATACGTATAGTTATCCTCGGCCACCTTTTTCTTCCACAAAATAGCAGGTCCATCGCCAAGCACTTGACTCGCGGGAACCTCGTCTCCACTCTCTTCGCTTTCATCATCGTCAGACTCGGCTCCGCGCTTCCGTCCTTTTTGCCTGAACTGGCTCGCGCCGAGAGTACTCTGAGTCGGCGCAACAGCACTCCTGCCAGCCGTGATGTTTGCATCCAGCTCTTTCAAAGCACCCTCAACTCCGTCAACCGCAGCTTTCGCGTCAATTATCATCCGCATGCTTTGCTCCATCCGACCGGTCATCTCTTTCACTTCGTGTTTCATTCTTTCGACGTTGCTGTCATCATCGTCGTCGTCTGCGGCCCCCTGCGCTCTCCGCCTTGCTTGTCGCTTTTGGTGGCCGACGGCTTTCTGTTGATAACGATCATTGAGCTCGCCCGCATTATTGCACAGAAGACCATTGGCATGTTTCAGCCGGTGGTGGAGCCCATCGAGGCGGTGGGTGTTGGGAAGGTTGTGAAGAGCGCGTTGAGCAGCATCGTTGAGCTTGTTGGCTGGAGGCTGATATGGCGGCAGCAGCGTAGGCCCTCGACTTGGCTGACTGGCCGTGTTTGAACGTCGCGTTCTCCCGGATGATGCCATGATTACGCTGGTATTCTCAAGTATATTCCTTTGTTCGTTCTCAAGCCCACGATCATCGCATAGACGCGAGAGTAGAGCGTGACAAAATTAGCCTCATTAAACTACTGTAAAGCAGCCCGAGGTCGGAATCAAAAGTCGTTGCCAACCAAATTAAGCGATCTCACCAAAAACCGTACCTACCTACCCACCTACCTTATGTGAGAAAGAGGGCCTTGATTGTATCAGCTCATACATCTTATTATAACTTCAAGCTTTCACTAGATACATGAGAGTGTTTTGTGATGCTGTAGATATTTAAATATTTAAACATCCAAAGGTTGATGTGTTTTTTGATAGTAGACAATTTTGGTGGGCAACGACTTTTGACTCCGACCCTCGGTCCGGCCATTATCCGTGCCCCACCCTAAGCTCATCCTTGAAGTTGAAGGATGAGCTTAGGGTGGGGCACGGATATCAAACCTTCGAGAAAGATTCTTGGAAACGCCCCGGATTCGAATGCCGATGCTGACATATTTGGATCGGAGCTGGCCGCTCGGACCGGGGCTGGCTACCATCACATGGCAAGTACGGAAGTACACTGTCCCGGGGTTTCAGAGAGCCTAGAATGAATTGATCAACCAATAAATGACTACATTACATCAGTTTTTGATCATTATAAATGATATGTACATAGTACAACGCAGTTCCGCCCAGGCTGATCGATTGCCCCCCCCCAAGAGTGGCTCAGCGTTTGGGACTTCCTGTTTCGCCAATCGATCTAGTTGTTCAGTTGGATGAAAGATCATCGTGATCACGGGGGGATGGACATACAGGCAAGATCACGGATCACGAGTCAGTGCGACGTCCCGCTTCACCTCATGGTGGATTCATGTCATGGTGGATTCATGTCGTGGAGGACACTATTCGTACTCTAGGATGTGGAGCAGCATTGGCCGTCTAACTTTGCTGGTAAACAACCCCCCCAAAAGCTGAAGCCTGAGGATCGACGAGGTTGATTTGGAAAATCTTGTGATCAAAGCGTTTGCTGCTGAAAAGATCAGCCTCGTGGGATTCCCATCAGTCTCTCCAAGCGTCGGTTCATCACATGCCGAAAGGACGTTTCGACGCCCCACTAAAGCATTGAAGGAAGAAGAGCTACAGTACGTTACCATGCTAAAGGCATTCATTCTTGCAGCATCCGACCGAAGTAGACTGGCAAAAGCAGAGCAAACAATAACAATGTTCGAATATCTGCAGTGTCGCTTTCGCTGTCGAATCTCGGTCCCTGCGTCGGCTGAAAGTTCTCGATCGAAATGTCTAACGAGATTGATAAGCAAGGATTGGCTTCCCGAACGAATGGCCAAGACTACCAAGGTAGTAAGGCGTTACGAAAAGAGGTGCGTACATAGTTGGCTAAGGGAGACCCTTGTGAGTCCTCTTTCAAAGGGGGGGGGACTTAAAACCCCCGCTTTACGCAGTACTGCCTGCTTCGATCGTGACGATTGGGACGACGAGTACAGATTACATGCAGGGAGTAGCATAGTAGTATTATTCCGTAGTACGTCGCACAATAAAAGTGCGGACCCACTTTACCCGATCAGGTCTAAAAGGTGTGTGCGCAGTAAGCTGGGTCGAGGAGGAGCAGCAATGGTGCAACACCTGTGATCGGTGCTTGCTGTCGAGTCGTTTTAAGCATCTGATGTTGGCTTTGAACTCCAATCTTATCTTAAATTACCCTTAAGTTGCGAGCAAACCCCCCGGAAAATAAAAAGGGGAAAAGCGGCCGGTTGCCTCAGGACCTCGGACGTGTTTTTGCAACTAAGCCCCTTCAGGTTAGCCTCGCTAGAGCTCTTCGGGTAAGCGGCGGCAGCTAAGTCCATTTGGGTTAGCCCCTTTGCTTACTACGTAAGTCATCCATAGGGTCGCTAACCCAAAGGGGCTTAGCTACAGAAACACGTCTGGGGTCCCGAGGCAACAGCTGGTCGGCGTTGCGGTCGGCTTACCAAGTGGATACTACCTAGTACAAGTCTGTTCCAACAGCCACTAAGATGTCGCTGAAGCCCTGCTAGCGGGCCGTCTAGACCGCGACTAAGGTATTCCGTACCGTACTTCGTGATATAAGATACCTTAGCGCCGCTTGGCACTTGGAATATGGGGTGATCAATGGGGTGAGTGCTGAGCATTCCGCAGTGTCGCCCTATGCAACACAGCGATGCATGCAGTGAATCCTTCCAAATCTCTCTGGACACGCATGGGTAGGTGGATAATAAGTATGCCCTGTATGCCCTGTCCACACACCCTCCAACAGCCCGCCACTCGACACTTAAAGTTCTTGGTCGCACCTTTTTTCCTTCCCCTTCTCTTCCCCCATCTCCCCCCTCCTCTCCCCAAACCTCCTCCTCCATCAACCCGTAAAAGTATTTTGTCTTCAAGCTTGACAATCTCACAACATGGCCGATATTTCGGAGAAAGGCGACTTGACGCAGACCGAAAAGTATGGGACCTCGCGCACTCGAGTCTTTGGACAAGGCTGTAGAGCAGAGATTAACGGTTTCGCTTAGGTCTTCCGATCAATATGAACAGACTGTCGAGACCGAGAGGGCTCGTCAGCATTCGGTCAACTTGAACAGAAACGTCACCGCCAGGTATGTCGAGCAGAGGCATCTTGCTCACTTCATCCATATTGATCTTCTCCCTGTAGAATCCAGAATCCTCTTGCTGGTATTCCCCGTCATACTCTTCTCAGCAATGTAGAGCAATTCGCCAACGATGCTGGCATGACCGAGCATATCCCGCTTTTGAAGAAAGGTGCTCTTGTCGCCCAGGACCCACCGGCATTTGAACAAATCCATGAGCTGGACGACGCCGAGCGCGATGCTTTGCGCAACGAGGTCCTCCACAAATGGCGGCAACCAGTTGCCTTGTACTTCACCGTCATCCTTTGCTCGGTCGGTGCTGCTGTCCAAGGTTGGGACCAGACTGGTTCGAACGGTGCCAATCTATCATGGCCTGTTGCTTTTGGTGTCCCCGACTCTCCCGTAGTAAAAAACGTGCGGGTGCCGGGTGTGGATTATGCCAGAAACAGCTGGATCGTGGGTGTTGTCAATGCTGGGCCGTATCTTGGATCTGCTTTCATGTCAGTACCCTTCTTCCAACTAAATGCTCTCACCTAATGTTGATGTAGCGGTTGCTGGTGCTCTGACCCTCTCAACAACTACTTCGGACGTCGTGGGACCATATTCTTCTCCGCCGTCTTCTGCTTTTTATCCGTCATTGGTTCAGCAGTCACTCAATCGTGGCCACAGCTTTTCGTAACCCGTCTGCTCCTCGGAATCGGTATGGGTGCCAAAGCCTCAACCGTCCCCATCTATGCTGCCGAAAACTGCCCTGCTGCTATTCGAGGGGGTCTGGTCATGAGTTGGCAGATGTGGACCGCGTTCGGGATTTTCCTCGGGTTTAGCGCCAACTTGGCTGTCTATAATACTGGAAACATCTCATGGCGTCTTCAACTAGGATCTGCGTTCATCCCTGCAGTACCGCTTCTTGTCGGCGTATACTTTTGCCCAGAATCACCACGTTGGTATATCAAGAAACACCGATACGCGAAAGCTTTTCAGTCACTCTGCCGTCTTCGAAACACACCTCTCCAGGCCGCTCGCGATCTTTACTACATTCATGCTCAAATCCAGGAGGAAGCTGACATCATCGGTAAGAGCAACTACGTGGGCCGCTTCATCGAACTCTTCACCATTCCCCGTGTCCGACGCGCAACGCTCGCTTCATTTGTTGTCATGTTGGCGCAGCAGATGTGCGGTATCAACATCATCGCTTTTTACTCGTCAACAGTGTTCAAGCTAGCCAATGCCGGAGATCTGCAGGCTCTTCTTGCGTCCTGGGGATTCGGTCTCGTCAACTTTACGTTTGCCTGGCCCGCCATTTGGACAATTGACACCTGGGGTCGCCGAACGCTCCTGCTCTTCACTTTCCCGCAGATGGCTTGGACCTTGCTTGCCGCCGGTCTTTCTTTTATTATCAACGAAAACAGCCCAGCTCACCTCGGCTTGATTGCATTCTTCATTTTCCTGTTCGCGGCCTTTTACTCGCCTGGTGAGGGTCCAGTCCCTTTTACTTACTCAGCCGAAGTCTTCCCTCTATCTCATCGTGAGGTCGGTATGAGTTGGGCGGTAGCAACCTGCTTGTTTTGGGCCGCAGTTCTCTCCATCACCTTCCCTCGGCTCCTGATCGCCTTCCACCCCGTCGGAGCCTTTTGTTTTTACGCAGGCTTGAACGTCACCGCTCTTGTCTTGATCTTCCTCTTCGTGCCAGAGACCAAACAGCGCACCCTGGAGGAACTTGACTACGTGTTTGCTGTGCCCACCCGTACGCACGTCCACTATCAAGTGACCAAGGCGCTGCCGTGGTGGATCAAGCGCTACGTGCTGCTCCGGAAGGGCGCCAAGCTCGAACCTTTGTACAAATTCGATGGTGCTGTTGCCGCGGACCAGGCGATTGCTGTCAAAGGCTTGTAGGATGGTTCAGCCATCACCAGATTCGAAATCTTTGCTTTCTTTCCGATATCTTACCATGGCTTACATTATGACGATAGTTTGTGCGGATATCCTAGTGGGTAAGGCATAGATGCCGGATCCGATAGCTGTAAGCAGTCAATCACCAAGACTGCTTTCAGATTTTAGAAGAGGAATCAAGTTGAACAAGCTCTGGTGCCCAGTGATGTCACAATTTGAACCTGCAAGATCATTTCCAGTACTTAGTGACGTCACAACTGATCATTTTCACAAAATACCCATCACAGCAAAGTGCCCTCTCCCACCAACGAACCGAGGCAAAATGCTCGGTTTACTAATTACTGGGTAGCATGAACCGTCCTCCGAATCTCTTTCTTACAGCCTCCTCTCCTTTCATACCATCTTTCCCCTCTACCCACTCTCTTCAACCTCCCCCAACCCCCCGTCCTCCTCTCATCCCCCCCCCTCGCATCTCCCCCTCTGAAATTGAAGCCCTTCACCAACTGACTCCTCCCCGCCTATCGCCCCTCACTCGCCGCCATCAAAAAGCAAACCCCTGCAAAGTCCGATATCGAACAGGGAATTTCGAAATGGCAGGTCTGCACCAACAGCACCCATTGCGGCGTTCATGCTGCGTTGACGAAGGCCAGGCAGGCAGGCTTGATACGAGGGGGGTTAAAGTTCTGAAGTCCTTGTGTGCGGAGGACGGTAGAAAGAGCGGGACGGGGATGGGATGGGATCTGCTGCGCTCATGCTAGGGAGGTGGGGGAACGATGAGTGGGTAGGGAGGTGGGGGTGTGATGGCTGGGTAGCTAGATTACGGATTTGCTTTATGCGAAGCGGGTGGAGGTATTGGTACCTGCAATGGTATCAGGTATCTCTCTCTCTTGCCCAACCACGATACGCCCTATCTCCATCATCATCATCATCATCATCACCAAATTATCCCCGCCACGAAGTATTCGGGAACCAGGAACAACGACTGAGCTCAATCATGTCAGGCTGGCTGCTGGGTGGGTGGGGTGACAGGGCGGTGTTTTGAGTGTGGGGGGGGCGGGGGGCGGGAATGAGTTGTTTGGGAAGTTGGGATTGAGTTGGTGGTGGTTGAGGAAGTTGAGGAGGTGAGGAGTTTTTTTTTTTTTTATGTGGGTTGAGTATCTAATGCTTAGATGGACTTAGCTTTGTGGTTTCAAGCTACGAATTTCTTGGGGTTACCGCAGGAAGCATTGCAACATATTCGTTTTAACTGAACAGCTAATTTCCTCCCCCCATATCTTGATACATCCATCCTCTCCCCCCCATTCTCTTTCGGCTATCGAAATTCACCTTGGCCAACTCCTTTTATATTTAACACTTCAACTAACCTATGTGATTCTATTTTATGTACGTTCTTTCTTAGCATACTTTTCTCTCTTACACGAGTATATAACGGCTGTTGTCCTGATATTGACCACATTCGTTTGGCGAAGGAAGGGAGTGAAGGCACCATCCTGAACCCCTGAACCCCGTCCACGCCACCTAGTGCCCACAGCCCACAGCCTCCCACTAAACACCACCACAGCCATCCTCATCCCTCGTCCCCTCTACCCATCCACCAATTCCGGGCGAATTGTGCTGTTTATGCCGTCTGTGCTTGGTGCGGCTGCGGTGTTGGCGGGAACGATTCGACGGGGGAATGTTAAGCGGAAAATTGGGGGGCGGTGGGGAAAGGGATAGGATGAGGGCGGAGATGGAGGATTGGGAGGAACGGCGTAGGCCGAGAGGGTGCAGAGGGGGTTAGGCTAGACAGCGCAAGCGAGGCAGGGACCCGGGACGGAGAAAGCTTGGAGAAAGCGTTTCTGGGTCCAAGGAGGCGGTGGTGAGATGCCGGGTCCATTTCCAAGTGACGAGATCCCCATAGCACCTTTTCTGGGCTCAATGATGATGGAACCTTGTTTAGGCCGCGCTTATGGCGGAGAAAATGACTGTTCCCGCGGTGGGAGGTGACTGTCCCGAATGGAATTGCTAACTTCACATGTTACTGACCACCCTGAAACACCCTTCTTCTGACCTTAGCATCTATCTTCTATGGACTCAATGTTGGTTTACGAATCGGCCAAAATGTGAACACACTTTGGAACAATCCTATTCAGGTATCTATAGCATATTTCAACACTCAAGACCTTTCCCAACAATCCAAGGCTCGGGTGCAGAAATATGTTTACCCTCGAGCGCCTTTGGTAAAAAGTCAATGAAAATAGCTGGACCAACCTCGTTGTCTTTAGGCGTGCTTCCCCATATCATTTTGGCATTGGCACCGCTAGGTTATTCTCGGCAACAGGCAACGATGTGGAAACAAACTTGCTCCCACTGACTTTGTCGACCACCTCAAAGTAGGCTTCGGAGGCTCCAGCTGCGTGAAATACACCAGCGAATCGCTTATCCTTTACCGCGAGAACTAAGTCGTCGACTACGGTTTTGCTGTCGTAGTCAAGAATTTGCTCGCGCCAATCTTTTGAAGATAGTCAAAGTTTTTAGGTGAGGCAGTAGCGAAGACTTCATATCCTCCAGCAACAGCAAGCTGAATGCCATTTGAACCAACTGCGGAAGCACCGCACCAAATGATTATAGTCTTTCCGGTTGGCTTTGTAGGCACCGTAGGGTGCTGAAGAGCTAGGTGATCTTGCTAGAAGAGGCTGCAGGCGGCCGTGGACAGACATAAAGGGAATACGGTGGCTTCGGTATAAGACATGCTGTCTGGAACAGATGCTGCCAAGACGGCGTGGACAATTCTGTAGAGCTGGAAATCGCCCTCGGAAGGCTTACTGAGACCTAGTCCAAGCGGCATCTCAAAGGCCCGATCGCCTTTCTTGAAGTGGGTAACACCACTGCCCACTTCAACTACCTCACCGGCGATATCACCCCTTAAGATGAGAGGGTACTTGAGCCCGTCGAAGAGGGAAGTCTGTTGCGAAATCCAATTGACAGGATTGATAACCCATGCACGGTTCTTGATGACGACCTCGTCCGCCTCAGGAGGTGTGCAGGGAGTCAATCGAATATCAAGCTTGTCTCCCATGGCGTTTGGCCATGCAACTCTGTTCGACGCCGTTCTGCCCTTCTGAGGATTGAGGAAAGAAGTTGAATCTTGCCGAGAGCTAAGAGGCTCCTTTTTCGTAGAAGAAACGAGTAGTGATAAGAAATGCAGTTTTCACAAGATGGGTGAAAGATGAGAATAAATATATCTTCTACCAAACAGCCGGGTTAGAAGCGAGCTCCATCCTATCACTAGGTAGAGGGTAGGTTACTACTGTATCATGGATGAGAATGCTGGGAGCTGACACCGCCGATGCCCATCAGTACGTCTCAAAGTAAAAGACTAAAATATCAGCATTTCAGCCTCCCGGACTCGGATTCCCCCGGGATAGCCAAGCTACCACTATCTGGTGCGGTGTGGTATGAAAGCTCGGAGGTAAAAGTAACGTACAATAAATGTCATCCGAATGCTTACCTATCTAAGGTATGTCTGCCTAACTCGTTTGGGAACATGCATTGGTGTGACACTAGACCTCGGGAGTACTTTACCACTCCTGCTTCATATTCACGAAGTCTACGACTTTTTCAATCGTGAGATTCTTTGAATGTTTTCTGCTTCACTTTTGGACTCCGTTCGGTAAATCATGTATGATGTGGCAAAGATTCAAGACGGCTAGCTGCCTTTACTGAACACTTATAACCATTTGCTCGTATGCTTTCCAATTTCTGACGATGGCTCATCCCGAGAATCTACCGTCAAGGCTCTTCAAGTGGACGCCAATAAGCTCACAACCAATTTTCCATGGCTCGTTGGCAAGGTCGTCAATTTAGCCTTGTTCTCTATATCTCAACAACCTCATTACCGGAATAAACACAAGCTCTGACAAATCGTTTGATTCTGCAGCTAGGTATCTCTACAACCTAGCTATAGTAAAATACTCTCGAAGGCGTACCGGAAGTCTTTGCTTGGCCAGCAACCTTTCCTTCTTCTTCATGGACTACAACGTCTTTCTCTTCAGCTGCTGTTTCAGCCTCTCTCAAGGCGGGGTGACTTCATATACACCCCTTGATGAGTGAAGTAATTTCTCCTGCGCTGGTCGTCAGCTTGGCAAACACAGTCCAAGAGAGCTCGAAGACTTACGAATACACGGGTTGGCAAAAGCCACGATGCAAGTCTGGCAGTGCCCGCAATACCACCACGCCAGACTTGGCCCCGCGAACCATTCAACACATCCTTCACCAAGTTATTGGCGGTGACATTGGCGTCCTCGTTATTCCTCTGCATTGCGCCCGCACCTTGATCGAAGATAAACTTCGCTACAGAGGAGTAGTATGATCCCTCAGGCAGCTTTGGGGTCTCGCTGTTCTGGTAAATTTTCGTTTGAACTTCGCCAATCATTGCCGTGATGACACGAACGCCAAGGGGTTCCATCTCGATACGCAACGTCTCAGAAATCCATGTCTCGGCAGCCTTTGAACTGTTGTAGATTCCTGACAGATGTTAGAACTTTGAACGGCGACATATCGAAAGACACACTAGTGACTTACCCTGCCAGGCCAAGCGGATTGCGCCTGCAATTGAACAAATGTTCAAAACGACACCCTTTGATCTGACCAAAAGTGGTGCAAAAGCCTGAGTGACGGCGAGCACTCCCCAAACATTGACGTCGTAGAGCTTCTTGCTTTCTTCAATGGAGGTGTCAAGTAAGGGCATCATGAACATGGAACCGGCATTGTTGACTAAGACATCGAGAGTCCCCCCAGTCTTTGCCTTCACCTCCTCGGCACATTGCAAAGCGGATTCCTTGGATGTGACTTCGAGAGGTAGAACTTCGATATCATCACTCGCTAGCGGCGCAGCTTTCGCTGGGTTGCGCACAGTTGCAAATACGTGAAACCCCTGCTGTTGGAACGCCCTCGCAAGAGCCGCGCCAAGACCACCTTCGCTACAGCCTGTGACGAGGACGGTCTTCTTTGCCATATCGGGATTTGAGGCTCCCTACTCTTTTTGTTCAAACCGAATACTACATGAAGCGAAATGGTACATAGAGTATATTTTATATGTAGAGTACGAAAAGTAGGAGGAACCTCTTTTATTGTGCAGGAAATCAGCCGTATAGGGCGTCGGAGATTACCAAACCCGATAGGCCGACGATAGCCCTTGTAAAACGACATTGGGATTTGGGAGTGATCCAGAGAAATACAAGCTATATCAAGAGGCGTACCCGCAAGATCTAGCAATTAAAGCAAAGGGAAACCCAAGTCAGTCCCACAACATACACGTGGACCTGCCCGCTACCATGTTCAACAATCAAGCCAATACGGACACCTTCGCATGAGCTTTCTTGCATGCTCGCAAGTCTCAAATGAACATCCCGACAGTAACAACAATCTCCGAAAGTGCTGTAAGACAAGACAACCCAATGATATGGACTCGATATCCGATGTGATCACCCCTTCATACGTGCTTCACCGAGAGACTCGATGGACTTTCCATGAGGTCTAAAATGTTATAACGCTCCCCCGCTCGCTCATTTCGGGGACAGTTCCCATGCGAATACCCCTTTTATCACGTCTCCATGGTCTGGCCAAGCGTCCACTGCCATGTAGGCTCGCTGGGGGCCTGTTGCTGTGGTGACTCGGAGCTCTGCTGTGGCGACTGGAATGTCTACTTCCGTGGTGGCTTGAGGGTCTATTGCCTGGAAGATCTCGGGGTACGTCTTCAAATAGACTGGGATGGCGACTTGTTGGGTGTCTACTTCCGTGGTCGCTTGGAGGTCTGCTCCCTCTACGACTTGGCCGCCTACTGCCTGCAGGGCTTCGTAGTACGTCGTCAAGCGGACTTGGAGAACGATTTCCTAGAGACAGTCCTCGGTTACTTTCACAGGGTAAACGGCCTTGACCGCTTCTACGTTCACTTACTTGGTTCGCTTCCCCGATGACTCCCCTGAGATCGATAGCCTCGCCAAGGCTCACCATATCGATCAGTCTCCCTACCACTGATCCTTCCTGTTGTCCTAAGCTCTATCAACTGTCTCTCTCTTTCTTCCCAAAAGTCTCCAATTCCATAATTTCGCCTCCATTCGTGTGCTGGAACATCGTATGGACCTCCTTTGCTGCGAGGAACATGGAAAGAATCTGATTCAGGGTAGTACTTAATGTCTTCACGATGGCTCCTACCACTACTGCTACCATGATCTAGCCAGAGCTCTCCTTCGTAGCCTCGTCGTCCAGGTACTGAAGATAAACTGCGAGGACCGCGACGATTCCTCATAATCCAGTCATGGAACCTTAGCATCGCCATTTGGCAAACCTAATGCGCTTTTCAGTCAAAGGTTGTTCTCTTGGGGGGTGTTACTAACCAATAATGAACTAAATAGATACTTGCAGTGATGATAGATCTTGGAGAAATCGAAATTTTGATGGGGAGGTTGGGGAAGAATACTACTTATATAGCTGCTAATGACTGATACTTTTATTCCCCTTGTTCACAGCTTGATACTGTTTGTCAGAGATCTCTCCCAAAGAGTCACGGGTCTTCACAAACTTCGAGCTCTAAGATATGGAATTGATAAAAGAAAATGTTTCTCCAGCCCTGGGTATTGAATCGAACATGTTGAAAGCCTTGCCTTTCGCTAATATGAAATGATGGACAATGCAGCCAAAGGTACACTCCTAAAACCCCCTCTCATCTACCTAGTGCAAGTCCCCGCAACGAGATTCAAACCTCCCCATCTCCATCCCCGTCTTCCGTTGAATTTTCCTTCTCTGAACTTATAGTAGCCTCTAACAACTCCGCGCCTCATCATTACGAAAAAAAAAACAACTTCCTCTTTTCCACATTCCAAAGTCCTTTCAATCCCCCCTTTCCTCAATGGTGGCTCTAGCAATTCATTCGGCGCCAGTGCATCCTACCTACCTGTCACCCTAAACTCTGGCATTGCTGCCTCGTGAAGAAGGCAATGACAACCAGAAGGTCGAATCTACCTTTTGGTTCAAAGGAATGGTGTAAGTATCTCATCCTCTCGCACCATCACCACCAGGTGTCCAGGCCTCGACCCCGTCCCTGTTTGACGTATATGTAATTCCACAGCATAAAATACCATCAACTAGATTGACATTGTGAACACGAAATTGGTCTAGTTTTGGTTGTCGTGGCGCTTACAAGCCTAGTCGTGTCCTCAACCCTCTTTCAACCCCCCCGCGCCTTCTCCTTTCTCATCGCCCAATGTCTCATTGGCCTGTCAAAATATCAAAGTTCGTAGCTATCCTTTGAGGTCTTTCCGGCAAGCTGGCGTTTGTGTTGTTGGTTTATTGATTTGTTTTTTAAGAGTGATGAGGGAGTCTTGTTTTGGAGAGGAGGTTGATGGTTTGAAGGGGGGATGTGATGGGGAATGAGGGAGGGATGTGATGTAATATATGAACGGTTTCAGATAAATAAGCATGATGTTCAGTGGGTTGTGCTGAAACGGATGGATAATGAGTGAACTGAGGGCTAATGCCTCGTCTAATTTACAGTCTCTCGACGACAACAGGTTTCCGGCGCTTCCATTTCGCATCTGATGCAACCGTATGTACTTTTCTTTTCACAAACTCATCTATACATTCCCTTCCTCTCTCTCTAATCTCTGCTAGATTCACGACAGCTTTTCTCAGCAACCAACGGCGTAGTACGAGGCACAAGGGCCATTTCCACCGTCAGTCTACCACCCCCGAAAACATCAGTTTCTATCCGCCAAGAAAACGACCAGGAAGAGGAACATACACCACAGCAGGGCTCTCCCACGTTACAGCTCTTGCAGCCATCTGCAGCATACTGCGCATCACTGAAGCCGGGATCCGTGTCATGAATGTCTGCACAGCATGTCTAGCGTGCCCTCTGAGTATCAGTATGTGTTTCACTGCAGTTGGGGGAATAGAAAGGGGGAACTCTTTGTAACATGGGGTGAAAGACTTACGGCCGGTCCGCAGGCGAGAGCAGGGCATGGAGGGGCTATCACTTGGCGGCCGAGTTTATTAGAAACTTGGACGCCTGGGATAGCGAGACCCGTGCTTGCGAGCACGGCAGTCAGGAGGATCTGGCTGAATTGCATTTTTTGGTGGGGGTTTTTAATTTGGAAATGGAAAGTGGTGTGCTTTGTGGAAGCGGTGAGATTTAGAGCAAGCTAGACTTTAAAAGTGTGGGAAGGTTGTTGATGTTGATGTTGATGCTGAACGTGATGGATAAGGATTGAAATTGACCGGAGACCTGACCTTCTTATACTCAACTGAGAACGGAAAAGACGCCTTGTAGGTTGGCAGACGTCGTTGATGCATGAGTAGAGTGCCTTGCGAGATGAGATCGGCGACAGCGTCGTTCCATGGCAGTTCGACTCGTCATCCTGCTCCACTGTTGGTGTTCTTCCGATGCTTCGCCGTGAGGCTGCTGTTGAAAGAGCAATAGGAACCGTAGGAGCTGAAAGATGCGAAGGAACAGGGGGAGGAGCAGTAGAAGCGGTAGGAGCAGTAGGAACAGTAGGAGCTGAAAGATCTGAAGGAACAGTGGCAGGAGCAGTAGAAGCGGTAGGAGCAGTAGGAGCAGTGGTAATACATTGCCCGGATGGTGCTAGCTTTTAACGGACTTTTTGGCGAGAAAATCCAACTCGGAATATCCCATCGCTACGAGTAATGAGACAGCGTAATAGATTCTCCCTGATTGCGGTGATCAAATCTACCAACCCGTAACATTCTGCGACTCCCATTTGAAACGCGGAAGATGATGTGATCTACAGGTCCAATGTTTCACAGACAGCGGGCGTCAGATTCCAACACCTGTCGCTGTTGACCCGCTTGCTGATGGAACTTTTCTATGGCGCGCCTGTCCGCGCTTATGAGACTGAGGTGACTCAGCCTGCCTTGTCTTGTATTGGTTAGCCGCAGCGAGTGACATGATTAGAACGACGTGTCTTGTTGTCTAGGAATTGATATCCGTTTTTTGTAGTGTTTCTTGTCCCTGTTCCATTTCGAGTAGAGTACTTCCTTAGCACATACTTCCACTGTTCCAGTACACATATTGGGATTTAATGGTTTGCCATCCCAACGCCAAAGGGCCAATCCGACCGTCCCCATCTTCGTCCCTCGTTCCATTGGGGGTAAGCAGTCATGGAACAGTCGTAGGCGCTTCTTGGATCTGAAATATTGATGTTGTTTTGAGCCTCACCGTCGTCACCGTAAACCGATCATCATTACGTGTCTTGAGTCTTTAGACCAGGCCACTTCCAACGATTCGATCTACAACTGTCTTTTCCATGGGGCAAGAGACAGTTCCACAGTCCACACATGCCATCAGCTCCATTATTGCGAGGCCACCAACAAGGCGGTGCGGGAACAGCCGTACCCTCGACCTCAGGCTCTAATTTAACCTTCAAGCATGTTCACGGCGTTGAAGAATACCATCGCCGTTAGTCCTTTCAGCTCTATGTCCACAACAAATGCCGCCGATAGACTGATATTTCGCCTGGGTGGATACCAACTCATCCTTCGCGCCACTATAATAAAATTATTCGTCTTGAGAATTCGTTCCTGCCATGTCGATCAAACCAGGTTCCCACTGTTATGCGTCATGGAGGGCACCATGAGCAGAGTCATCAGAGCAACCAGGACTTCGAGGATATTGAGGCGCTTGTATGGTAGATTAATATTAACCCTCAAGCTTGGACATATGTATATCAACCTTTCTAATCACAAGGCTATCAAGATTTTCTCCACAGCCTCATCTCAGTCGAACATGAGGCACTTTTTGTTTAGAGTATTCCGTATGTTGCGACAAATCCGTGTTTACTCCGTACGCCCTGGCTAATCAATGACTTGAGTCGAACCTAGTCGTTGAATTAAGACCCAGTCCTCGGTCAAGCTAAATTGAGCTGCACACTGATTGGTAAGGTACTGAAGGCAAGTATCGCTCACAACATGCCGATTAGTCATCCTAAATACTGTACTTGCGAAATATACCTCCGTAGCGAGAAGGGTGGAAGCTATCTTAAGATTTCAGGGGGTAGATGTGGAGCGCGCGAAAAGCCGCGAAACTGAATGGGTTATATATCTGTCGAGACTCCGCTTTCGATGTGCGTATATGCAAACGTTTAGCAGTAGCGGACCTTAGATCAAAGATATTTGGCCGGTATCCTATGCTCCTTTTTTCGGTTTTGATTTTGAAAGCTGCAAAAGCAGTGGCGGAACGTCCAAGATGAATACCCAAATCCACATTCTGCGAGCGAAAACAGTCACAAGAGCACAAGTCATTCCCGGAATCTTTGCTGCATGCTGCGCAAGTTTCTACTATTTATTTTGGTTACTGGCTGGCACCCCGTCCATGCGGATCGCGTCGCTTGTTGGCTGGCTTCCGCTCCTTCTCTATCTCATCTCGATGCTGCTCTTTTACCCTGACCGCGGCCAGTGTACATCAACTATCGTCCCACTCTCGATTAGGAATACTCAACGATGCTAGGCTTTGGGGTTTCGACGTTGGTGCTGATTTTACAACTGGGCCTAGGCTGTGCGATTATCCTGCCGTTGAACCTCACAAATGATGCATCTTCTTCAATGTGAGCTATCAGAGGCGTCTGGCACTTCGAGACTGCAATTTAGCTGACTTAATGTATGCAGTGCTTCGAACCTGACAAACGGACCGTTCCCATCAGGCTTTAGTATAACTTTGTCAAGCGACCTTGACATACCCCTAAACCCTCTCGCGATGTACTTGAACGCCATCAAGGTCATGTCCATACTAGCTGTGCAAGACCAAAGGAAGACTTGGGAAGCTTTCTATTGGACATTACCGGAGTACAACGTGTGCATCTTTCTGATACCGAGTGCAGCATCAGGCACACCTTCAGGCTTGCAAACTCGTTTTGCAGTGTGGTGTCTCGATTACGTCATGAATTCAATATCGATCTCCCGCCGATACAACCCCCTCATCGCGGAGCTGTGCTGGCAAGACGTCAAAGTTGGCGAAGTGTCTATTGAGAGAACCCCTCAGCCGACTTCCTCGATCGCAGCTACAAGCTTGCCGCAGCGCAATGTTAGATTCGGCAATTCATCAAGCTTGTTGAACGCAACCAAGGATCTCAACTCACTCTCTGACTTGGGTGAATCATTTGTTGTTTTCTTCAACTACAACGGCGTGACTCTGAACAGCGTTGGGACCTTCCTCTCGGTGCTGGCGGCCATGAAAATATCAGCAAACGAGGGCGCCGACAGTCGTTGCCCTGGGCTTACCGTCGACGGACCAGAAACCGTTAGTTTTCAGATCAGATCAGAGAAAGACCAATATGGCAACCCACTACTACGATATCGCCATGTTATCAGGCTTGTACGAAAGGTAGCCTTTAAGATGGTGTCGAATCACAAATTTGCTGAAATGTTCATTGTGCTTGAGCTCAATGGAGTGAAGGCTGCAGAAGCAAAATTCACCAAGATCAGAGTACCTCATGCTGACGCTTCCGATGGGATTCAAATCACGCGGTGAAGTTTTAAATTATTAGAGTGAAGTAGCGGCACATGGGCGAATATCTTCTAATTGAAATTTCTCCTAAGCAGCTCAAGAACAAACATCATTTTTCATACTCAGTCTCTCACACCCTTCAAACACCACCACTGCCAACTCATTATCAGGATCCACCCATACCACTTTGAGCTTCGGTTCATTAGAAGACCGCTCCTTTGCCAAGACGACCTCATTGATGTTCGAAGAGAAGGGAGCCTTCTTTTCCTCGTAGAGCACGAAACTCCGGTGAACGCGGTCAAAACCCCGTCGCTCGAGCATTTCACTCGACCAACCCTTACCAGTATCAATGAAGATGAGAACCTCAAAAATCACATTAAAATGCTTTAAAGACAGTAATCCGAAATTTTAACATAAGAATGTTAAGGACACGTTCATTTGTGACATTACTTAGTATTCGGTTTTATTTTCGTTGTTTTTATGTTCTTTCAATACATTTCTCACTCTCCTTGTATTGATAACATCTGTCTTAATATTCTTTTTTTTAATAGCATCACATTAAACGCACATGTGACTGAATCTCCACCTCAAGCCTTCTCCCTCGACACCGACCGCTCGTCCGCCTCAACAGACCTCACTACTTATCCATCATCATTGCCTGCTCGAGTAATTTACCGCTTCTCTGGCCTCGTAGACCTATCATCCTGTTCCTACTTACATCATCCAATCAAGAATCGCCTCGTGACTCATATAACGAAGTCCCCATCATCAAACCCACAATATCCCTCTTCTTCAGCTCTGTTTTCATCTCAAATCCATCTCTCCCTCTCCCCCTTAGCAGCTTCTCACACCATATCCACCGTCACCACCCTTGCTCCTCCATACCACCCACAACTACCACCATGCCTATTCACCACCAAGCCGCACAGCGCGCCCACGCTGTCATCAAGCAGCCCGGGCGACCGAACTGGTAGTCGTTGCGGCTGGAGCGCCCGGACTTATTAGAGTGGGGGTTCTGTGGAGTGGATGTGAGGTTTTGTGCGTTCAGGGGGGCGGGAGGGATGTGTGCGTTGAGGGTGAGGCCCCATGGTGATGGCGATGGAGGGAATGGGACTTTTCGGTACAGGGGGCTAGTATGGTGGGATTGGGTGGTTGTGATGGTGGGGGCAGGTTGTTGGAGGGCTAGAGTGGGGGTTCGATTTGGGGGGGATGCGGATGTAGGGGTCCAGTGTCAAGGATGGAAGGGATGAGGGTTGTAGGGATGGAGATGAAGAAGAAGGGCCGCAGGAGTCGGTACTCACTCAGAGCTGGCTAGTGATTCTGAAGAATAACAACGACGATTCGTGAATTAGAATACCAACAGAGTGAAGGAATTCTCCGAATACTGAAAGCAAATCCATCTATGGACGAGAAGATAAATGTTTGAGCGGAAAAAGTTTGAAGATAATTGACTTTGTAGACGGTGTCCCCCTTCCCGCCCCCCCTAATCAAACCACAACAACAAACCACAACAACCCTTCGCTCATACCTTCCACTTCTCCTCTCCACAGTCCAACAACATGGCATATCCATTTTCTTCTCATACGCACAAACCCCCCCCTCAAATTACGAGAACTCCAAGAACACCAACCACAAAACCCCATCATGCAAGACCGTTCCCAAGTCATCAACCGCGACACCGCACATAACTAAATCTACGCCCGATTCCAGCCTTGGCGCAGCTGGAGGAATCGGGTATGTTTGTGGAACTTGTGGCGAGGTGAGGGTGTGGGTTTGGTGGGATGGTGGGATGGTGGAAGAAGGAAGAAGAGAGAAGAGAAGGAAACAATTAAACAGTAAGGAAGACTGACGGCGAGGGAGTGAGCGGGTACCCACCTCTCGGTTAAGAAATCGGGGTCTGTTCTGTTTTGTTTTTGATGTTGTGTTTTATTGGCCGCTTTGTTGATATTGTGAATGTATAGAAGAAGGGATGACGAAGGTGTGGGCCGAGAACGGGGTGGTCAGGTTGGTGGGTTGGAGACCTCGAGCCAGCTTGTTTTATTTCGGGGCCGTGGCTGAAGGTGTAATGTTTTTACTGCTTTCGCCTGCGCTTGTATTGAGCGTCTATTTTTCTTCCAGACCCGCAATCCATCTTCTGCCCAGCTACCCACTCCCCGTCGAATCCCACTCTCCCGGAAACAACCACTCCAGCTTCCGCAGCACCTCCAGCTCCCTCCCCTCCACCTTCGTAATCCCCGCGCTCGCTCTACTCCCGCCCCTCCACGTCCTCCCCTCCCGAACCGCCTCATACTCCGCCCTCGACAACTCGCCCAACACCGCCTCGACGGCTCTCTTCGCATTGCGCGCGTTTGCGCCCATGTGGCCGATGACCATGTCGACAGAGACGGTTTCGTTGGCCGGGTGCCAGGAGTCATAGTCAGTGGACATGCAGAGGAGGGCGTAGGCGATTTCGGCTTCGCGGAAGAGTTTGCATTCCGGGGTGGCGGACATGTTGATGATGTCTGCGGCGAAGGCGGTGCGGTAGAGGAGGGATTCGGCGCGCGTGGAGAACTGAGGTCCTTCTGTTATATTGACATGCCGTTGTCAGCATTGTTTTTGGAAATTGGGGCGGTGAATGGTTTTCTTCCGAGAATGGTATCAAGGGAAACGGAAAGGAAAACATTACCGATGCAGACGATCGTGCCTTTCTCGTGTAACTTGACTCCATGGCCTTCTAGCACCCCCTCTCTTCCCACTGCTTTTACAACCACTGCCGAAAGCTGCTTGTCGAAAGGGTCGGCAAAGGGGATATGGCCGACCACTCCTCCTTCGAAGAACGTCCATGGCCGTACCTATTCTTGCCCTTTCAGCCCCGGAGTCTCACATCTCCACCTAGCAATATAGTCTCCCCATCGTTAACTCTTCCTTTGAGGAGAAAGGATTCTGGAGAACTCACCCCCCTAGTCCAATCAACCACCTGCTCCCCCACCACAAAATCCCTCGGCTTCACCTCCTCCCTCAAACTCCCCACCGCACTGAACCCCACCGCGCACCTCACGCCCAGCTTCCGCAAGGCTGCCACATTCGCCCGGTTGTTCACCTCGTGCGGGGCATATTCATGATGCGTGCCGTGTCTCGCCAGAAACGCAATGGTAGTCGGTTTGGAATCGCTGTCGTTGGAAGAAGACGATGGGTTCGGCGAGGTGCTCGAGGAGGCCTCTGAGGTAGAGGGGACTGGCGGAGGGGTGTAGGAGAGGATGGTGATGGGGGAGGACGGAGTGCCCCAAGGCGTTTGGATTGGGGGGAGGACGGCGAGAGGGGTGAAGGGGGGTGAAGGGAGGGAGGAGAGGCCGGTACCGCCGATTATGGCGATGGGGACGGGATCTGCGGCATTTAGATTTGTATAGGCTGTAGACTCGGGATGGTTGACGCTTGCCTGAGTAGGTGTGTGGAAGGCTGGCCATCCTCGAAGGGTCGTGGAGGGCACGATGCCCTGTAATACGGGACCTTATACACGAATAGATGGCCACTGTCGAGCGTTTTAAGAACTCAATTGGGAAGGGAAAACATTTGAGAAATCAGTTGTCGCAAAGTTAATTGGATGTTGCGTCCTGCGCCAGAAGCCCTAGTCTCTCGATTAGGGTTTGCACAGCATCATACCCTACGCAGGCTGTTTGGGCTACAATGACGATCATGTAGGAACGCCGTATGAAGGCTGATGGGCATGATTTGAAGCCCAAACAAGAACAAGCACGGATCGGTCTAACAAGCGTCCTTTACATGCTTTTGTGGCAGCAACGCAACGATGAGATTCATCCAATTGTATTGACTGCAAGCTTAATTGATAGAACCGCACACTATCTGATTACGCATTTCCGAAACAACGCATCATATCTTTGTTGCAACTGGCTCCATCTTATTATCAACGGAAGAACTATTAGCTGTTTGGTACTCTTTTGTTCCCATCTGTCTCGTGTCCCATCCATTCGCCTCCAGATAGGCCCTGAACTTGATGTCCTCCGTGGTAATGGTATCCTGTCCAATGTGCGGCAGCAAAAACAGCGCCAGAGCCGCACTAAAAATGCACAAGGCGGAGCTGACGAAAAAAGGATCTTGACCGCCACGAACGCTATCGGCGCCGCCGGGAGCATGGTCCTGGATAACTGGAAAGACGTAGGTTCCGACAAAGGCGCCGATTTTGCCGAACGCAGCTGCGAGGGCATAGTATTGACCGCGGACGGCCGTGGCGCATGTTTTGGAGGCTACGAGACCGATATTGTCACCAGGGCCGGCTTCGCCAAGTGAGAGGAAAATCCCATAAACGACAACAAAGCCAGCGACGTGGGCAGGTGTATCGAGGGTGGCGTAAACACCAGCCATGATAAAGCCAACAATGCCCTGTAGGAAGACTCCGATAGCCAGGGCGTAGCGAGGTCCAATCCAATCACTCAGGAACGCCCCTCCAACTGCGCCGGGGAGGTAGAACAGATTGATGATTGTATTCCAGCCGAAAGTCTTCCATAGCGGAGCGCTCTTCCCTAGGATGATTGCAAGCCACGCCGAGGAGTAGATACTGAATGAGTATGCGGAAAAGTCGTAGATGAACCAGATAAGAGATACAATCAGTAGACGGAACCAGTAGTATCTGGCGTTGTCAGCTTTTCGTTGTCAGGGGAGGATGATATCCTTACTTGATGACAAGTAGCCATGGCGTACGGGTATCCTTCATAGTCTCACGATTGAACTCCTCAGGCTCCCTAAGCTTCAATCGTAGGTAGAACAGGCTTAGAGGAGGGATAACTCCTAAACCAAGGGCTACTCTCCATGCTGCGCGCAGATGATGTTCGGAGAATATCAGTACGAGGATCATGGGGACGAAGCTTGCCATTACAAATCCGATATCGATCTGGACATTGGTGAACATGATGAACCATCTATTCCGGTGTCCAGCTTTGAGCTCGCCTGTGCTTTCTGCGCAAGCCACACTACCAGCTGGATACTCCCCACTATTTCCTTGTTAGCTATCGCCACTCATTCCTTGCGTAGGAATTACTGACCCTATACCTATTCCAAGCAAGAACCGGTAAGCAGTAAGCGCTTGGAAAAGACCCGTAATGCTCCCGTGATAGCCATATGAGCCGGCCGAGAGGGCGGCGAAGAGAATCAAAATGCACGTCGACGCCATCAAGGCCCATTTTCGAGAGTAGTGGTCGCTCATCCACCCAAAGAACAATTGTCCCACCACAGTGCCCACGAAGGCGATCGAAGTGACGTTCTGTTGTGCAGAGGAAGACGTGTATTGCGTCTTGTATAACATCTTAAGAATGGTGTTGACTTGCCCAATAACCCTAAATGGTTCACTATTAGCGACAGAATCCATGTTAACGATGCTGGTACTATTACAACTTACCCGTTCAAGTAGCCGTCAGAGAACAGACCAGCGCCACATGCAATCGTGGGCCAACTACGCTCCCAACGACTTTTCTCAGGGTTCGTGGGAACTCCGCCGAGAGTTGCTTCATCATATTGAGGTGTTTCTGCGCCCACGGTCTTCTCTGTACTGAGCATTGAGAACTTCATGGTGACGGCAGAGGGCAGGACGTCGCTAAGGAAAAGCCGAAAAGACGTGACCTTCGTTAGAGATGGAGTCGAAAGGGGTGGTCCGTGAAGTACTTGTACATGGTGGATTCGACCCCCCACTTTATTAACCCTAAAGAGGCGGGACACTCTAATTATGTAGGTAGATATCCTGCGCTATGCTTGACTGGATTTCGTTGCTCCGTGGTCCATTATTATTTCTCCTTAATTTCTTCCATATGGTTCTGTTCCCAGTTGATGTACTGAAGCTGTGAGCGTAAAGTCGGTCCTCGATAGCATTGATACCATGCCCCTCGGTGTTCCTTCGCCCATTTTTGATAGCTGTCAGAAGATGAGAAGCCAATTATTGAAATTGATTGACAGCAAGGCGTTTCTCGGGCAAGACCAAAAGCCATGCGGGAAGCCTTGGATGGGTTGCATCGTCCGATGCAACTAGCGGACAAAGCGTGAAGCGCGAGAGCTTGTAAGACCTCGGTATCAAGTTGCTCACCCGACTCTGCTGCTCTATATGGAAGCCCCCTTTCTCCTTTCTATCAACTCCGTTACCCACATGCTTTGCTGGTTGGTATACTTTCGAGTTAGTTTTTAGTGTGTCAACCGAGCATAAGCGGGAACCCCGCACCTCCCACATACAAATTTGAGCCTACCCACCGTCTCATTCCCATCAGAATTACTATTATCGCTGTCGCTGCCTTCGTAAATTTTGAAGCTATTCAGATCACATGGCTCAGAGGTTTCAGTATGTCTGTAGATTCATCAAAATTCTTTACTCTCTCTCTCTCATCTCTTCTGACATTACTGTATATAGACTGTCTTCGCAACTTCTCTATCTCTCATCGACGCTCTGAAGTCAACGATATCGTTCATCTTGAGCAACGTCGAAGCGATACGATTGATGAGAAGAGCATGACTTTGATCTATGACTATGACTTCGAGACTCTGTTATCTGAATGAATTAGACGCTGAGACAGAAACAATGCTGTCTTCTGAATGCAAGATCTATCTGATCGCGAGACGTCTTCGAAATTGCGTTGATCAAGAAGCTTTCGATTGTTATCTTCAGCTTTCTTCTTTGCATCTTTGACTATATAATGCACTGTATTCGGCTTGAGATCTAAAGATTTTCCTATAGAAAGTAAAGAGTTTCCCGAGATCTCGCTCAGGATCGTTGCTGCAGATCTAATTGCCGGATGATTTGCTGACGATCTGACTTGCTGACTCGCGAGGCTTCCATTTTGGCTGTTCCCTTTGTAAAACTCTTCTTATGAGACATGATAGAGAGTGTGTAATGAGGTAGAATTAATAGTAGTGTAGAAATGTGGTTTGTTTATTTAAAATTAGGCGGCTTATGCTCGGTTGACACACTAAAAACTAACCCGAAAGTATCCAGATAAGGTAGATGATGGTAAGGCGCAATTCCCGATAAGGGTACCTAACCCTATCATAATATCGACCCTCGTCCGTTGTCAAATTATCTAATATATTGGTGAAGTACTACCCCCTCTACTAGCTATATCTGATGTCTGTGTCGTTGATACATTACTTAAAAGGACTACTCTCCTGGTTGATGAGAATGCAATAAGTCAGTCACCTTTGCCTCCAGTCGTAGTTCTCCTTGAGACTCTGCCTTCAGTCATGTTTAGTCAAAAACAACCTTCTTCCCTGCAAAAGCCACAGTCCTATTCTCATCCTTCCTCTTTTTCGCTGCCGCCCAAGACGGATGCAGAGGCTGCTCAACAGCCTTGACTTTCTTTGCCAGCACAGGGTCGCTATTCGCTCCTGTAGCCCCTAAGCTGCCTCCTTCACCGGCCCGGAATTTCGTGTGCGTTCCGCCTCTTCCTCTGCCCCTGCCTCGCTTCCCTCGAGTATCATCACTGCTTCGCGCGCCGCGACGTGGATCCCATCCTTCGTCTCGGTTCTGACTTTGGCTCTGTTTTTTCACATGATTGGCGTTGCGGCCATATTTCTTCTCCCAGATAGCTCGACGCTCTTGCTGGCCTCTGCGGTTCTTCCTGGTTTTAGTGTCTCCAGTATCGAGGTCTGAGGCAGTAGAGTCGGAGCCAGACCAGTACCCACCAACTGTAAGAGATGGAATGAAGGTGGTGGCTTTGGGTTTCGAGAAGCTCCTTGCGGGGGCCTTTTGAGTGAGGGACGGGGGCGAAGGTGAAGAAGAGGAATTTTCCGGTTCAGGGGAAAGTAAGAGGTCTTCAGATAGGTTATATTTTAGCTTGTTAGTACCAGTTGGAGAACCACGTCCTGGTTCTTTGAGCCCTACTTTTTCCTCCTGCTGTGGTACCGCTTCTTGAGACTCCTCAATCTCGGTTTCTTCGTCAGAAGATGCGGCTAATCGAGAATTATTCATCCCATAATCGACAATCTCTTCATCACTGTCGGTATTATGATCGTCATCCTGCACGCTTTCAGCTGTAGAACATCCATGCCAGTCAGATCCTTCCAGGTCATTCTCAACTTGAGGGCCTGTAGATTTTGGTTTCTCCCTCGACTGCTCGTTCCCGGCGCTCTGGTCGGAGCAATAGTCCGCTGCCCTCATCCGCTTCTTTCGTAATGGTTGCGTGTCTTCGATAGCTAACACTGCTCGTACTTTATTGATTATCTCGTTCATTGCCGTCTTAACCGGGTTTGAGTTGAAAATCCTTGCTTGAACGTTCGCGTGGGCGGCATCTTGCGGCCGGAGTGAAGCTTGAACCTTTGCCGTAATGTATTGTGGAAAAGCTGGAGCAGAAGCAATGCGCTTAGTCTTTGACAATATTTTGTAAAGCTGTAGCTCGGCAAGAGAGGCTAGGTCGAAAGCCTACAAGATAAGTATGAGCATACACAAGTAATCTCTTGGAGCAACAGACTTTAAGAGCAGTCACTTCTGCTATCAACCGTACGGTCTCTGCATCATCTTTCTGTTCCTTTGCGACCTTTTGCCGTCTACCCAGTTTTTGACGCTCAAAGCCTCTAGCTACCTTGAGTGCTCTGGATAAAGTCTTCTTGGCCTGCTCAAGGATGGCATCGAGGCGTTCACGTTGCATGCGGAGCGCCCCATTCGAGACGCCATTGGGCTTACCCTCCGCCGCGTTATGTTCTTCAAATTTGCGCTTTGGCATACCAATATACACAGCGTTCGTCACAAAAGTATCACAGACTGAATTTGGAGATCTTGTAAGAAGTCAATGAAAGGGTTACATAACACATTGATCAACTACCTTATCCGTGCCCCCCACTTTCGCTCATTAAGCGAAGGATGAGCGAAAGTGGGGGGCACGGATAGCTTGGATTGGTGCATGGGGGTAACTTTTGCCGAAGTCGAAGCCATAGGGCTCTTCGTCTACAACCTCGCCGGCGAAGCTTTTCCCATCTTCCTTTTCCATTCCTATATTACTACTTTGCTGCTCCTGAAGTACTATTGTGTTGAGAATTAGGTTCGACATGTATAAACCTCAATTTTCAACTACTGTACATTCGTATTGACCAACACTGTTTCCATTATGAGTCCATTGATTAATGCTGTCAAGTCATGTCTACTTGCGCTTATTGTGATGGGCATATATACGATATGGTATATTTTCTTCAACAATGGCGCCAGCGATCATTTGGCACGTATCCTCGAAAATGGACCTCAACTACTTCCAGGGACCAAGGAGCCTCTCAGAGCCTCATTCACTGGAATTGCTGCGTTGGATCACCAATTGAAAGTTCTCACGTTATACTTCTAGACACAAGCTGATGGCTCACGTCCCAACTCAGCTTTGTTGTGCTTCCAATTTGCTGGCCAGGTCATTGCAGGCTGGGGCCTCTTTCTCATCGAGGCATTAAGGTACGGCAACAGGTGGAGCAGTCGCTACGCCTTCAGCAGGTACTTCTCTTTGACTATCGGTCCTAATATAAAACAGTCTTACGATATGGGGAATTGTTGGGCAAAATCTCGCTTTTGGTGTTATTATGCCCGTTTATCTGATCATACATCTTTCCAGTTCTGTCTCACAAACCTATCGAGTTCTACGTTGCTCTCCCTAAGCTTGCAAGCATACCTTTCTCCCTTACGATCGGCTTGGTTTTGCCTACGATATTGATGGTGCTTCCTGCTCCATCTGTTCTCACCTTTAATCGGAAACAGATCTTTATAGCGATGTGGCAATTTTTCCCAATCTGGGTCGAGTTGATGCAACAAATCACATCATTGGTGATGTCGAGTCTGGGTGTGACAGCATGCAAACCTTCGCCGGTCAAGAAAGGACAAAATGCACAGTGGATTAGCACAATGAGAGTAGTGTACATATTTCTTTTGTCCACCGCTGGGATAACCCATATCTCTACGATGACCCTAATAGCGACTTCCAAGTTTTTCCCTGGCCTTTTCGCATCCGATTTTGTTGGAATTTTTAATCCCTGCAATGTCTTCCTCCCGCAATCCATAACAGCGTCAACCAAAATGCCATCCTTGGGAGACGGGGCTTTCCTGTTGCTACAGTACGATTTTATCGTAGGCTCCGCAGCGCTTTCCATTTGGGCTTCTGCGCTATACATAAACACATACAGAATTAGGGAAAGATCGGATGGCTGGATGGTATTGTTCTTTTACTTCCTAGCCCAAGTTGCTCTTCTAGGACCTGTTGGGCATGCAGTGGCCTGCATTTGGGCTAGGGATGAGTTGGTTTTCGAAGAGAACGCTGAGGGGCGTTAATGATTTTCTGAGCAGTCTTAAAATGTTCAATCCAGACGTGATCGTCCACTGCTGTGAAAATATTATATTGCAAGAAGCTGGGACATAGGCTATTTGGCAGGCTCTTTAAATCGAAGCTCCGACTACGCCTAGCGAATCCTAGCTACCTAGCATTAACTTTACCTCTCCGCACCTTTAAATGTGCTGCATGACATTTCTGCTGAATAGTGAATACAATTTCCACATACCTTTAGATCACACATGAAGCTTTGAGATCCACCAGCCTGGGTTTCGCCCCTTCTCTTCTGGAAAGTAAGACCTGTCCCAAAAATTGTGCATACGATCGAACTTCCAAGTCAATCGTACACCAAGTCGCCGAACAGGGACTCTGCCGCCTATACAGAGTCCAGTCCTGCCATACTCAAAGTTTCTCTTTTCGCTCGATGTACGGCAGAAACGCCGGTGGACAAGGGATCTCTTTAATTAGCAACGATGGACATCCGCCGGCCAAGATGGTACCAATCGAGCCAATAAAGACTCAGCCTCAAGTTTTCCCTTTCCTCGAACTACCAGCCGAGATTCGAAACATGATCTACAGCTACTTGATGATACCAAAATATCCTGTCTATGTCTACGTGCGCCGTTTCCAATCCGCTGTCAGCACAGGACTGTTGTTCGCCAATCGTCAGATATACCAGGAAGCATCCACCGCTTTTTACAGCAACGCTAGAGGGATTGTGATCAATGAATGTCACTTCCTTACACGAGCATCATGCCGCCGAGTCTTCTTCAAAGACCCCCCTCCTGTGCACGCGTATTCTGAACACCCTTTCTTGCCATTGCCGCATTCAAGTCACCACAATTCTCGCGAAGAAAGGCATCACAGCAATCTACAGGCCTATAGACACCCAAGCCTTCGGTACACCCAACCATGTGTGCTTGCTGTTATGGCGGAGATTGAAATATCACTTGCATGGCTGCCCCGCAGTGATAATACGGAAATGGCCATTGAAAGTATTATGTATGAAGTAGCCGCAATGCTGCATTGTACTCTCAAACTCCTGAGGCAGACGGGCGACCAAAAAGGCAAGAGGATCATCCTGATTTTTGGTGATCTTTTGTAAGTAATCGCCGGCTCTACCCTTTCGATCACTGCGTGCGGGAATGAGACCCAACATCTTACAATAGCACAGTTTCAAGGATTCAGAGCGTCGCTTCTTCGGGATAATGAAAGATTCAGGAGTGTTGATGCATCTCAGCCAACTCTCACGTATACGTCCAATCCAAGTGTATGGGAACATCACACCAGGATTCTTATCCAGATTGGAAGAAGCCTTCACGGAAGAGCATGGCGTATTGCTTAGACAGCCTGATTCATTTGCGACTCCGGTTCAACAAACCTCACATTGGTAACAACGCTGCTACAGGCAATGCCTTCATCTTGCGGAAATTAGCTGAATGGATAAATGGACACGAATATCTTTTCTTGTTGGAAAGCATTTATCAATCTCTCTACGTAAGCTGCTATTTTTTTGGTTCCTCTTTCTTTTCCTCCGGTTTTGGTGTGGGTAACTTGAACTGCGGGAGAGACCTTTAATTAGCTAAATACGATGAAATATGGCCTTGTGAGTTCCTAATGACTGCCTACCTGATCTGGTGTTCTGTCCTTCCCGGGCCCAACTTGCTCCCACGCTGTTTTTGAATATCAGTTAGGATCAAACGCATAGTGTAGCTTTTCATCAAAAATTGTAGAGATCCAACGTACCTGCTGTTCCACCTTCGAAGTTCCGAAATGCCTGCGTCAATTCCAATGGTTCAACCACAATCCTTTTCTTCTCCTCATCATATCTAATCTCTGTATATCCCGTTAATGGGAAGTCCTTCCTCAACGGATGCCCATCAAATCCATAATCCGTCATTATCCTTCGCAAGTCTGGGTGGCCGACAAAGAAGACTCCAAACAAATCATAAATCTCCCTCTCATACCAATTGGCCCCGTCGTACAGACTCGTGATACTCGGTACGGGGGTAGCTTCATCTGCGTAGGTCTTCACTCTGATCCTAGAGTTATGTCGGACACTAAGGAGGTTGTAGACTACTTCGAAGCGGTTATTCCTTGTAGGATAATCAACTGCCGTTATGTCCGCCACCATTGTGTATTCCGCTGCGGTGTGGTATTTCAGGAATGAGATGACCGGTATAACACCCGCGGGCGGAGTGTAGATGGTGAGCTCATCTTTCCATACGGAGAACTGCTGGATAAATTTCGGAAGACATGAGAGTAGGTATTGACCATAGGTGTGGAGGCTGGCGGATTTCTCCTGGTATTTGTCCGCGGGATTGATGACGGGCGCATAGAGCTTTCCTCCCGCTTTTACGATGTATGATTAGCATGCTCTGGTGTATATCAGAAAAAGCTCTAGGAAGACGTACGCGGCCGTGGTGCATGCCGTAGGTTTGGGATATCCTCTTCTGATGCTATATCCTTTGATAGTAGGGCTGTGCAGGCGAAGTGACGTGTTGCCGGGGTGCGCACTATGGTGTTGACACACACTCTTGACGCCCCCTTAAGACTACCACTCAATCGCATTGCCATCAATGACAGTCCTCGACTGCGTCTTCACAACAAGATAAATTGTCGTGATTATTGCTGAGCTCAAAGCATCATTAGCATGCACGGATGTGTAGCCGACCACTAGCGCGTCCAAAAACCTCTGCCATCAACCCTTGTGATCCTCATTCGTCTCTTCAATCCATATCAACCACCACCGGTATTACTTAATACTTACAGCGCGGTGTATCAAGACCGTCTAAGTGTCTGCTCATAGACGACTTATGCTAACAACTACCTGTAACAACACTCCTCTGCGCTGCTTGCGTCCGCGGCATTTGCGCCCTTCACCTCCTACCTGCCCCTCGAAATGGCGACCCGCGTTCAAGTAGATACCTTCATGGACGATTCGGACGACGCATGGTGAGCCTAGCAACATCTTGATGGCTTTATGTATCCTACCAAGTATCTAACTAACCAATAAAACATTAGCCCATTATGCGTCGAGGAGTTCGACCTGTCAGACAAGAACTTCAGACCCTGTCCATGTGGTTATCAAGTATACCCCCTCTTGATCGAACCTCAAGCAGCATGACCACTTAGCCTCTTGGCTGCTAGGAAGTAGCTATGCTAATCCATTATCCCTACAGGTCTGTCAATTCTGCTACAACAACATCAAGAACAATATGAATGGCCTGTGTCCCGCGTGTCGGAGACCTTACGATGACCAAAGCATAGAGTGGAAAGTTGTTAGCCCCGAGGAGTAAGTTCAGTGCTTCAACCGAACAGCAGCAGGTCACCGCTAAAGTTTAGCAGGCAAAAAGCAGATTATGCTCTACAAGCTAGGAAAAAGGCTCTTGTCCGGCAGAAGGAAACCGAGCGAAGACAAGTAGAGAACCTCAATCGCAAGCATCTTGCCGGCCTTCGCGTTGTCCAGAAAAACTTAGTATACGTCGTTGGCCTTAGCCCCAAAAGCCGAGAAGAAGATCTATTGCAGACGTTACGCGGCGACCAATATTTCGGACAGTATGGGAAAATCATCAAGATAGTTGTCAGTAAAGCAAAGGAAGGCACAAATGGGAACAACTCGATAGGTGTATACGTCACATTCGCGCGAAAAGAAGACGCCGCAAGCTGTATCGCTGCTGTAGATGGTTCACAAAACGGGGATCGGGTACTCAGGTAAGTACACTATCCAGTAGTCGTCTGTATTTGAGCTTACCGTGCCGCTTCAGAGCTCAATACGGGACTACTAAGTATTGTTCTGCGTATCTACGCAACGAGCCATGCAACAACCGAGGCTGCATGTTTTTACACGAGACAGGAGAGGACCTTGACAGCTTTAGTCGCCAAGATCTCTCCTCAATTAATGCAGTATCCACTCAGCGACCAGCGCCATCATCCTCGTCTCCTTCAACTTCATCAAGGTCTATTAAACAACCTCCACAACCCCAGCCTCCTCCTCAGCATGCACCACAAAATGTGACGGCAGCTGTGCAGTCTACGATACGCCAAGCAGACCGAGACGAACCAATGAGCAGGAGCGATAGTGGTGACGGTTCTGCACTTCCCTCGTCGGCGAGCTGGGCTGCGAAGAATGCGCAAACTGATAGCCGGAGGTCAAGCAAACCGGCGAGTGTCTCGGCGCCTAGTCCAGTGCTTACGGATGCAAACCTGCCATTGCGGGTTGCGGAAAACGAAACATCTAGCCTTCAGGCCCAAAAGCAAGAACCACAACCAAGTACAGACTCCCAGCCACAGCCGACGCTGATGGATCGGCTATTCTCAAAAGCTCATCCTCTGGATCGCGCAATGAAGACGGTCCTAGAGTCCTCATTTAAGTTCACTTTCGATCGAGCATTGTATACTGACGATGTTCTCCGAGAAATCGATGCTTATCCGCCGTTATTTGACGCTAACGGTGGACTTGTGCGTTATCGGCTAGAACAAGAACGAGAGCAAGAGCGGCTCAAGCAAGAAGAGGAAGAACAAAATGTATTAGGGGCAGTAGCTGCTGCTGAAGAAGATGACAATCCTGCTAGTGGGAGTTTACAGCTTGGGGGAGAGCCAGAAACTCGAGATGACCCCAGTGAAAGTTCTGTACAAATCAATACAGATCATCGAAACGCCATTCGCCCACCCTATCCTACTGTATCCTCGACCAACCCTAGCCTCGGCGGCTCAACCTTCCTCGGCAATAGTTCATCGGCATTATCTTTCAACGGTCGCAGCCTTACAACTCAACAGCAGCAGCAATTATCCTTTCTTAGATCGAATAGCAATCACCAAAGTCCGGTCAACGGTCAATATCAATCAAGCTATAGCGGCAACAATAGTCTTCACCACCACCAGCAGTCAAACCCATTCCAGTCACAAAATTTGAATCTCGCTCAGATACCTGGGCTCCCTGGGCACGCCAGACAAGCCTCTCGCTACAATTTCGCCAATGACTCGGCCTCAGCTTCTACGGTTGCTAAACCAGCTGCCAATGCCCAGCTCATGGCGCAGCAAGCTGCCATGATGCCCGCAAACCAGGGCAAGCATTTCCAGAACCAGCCTATGCCGCAATCGAGTTTACAAAGTAGCCACTTCTATAGCGGTGTCCACGGTCCTCCACCGGGGCTTAAATCGAGCGGCACACCACCTATCAGCGGTGGCGGCATGTTTGGTCAAGGCCATGGATTCGCCAGCGCAATGGGCGGTAGCCATGGAATAAGCGGTGCAACTTTAGGAAGCAAGAATAGCAATGACGAGCTCATGCGCGAGCTTATTCGTAATCGGGGCGGGAATATCAACAATCAGGGACCTGATTTTGGAAAGCGTGAGTTCAGATTTCCTTCTTCCGTTCACCTACCCACGACCTCCACTGCAGCCCCTGCCTCTGGCCTTCTTAGCTCGCTTTATGGTGCGCAGCTTGATACTTTTCATGGGTATCAGGATCACAGCGCCCAGAAGCAGAAGAAGAAGGGGAAGAAGCACAGACATGCTAACACTTCCTCTTCTGGGGGAGGTGGTATAGTTGATCTTGCGGACCCGAGTATCTTACAGGCTAGAATGCACCACGGTGGTGCAGGGCAGGGGCAATATGGTGTTCAAGGTCAAGGTGGGTACAATCCCAATAGCATGATCTACGGAAGTGGCTACGGAAGCAGGTGGTAGTTGCACGCTGTACTATCTCTTCCCTTGTCATCTTAATCGCATTGCGAATTCTTAATGTTGCAGTCACGACTCTGGCGCAATATGGTTTCATTCTCTTTGTTAGCGAAGCATGGGATCAAAACAGGAGCTATGGAGGTTATTCCTCTGGGCGTCATGGGAGCTGGGCGGCATCCCGTCCGGTAGGATCTGGCCAAAGCATTTACAGGCGAACTTTCTTTGTGCTTCAAAGGACATATTTTACCTTCTAGGGTTCATCATAGGGTTGCGGTTGGCTCTTTAGACCATCTACACCGTCGTGCTCGTCGTGGCCAGCGTCATGTACGTAAATCCCCTTCCCTAGCCTGAAGTGCAGGTAGGAATATATGTCTATTTTCTCACAATATATCTGCCACTTAGTGCCTCGCTTTTGTCGTGCCAGAACGAGCCAGACGATAGCGACCCTTTGATGCTGCGCTTCGTCTTTTGATGGATTTGTGACCGATAGATTATATAGATTGTCGGGGACTTTTGCGTGTTGTTCTCTCTTTTTTGAACAAACACAATCTCTGCTTTGAAGAACGCCGGTAGCAAAGAATTGCACAATAGCCAGTGAATTGGTGGATACGAATGCTAACTTGACGTCTACACAGGTTTCCAAAATGCTTTACGTTCTGGCGAATCACCAACAGCGATAAGCCAGCTTAATAAGAATACCACTGTGGACATTCCTGAAGTACCATTGTCCGGAATATCGGTTTCCAAAGAAAGCACTCCGACTACTTCGTCCGTTCCACCCGGACTATTACTACCTCACGACTTTCCGCCCCTCGCTGCGCCAACCAAGCCTGCTCCGCCGGGTAAAGTCCAGCGGAAGACAAATATTAACAACCCCGCAGCCACATCTATCAAGCCTGTCGTACCTGTGCTTCCTACAACAGCGCCTAGAGCTGCGGGTCCGGCCAAAGAAACCCAGCCAAGCCATCCCTTTGAGGCAGATAGCGTCATAAACTCCAAAATAACGAAATCTGCAGCGCTTGAACCCATCTCAAAGCCACAACTTGCAACAGAAACACCTACTCCTCCAGTGCCTGTTGCTTTGCCTGCGAAGGCGACGCCAAAGAATGATGGGTCTGTTGATCTACCTGCGCCTCAGCTACCCCAAGGTCCATATAAAATCGACAAGGAGGGTAAAGCTGGAAAGTCCTCCAAATCAGTGGACAAGCGGCAACATCCTGGAAAGCTTGACATCGCAGCTGCTAAAGATGCCTCGAAGAAGGATTTAGAGTCAGTTGCAGCTTCGCCTGGGCTCAGCAAGTCTGCTGAATCGAACGAGCATGGGCGACCGGTATTATCAGGCATTTTTCAACCGAGTACGCCGGCAACTGCTGCGTCGCAAAGTTCCCTTCCATCGGCAACACGTTCAAAACAGCCTCGTGCCCTCCGAGCACTTCCCACGCCGAAACCCGTAACTCCTCCTCGTGCAGCCGGTGCCTCGCCATCGGTTTTAGCTGCTACAGCGGGCTCAGCTGCGAGCAAACAAGTATCTCGTCGAGGAAGTTTCTCCTCTACCCATCCGCCTGGAACGCCGCTGAGCGAGAAGATTTCGGATAATGCTTCTGTTGCATCGACCTCCATGTCACGTCCCAGCTCACCACCTCTAAGCAGAGTTGGATCTGCGCCAGTAAGACAAGTCACGAAGAGCCAGCAGAAGAAGGAAAGGCAATCGCGAGCGAAGCAAGCTGAGGAGTCTTCCAAGTTAGAAGAGGCTCCAGCAAAGGCAGTTGTCGAGGAGCCTGTACAAGCCCCTATCATTGGACGAAAGAAAAAGGCTAAGAAAACAGCAACCCGGGGCACCGCTGATAGTAGCCCATCTGCCAGTCGACCAGCCTCTCCGCCCCCGAATGATGAGAGCATTCAAGAAAGCATGCCTGCTACGCCGGTAAAGGAGAAAAAGAAAGATACCGCCAAAGTGGAAGCAGAGAAGAAAGAAGCCGAAAGCCCCATGAGCCCTTCTTTCACCTCTACTGACCCACAGCAAAAGCCTTTGCTTACTGCAGCATCCATATTTTCCAACCTCGAAAAAGCGGGTGCCATTTCGTCCGCAATCCAGGAATATTTCAAAGGAGTTTCTGGCCTGAATCATCGCTTTGACACCACCCACACCGATATCGAAACTATCAATCGGATTCCCAACCTCACCGAAGCACAACACCGTGAGCTCCAAAAAGGCGAAGCCATTTGCGTAGAGCTCGCCAGCAACAAGCGCATCGTCATCCTCCCAGACCACCGGACCCTGCACGGCCTCAGCCACGACCAAGCACAGCGATACCTCGCGCTCCGTAAACAAGCCATCAATACCGGCGATCTCGCCATGTTTAATTCATCGCGGAGAGACATTGACCATTACCTCCCCGTCGCGCCCATGCCCGCACAAGCCACACTCGCGACCATGAACCTGCGTAGTTCCTCCGAGGACGAAGACGAGGACAACCTGAACTTAGAACTCGTGAACCGCTTCGTTGCGCCCCCGCTGTCTGCGCAGCCGTCGGCCAGGCCGATGCCGAGTTTCTGGAACTCGGTCGCGGAGGAGCAGCAGAGAGGGGTACCGATGATCTCAATGGTGGAGGCGGAGCAGGCGTTATTGCAGAGTCGGAAGGAGACGGAGGGGCTGGAGAAGAAGCTGAATGGGTTGTTGAAGAGGAATAGGCGGTTGGTGTTTGGCAATGGGCATTGAGGTGGATGGTTCTGTGGGGTGAGGTTGTGGACGAGAGAACTGTGAGAAAGGAGTTGAGGGCGGGCTTTTGTCACTCGTGGATAGATGAAGGGTGTGTTCTGGCTGGGTACTTCCATATTGCCCTTGCCGCCGGCGCTTTTCGGGTTCTGCAAGTCCTCGGAGTGCTTAAGGTGCTCTGCGTAATTGGTGTAGCGCTTGCTTTCTCCACTTCTACTTCTACTTCCGCTATAGATTACTAGGGGCTTTTTTCCTCCTGTACTCTTCGGTAGCAGGCATGCATTGTGGGAGCTGTACTTTGCTCTACTCTTCCTATGTTGGGGCTGTAGTTCTACGCAAGGGGTGTACGCTGTTGGGGTTTGTAAAGGGGATTTGTGAGCTCGGTTTGTAGATTACGTGAGGCGCTTCATAACAAGCTGCTCAGGGCGCCCCTTTCCAACACAAGAAGTCATCTTGTACGGTCGAATCGGGAATTCAAAACACTACTGCTTGCCATGAGATATTTACTATCAGAAAAATAACAGTCATAATAGTCTGTACACAGAAACGCCGGGCAACTTCCTTGTCCCCAAACGCCCATACCATCGCGCCCTGGCAGACACACCTGGAAATATACATTAACCCTCGAGAAGTCAAACCGCAGTCCTGAATTCCTTCCATTCTCCAATCTGCCTCACCCCACAGAAACCACCTACTCCCAATCGGGCTCCTCCTCATCCTCGACCTTCTTCTCCCCCTCCTTCTCCTTCGGGCTTCCCGGTGCCCGACTAGTCGCCCCACTAACAAGATCGTAGCTCGCGTCGCTATCCGGCTGGGATTTTTCGTCTTGGGATCTGCGTGCGGGTGCATCTGTGTGTTTGAGCTGCGCGGAGGGGTTGATAGTTGTTGGTGCTGGCTGAGGCTGGGGGAGTATGGTGGTAGATGAAGAGTGGGTGGTTGATGTTATGGTGGGTTTGGTGCGGGGGTGCGGGGTGGAGGGTGAGGACTCGTCGGTGTCGGAATCGTCGTCCCAGGAGATGGGCTCGTCGGGGGTGAGGGCTACGCCTGGGAGAGGGGAAGTGGGTTAGTTGGGTTGTCTTTAGAGTATAGAAAGGAGCTTGGTGTGGGATCTCCCACCTTTCAGCATTTCCCGTCTCCGTTGCTCCTCAGATTCGACAACCATTCGGAGGAAATAATAGCGCGTCCAGAACTGTGGGTACTCCACTTTCTCAGGCACGAGCTTCTCCATCGCCCGCCGCAGCTCCTCGTACTTCTCGAGATCCGTCGCTATAGCATCGGTTTTCTTCTCAACGTCGAACTCGCTTTTCCACTTCTCGAACTCCGGGCTTACGGGGTCCTTAGAGAAGCTGTCAAGGGAGGACTGTATAGCATGTAATTGAGCGTCGAAGCGCGTGGTATGGATTACCCGTTTTCCGTCCTGATCTTTGCTCTCGAAAAGAACTTTGCTGGTGCCGTCCTTATTCTTGGCTTCTGTAGGCGGCGCAATGGTGACGGCATCCCGGAGGAAATTGCGAATGTTGGTACCGAACTTAAGCAGAGCTTCGTCTGCAGCATCCTCTGCCTTTTCAATCTCCTTCAGCCGCTTTGTAGCTTCAGTGCGAAAGCGGGATATGATGCCTTCGGATTCTCGTAAGGCTTCGCTTTTCGAACGGTCTTGAGTGGTAGGATCGGTGGAAGCTTCTCCACTGAATCCTTTGTTTGCTATTGGTGTCGTTGGAGGGCTCTGGCCAGTTGACATAGACCGAGCTCGGTTGACAATCGTTGATTTCAAATCTGTAAAGCCCTTGATTGCTTCCCCACTTGCGGCTGACGCTTCCTGCCGTGCGCCTTCGTAGTAGGTTTCGCCCTGCTTCTTGACATCACTGAAGAAGCCACCCAGTCTGGCTCCCCAGGGGCTTGCAGAGAATGACTTGTATGCTTCCTGGAATTCGGAGTTGAGGTTGCCTTGCTTTTGCTTTTCCCCTTCTTTCTTGGCAGCTTCGTCCGGGGAGAGGATTTCCTCTTGGATATGGTCATATGCAATGTCCATATTTCGATCCGCACGAATGGTTTATCATGAGCGTTGAAGGTGCAATAGAGCAAACTAAGAGATGGCGCTGTTGAACAGCTGCTCAACGATTGATGCAATGTGGTTGGATACTCTAGGCCGCAAGCAGCTGGCGGTGGTCGATGGCATGGCGGCGGCTGCAGAAGTATTTCCGAGGCTTTGCCGCGCTTCTGCAGGGTTCTGGTGCATGTACAATTACCGACACTATCATCAAACATGCACTGGATATGAGCAGAAGACTTTTCTCAAGGTCATCATGTTTGCGACATGAGAACCCGCTGGTAAGTTCTCAGAGTCTGGCACGTGTGCTGGAGCTGAATGGTTAGGGACTGCCACGCTCAGGCGCTCCTCCACAGCTTCCTCGACGTCAGCGAGGTTTGCCAGAGAAGCGTAATATAAAAGATGTACGAAAGGTGATAGCTGTATCATCAGCGAAAGGCGGAGTGGGGAAATCGACCATAGCAGGTAGACTTCTACTACAAATGTTTCTCTGAACATCTAACTTACTACACTCAGTCAATCTTGCATTATCGTATGCTCGAAGCGGCTATAGAAGTGGAATTCTTGATACAGATATTTTCGGTCCATCGATTCCTACTCTAATGAATCTTTCGGGAGAGCCTCGTCTTTCTACAAGTAAATCCAAACATATTAGAATGTGTACAAAACAGCAAAATTTACCTGATCTACAGACAACCAGCTCTTGCCTCTGTCTAACTATGGCGTCAAATCCATGTCGATGGGCTACCTCGTTGACGAGAAAGCGCCCGTTGTATGGAGGGGACTGATGGTGATGAAAGCTTTGCAGCAACTGCTACATGAAGTCGACTGGGGAGGACTGGATATCCTAGTCTTAGACTTACCACCTGGGACTGGCGATACGCAACTGACTATTACTCAACAAATTCTGTTAGATGGTGAGCCACATTTCCATGCGCTCGCTATACTTGAATTAAAGTTGACGAGCGAAATAGGAGCCATAATCGTCTCCACCCCCCAAGACATCGCGCTGAAAGATGCCGTCAAGGGCGTTGCAATGTTTAAAAAGGTCGAAGTACCTGTACGGAAGCTATCCTGATCAATATTTGCAACCATTTTCTGATAGTATACCCCCTAGATTCTTGGCATGATCCAGAATATGTCTGTTTTCACCTGCCCACAATGCAGCCATAGCACATATATTTTCGGATCCGAAGGGGTCGCTCGGACATGCAGTGCAAATGGCATCGACTTCTTAGGAGATATCCCTTTGCATGCAAGTATCTGCGATGACGCCGACCGCGGTAAGCCAACAGTGGTGGCAGAGCCGGAAAGTCCGAGGAGCTTGGCTTTCATGAATATTGCCAAGTCTATCGGGACGAAGGTTGGCCTCTAAACACAACGATATCTCAAAACGATAATGTTTGAACAGCCGATCAGAATCGATTATGCTTTACATTTAAGAGCCGAATCTCTTCTGCTAAGAGTGAAAAGTGCCAGTTGATTCGCCACCTAGAGCGTCTGCACTTGACCTTTATTCAATTGGCGCACACACAACTGGGGTTTTAAATTCTGCTATTCTAATCTCAATATAAATTTCCAGAGCTCAAGAAGGGAATCTGCATGGCAAAGGCATTGATGTATAATGGCTAAAGCAGTCTCGCCTCGAAAATTACTGTAAAGAGCTATACTACTGATCCACGGATTGATCCACGGAGCGCTACAAAATTTCAAAACCCATGAACTTTGATATTCCTAGCCTCAACGTCCAACCCTTCCTTCTTGTCGACCAGAAACTCATACACATCCTTCCGTTGATCACCCTGAAGCTGAATCACCTCCCCCATCTTGGGATCATCGACAACATTGCCATTGCACGCAAGCTTCTTCTTCAACGACTTGAGGATTTTCTCCGGACTGAACTTCTTGGGCAGACCTTGGACAGTAGTCAAAGCCTTGCGGTTGGTGCGCTTTTGAACCCGGATGTGGATGAAGGTTGGAGCTCGATTGTTTGCCTCGTCCCCTGTGTTTTCGTCGGCATCAGCGAATGGGTCGGTTGTCTTGAGATTTTCGAGGAACATGGCTTGTTTGGGTTTGGGTTAAGTGGTGGGTTGTTGTGGTTGATGAGGCTCAAGTTTGCTGAATGCTTGTGGACGTCTAATAAGTATTGGTACGAAAATAGGACAATATGTACTCGGCTGTGCCAGTATTCGGAACAAAGGAATTGCTGGGTTGTCATATGATACCTGGATGTTCTTCTCCAGCTGAACAACTGACTTCTGAACAGTGGTCTTGTACCCTGGATCACCAGACACAGAGGTTCAGTAATGTCCAGTGATGCTGACTTACCCAGAAATCATTTACCAACCGACTGAATCATCGTTCTGGAACCGGTAGTCTTCGAGCTTTCACCGTCACGATCTCAAACACCTGCTCGTTACCAAGGCCTGGGACACGCTTAAGGTCTTACACACTTCCAGGGTCTTCGACATGTTCAAGTTCTCAGACATCTAAGACCAAGCGTCAGCCACCATTTAGCATTACCCGCGAGCCAAAGCATAGCGTCCCTCAGCCAAACCTCCCAATTCCAGCTACGGATTGGCAGCTAGGACTACTAACGCACTGACTTCTGAGACGGGGTTTCGCTTGAACACTTTTGCGTTCAAAGAAGCGTAATCCAACTGTCTTGGTGTCCTAGAAAGAATTATGAAACAGCTTCGCCCACAAGTGATTGCATTGAAGATGAGATAAATCACGATGCTGTTGAATCGCCCTTTAATAACTCAAGAGACAAATCTTGATACCCATGCTATGGCATAATGATGAAAAAGGTAGGCGTCGGTATACAAGCTATGTAACGACTCGAAAGGCAAGATGTTCTCCATTTCCAAATATCTGAATCATTGAGATTGAACCTTTCAACCCAAGTTTAAGACATCTTGAGAGCATTGGCAGCTAGTTCCGCCTTCTGTTATCCCCTCTTTCTTTGACAACCTCTCCTCCACCCAACCACATCAAGAACTCCCCGACCCCACCTTCCTCAATTCCAGTCACCAACTCCACACCCCACCCCACCTCCCTCGTCAGTTCCTTACCTTTCAACATTGAATCAACAGTTTCAGAACCTTGACAAGGAGCTTCATAGCAACAGAAACAAGAAAAACAATGAGCGATACCGGGTTTGAATATACAACACTTTCATGATAGGTTGGGTGTAACAAGGTGGTGGGGGATTTGTGGATTTCGAAGTAAGCAATACTGGTTTAAAGGAGGTGGTGGGATGGGTGTGGTTCGTGAGCGGCGATGGTATTTGCTGTGGTTTCGTTACGTCGGTCTTGAAGCTTTCTGATGTGGGTTTTGGGATCAAAGTCTTGATGCAAAAAGTTGTTTTTGCGTCATCATGTTTTGGTTTTGAAGTCTTTTCTCAGATTAACCCCAAACCCCCTCCTTCCAAGCCCTTGTACTCACTCTCTCACACCCAATTTAATTCCACCTGCTTGCTCTTCTTGACTTTGACTACCCCTTCAACCCTCGCCATTTCCCCACCCTCGGAAAAATGTAAAACCATACAATCCCATTTCCCCCTCATCCCAACCCGGCATTTTCATCTGGAAAACCCTTTGATTCCCCTCGAACTGGGTGAATCAAAGATTTTGTATCTCGTAGGTGAAATCATCTGTTGCTCCGTCACATCTCGATTATTCGAATCCTTTGCGTGTATTCTCAGCCTCTTTCCAATCGGAAGAGTAGTTTCATCTTGCGTAGAAGAACTGTCCAAGCTGGAATGATGGGTTGAGGTCGTCTTAGATGCGTTATACAAAGCTCTGCTATTCTTTCTTTAATGTCATGCATATTCCTTCTGACGACATCTTTATTCCTTAGATTCTCATTCTTTTAAAATTTTAAAACTGTGGACTAAAAATTCCAATTCCCCTCTTACAACGTAGCGTTTTCCAATTGAACAAAACTAGAGAAGTTCGCAGTTGGGCTTTGTCAACTTTGTATCTCGTGGGAGGGATCGCTATTATTGTTCTGCTTCATTTCAGTCACTAAAACCTTGCTCTTATCTGTTGTCGACATTGTTCAAGGTGGAAGACACTGGGTAAACGTGCTAAGTTCAGTTTAAAGCCGTCACCCAGACTCTCGTACCCTCGCTCGGTTTTCCATATCCTCACCCTCCCCTCCGTCCCGTCTCTCTAACCCCTCATACACTCCCTTCCGCCCTCGCCCAGAAATCTCCAATTGCCAACCCCGTTTCTCCTCTTGCAACCTAGCTTTTTCCGTCCACAAAGCTCTATCGTGTCTCTTGAAATTAAACCGAGCCAAGGCTTTCCGTCCCATAAATATTCCGTCCACCATCTCCCCACTTTAATCTCATCGCTTTCGTTTTCATCGCCCCCAAATCCTCCCTCCCCTCGTTTTCACGCTTCCATCACATCTCCACCCTCCTCGCTTTCCCCGAAATTTACCACTCCCTCAACTATCAACTCCACCTTCTTCACTCCAACCTTATCAATAACAATCCTCCCCCCTCTCTTCCCCCAAAACCCCACACTTCCTCCCTTCTCAGACATGCAAACACGGATATTGTGGGGGCTGATACTTGCTCTCTTCCACAAATTGTTCCCAAGCTACGTGAAAAGGAATTTAAAGAAAGAAAATGGTAAAAAGGAAGAAAAAAAAGAGAAAAAGAACATGACCATATTTACCACACGGCAACAAAGCGAAAACGACAGCAAACGACACACAAGGTGACCAACTAACTAGGATCTTTTCCCATCCTCCTCCTCCCTTTCCCTCCCCATATTCTCCGCCTCACAACCAAAAGTAATCTCAAAAAACGAAACCCCCGCACAACCGGTATGCGAAAACTCAGCCCTAACTACCACCATTCTCTAGGACTTTGGATGGGGCATAAGTAAAGCCTAAAACGTCTCAAGCCCCATTCAGTTCCTTCCCTTTGAAATGACAACCCGGCCCGAATATTTCCCTCCGGCTAGCTTTTGTCTGCGTGAAGAGTAGAGAGCGTTGGGGGCTTTTGGGTGGGGAATGGGAAGGAGTGGTGGTGCTTGGGTGGGGTTTGGTGGGTGATGGGGGGTGGTTGGGGTAGATAGATCTGGTTATGATGCAAACCGTGGGGGTTAGATGAGACCTTTTGCAACGCTGCTGGGTGCAGGTGTAGGTAGGAAGTGAGATAAGTTTCGAAGACAGAGAGATTTTAGAATACTTTGATGATTTATATCATGGTGATTAGCGATACAAACGCTTCTACCTCTACTATATATACCCTTGTTCCCATTCTTACCAAAAAGCGCCCGTGTGATTTAAAAATGAAAACGACCCAGAAAGTTACATGCAGCGCTGGCAAATCTATACCTCCCATCCATCCCGGAACTGGAAACCACGGACTTCTTCCAAGATAAAAAAAAACATTGACTAGTCTGTCAAGCTCGGAGAGTAGCAAGCTTGTCGGCGGACTCGAGATCGCTGTCGGAGCCGACGCAGTCTTTTGATATGTCGCGGGACTGCTCCTCCATGCAGAAACCCGGGTGGAAGATTGTGAGCGCGAGGACGGCGAGGGTGACCATGCTGTGTTGAACCTGTTAGTATTGATTCTCCCAAGCAATGGCAACAAATGAAGAAAAGGACATACACGCCATCCAACACGATAAAATCCCTCTCACTCTGCATCACGCTATTCCTCCACCCGCCACTCAACTCCGGAATCCGATACACACAGCGCACAAACAGCGTCAAAAACGACACCAACAGCGCCCAAAGGAACTTGTGGAGTTTCGGGCTCGCGCGGAGGGCCGCGGTGGCCGGGTTGAGGCGGTCGCTGTTGCGGCGCACGCGCAGGAAGTACTCGGCGCAGAAGAAGGCGAAGACGAGGAGGGAGACGACTTGGAGGCAGATTCCGGCGAGCATGATGCTGGTGCCGGATTTTTGGGCGGCGTCGGTTTTGGCGGATGCGGCGATGCCGCCGCCGGTGCCTGCGGAGGGGATGGTTAGTTTTTTTTTGCTCGATATTGGGGGTTGGTTGGGGGCGGGGTGGTTTGGAGGGGCCTTACCTTGGAAGACGAGGGCGAGGAAGTCGGAGGCTATGAAAACGACGGTGTAATAAATGGGTTTTAGGAGGGAGAAGTCGGCGCCGTAGATGATGACTCTGAGCTTGTGTTAGCGATGGTTGGGATAGAGTTGAAGGGGTCGAGCGTACACTTTACTTAAAGTGACGTAGATTCCAGCGGCGATGAAGGCGGGCGAGAAGATGAGGGTGCAGATCTGGAGTTCGAAGCTGGGAGTTGTAAGCTAGATTGTTCGGCTACATATTGCTGTGATGGAGGCATACCCGACTTCGCTGAATACATTTTCGTGAAGTATTATCCTTCCCGCGTAGCCTACGGTCTATCAGCTTTAATTTTCTCTACCCAAGAAGATATCGAAGGCTCACCAGCAGCTTCACCCGCACAGCCCAAAACCATCACAATCCCGAAAAACCACGTCCTCCGTCGGAATCCTTGTACCAACTGGGCAATGGCGAGGATCGAAAAGACTGCGAGGAAAAAAGCGTTTGCAGGTACGGAGGGCCGGTAGCCATAGACTGAATCGGAGACGGGACAGGTCTTCATCGTGCAGCCATCATTGCGGTGAGACATCACGCCTGAGTGGAGCTGTAAGGGATAATGGTGAGGACTCGGATCTGCGAATAGAGACGAGGATGGAAAAGGAAGCAGTTGTCTATATCAAAGCAAATAGAAAACTGTGGTCTCGAAGATAAAAGTGTAGAGATGCTGAGGATATAATGAACTACAAGACAGAGGGAACGCATGGACTATATATCCCACCCCCCATCCCCCCTGCCATCTTCCAAGGCGTCAACAGACTCGAAATCAGAAACGGTTTTGCGAGTTCCATAGCGGGACAGAAGCGATTCAGCCTACAATCTTGCGTGCACTAGCAACGAACGGCCTCAAGGCCCAAGGGCCCCTTCGCAAATGGACACCAAATACAGAATTGCAAAATCATAGTCGTTAATGTTATATCGTACCAATTTTGGTGCAATGCTGGCCGCAGTACGGAAGTGGTAATCTAGACGAGCTTGGTTATTGGTGTTTGGCGACCGCCAACTAGCCAATCATACCTTCTCGCGATCTTATACCCGATCGAGCCTAGCGCCATATCACCCGCGCCGCCTTGGTGATTCTGAGTGTTCGGCTCGGAACTCGCAAACACCATCATAGATATCGAGTGTAGCATGCCAATGGAAGCGAAGGAAGTGGTCGCGATGATTCGATTGCTGAGTGTCTTTCGAATAGTCCGACTACTCGATCTTTGATTTGTATTAGTTGCCCACGAGTAAGCTACGCCAATTAATCTTGTTATCGAGTACTCCATATCTGCAAACCCCATACATAAATACATAGACTAGCCTCATCAATCATTTATCTCATGTATGGGCTTTCCCTCCTCTTCCCTGTCCACTCCCACTCCCACTTTCCGTCCCTCTTCGGCCTCGACCTCTTCCTCTGCCTTTTCCTCTGCTCCCGCCTCTAGCCTTCCCTCCTCCGCCCCTCTCACCGCTCTCACCCCTTTCACCTCTTTCAACCCTCCCACTCGCCTTTGTTCTCGCGGCTTCCTCCTCAGCTCTAACCTTCCTGCTCTCCTCGTCCCACCATTCCTGAAATGCCTGCTCTTCCTGGATTTCCTGCAGACTACGCTTCGCAGCGGCTTCCTTGATAATGTCTTTCTGCGCTTGCTGTTGGGATAGAATATCGGCCATGGAGAGTTGGAGGCTGGGTTCTACAGGTGGGGGTGCATGGCGGATGGACTGAATGAAAGCATTCTCGGTAGCAGATGAGGAGCGTGAGGGAATGACCTTGGCTGATGAGGTAGAAGGAGGTACGGATGGTGATGAGACGCTGCGTTGCTGGGACGGATTTTGGGTTTTAGAGCTGCTACTGGTACTTCGGTGGGTGGCGGATGGATTTCCAGCCACGGTTTGTCGTAAAGTTAGGGATGGGATGGATGATGTGCGGGAGGTGCTAGATGCCGGCATCGAGGGAGATTTGTTGCTCTCAGCACCCAGAACGTCTTTCAATGAAATCTTTGGACTCCTAGAAGCAACCTGCCATGGAGACGAGGGCGTTTCGTCTCGTATCTTATTATCTATTGACGGTGTCAGACTCACGAGTTGGTGGTGGTGCTGAGCTTGCTGCAGTTGCTGCTTCTTGCGTTCTCGTTGGGACAACTTGCTTGAAAGATTGCCAGGCGTTATATCGGTACGTTGAGCACGAAGAGACAGACCAGCTGAGATGTTAGACACCCGATTGGAGGTTGCCTGAGCCATGATATCCTTCATGTCCAGTTTGGAAGAAGCAATTGTGGAAGAACCCCATGGCTTGATATTTTCCAAAGGTTCGCAATTTCTCGGCGAAGGAGTAGCCTGAATCTCGCCGGACTCAGACCACGGGCCAGGTGATACTGACACGGAATTTTCTACGCTTGACGGCAGTGCCTTACCTTTCGGATTCATCCAGTGCTCCTCCATGGGCAGCTCTGAAGAGGGCGCCGCAAGCTGGTCATGTTGCTGTTGTCCATGGCGTTCACGCGATAATACATCTGTCTTTGCCTTCTCGGTATCTGACTCCTCGCCTTCGTCCATCTCGAACATGAGATCTGCCGCAGAGCTTTTGGCCTTTAGCGAAGGACTCTGCGCATGGAGTATTTGGTCCTTGGAGAATCTTCTTCTTGACTTTTGTACGAAAGGAGACTGGCTCAGATCATCCGAAAATCCGACTCTTGCTTTCGCAGACCCGGAGAACCGCATTTCATCCTCCTGCAACCGAGAACGGAGGGCCATCGAGTCCACCTTAGCACGCCTACCCCGTTCGATTATACCAGCCAGTTCCGGATGTCGCTCGTGCAAGTCAGCTTCAGCCCTGCCGCTTTTCGCGAACGGCAGACAGGCTAACTGATTCTGCCGTACGACTTCATCCAACTCAAGCATTAGATCGTCATCGAGCTCATTGAGCAAGCTAGATCAGTGTTAGTAATCGAGTTGATCATGGAATACTTCTATAAGCTTACTGATTTTCGAGCATGCCCTCGAGGTTCATGCAAATATACTCTAGTGCTGCGTCTTTAAACTCAGTTACTGAGCATGGAGCCACGGCATTCAGCAGTTGGCAGACGTTGCGAGTATTCACTGGGTTTGTGAGTTTGTGTAGTCAAGCAGTACTAATAAACGGCTTACCGTATCGCCCAAGCATTTTCTGACAGACTTGTGCCAGCCGATCGAGCATAAGCTCGTTCGCAACAGACATCACCTCCATGATAAGATCTAAGAAGGCGTCGAAATCTGTTGTTACGGTATTATTGAATATCTCTTCGTTGCTGTCAGTGTAGATATGTCGCAAGACGAGTTTGAAGACACCAGGATCGACGTGCTTTAGATCCACCTTGACAACTTCTTGAGGCTCCCGGACTTGCTCACGCCGCGAAGAAAGCCAGAGTCCAGCAGTACGTCCTCTAAAGAGCCCTTCGAAAAAGGGACATCTCTGACAAATAAGGGCACTGTGGACCTTGACGCTATCTCCATCAAGCTCGATTTCCACGTCTCCGTTTTCGAAATACTCGGGCTGCTGTATGGCTTGATCCATATCCAGATTCAAGGTTCTCGGTGGCTCAACCATGACCCGTACAGCTTGTTCGAGTTTGCGCAAATCGAGGTGGGAAGCAATTCTCATGAGGTCGGCCCGTATCTGACGATACCTGACAGCAGACTTTGGTGCATGCCTGGTATGGTGCCAGACATCTACAACAGAGTCTGTGTACAAGTAGAGAGTGAGATTGATGAGAGTGATACAGTCAATACCTTGGAACAGGACGAGGGCCTTGCCTTCACTGTCATACTCGATTGTCACAACATCGGGAACGCTGAAGAAGTAGGATTGGCGGAAGCTGGTCAGTGCTCGCCTCATTACACTACTGCGTCCGGCTAGCACAAATTCATGGGCTGGTATTAGAACTTTAGATGTCGTCGATCCGATTCGTAAATCATAAGATGCCTCTTCCAATGCTTGCAGGTCCGCGAAAAGATTGATAATGCTTTCCTCGACATCAGGTGCTGTTAATACTGCTCGGCGGATGGTAGCAATATCGTTAGTACCCGGACTCGGAGTCCAGAAGCGTGGCATAGGATTTTCAGTATCCGAATCCTCTTCGGCAGAGAGACCCTGGAAGGGATGTAAAGGGTACAAATCTTTCCACAAAGTATGGCTGTCAATCTCGATCTGTGTCTTCAATACATCACAGTCTCTGCGGACAGCAGCGCAAGACCCAAAGGTATTGCTTCGCACTGCGGCAATCCTTGTCAACCCGGGCACCCTAGAGAATTTGTAGTCTTTTGGTTTATATTCGGCAGAACCAAGGGCGTTGGCGTCTTTGACTTTAGCGCGCTTGACTCTTCTCCAAACGGATCCAGATTCAGTACATATGATAATTGAGCCATCTTGACCGACATCAACATCTCTTACAGCCATGTGGCTTTTTCTTAAAGACCATACTCGTTGTGGAGGAGCTAACGCCCCACGGATTTTGGATGGATTGGTAGTTGAGGCTGTCGCAGGTGAGGCTTCGGTTTTGTGGCTAACGTTGACGGTAAAGACGTCGCCCATGTTTGACATTGCGCAGATCGTATCCTCTCCTGAAGTGATCTTACAAATGTGGTTCTCCGTGCTGCTGTATCGTGTGGCCGAGTAGCTATTTTTAAGGAAATAATTTGAAAAACCTTCTAGCGGGAAAGACATCTTCGTGTAACCATAGTTCGCGAATATCCACACATCGTGATTCTCTAAAAGGCATATTGTTGCTTTATCAATGGCTGAGACGGAATTGATTGGGGACGAAAAGAGAGAGGCTGCGACCTTTCTTGGGGTGTTCTGCATAACCAGTGATCGAGCGTCAGAATCGACCAAGCCCAATTGACCTTCGTTTTTTCCAAATGTGTATAGAGAAGTAGCTGTATGTACTACACTATGAGTGCGCGAAGCAGCAGCTGCAATGACAACTTCACGTTTCAGTGGACCAAAAACTTGCCGCGGCGAAAGTTGCGCAAGCTCCTCGTCGTTGAGATTAGAAGTAGGGGAAGCATACCCGAGCTGCCCGAATGTATTACTGCCCCAAGTGAATGTCTCGCCCTGGTTAGTGATAGCTAGGGTGTGATTCTGCCCAAGTCCGACATTCGCAACTTTCTTGCCACTTAGCGCTCCACCGAATACACTGGTGAAATGAAATCTTGTAGCTTCGTCCCCTGTCCCAAGTCGGCCACCAGGTCCAAATCCGCACATGTAGAGGTTGGCCTCTGGATCGGTTGTCAAGACTGCAGAATGCAGTTTGGAGAGTTGGATGTCCTGAATGATGATCGGCTGATATTGGATCAACGCTGGTATAGGGCTCGACAGCATAAGATTTTTCGTCATCTGAGTTGCCTTTGCTTGGAGATTTCGAGATTCATATTCACTGTGTAGACGACGCAGCAAGTGCTCCGGACGTTTCAAGATGATCCGTTCTGGGTATTGGCGATCATCTTCATCTCCAAATCCTAGCGTAAAATTCTTGTTGCTGCCAAAAGTGAAAACCTCGTCACCTCCAATATCGACTCTTGGGGTAATCTCTCTGCTTCCTGACCCCTCCTCGGTGGCGTCACCACTAATTCCCTGCGCCATCTCATGTTCCTCCTCCTCCGATGCACTAGATAGTAATGGGTTCGTCGGCGCTTGACGAATGTCCCTGGTGGTAATTGATGCTCCGTAAACGTCAAAGGGACTATTCCCCTCGCGGTCTTTGATTTTGATGAGACCTGCAAACCCCTGGGCTGTTCCAAAACCATTATGACCGAATACACCTTGGCTGTCTCGATCCATCAAAGCTCGCGCAATCGTAATGTTGCCAAAGTACAGCGCGCGGTGTAACGCAGTCCATCCGCTCTCCAGGTCTTGAGTATACAGATCCAGCATTGGGAGTGGTAGGAGCGCCGCGGCGTACTGCGACGCTCTGTCGTTCGCCGAAGACGCTATATAGTGCAGCAGGGTAACGCCGTTGAAATCCCTTGCATTGATATCTGCGCGTGTCAAATGGATGTTCGTTGAGGACCTTGATACCTTGGCTCCCGGTGAAGGCATAGAAGGACTCCATCCTAAGGATTTCCTGCTCTTACTAGTCAGAATTGGCGACGTGGCCAAGCTTGTTCCAGGAGTGCCTAAGGTTCCAATGTTTTCTGCTGTTCCATTTGCCCCACCTCTGGACGTGACCGTGGATGCATTATAGGTGGCGTGTGCCAGCACTTGGCGAAAGTTCTCGACATCGTTTTCGAAGTAATACTTCCAGAGATAGGTACTCATATGCTGGCGCAGGAGCGAGGGAAGGATCCTCCAGCCGCTCCAAAAAGCGCACCTCGCTGTAACCTCAAAGGGTCACGGCTTCTTTAAAGGTGCTGAGAAGAGCCTGGAAGACCTAGCGGGCGCAGAGACCTCGGAACAAAAGCAAGAACAGATACGAAAAGCCTGCAGATCGACCAGGAAGCTGTCGGAACGCACAAGCTGGTTTTTGGGATAGGTGTCGGAGTTGTTGGCCCGCACTTCTGAGAATCTTAGGTAGAACCAGGATCGCAGAGATTGGGCAGACTTCTACTTGCTTAAGGATCTTTCTTTGTTTGATACACAGGCTGATGTGTAAGGCAGGTGGTGCGTGTCTGCTATTTTCTTGGAATGAGGGAATGATTTGTGTGAGTCTGCGCATCATTTGACGATGGCCGAGGGGCAACGTCTTTGTTCTTCATTCCACCAATGGGACGCCATACTGCAAACACCCCCCCCCCCCTCTTTATAACGGAAAAGAGCATGCCATGCTGCATTACTTGCCTTAGGGTCGCACTTATGCTTATCGGACGGGAGGCACGATCATCATGCAAGTCATTTCATGTAGACATGAGTTATGTTTTTTATACGATACTCTAGGTTTACGAGTACAGCTGTCTTTCCAGCTTGCTCATTTGTCAATTTGTTCCTTTCTGTCCAAGAAACGGCCATTGATCCAAGCTTCCATCTATCTCAATCGCTAAAGCGCAATACACAGGTATATGTATATAAAGATCGTTCAAACTCCAAGCTTCAAAAGTCCAAGTTTGCCAATGAATCACTGTACTCCGTAAGCAAGCATAGATTCGGGAAAGAATATTCACCAAACTCCGCCAAGACAAGCCTGCCTCCATGCTATTGCTTTCTAGTACTTTGACGGTTGAAGGACGTCAATTTTACTGTGCGGCCTGGACACTGGGATATCACCACTGTCGCCCGGCGCCGTCCAAATGAGCTCCTCTTCTACTTCCCCTTCTAGATGACTGCCCTGAATCGTTGGCTCCCCTCTCACTAGCTCCAACGCTAGATCCACCGCGCGACTCCTCAATACTCCTTCGTGACTGTTGCACAGCACCGAAATCACTCATAGCGAACAGCAACGGCTCCTCTTCCTCGAAGGTGCTGGCAGGGCGTGTGAAGCTGTATCGCCCGCCACGTTGGTCGGAGCTTCCGCTGCCACTGCCACGATCGCCTAGGCTGGAGGTCGAGCCGTGAGGTGGGGTCAGACCTCTACCGCTGCCCCGACCTATACGAGGGCGATAAACTCCACGAAGTGGCAATGATCCCGTGTCATCACGTCCTTCGAGCGATGAAAATCGATAGTGACCGACAGCGGCACTGTTGCCCTCCGGGTTGTTCATAGGCCCGTACGATGGTTCCTGAGCCTCTAAGCTCGGCATAACCGCTGCGGAACCTTCCTGTAAGCGGAGAAGCGCACCAAGGCTCAACTGCGGCCTATCATCGGGACCCTGGTCTGCACCAAGGCTGGCACTGCGCATTCCGAATGGAAATATGTCTCCAAGGTCGTCCTCCAAAGGGAGTGTCCTATGTTGTTGGGCCACGGAGCTTGACCGCCGATAGCTAGGATGATAAGGTCGTGGCGAGGTAGGTATATCGATAGCTCCTGTGTTAGGGTCACGAGATGCGTTATTCCTTGATCGTTGTTCGTGATGAGTTTCCTGTTCTTGCGACATGCGAGTATTGCCATTGCTGGGATTAATAGGATACTCTATAATACTGTTGGCGCTCAACCTTGAGGGGATAGCAGGTGTGTGTGGTGTATGGGGTGAGATTGGCTTTCCAGGTGACGAAGAAGTTGAAATCGAAGTGCCTGCTACCATAGGTGGCACACTTGAAAGTTGCCGGCTCGAAGAGCTGGAGGAACGATGTAAAAGAAGTGACGAGGACATGGAGTCGGACAAGGCAGCATTAGAATCCCTCATGCGCTGAAACTTGGTCAACGCGGCAGTTGTTCTTTTGGTGGAGGCGTCAGCAGTGTCTTGGTTGTGGGGCGCTCTGAAGCTCTTCAGGTCTTTCTTTTGATCGAGCATCTTCAAAAACTCAGAAATGTTATCGTCATCTGTAGGAATTGAACCTGAGCTGGCCGCTCCGCCTTCGGCGAGAACTCCGGAACCGGGTTGGGCAGTTGATGAGGTGACGCTGGCTTTGCCACTGCTATTATTATCGTCGTCGGTCCTGCTGCCTCCACCCACAGACAGCTTTGCTCTCCGATGTCCGAAGCTGCTACTGTACCTGGATATCGGAGCGGGTTTAGGAGAACTTGAACTGGAGGACTGGATGGCACGCTCTACAGCCACTGGCGATCTTTGAGAAGGTACAGAGCCATGAGGAGTCAGACGTGACGGTTGTCGTGCCTCAGCTAACGAACCTAATGTAGAGCTCCTCCCTATTGATCCTCGTGGCATTGAAGCTGTCAATGGCTCGCCCTGCAGCGGCGACGCGGATAGCGAAGGCGTCTTAAAGGGCATGAATGATACGGAAGGCCTTCTACCAACACCAGGAGTGCCATCGGCCGATCTGAGTGACGATCTTGACCCTTGCGAAGAGCGATTAGCCGATGGTCTCTGGGATGGCAGGTCTGTGGGTGACGGCGTGATCAAATCTCGAGCAGCGCGGAGAGCCGATAATGGACTAGAACCGGCAGGAGGTCCGACATGATGGAATGTTGACAGACTGCCGTAGGCCTGCCCTTGTGCTGGAAGATCTGCAACGTCTCTTCTCTTATGCGGCAAAGAGCCAGCTTCTATCCCTGGAGCAGTCACATTCCTCCCGTTTCGGGTTTCACCATCCTTCCGCCCAAGAGACGGTTCAAAAAACTGTTCGTCCATGCCCATGAACTGCGAGCTCAACAGCGCCTCCGAATCATCTATCCGGAAATCGCAATTTGAGCGGTATGTAACCTGTATAGAAAATGGACCGGCTGGAGACTCGATGGCATCAAACGAGAAAGTCTCGACAACAGGGCCAGGTGCATCGTTCAATGGGACCGTGAGTGCGTCTATCCAGGGCGACCTGTCGATTTGCGAGCCATCGAGTATACGATACTTGAGTTTTGGCGAATTGTGCGACATCTTAGGCTTCGAGAGCTTCTTACCAAATCTCCAGGCAGGAAGCAGTTTGGCATACGTAATAAGGGATCGGAACAGCACTATGCTGTTCTTATAAATACGTGGGAGAAGCGGGGTTAAATCTTTGTCTATCTCTGCTGAAGCATCTCCGAGCTGCATTTGCCATCGCTCAAGGATAACCTCCGGTCTTATTTGACCGCTGCCTCCTGCAGAGAAGGTAGGAGATTCGTCCAAGGCTTCTTCAACATCCTTTCGCCTCCCTTGTTCGTCGACAATGACCAAGCTTTGCTTGTTTGTCAACTCCTCAGTGTCGATGAACGTTTCAATTATCATCACTGGCGGTCGATTGTCAACGGCATCGCAAGTTCTCCAAGTGCGGACGCTATCCCGAGTGACATCTGTCTCATCGAGTTCAACGTTGAACTGAGGATTATGTTAGCCTACAGAACTTGTCGAGGAGCAAAATGTAGAACAAAACTATGTGGGATGTTCCAAGTAATGGTCAAATTAGTGTTCCACTTACCCATTTATTTACTCTTTTGGTATCTGACCCTTTCGCATATGCGGGTGGCAGTGCACTTCTTGCGTGGAGGATTATAAGCGCAGCCTTGGTAAAATAGTTCTGGAGTGGCACAGCTCAGCTTTGGTCACACAATGTTACACAAGGGAGCGCTTATCGTACCGAAACAACCTGACTGAGTTTTTCTATTGAGCTTTTGCCTTGACTAGATGTTTCTACTCCCCGTATCAATGCATCGGAGCCTTGTCCCATAGAGCTGCCCTGCTCGCTCGGCGTACCTCTACCAGAGCTGGCTCTCGATCCTCCCGATTCCTGTTCTCTAGGATTGTTGGTTCTTGTGGGGTTTGTTTTAGGCGAACTCGCCGGAGAAGCCGTTACCGGCGGTGGACGAGGATGCTGATGCATGAGTGCTGCTGACAAGTCGAGGTACCGGATTTGACCTTCTTAGTAGAGGACTCCGGTATTAACGAATCCTTCCTCGTCGACGAGCCTCGGATGCTGAAGAATGGCGCAGGATGATTTATTGGAAAGCTAAGCAATCTTCTTAGGAGTAACTGTGTTGGTGGACTGCCATGACAACCAGGCATTTGATGATTTGGCAGTGCGTGATGAGTAGGTCAATGGATTCGAAAGACTGCCCGATACCCGAAGCGATAAAGCATTTGAAGGGTTGGGAGTTGTTCTTTCTATGTGGTGTAGCTGTTGTCCATGTTGTGGGTAGGCAGCGTCCTCCTCAATCCGATTCAGTAAGGTTGGGAGGTGGTACTGGTGCCTGCGAATGCTAGAGAAGCCTGTTAGCTCAAGAAGGAAAGATAGTCAAGTCCTTCCAGCCTCAGGCACCCTGACAAGGTATTTTCAGACCAAGCCTACCAGAACTAACCAGTCACGGCGCTAAGATCAATATCTTAAAGGTTGATCGATGACTCGACGGCAAGAGTCATATGCACATTCTTACCGCTTCAACGAATGTGCTGGTTGTGGAGGATAAAAAGCAAATCGTCGCATTTCCACTCGATATGCAAACTACTCTGAGCTGGAGAGAAAGAATGGAGTTTTGATGATGTTGTGAGAGGAAGAATGACCAGAGTGAGTGTGATCAAAGCTTCCCGCCGTCTGCTCTGGGGAAGGTCTCAACTCTCAAGCTCCGAGTGCAGAAATGTCGGGAGACCGTAGCGGCGTTCCGTTAGCGCGGCAAAATCACTGGACCTTGAACTCGCGAGTTAAGCCCTATGTCATCTCACCCAGCAAGTCCACAGTCTTTGTTACGACTTATTGATATATTGTAGTAATTCATAACAATGCTTCGTGAGCAACAATCTTTACATTGTGTCGCTCTAGCCAATGTTTTTAGCTCCCTCTAATTTTCCATGATATACAACAGCCAACAGTTACGAGAAACAATCAAACGATAACGGAAGAATACTTAGTATGCCATCGCTGCCTTAAGCGAGAGAGTAAGAAGCACTTAAGCCTGAGATTTCAGGAGTCGTCATGCAATGAACTAGAAGGGAGATTGATTGGCCGTCTATTCGTATCAAGACTCCTCTATCTGTCGGCCGGCTTCTAACGTGATTTTCAAATCGAACCCTTGGTATCATATCAATCGTATTCCCTCCATTTCTGTACCTCTTCCTCTCCAACTGCTTCTTCAATCTCCACAACCCCACTTACTTCCCCCTTGACATCCACAATACCCAGTACAGTGCCCCCTTGCAAAAATGTTTTTCCTCTTCCGCCCTTGCGCATGCTTTCAATCCATTCCTTTGCTTCCTGCACTGAGCTCGTTCCCGGTATAGATATCCAATCCCACTTTTCGACTGCGATGCCAGCCTCAAATCGCTGTGTAGGATGATCTAAATCTGGGTGGTTTCCCAGGTGCTGTACCTGTCGAGGTGCGATAATCGTGGTTGAGGACAATCGCACCCAGCCTGTAGGGGACCTTGCCGCTGTCAGGAGGACATCGCGGGCCGTGAGAGTTGGACAGTTCGGCCGAGCTTGTACAATGGGTATGGACGCCACTTGAGTAGCGATGTCTGCCATCTTGGGGGGCCCAGACGCCGAGATGCTAGTGCCGATTGCCCCGCCTGGATGATTCGCGAGGAAAACGGTGGCTGGACTTGGATGGAGACGGCGTGCACAAGCGAGGGCGAGGGCATCGGTAAGGGCAAGCGCGGTGGTGGTGGAAGTAGTAGGGGCAGGAAGACCAAAAGATTGCACCTCGGACGTCGGGATGGGCGCCGGAAGAAGGATCGAAAGATGGGCGGGACGAGCAGAAAAAAGAGGACAAGTCGACGGATGTGTATGGGAGGTCAACACTATCAAAGGAAGGCTGAGACTAAGGTGTGGCATGAGAGAGAGAAGTTCAGGGGTCCGGCCGGAAAACGTTAGGAGTAGGAAAGTGTCATTCTTGAACACTCAATTAGTGAATCATTCAGGTGTCTTCCATGAGCTCCGGACTTACGGCTCCAATCATACCCAGATCGCCGTGTAGAGCTTCGGTAGGATGAAGGAAAGTGCTTCGAATCCCAAAGCTATTCATGGTGGCAACAACCTTTTCGGCAATCTTGCCACTCTTCCCTACACCGCAAACCACAACTTTTCCATGATTGTTGATGCTCCGCAATATTGCATTGACTGCGTTTGAGAAGCCTTCTTGCGCCACTGAATCAGACCCATAGAGATCTCCGAGATATGTCAGGGCATCCCGTTCGGTCGAGATGACATGTAGAGCTGTTCTAATAGCTTCTTCGTCGACTGCTGCCCCTATGCATTCTCCTAGCTCCGGCGGAGTCAACGGGAGCTGGGGTATCGCTTCGCGGACGTGCGGCAATGATACGGGAAGGCATGGCGATTCGGGCGTCAGAGGCTGGTATGTCTGTATGAAGGCAGACACGGCCGGTCGGCGATCCATTTGAGCAATGAGATTTGCAAATGACAGCCAATGCAACGGAAGGGAAACTCGATCGTTGAAATCCGATGTACTTTTGTAACCACAGATTTCCGCCCCTACAACGAACGAGTCCTTGCCGGTAGTGTGTCAAGTATGCCTCCCTCCGGCGTGGTCAGCTTCGACACCTGCAAGCCCAAGTAGACCGCTTTTTTTCAAAAATCCATGTTGAACGAACAAGGTTCCTCGCTACAGCCGTGCAAGAGCAAGTGAAGCCAGTCAAAGAGACTCAGGATAGCTTGGCTCGGATTCAATGATGTAGAAATGGAGACTTGACATGGTAACTTTATCTACCCCAAGCCGACGGCTAAACCAACAGATCTACAGGGTTCCTCAGACCGCTCGCGTTTTCGCCCGTACACCATGTTAAGGTATGGTGTGGATTTATCATGCGAGCCATTACTGAAGGCTGAGATGATGCCCGTTTCCCAAACCGACGCCCCTTCACCGTTGGGCGCCAGCATCGATCTAAGCCGCATCTATCGGGTGAAGTTGTCATCGATTCTCGGGATCGCACGGAACTAAGTGTGACTTGAAGGTACCTTGGTTTCAAGTACCTTAGACGGTATGCATTGGTGGTAAGGTACCTTAGTAAGGTAGTGAGGTAGTAAGGTACACACTGCTGATTCCTTACATACCATAGAAAGCTCTAGTCCTTTCTTTCGTTCACATGTAACTGCCTTACAGTGTTGGAGGTGTGTAAAATGGAGGGACTGGATGGCAGATGGTGTGGTTGGGTTGGACAAGGTTAAGATAAGACGTGATCGATAGAACAAGGCCAAGGTTTTGATAGCGGCTGCAGCAAGCCGAGGCAGAGCCCTTATCGGTCGGGGCGACTACAAGTACCTTACAGCGTACTTCAAGGTGATAAGGTACTTCAAGGTGACAAGAATAATTCAAGGTAGTGGGGTAAGGTAAGGGAGTGACGGGAGTTGATAAGGAAAGTTTCATAAGGTACCTAGGTAAACACGTGTTTGTTATGCTCTGAAACAAGGGCCACGATGGCTGAGTGCTTCCATGTCCTATTCTACTTCCATCAGGGCTGAGGACCTAACACACCGGATTCGGAGGACAACTTAAAAAACGATGACGTCGGAAGAATCCCGACAGAGCGGCCCGGCTACATACGTTCACGTGCCCGAATCGCCGATGGCGAACTGCAGCAGTAGCCTTCGATTAGAAGATTTGGGGAAGAATCATTCCCAGTAAACACCGAGATTTGGCAATTGCTTCATGGATGCTAGAGCCTACAAGATTTTATGATTAACATCGGAGCCTTTCGGCTCGTACCCAAGACATACTCGTTAGACCCACCTGCTCCATTGGTAACGCTCGCGATCGATTCCATCAGCTTGTTCAAGATCTAAAGCTCGCACTCGATCCATGCTCCGGCCTCAGTTCTACAGACGTCAATCATTTCGATCTGCAAAATCTCATGGAATGCTACAAGTCAGATCCAGGGGAATGAGCCAAATACGCATATCGAGATCCAAGTCGAGGCTACACGAGAAACTTGGTGGATAATGGCAATGGTAAAAGGAACCTGGTACGACGCATCCGTTGAGGCCGCTGTGCCAAAACAGAATATCAAGGCTTATTTTATGCAGTTTATTCTAGTTTGAACATCAGGAGGCAGCAGCCCGATCCATGATCATTCGAACGCACATTGCGTGATGAAGGTGCTCCAGGGTTCGTTGAAGGAGACACTCTACTCTTGGCCGGATCAGAGCACAGCTAGGGGTGGTGTCGGCTCGCCTCTCCAGACCAAGAAACAGACCATGTATACGACAGATCAAGTGACTGATATGTCGGATAATGTAAGAACACTATGCGAGATATATATTCCGAGGCCTACACTGACGTTTGACGTTCAGCTTGGTGTACACAAGATCTCAAATCCGGATATCCAAGAGTTTGCGGTGTCCCTCCATCGTTAGTCCTCCCCCTGCTTACTATCATGAATGATCTTGTACGTGGAGCTGACTGTGCCAGTGTATACACCCCCAAACGTAGCAAAGGTCGGCTGCCATATATACGAAGAACGAAGCGGGAAACCATTTCATGTTCAGCAATGTGACTTCTACTCGAAGCTTGGTCACAAGTCTTAGGACTTCCCCCCCCTTGCCATGATTTCACTTTGCTGAGATGCTTCTCATATGTACATACATCACTATAGCATTCTTTTCTCCAGTGTCCAAAAGTCATTTCGAACTGTTCAATAGGTTACTACTACGTCATGTGTACCTCATCGCCTTAGACTACGGAATGTGCTAGATGTCAAATGAGGTAAGGGCACCGGGGACTCGGGGACCAACCACGGCATGATTTATTTGCACGGTTGTGACTTTAACAGAGCCTCCTATCTGAATGCCCCCACGCATCCGACCAGACAGCTCTCTCGATTCTACCTTTTCGTCTTGACGAGGAGCACTTTAATATCACACTCGACTAGAACTGCTGCGCTTATTATAACACAACGCTTCGATACGCCCGAGCGCTACGATGTCTGCTCTCGCTCTGACAGCAGGTGCAGGTCTGGTCTTTGGCGCCGCTCTGACGGCATCGGAGGTCTATTTGCCCTCCGTCATCGTGTCCCAGATGGAACTCAAGGATTGCCATATGTTGAACGTCTTCTTGTCCGCAAGCGCGAGTAGTGCGTACGTGATCCTGCCCTGCTCTTTCGCCTGGAAGTCAATACGTAAGCCAAGCGCAGCGCTGACAACTTTATAGCATGGTCATGGCTGCCTTCGAACGGCTCAATATCGTTCGGCGTCAACCGAAAAAGGATTCTTCCATGGGATGGTGCGGACCGTACGATGCCAATGTTCTCGGTGGTATGCTCGTTGGGACGGGCATGGCTTTGACAGGCGCATGCCCAGGCACGGTCCTCGTCCAATTGGCAACAGGCATCAAATCCGGGATCCCCACCGCCCTTGGTGGGCTTGTGGGTGGCATATTATTCGCTAGATTCGGGAGCGCTCTCAAACGAGGCCTTCCAGCATCTATACCTCCGCTTGACGCGAAAGCCCATACTATCCACACAAAGTTCGACATAAACCCCGATCACGTCCTCCTGGGCTATGAACTTTTATGTTTGGCGCTCATCGGCGGCTTCTCCGTCTCCGGCCTCAACCGGTCGACTCCTCTGCTACATCCAGTGGTAGGCGGCGCCTTGATTGGTGGCGCTCAAGCGGTTTCTCTCCTCCTCACCGGAAACGCCGTTGGTGTCTCAACCGCCTATGAAGAGGCGGGCCGCTTCTTTTGGTATCTCTTCGACCCGCCAAAGCAGGGAGGCCGCCCGCCGACTAAGGCGATCACGTTCGCTCTCGGCATCTTGATTGGCAGCTTCGCCTTGTCACAATCGATGGTTCATACTGCAACACAGACGACGGGTATCTCCGGGATCCGCGCGCTGCTCGGTGGCTGTACCATGGTTTTTGGGGCCAGACTCGCGGGCGGATGTACGTCGGGTCATGGAATCAGTGGGATGTCGAGCTTCTCGATTTCAAGCATCATCACAGTCGTCGCGATGTTTGGGGGTGGCATCTTGACGGCAAGGCTTTTGGGGTAGCGGGGTTCTCGTAGTTGGATGGTCCACGCGGGGACTACTGAATTAAAAGAGATATATTATATTTTAATAGCCTGACATTCTACCCTCTCCTTCTACAACTGCTTTTAATCGCTCTGGCATAGTAGAAACCTTCTCATTTATGCTCATTTATGCTCATTTATGTACTCCTGTGAGACATGGGACCATCCTTCGTAAATCAGCCCCTTCGTAGTGTGATCATCCCATTGAAGTACGGTATGTTCATTCGCTCGCAGAATTCAATGGCCCCCTGAACCTTAGCCTTAGTAGGAGTGTCATGATGGTTGTATTCCGTAATGATCCTCTGGTTCCATGGTTCTCGGAAAAATGAGTAGTAAATTTGGTGGTTGAAAATTTGTGAGTTCGGGCTTTTTTTGCTCCCCGCGTGGTTGGTGATGCGTCTGAAATGTTCCCAGGTGCCCGGGAGGTCGCCCCGAGTGGCAAACGAGCCCGACGAGCGTGCAAGACCCCGACATTCCCTAGACCCCGAATGCCCGTCCAGTGCCCTCAAGGCCCAGCAATGTGCCTATCTCTTAAGCACCGCTCGATTTCCTCTCCTTCGTCACCGTCTCATCAGTGTCAGCCGAAATGTCTCCTGAAGCACAAGTCAACGCTTGCTACGAACCCAAGTCGGGCACTTGGCAGTATATCATCGCAGACCCAACAACCAACGAGGCAGTCATCATCGATCCAGTACTCGACTTTGATGCCGCCACCAGCAAGATAACCACCGAATCAGCAGACCAGATGCTCGATCTCGTTACACGGCAGAATTACACCATTTCTCACGTCCTTGAAACCCATGTTCACGCCGATCACTTGACAGCGGCTGCATACCTGCAAGATCAGCTTGTCAAGAGAGGCTCGAAGAGACCCCTTGTTTGTATTGGCAAGAGGATCGGGGAGGTGCAGTCGCGGTTCAGCGCACGATATCACGTCGACCCAGGGGAAATGCAGAGGGCCTTCGACTACACCTTTGAGGACGAGGAAGTCTTCTACATCGGCAAGCTTAAGGCCCACGTGATACACTTGCCCGGTCATACGCCTGATCACATTGGATATGTGATCGGCTCCAATGTGTTCACGGGCGACTCAATCTTCAATCCAGACGTCGGGTCCGCGCGTTGCGACTTCCCCGGAGGATCAGCTACAGCACTCTTCGGATCTATGACCAAGCTTCTCGCCCTCCCAGTTGACTATCGTTTGTACACGGGCCACGACTACCCGCCTGACGATCGCCGGAGTGACAATGAGATTATCTCGAAGCCAATATCTTTCACGACGGTTGGAGAACAACGAAGTAGAAATAAGCATGTCAAAGACGGGACTATCAAGGAGGATTTTGTGAAATGGAGATCGGAACGAGATGCTGGTCTCGCGGAGCCCAGAATTATCCATCAGGCCTTGCAGTTCAATATCCGCGGCGGCCATCTTCCAAAGGCGGATTCAGAGGGTTATAGATTTGTCAAAGTACCCTTGCAAGCACCGCAGTCGTTTTTGTAGATATGACTATCGCCAGACAAAGTACATGTCGCCTGTAAAGGCTTCAGAAGGGGCCGTTAGAATATTCCACAATGTGCATTTCATTACGCTCTTTGCACTTTGTTAAGAAACAATGTACACGTGACGATAAGCTTCCCGACGGCACTGATGAGTAATGCGAAGGCACTACTCATCGTCTTGTAAGCGCCAGCTCCAGCAAAACTCCCAGCCACAAGACACAGCAAGAACAGCACCCTTCGATCCCTTGCCCTGTTATGAAGACGAAGAACCTTTGGATCGATAAAAACGTCAACGTAGGCAGCCGTGGCCATGGCAGTTGTGATCTCCGTAATTTTCAACGACCGTACCATGGCAACCTGTGCGCCACTTGCAAAGGCCAGAAGAGCGATAATTAGCTGAGTGAGAGGACCGTCTTCTGTCACACCGTATTGATACTGCAACGCCGCTGCTACGAACACCAGAACAGTCTGGAGCAGAGAGGATGTAACAAGCCACCATCTTTTGCTCACGCCAAGCAGATTCCCCAATTGGCCGAACAGAACGACGCCAGCGACGAATAAAGTCAGGGAGACCCCAATGTTAACGAGGCTGAATATTGCACCGCCGATTCCAAAGGCCCCGACGGCAAGTAGGACTGTATTACCAGTCTGGTTGGAAGCAAAACAATGATAGTCGGGAAAGGTGGCGGCATCTTGCATGCCCGTTGCGAATGCAAGTAGGTATAATTGCACTTCGAGCAAGGCGTTGTCATGGACCTCGTCACGCAAGTAGGAGCCGTGATTCGTTTCTCGTCCAACACTGCGTGTACAGGTGCTACCGTTTTGTCAGAGGAGTCTGAATTTTGCATATGTACGCCGGGAAACTTGCTCTGTAGTCATCGAGGCGATGTCACCATAGGGGCCTGATACTGCACGAGAAGTAGTCGTTTGGCCTCGCAGGTGTGACGTCTGGACGATGGAACTTGGAGGGGTCGATTCGATTTAAGTCGAGAAACAAGCAAGGAGCACACCTGAAAATCGGTGATATTCTAGTCCGGACGCGCTAGGGGACCGTTTTCGGGAATTGACACGAGGGACTGGATGCGGGATTCGGGGACATTATTCTGAAAGCATCCATCAGAAAACAAGTCACACCACATGGGAGAGCTCCCGTGTGAGGCCCCAGCATATAAAAAGGAGCAATGGGTTCTCGTTGGCCAGACACATCTACCGTTTTGAATCCGCCTCGGTGATTCATCTCATACCTTTTCCGTAATTGCATCAACCGCCCAGCGTCTCGAATGCCGAACATGCAGCCTTCTGGTACGGACTTGCCAGCACAGGAGCTCACTTCTAATACTCTCTCGCAAGCTGAGAATGATAGCTCCGAAGAAAAGGACCTTGAATCGAATGCCCTCCCAAGCTCCCAGCTCGTCAACAATGAGGTGTACACTTTCGGATGGAAGGCCATGAATGTCACGGTCAAAGATCGTGCTACCAAACTTCCTCTGTCCATTCTCACTGATGCTAATGGCCTTGCGAAAGCTGGAGAACTGATTGCGATCATGGGCCCTTCGGGCTCAGGCAAGACAACTCTTTTGAACACACTTGCCCACAGAGTTGCGACAGCTGGAGCCGCGACACAAGGAGACACCCTCATGAATGGTCAAGCGATCACTTGGCAGGCACTTCGACATCTGTCAGCTTATGTCGAGCAGGAGGATGCCTTGATAGGCAGTCTTACAGTTCGGGAGACGATGAATTTTGCGGCGCGATTAGCATTGCCCAGGTATGTTTACATGCTGCAGCTTGTCCCTTGGATGGACATTAATCTTTCAACAGCACCATCTCCCGGAAGGAGCGCTTCCGGCGAATCGATGATCTCCTTGGTAGTTTTGGCATGCAAGCGCAAGCCAATACTATCGTGGGAACCCCTATCAAGAAGGGTCTCAGTGGCGGCCAAAAGAAACGACTGGGCGTCGCGAGCCGTCTTGTCACCGACCCCAAGATCCTGTTTCTAGACGAGCCGACCAGCGGCCTGGACTCTGCTCTCAGTTATGAGGTGATGAATTATATCAAAGAGATTGGAAGAAGGAACAATGTAAGCCTTTCTATAACGCTATTGTGGGCCATCTGGATGCATTGACTGACTGTCCACCAGTTGATCGTGATTGCATCCATTCATCAACCGTCGACGTCAACATTCAAGCTCTTCGATAAGCTGTGTCTCTTATCACTAGGCAAGACGTGCTATTTTGGACCTCCGATGGAGGCACGCGGATATTTCGGCGCCCTGGGATACCAAATGCCAGTCGAGATCAATCCGTCCGAGTACCTCCTGGATCTCATCAACACGGATTTTGTCCGCTCGGGTTACGACTCAAAAGCCCGCATGGAGCACATACACCGGGCGTGGGAGTGCTCACAGCAATCTCTCGCGATCAAAGAAGAAATCCAAACCGTCCTGTCTCACGCCGATGCAAGGCAAAAGCACGACTCTAGCACCTCGAAGTCCTTGAATCAGGGACAAAACGCTTTCACAATTCCGTTGGTTCTCCTACACCGCTCGTGGATCAAGTCTTATCGCGACGTCGTTGCCTACGGTATCCGAATCTTCATGTACCTCGGTCTCGCTATCCTTATGGGCACCGTCTTCCTGCGTCTCAGCACCGACCAGGCATCCATTCAACCCTTCATCAACGCCATCTTCTTCAGCTCTGCATTCATGTCATTCATGGCAGTCGCCTACGTGCCATCGTTCCTCGAAGACCGTGCCACTTTCGCAAAAGAGCGCGCGAACGGCCTCTGTGGCCCTCTCGCCTTTACAATTTCCAACTTCCTGATCGGTCTTCCATACCTATTCCTCATCGCCCTACTCTTTTCCGTTGTCGAATACTGGCTGAGCAATTTCCGGCCTAACGCTAATGCTTTCTGGACATGGGTTCTCTGGCTGTTCCTGGATCTGGTGGCAGCGGAATCGCTTATCGTCCTCGTTAGTTCCATTTTCCCCGTCTTCGTTGTCGCCCTGTCGGTAGCTGCGTTCGCCAACGGTCTCTGGATGTGCGTCGACGGCTTCTTGGTTCCGATGGGTACCCTCAACGTTTTCTGGAAGTATGTATTCCATTACATCGATTACCAAGCATACGTGTTTCAGGGTATGCTGGTGAATGAATTCGAGCAACGCATATTTGACTGTGCGGGGAGTCAGCAGGAAGGATATCAGTGCATGTACCAGAGCGACTTGGCGCCAAAAGGGCAGATCCGGGGGACCGCGGTGTTGCAAGCTTTCAACTATCACGGGGGCTTAGAGGGGGAGTGGGTTGGAATAATGATTGCGATTATCTTGGGGTATCGGGTCCTAGGTTGGTTGGTGCTGTATCTGAAGAAAACGTGATTGCTCGTCGTTGCAAGGACGTCATTGGAGAGTTGTAATGTAAGAATATGCAGTCTCTGGTCAAAGGTTGGTCCGGATTTAGATAGACGGGGAGACCAGTCTCAAGCCAGTCTCAAAGCTCACCTTCGAAGTCACTATTTGCGTCCCTGCAGTAGCAGTAATGCGCTGCCCCTTTCCCCTCGCCCCAAAAATTACAGTAATCTTATCACTATTTGGAACCTCGCGTTGAACGTTCTATGCTGCTACATCGGCAAATCCCCGAGTGCTAATTAGTCAACCACACGCAGCTAATCACCACGTTGGCACCGTTGGCACCGTTGGCAGCTGATTAGATCAAAGGTTCAACCAAACACCACTTAATTACGCCATTAACCTCGCAGTTAAATCTAATAGCTGGTAAATTGCATCATTTACCGTTGCGCATAGATAATTAAATGGCTAACAGCCAGATTGACAAAATCTTCGTCCTTCGCATTCTACATGCTCATCACTCTACTCACCACCCTATCTACTCGCCTACCTACTCGCCATCCTACATGCTCACCACCCTACATGCTCACCACCCTACATGCTCACCACCCTACTCACCACCCTACATGCTCACCACTCTACTCGTCACCCTACATGCTCACCATCCTACTTATCACTCTACCTACTCGTTAGCCTACTCGTTAGTCTACTCATCAGCTTGCTCGCTTCAAAACATGCTTCATGCGACGTGTTCAAACACACGTCATTCGCTTCATGATCTACTCCATAGTATGCTTCATACATGCTTCATAGCACATGCTAATTAGCTCAATAGAACGCACCCTTCATGGCTCGATACCGAACTTCCTACCAAACCCCCTACCAAATCCTCTACCAAACTCCCGACCAAACGCTCTATCAAATTCCCTACCGAATTCCCTACCAAACTTCCTACATGCTTCAAATTATGAACGCATAACACGAGTCAAACAGTGCTTCAAACAATGCTTTCTACATGACTTGGAAACAGTACTGTTACCTCTGTGGTTAGTAATCTTCGCTTTCAGTCGAAGGTCGACGCTAGGAAATTCAGGGAATTCAGGGTATTTACTTCTTCCCACTTCTTTCTTCCTTCGTAGTTCTACTTTTCAGAACAACAACAATCGTATTTCAACAATGCTAACTAGCTCAATAGAACACATCCTTTATGGCTCGATATCGAACTTTCTATCAAATTCCCTACTGAGCTTCCTACTGAGCTTTCTACTACTGAGCTTCCTACTGACCTTTCTACTGACCTTTCTAGTGAGCTTCCGATCGAGCTTCCGACCGAGCTTTCTACCAAACGCCCTACCAAACTTCCTACATGCTTCAAATTACCCGTCGGTCGAGCGCATAACATGGGTCGAACAGTGCTTTCTACATGGCTCCTTCCATGATTCCCTACCAAACAGCCTCCATGGTTCCCTACCGAGCACCCTCCATGTTTCCCTACCGAGCACCCTCCATGTTTCCCTATCGAGCACCCTCCATGGTTCCCTACCAAACAGCCCCCATGATTCCCTACCGAGCACCCTTCATGGCTCCCTTTATGATTCCCTACCGAATACCCTACATAGTCAACAATTCGTTCAAATAGATGGTTAGATAACTAGTTAGATAATAAATTCATTGATTTAATATCTTGCTTTTGCATGCGCTTGAGCATATAGAATTGAGCATATAGAATCAGAATAATCAGTGTCAGCAGTGTTATTTTGATGATTCATGTCATTTTGGTGATTCGTGCCATTTAAGCTATTAGGCATGCGTCTGCAGCTAATCACGCTCTTATAAGAAGGGGGGTCGGCCAAAATGGCAAATCACCTAATTTACCGCCTAATTACGTGATTAGGCACCCGATGAGATTTGCCGATGTACATCGTCGATGCTTGGTAGCCGTGGTAGCTGAATCATTGCCGTGGAAGAATTCGTCCCACAAGACGCGCAGAGGATCATATGCTCGTGAAACCAACTTGATGTCGATTCTTGCGTGGCGCGAGTCTTGGATCAAATCAGCTGGGGTGAAGAGTATCAGTCTTGAGAGCTGTATGATTGTATCCCATCGGCAAAGAACGGCCTCGTTGATTCCATTAGATATTGAATCTCCTTTGTGCCATCGCCTCTCAGCGCTCGATGAGAGAAAGGCAGGCTTGCAACAATGATTCTTCACTTCGTCCAGATCGCAACATGATGATCCACTCCCAGGACAGCAGTCCGATCGCTGCAGTCTCCCCAGGCATCTTGCGGAGGGACATGATTCTATCTGAGGCCTGATTACATGCGTCCGCTTAGACGTCTGGCCATCCATCTCCCATCTGGTCCTGCCAGCTTAGGTTGTCGATCACAGGATTACTAATGCTTTGACCATCGCTGTTGACGTCCCAGGCCAGAGTGCCGTTGCCCGACTCGGCGTTGAAGACGCCTCGAGCGACTGTCTTGACCTCTCTCAAGATTGGTACTCCCACCGCCCATATTTCACTGAGCAGGCTCAGAGCTCCGGCTGCAAGTATTACACGTTCTTTCATCGCATCGGTCCTGGCATCGTTGACATCCAGAGAGTAGGCCGACAAATTGACCATGGCGCTTAACGCAACGGTGCATATGAAGAACGGACTGTGATCGGTCAACGATCCGGGGAGTAAGATGAGATCTGACAGCTTGTTTGCCGCTTGGATCGTTATTGTCGAGTGGATGTCCCGCGCGGTCGTGAATCTCGTGGTTCGCATTTGACGCGTGCAAGGCACATTATCTTGGATCGAAGTAGTGATCCTGGACCGTGGCTGATGCAGGTATATCGTACATCTATGCGTCAGGTTTAGTTTTGTAATTGACTTTAGTGAGTCAAGCTCGAAGGACTGACGCGTTTATGATCATGTGTGCTTGGAAGAGCATCTCATCCACCTTTCCTCCGTAGCTCAAGACCTCGCGTTTGGCTCGAGGAAGACATAAAAGCCAGCTACTCAAGCTTGCTTCAATCGCCTCAGCCTCATTGCTATCTCGCGCGTAGGTCGACCGATCAAGCTTGAGAATAGTACCTAGGATTCTGACAGCTTCCACTCGGTATGAGAATGATGAGTAGACGATGTCTTGACTAGAGAAGGCGCGATCTCGGATTTGATCCATAGTATAGGCTTTGGGTACGCTCTTAGAAAATGTTTTAGCCAGCCACACGTCAACACGGGCTCGTACATGGTCAGAACATACATCACCCGTAGAATAATCGGAATCCTCGCATGGCAGCAGAACATCGTTCTCAACGCCGTGGAGCTTGAATGAGCCTTGTTGATGGAGAGCCGCTAGTATTCCATCCAAGACGTAAAGTTCCCACCAAGTCCTTCTCCAGCTTTCCTCTAGGAATGGAGACCCCATGCCATTATCGGACGCGAAATTCCTTCGGTTCATGCCAAGGTCCAAGGCTAGTTCCATGGCAGAACTCAGCATTTGTCTCGCTTGTTGTTTCCAATCCTGGGCACTCAATGTAACGGAAAAAATGAGCATTGCTTGGACCAAGTACCCGTCTCTCTTAGGTTGGCTTGCCAGCATATGAATGACCGCGTTATGATAGCCCTCAGTCAGAACCATCGATTCATATTGAGATCCGATGCATTGCATGACCGCTGTTAGGTATTGTGGGTAGTTGCTGATAAGTTGCCTGGTCTGATGCCGAAAAGGTAGGAGAATTGGGTGCGCTGCGTGGAAATGGAGGTAATACACTTCCAGGAGTCGCTTAGATGCGACACTGTTGTGTTTATACTCGGGTGCCAGTGAAGGATTGATCGTATCGAACCAATCCCAAGCGCCGTCAAATAAGTAGTTTTGACGGGAACCTAAGTTGTCGGAAACCGAAGATAATGTGTCCTCAGTGAAGCCTGAAGTCGCGAGGGGTAGGTCGATGGTATTTTCCGATAGCGTTGGCATAGAAAAAGTCGTATTCAGGCCCGTTGCTGTGTTCACTGCGGGATCTGTACCACTTCGAACCCCAAGGAATTCTATTGACAAGCACGAATTAGCTGTACTGTTGGTAGTTATCTGATCGTAGGATTTGAGCGGGATGCTTTTGCTATACAAGAATTATCACCATGCCAAGTGATGTAGGTGAGATCTGACTGGGCATAGGACGTTATTACGCGATTGAGCTTGATCATTGTCATGTGTGGAAAAAACCTATTACATGTGGAAAACTCCATAAGCGTGGCAGGTTGTGCATCCACGATGGCAATTGATACTTACGGTCACTGAGGGCCTGATCGACGGCTAGGTTGTGGATGTTGTTGCTGTCCTCGCGCGTGTCCACGACAACCAAGGGAAGTCGTTCATTTCGACCCGACTGACTTGGAAGTCGTGTGGTGTCGAGAGATGTCTTTGGGCGCTTGTGGCCTCGCTTGGACTGAAGATATTGGCAATCGCGCATGTCCAGTCGACAGCGGCTGCAGGTAGGAAGTTTCGCGTCACACTTTAAGTGTTTATATCGACAATGGGTGCAAGCCAGCAAAGCTACCGGTCTACGTCTTGCACTGCCAGGAGAGGGGGCGCTCTCGAGATTGTATTCAGACCGATCCACAGGCGGCGTTGACATCGTCCTGGCGCAGGAGCAGGCAGACAAGCTGGGGTTCTCACGAGGGTTGGGGCATAATGCGAGCATACCCCCAAAGGCCAAGGTGTAGATATCTGGTCGCCTCATACGGTGCTTTCTCTTGGCGAACGCAATGCGTTCGCCCTTCGGCCATCGTCATCACCCCGGCTGCGGGCTTCACGATCGGGCTTCAGCCGTCGGGCTAAACCGGATTCGATGCCGGGGTCTGAAAGAGGAGCCAAACCCCAAAAGTACTAGCGTAGTGGACAAAACCACAAGAGAAAAGCTGGATATCTAGGGGCGACCTATATCTCATATCCGATGTTATCTTATATATTAGAAGTCTACTGGTTGAGTAGCAATTAAGACAGTGGCAAAGGCCACTGATTGGCCTATCAATCGGAAGCGCTGATTGGTCATTTCGCACCATCCGTTTACTATTCCGTACTATTATGTATGTTACGGGGCGTAGCCTTGAGGTAGGAGCAGTGGAGATCACTTGCTGGTAAGGTGTGGGAGAAGTCTAAGAAGTCGGCGAACAGGGAACCCTTTTCAATATCAACGTTGATCGATCATTCGGCGTCTGCAATTGCACTAGTTGATACGAGGTGGACTTCTTGTTGGAATACGAGGTCATATGGGGCATTTTGGTATATGGGGTTGAAGCTGTTAGGAGTCTATCTACCCCGTAGGAGCGAGCAGGTGAAAACTCTACTAGCGGGCCCCAGCCCTACCAGCCCTATGAGGCGGAGGTTACCAACTCCCCTGTTTCCAACACTTCTTACGGCCTAAGTTCTTCACGACTCGCAAGAATATATAATCTTGTACGTACTCAGGTTGAACCACGAGAAGTGGTTCGGTTTGATTAAAAGAGATCGACACCTATTTCAGAAGTGGCTAATTTTAGCCTTGCTTTATGGGGGTGCGAACAAGAGGTGTTCCTTCATATCTTACCTAAATTTAAACAGTCCGACTTATACTTGGTCTCCCACAGAGGAAAGCGTACGACGCACGATTACAACCGAAGCGATGCTCGATAAGAGTTGGAGCAACGATCATCTCTATTCAGAACGACCGGACGCGGGCCGACTCTCCGTAGTATTGTTTACGTTCAAAGGAGAAAGTGGAAGTGTTTTCAGCTAGGAACAAAGTCAGGTAAGACGTGATCGATAGAACAAGGCGATAGCGGCTGCAGCAAGCCGAGGCAGAGCCCTTATCGGGGCGGCTACAAGTACCTTGCAGCGTACTTCAAGGTGATAAGGTACTTTAAGGTGACAAGAGTACTTGACGGTAGTGGGGTAAGGTAAGGGAGTGACGGGAGTTGATAAGGAAAGTTTCATAAGGTATCCATACCCCGCACTAAGCTCATTCTTCGCTTACCTTAGTAAACACGTGTTTGTTATGCATGCATGAATCAGGATGGCGGGACGCACGACAAGCTCTGAAACAGGACCAACGATGGCTGAGTGCTTCCATGTCCTTCCTGGTCACCTCAGCCCTGATGGAAGTACGGAGTAAGAACCAAGTGGCTGTGTATGCTCATAGGTTGCGAAGGTACGATGAATCGATCGAAATGGACTCAAGGCAGCAGCAATTCAGCCACGGCACAGTCTTGCTGTCGTCGTCGCCTGACCATCCATATCCTTAATAATACCCATGTATCCCTAACTCAATGGATTCCATTTTCCAGATCCCTCATCACTCTAGTCATACCGCCCGATACTGGCTTCCTCTCTCGCCCCCACCGGCCACATCCAGCGTCGACTATCATTCTGGCCATATATTCGGCATCGGTCATCACGCTTCTGGCTATACCCAACATTCTGTAGCTCCTTTCGCGAGTGATACTCGCTTCGTCGGCGTTCCTCGTTCCTCTCATTGAGCTTGTTCCGGTAACGCCCTCTGGCGTCTACCACAGTCGGCATCTTTCAAGCAGCAAATTCCGCCGCCGGACACCCCCCAATTCCAAGCCCTGGAGAAGCAATGGCCAGCCCACCCCCGTACGACTTCAAGACCGCTCCTCCCGCGGAACCCTCTTTTCCATCACAATCCGAGAAGCCTCAGCAATCCTCCTCATCCAGAGCTCCCTCCTACCAACCACAACAACCACCGCCCCCCTCCGTCCAAGAACCCCGCCTCCTCCACATCTACCTGGACGGCTTAACCCACCGCCATCTCACCATTAGAGATTCCGACAAACGCACCCCCCTCTACACCGTCTCCGCCAACTCTGGCTCCATCTTCAGCTCCAAACCACACATGCGCATCTTCCGCGGCTCCGCGCAAACCACCCCCATCGGCACCGCCGACTTCCACAACTACTCGCGAACCGTGGACCTCACCATCCAAGGGCGCCCTGTCAGCATGGATGCCAGCGGCCTTTTCACGCGGAGCCACGTGTTCCAAAGCTCCATCGGGCCGCTGCAATGGGAGGGTGACGGCATCTTCAGCAATGATTTGGTGCTGGTGAATGAGCGCAAGGAATGGCTGGCCAAGTTCCATAACAGCGCGTTTGCGATGGGCAAGGAGGGCAAGCTGGAGATTAGCAACGGGGAAATTACGGGCGTGTTTCTGGATGAGATTGTGGTTAGCGGGTTAGCGATGATTGAGCACCAGAGAAGGAGGAGGAATAACAATGTAAGCTCGGCTTGATATCCTTGGTAAAATGGGTTTTCTCTCTTGTGTTTTGGATGATACCCAAGTCCCCGGCCAGGATTACACTTAACACGACGCCCCTAGTAGCACCATCATCATCATCACCGTCGTCGAAAAGACTCCACATTCCGAGAACAGAAGCTAACAAGAGAAAAGTAGAGCGGTAGCGGTAGCGGCAACATCGCTGGGATGGGGCTCTAGACCCTGCCTATCCTCTCGAATAGTCTGGAAGAACCTCTTACTATGCGTTGGGTAATTTAATTATATTAGGTTCGATTCCTAACAACGCTAGTACAATGATGTTGTAGTTACCTATCTTTCTCTCCTCTATGTAGAAGCGATAGACGCGAGTCGAGGGGAAATGAATGCCTAGTTTGGCACTTGGATAGCGAGAAACTGCAATACCTTAGCAAAGAACAAATTGCAAAAGACCTATGAAGCAACTTTTCCAGTAGTGATCTCGAGCTACAGTAAACTGCACGACTAGTTATGAAGAGGTGAGGTACTGTGTATAGCAAATGCTGCGAACAGCAGTGCAACATCATCGCTCGTACACACGCCCGATTTAAAACGTCCTAGCATCCTCCATCAGACAACTAGACATTCCCTAAAACCAAAAAACCTGATATCAGACCTCACCTTGCTACACCTACAGAGAGTATCATGACCGTATCATAATAGCAATAAGTACCATAGCCAGCGTACACATATATCTCACTCCACAACCACCACCACCCCTTACCAAACCCACCACCATCATCATCATCATAAGAGATAAGGTACTTTACTGTACTGTAGTATCAGTAGCACGACCAGCATATCTACCTTAGAAGCTTTTTTTATAAATAAACCGGGAGGTTTTTCGGATGAATGTAGATGAAAAAGTACCTTGGCTGGGTTTATTTCTTTACTACAGAGAGAGTAAGTAACTAAGTAACTAAGTAACTAAGTAAGGTACATCAATAGCTGGCTGGCTGGCTCGCTGGGTAAGCTATATATATATACGAGTATTATAACAACATCCATGCTATATATAGATAATCAAGCATTCTACATACATAGTTCATACCAACCGTATTTACTGTAGTCAGGATTTATGAAATCGGAAAATCTTTTCATGTGGACGGATGGATGGATGGATGGAAAAGCTTCTCATACTGTACCGACGCTTTGAATCTGCTACATACGAGAGGGCATTCATTGATGAACAGGTGAATATAATAGCCATTTTCGTCGACGACATACCGGCCCTAAACACGCATCCCAAACCCCCTCCCTCCCCTTAGACGAAAAGCACAAGTAGATCCTCTCCAAAACCACCCACATACACCACATCACACGTCGTAAAAACCCCGTCATCACACTACCAAGCCAACAGCACATTCTCATCAACCGATTTTTGGTACTCTAGGCTAATCTACTACAGAAGTACACCAAAGCCTAGGCACACAACTAGCCCATCAGCATTGCTGCTGAGGCACCAGCTATCATACAAACACCCGCGGTAACGACATTGCTATGTTCCAAATTGGAATCTAGAAAAACGCGCTGAAATATCCCATCATCCCCTCCCTACCCGACGGCTCCCCCACTTCGACCTCCACCCCACTCGCCCCGCCCTCCTTCACTTTCTCCCCACCCAGATTCTCGCTCTCGCCAACGGCGGCATCGGCAAGGTGCTGCAGCCCGCCACGGTCGATCGTCGTTGCTTCGGTCATGGTCGAAGCCAGCTTCTTGGCGATGGCGTCCTGGATCGCGACGCCCCAGCCCGGCGTGTCCGGGGCGGCAGAGGAGCGAGGCAAAATACGGCCTTCTTCGAGGCCGGTCCAGAGGTCATCCATGGCGCGCTTGATGTTGTCCTTGTTTGGGTTGTTGGCGGTGAAGCCATTGATGAGGGCGGCCGCGGTGAGTGCAACGAAGTGGTAAGCAAGAGGCGAGGTGAGCCCAGGATTGGAGCATAGGTGGTTGGTCAGCCTGAATGCTATGCTGGTGATTTCACTGCCGTTGTTGACTTGACCTAGCATATAATACTGTTCGAACACGAGCTTGACGTGCCAGTAGGCCAGATACAAGATTGGGGAGGATGCCATCATGGGTTCGGCATATTCGCGAAAGCGGTCAAGCTGATTCGTAATCCCAGAGCAAGCGAGGTCACGAAGCCATAATCCAGCCGGTGCACGGGAGACGAGGCGAACGCGCGCATCCATGATATATTCGAGCTTGAGAGTTAGACCTTTATCTCGTTAGTAAAGTGAGCTCGAAGATTGGAGTGTTGTACCCACGTGCAAGACGTATTCCAGTGTTCCCAAGTAACCCACCATCTTCTTCGTATATCTCTGCCATCTTCTCGCGAATGACAAAAGGTCCTGCAGTACCCGATGCGTGCCAACGATCCATCATAAACAATACAAGCCAGGCACGTCTCCCAAGCTTCTCGTTGCTGTCAAGCTCGCTGCCTACGACATGCACGACACGATGATTGCAGTGAAGCTTTAGAAATACAGACACACCGAAAGCTAGATTGATCCAAAGAGATTGCTGGACTTGAAACGGGCCACTAGAGTCGCTGGCCAAGCCCATTAGAAGCAGGGCTTGAAGGTAAACGAGATTGTCAGAGGTCGATCGAGCTTGGAGGTCCTCAAGTTGACATGCCACGAGTTGTTCAGCAGCCTTCTTAAGGTTTGAACCCATTTGTGGCTCTGGAAGGTTTGCACCCGCGTTGAGTACGCAGAGTAGAGCGTCGCGAACGGTAGCAGGAGCCTTGACAAGACTCATCTTCAACTTAGTCTTAGTGTGTGGGAGAATGTGGAAGACTGGATGAACCAAGTTGTAATAACTGGATGAGACGTAAGTAAAGTACTGGGTTAGAAATTCAGTCTACTTACTCGTTCACGGCCTGCTCATTCCATTCAAGATTGGCCTCCATATGGCTATCGTGCTCAGTGGTGTGAGGATTGATCTTGTCGACACCCATGTCACCTGAATTTTGTGTAGCTGAAAGAGCCCCGTCGGAAGACATGCGAGCTGCGTAATCGTCGTTATTTGTGTCAGCGTACCTATCTGTTGGTTGTAAGTCCTGAGCTCGGAATACCGGTAATGGTTGTGGTGCTAGTGTTTGTCTAGACGTGAGTTGATTGTTCCACTGTGTTGGCAGGTAAGGGCCGTTTGGCCCATCAAAGTGGCTGCGCATGTAAGCGCCGTTTTGCAGACCTTCGGACATGGAGTACGTTCGCTTTCTCGAACCATACCCAGCTTCGTCAGGTTGTACAGGATAGCCTTGGAAACCTTGCGGTGACATTGGCTGATTGCTCAAGGCTGAACCCTCGAGCGCATCGACACGCTCAGCAAGGTCCCGAATATACCTACAGCAAAGTTAGCGAAACCGCAAATACGTTCAGCCGTTGCATATGCGAGTTACCCTTTATTGGGTCCGCGCTTTCCTGGAGGGCGAGTAAATTCGCAATTAACGCCCGGTGGTTTTTGGCAGTTTGTACATCCTTTCCCAGGTGTGACTGAATTCGCATCACAGCGAATCTATGACAATCAGCAATGCGTTGAAGAAGATCTCATCATGTAAGATTCAAACCTTCTTTCTCCTACATTCATCGCATGCACGCGACACTTTGGTTCGCGGCTTCTTTGCCGCTGGTTCTGGCGTTCCTACTCCACTGTGTGCAAGCTGTGGTGACGCCTGTTGAGCTTGTTGTAGCTCTTGAAAACTTTGAGAATGTACTGCATTTACGATTTCTGATCCATCGTCGTAACTGGCGCTCCTACCTGTTGCAATTTGATTAGGCAGTTGGCCGGGTTGGTTGGTATAGAATGGAGCTCCCCCAGCCATCTGGGCTGCGCTGGGCGAAGGATATGAAGGACCTCGCGTCATGTTCGGAACCTGAGCTCGGCTCATCGTGTGCCATGTTTCTTCTGCCATTGCAAAGTATGGTGTCGAGGTGATGGTTCTTGAAGAAGTGGTACGAGCGATGTGAGGTGGATATCAGAATGTCGAGGGTGTTGAGCCGGACATAAGGGCTAACGCCTTCTGTCCTAGCGGGTTCCTCCACTGGTGGGAAACTCATGATGGGATGCACTGTTTTGTCCTTGTTCGTTTGGGTGATGTTTGGGCATTCAATTTCGAGCTTTGGTCTCTTGAGAGTCGTCTCGATAGCCTTGACCGCAATATCTAGTCGCACGGAACGGAGAGTGGTTTTTGCGAGAGCCAGGGGGTCGGCACGGTGTTCGGGGAAACTTCCATCCTTACACCTCTCTGATTTCTCCAAGAAGACTATGCTGCGTTTGTAATTGACCTGAATGATACTACTAATCAGTTTGTGGAAGATGTTGTGCGGAAAATCCAAGCTTTCACACTGTCGAGGTCCTGGGACTTTTCGATTCTCGAAGATATATTGTACAGCTCTTCTCGATTCTCCAACTCTGAAAGAATCCTATATGAATTTCTTCACATCTAGCAACTATCCAAACCCTTCATACGCCTCTTCAATAAAACTTGTATTGCTCCTAGGATTATCTAGCTATCGTGCTGGTGAAAGCCTCTACATCGATGCTGTCAACTTCCCCTACAAGACTTTCTACCGTCCAATGTACTACTACATACTTGCTTGCGGCTCAATACAGGTAGGCAAACAAGGATAGTTCCAGCGGAGGAGCAGGTTCCCCTCTGTATGACCAGAGTAGACCTCCTTTGGTATGGGGCCGTAGGTACACCATGGTCGGAGTCCCTTCAGAGCCTTTATGTGGTTTGTAATTGATTTTCGTCTGCTGAGAATTAACACAGTATGGCATGGAATGCTGAAAAGAACAAGCGATTTCTACAGGCATGGATCAAGGAATACTGAGGGGTTGAACAAGTCTAATAGTATAACGACTTTATGACTTCCCGGTTGTTTGTTCTGCCTTTTAGTGGAATTGCAATACAAAGTGACCATGTCCACGGTGAGATGATACACAGCAGTGGGGATATGATCCATGGAAGCTATGGCTACGGTTATGATTTGCGATTCCATATCACGACAGCATTGGCTTAATGAAGTCTTGTTGCAGAAATCACGTTGAATGACGACCATAACATGAATGTGTTTTCCGGCTCGTACCCACATTTAAGAGTCCCTAGTAGATATCCCAATGCCAGTCAAGAGACTTGTCGTTATCAGTGGAAGTTAATGTATTGTTCACCATAGCACTTTGCATAAGGAATATCGTTGTCTCCAATACGCCTGAAAGTCAAAACTTCAGCCGTAATTGACAGTCATCTCTTCCGCCGCCCAACTACTTCGGTGAACCCGTCATCATCAACTTTCGGTTGTATATTCTCCTTTTGGAGCTTGGGCACTGCCGGCGCCTGCTCCATCTCCACATTCCCATCGCTGTCATCTTCCATGTCGACGCTGTCGCAATCCGTATCATCTTCATCCTCTGCTTTTTGCACGTGCTGAATTCTGACTTGCCCACCCTCTCTGGATTTCCTATCCTCCCAGTTCTGGTACATTTGATCGACCATCTCAAAGTCGCCCCGCAAGGTCAATTTCCGCAGCCCGACAATCCTGGCAGCGATCTCTTCGCCGCTTCCATCTTCGACGTTGATATCAAATTCATCGTTCATGACTTGTAGCATAAATTCCTCGACATATTCAACGTCGCCGTCAGGCGTAGCTTCGATAAGGTCTGAGATTGCCCCAGCAAACCAGTCCCGCTTCTCAGAAGACTCAGGGCCACCCCAGGAATTCTGAACAGCAAGAGTGAGGGCTGGCCATGTCGCAAGCGCCAAGGCGATTGAGAGGTCGAACTTGGCTTGGATCTTTTCTAACATGTCTCAGCGATAGAAAGGATTGAAGCGCACTGCATAGCTAATACCTGCTGATGGTGGTAGTGCGACTCCACCTTGCGACTCTCTCGCTGACAGTAGACCAGAGCCCTGGTTTACGAATGCCATACCGAGATAATAATCGTGAGGGACAAGATTTATGCGGGAGGCTCTCATTTTAGGCGGGCTTGGCAGCGCAATATCGCCAGTTGAAGACCCTGAGATTTAATCCCTACACAAATAAGCGAATACTTGGAGCGAAAGTGCGGGCTACGGATAATGGGAAGGGAACATGTACGGAATACTCCGTAACGAGAAGTAGGACTGAAGTCTCTTCACAATTCATTGTATCTAGTCGCTCAATCGCTACAGCCACATCCATTTGACCATAATGTCAAGCTCTTTTACCTTCTCTCCAATGTCTCTTCAATGCTTCTCTGCATATCACATCTCGGAGCGAGTCTGAAATCACAATACAGGGCCAAGCCCAACCAGATATGGTATTCAATATGATCTCGGTGGGAACCGCTGTGACGCCCACGGTCGTTGAGACCTATTTCTCTCATGTATTTGGAGTCTGTTTCCCAGTTCAAGAGGTCTTCTCTGACCGCGACTGGTAGTACCTAAACCGAAAGCCTCTTCGACAGAAGCCGACTGCTCACGTCTCCTACCATGAAGGCCTCTCACTCATTCGGCAATTTCTCCGCTATGCATCCTTCCATACCGTCGAAGACATTCAGGGTTTTACCTCTCAATGGGTACCTACTCCTCGATGGATAAAAGTAGACGAGGTCACTGTTCCAGAGGGACAAATCAAGCAAGCTGCTGATGCTGTCATCGCCCAATTAGGACACCACGGGATCGATAAAATTGGGGGAAGTAAATGGTGGCAATGGCGTAGGGAGGGCAGCGTATTGAAGGCCGAATGGATTGAGATGAGGAGCGATTATGCTAGAAGAAAGCAAAAGGGAGATAAAGGAAAAAGGGTAATCCTCTATGTGCATGGTGGGGCCTACTTTTTTGGGAGTGTGAATGAGCATAGGTATCAAATGCAGAGACACGCGCGAAAGTTGAACGCACGAGTGTTTGCCCGGTGTGTGAACTCTCACGAGGCTGACAGAACCGGATGACAAGCTAACTGTGTTTAGTGAGTATCATAATCACAATGTAGATATGACGAAAGCTAAATGTAACAGCTCGATATCGGTTGGCGCCACAATTCCCGTTTCCATGCGGTCTTCACGATTGCCTATCAGCTTACCTATATCTCTTAACTGTTCAAGAACCATCGGAAATAATTCTTGCTGGAGATTCGGCAGGTGGTGGTATGGTTCTGAGGTATGTAGGGCCGCGTCCAAATGCGCTGATGAAGGCTGACAGAAGTCTAGTACGCTTGTAATTTGCCGAGACCAAGGTATTCCGATGCCAGCCGGTGCGGTGCTTATATCGCCCTGGGTGGACTTGACTCATTCATTTCCAAGTGTTAATGGTGATAGCTCTTATGATTACATTCCAGTGCATGGCTTTCTACAGAAGCCATCGGCTGCTTGGCCACCGCCCAATGCAGATGAAATGACGGATATCGCGCTGCATGCGGTAGAAAAGGCTGTTTGGGATGACTTGTCTAGAAAGTCCACGCAAAAAGCCCGGCGAGAAGTCACGGAGGAGGCCGTGCGAGGATTTTCGGTGGAACACGCTCCGGAAAACTGGAACCCGAAGGAAAACCTGGGCAATCCAGATGGTACCAAAGGTGCTTATCTTACACCTGGTAATACTATATATGGGGCGGGGTATGATTTGTCGATCATGATTGATGGGAGAATGATCGAAATCAGGGATCAGATCCAAATGTATACAACCAATCAGCTGATTTCACATCCACTTGTATCGCCAGTGTTGCAGCCTTCACTAGGTGGACTACCGCCTCTGCTTATTCTAACTGGTGGTGGCGAGATCCTTCGAGACGAACAAATCTATCTCGCGCACAAGGCAGCCAATCCGGCACAGTATTCGCCTGGCGAAGCATACCTTGATGAGTATCCAGAAGCAAGAGAATTGATCCACAAGTGGAAGCCGACGGATGTGCAGCTACAAGTTTGGGAAGATCTATGTCATGCTGCGCCTACTCTGAGTTTCACTAGACCAGCAAAGTACATGTACCGATCGATCGCTCAGTTTGGAGCTTGGGTGCTTGCAAGAGCTCAGAAGACCGAGATAGAGATTTTAGATGATGACGACGTTTCAATCATTTCTGAAGGTTCGGACAATGGGAGCGGTGAGGAGAAGCTAAAACGGGAGGCTTCGGCCGTGGAGCATGGCATAGCCCAAGGTCGAGCAGGAGAGCCTCTTGCAGCGTTCCAGAATCATATGATCCGGCAAAGAGTCGATAGAAATGGTCGCATCTACCCATTAGGGTCACCTTCATCTCTTCCAGCACTACAGATGGCGGCAAACGAGATTGGTGTGATCAAGCCGGGCCCGGTCGAAAGGTGGTTGAATGCGAAAAGGGAGTGGGATACCAAATTCGCCAGAGAAAAAAGAAAGATACAGAAGCAGAGGATCAAGGATATGGCGAAAGGCTTCCAAGACTGGGATGATGACGATGTGCCTCCTCCTTCCGCGCTGGCAGGAAGGCGAGGTCTTCATATGCCAAAAGAGCAGAAGAAAGGACGAAGCTGGGGATTGAGCCTGTGGAGTTTATGGGGAAGTTCCCACGATGAGAAGACCATCGAACGTGAAGAGAAGGCCGATAAAGAACCTGAGACATCAATTGCTACAGAAGATAATGGTGCGAATGCCCCGCCTGTCAATGGCAGCAGATCAAATGGACGATTACGCACAAGGTCACGTCACCGGGCTGTGACTGACACGGGTCAAAGTGCCGACGGCATCTTTGACACCAGTCGAGATATTCACCCTCCGCAGCCCTCCTATATGAGACCTGAACAGGGTAGCGCTACCCAAGAGATCCCCAATCCCAGCCTCCTTTCTCCTCACCTACCCCACGTAACGCAAACCAGCCACGACAGACCCAAAGCAGATCTCGCATCAATCGAAATCTCGGACTTCAACAGGCCAACAGCAGGCGGTACCGCTTTCCCATTCAAGCTCGGCACACACCTCAACGCCGACAACGCCAGTATGGTCACTCTGACAAGTCAGACGGGCGTGGTGACACCTAAGGAGAATTGGGGGGGAAGGCAGCTTAGCGAGGGGCTGCAGCAAAGCCCGTTGAAGAATGATATTTCCTCGGCGGTTGAAGCGGAGGATGGGGGGTGGATGAGGGAGGAGCGAGCAGAAGTGAGGGAAGGTCCGGAGATGAGTGATGCGAGGCCGGTGATGGAGAGGTTTGAGACGGCAAGGAAGGGGTTGTGATGCTTTTTTAAGGGATCAACGGTGGTTATATCTGAATTACAGGGGGTCCCGGGTTACCCGCGGTTAGCCACCATTACCTATGTATATTATTGCAACCTTAGTCAAACGCAGAGTCGAATGTTTTTGGCTCGTTTGAGGATAAGAGCTATTGTACGATACGCATCCTCTAGCTAAAGTATCGGCGCTTTTAAAGAATTCAAATATGGTCAAGTGAATAGTTACCCTCGAGCCAGTTCTCATTCCAAACCCCCCTTTTCCAAACACCCATTCCCAAATCACTGAAATCTTCAATCGACTCAGCTATGTATAAGAGTCTTAACAAAGCGCTTGTTACAGACCAATGATTCAAATCAAGCCAATGGGGCCATGAGAAAAAGGAAGCGACTTCCCGGACAGCCTTGTACATACATACAGTAGCTAGAAGGGAACCTTTCTTCCCCGCGCTCCGCTAGGATCGTGCGAATAGGGAAGGCAAGGGTCCGGAAGCCATAGACTGGCGACGTAGGCATACATATATGTAAGATCTTAGCTGGGGAGGGATGTGTAGCGTAAAGCATTACTTATACATACAGTATACATACTATCTATTCCCCCCCCACCTACCTATGTATACCTCCAAGCTCTCGTCGGTCACTGAAACCATGCAATGCTACATAGAGAGCGATTGCAGCCAAGACCAGCCAAATGCTCCAGCTATGTATGTACAGAGGTCTTGGGTGGAAAAGATCGAGATAGGTGATTCTAGGGGGCCGGTGCAATGACATACCCAGGTATTTAAGATGAGCTGCCAGGGCTAAAAAATGGCGGTTCATTGCAGCCACATGTAAGGCACTGTAGGTTGTGTTACAAGAGCGAGATCATTCCTACCACGATGGGAAAAAATTACAGACATGCAACGTCTATTCGCAGCTCTATGCTAGCACCTACTATTTGGTTTCAAGCCTTCTAGAAGGCGGGACGTTGTGATAGGTACAATAAGCATCACTCGCATGGTATCATCCCTATCCATCATAACCATAAAGACATCACTAAGCGTAAATATCCCGTATCTACGAAGTCCCTTTCTGCGTACAAACACCCCTAACCTGAAGTATGCAACGTCCTATTTACTCCTACCCCTGAGCAGCCGCAGCAAGGACATCATATTTCCGCACAAGCTCTGGGTGCTTGCTCGCGACAAACTTGACGAGCTGGATGATCTGCAGGCGTGTGGGCTCCTTGAGCTGCTCTTCTGGCGGGGAAAGGACTTGTGCGAGAGTGGGGAGGAGCTGGGGCGTTAGGCGCACGATTGTGGGTTCGCCGGCGGAGTCTGTGAGAGAGAATGTTAGATCAAGATAGTGGACAGAAATGCGTAGTAGAGAGAAATGGGGCTTACAGAGGTGCACGATCATATTAAAGACCGGCTCGTTTTCCTCAAAATCTTCTTTCAGCGGTAGGAGCTCGATTAGCGCGGGTAGGACGGCGTGGATAGGCACGCGGTCTTGATGTTTCGTAATCATTCGGCTGACGCAACCTGCGGCGTTGTCCATAGCCCTCGCTTCCTGGGTGTGTAGTAAAGGCTCTAGCTTTGCTAGAATGTTGTTATACGATTTCAAGATCTCGGCGTCGTTTGTGGAGTTTTCTTGGAGTAGGCCGATGGCAAAGGCCGCATTCGACTTTGTCTCGGGATCTTCGTCGCTCATTCGGTGAAGCAGAAGTTTGAGGAGGGTGCTTGTGTACGGTGTGACCGTACTACCCATAGCACGTATACACTCGGCAACAACGCCAATAGCTGTACTTCGCTCAAAAGCTTCACTCCCACTCGCAAACTTCATAACAGGTTTCTCGAAAACTTTCCACAGCTGACTAAAACTCTCACCCAGGGCGAACGCGAGGTTTGAGATGCAGTCGAGAGCGGTGTCGATAACGAGCCAGTCGTACTCGGACGTTTCTTCGAGGTCGTCCATGTCTTCTGTGTCGCCAAAGTCTTGCTGGCAGTCGTGTTTTTTGGTGATGATGGCGACGAGGGTTTCTGTGACGGGTTTGAGGGTAGTGGGGTCGGAGATAATTGAGGGTCCGGTCTGTTTAAGGACGGCTGCAAAGTTGCGGTTGATATCTGTGACAGCAGTCCTATCGAACTCTAGGTCAGCTGTACATCGCTGAGACTCTGGACAAAGTACGTAACAGGTAGAAATGCCATCAGAAAGTGATTCGTTTTCTCAGCAATTGTACGTTAGTACATCTGAGTGAGCTGGGATTAACGACAAGTATGTCATCATTTGAAGAAACGCGAGAGAATCCATCGGCGATAAGAAAACGTACCTATCTTCTTCATCCTGCCACACTGCCAGCATAGCAGTCATGATGATTTCTCCGAGTTTCTTAATCTCATTGCTTGGTTGTTTCTGTAATGGCAAGCCAGGCTGCCACTTCCCGCCCTCTTCGGCTTGCAGCTCCCACACTGTTCCGTAGGCACGACACAAAGTGCTGATTGCAGCCCTCCTAACCCCTTCGTAGGGATGATCAACAAGAGGTAGAACGGTCTCGACCGTCTTCTCAAAGTATGGCAGGTAGTCTTGAGTTACATGTGTTAAGATATCCCCTAATATCTCAACGGCAATTTCTTTCTCTTGTGCCACAGCGGTAACGGTAGTGAATCCATCCCAGTCATCATCTTCCTCGCCATCTAAATCGCTCATATCGTCAAAGTCACTTGCCGCAGCTAGCTCGTCCTCGTTGAATGAGGCAATTTTGACTTTCTTACCAGCAATCGTCACTTCTTGCCCTTCCAGATCTTTCGCTCCATCTCCTAGATTGACCTCTAAATCTGTCTCTTCAGCCGCTAAGCTCTCGAACAAGCCTTTTACTACACCTAGTAAGAAAGGCTTGAATTCACCCTTATATACTTTAGCCATAGTGCCCCAGAACAGAAAGCTCGTTTCGCGTAATTTAGGATTGTCTAGATGCAGACCCTCTTCTGTGGCTTCCATCAAAGGTACAACATAACGCTGGAATGGCTTAGGGCCCACAGCTGTTGCTATGTAGGCCATAGCGTCGCATGTCGTAGCTCTGAGGCTAAGGTCATCTTCACCATCCTTGATACGAACATACTCAGACAAGGCATTCATCGACTGCTCAAAGTACGGTAGGAAATCCTCCTTTGCGCTCGCAGCAACGGAACCCATGGCAGCGATCGCCGAACCTTTGACCTTGAATTCAGGGTGGGAGAACAACCGACTTAGCCGGGGCACAAGCTCTGGGAGGTATGGCTTGGCAGCGCCCTCCTCAAATCCATCAACTAATGTGTCGATAGCATTGCAACTAGCTTTAATAATGTCCATATTCTTCTCGTCGCTAGGTCCACTTAAACTCTTCATTGCAATGTCCAGATGTTTAACCACTGCTGGGATCAGCTTTTGATGTTCCTTGCCCATGTCTTCTGGCAAATCCTCCGACAAACGCATGACACAATCCAGTGCAGCACGACGTACTTTAGCTTCAGGGTCTTCAAGGAGTTTCAAAGTCAAAGGCAAGATTTCCTTCATTTGTGTAGCGATGAAATCAGGTGCACCTTCAACGCACATGCCTAATGCCATGATACCTCCTTGCCTCCTATCAGGGTCATCACTATTAACATACGGACCAAGTGCGTGTAATAGAGGAACAACAACTTGGCTAGGAGGCAGACTCGATGCTAGAAGATCGAGCAAACCTAGGGCTGACCGGGGAGTCGTGACCTCTTCGTCTTCGACTGATGCGTCTCCCAGCTCCGTCGCAATCTCCAAGGACTTTAAGGTAAGCTGTTCTCCGACCTTCAGACCCTGCATCTTGAGCTTTCGGAACCGGACACATTGCATTAGGAAGCTTAAAGCTTGCGTTCTTGCATCCTCATCAAGATCAGTCTGCGCGGCAAGGTTTGTCATGAATTGAACGAGATCCTTAAAATGCTTGTTCAGTATCTGCGAATCACAACCCAATAGTGTCTGGAAAACTTCAAAGCTCTGCGTGGTTCGGTCCTCATCACCAGCGTCAAGAGCTTGCTTTAGCACTCCTACCATTTGGGGTATCGAATCTTGTACCCCTCGGACAGATTGTTCGTCATGTTCAGTGTCAAGTACACAAGCCATTCTACCTAGTGCCAGCATAGTGTTGATCCTCACCTCCGCGCTCTCTGGATCGACTATAGTCTTGCTAAAAATTTGCAGCATTTGGTGGAACTTGAACATCAAGCCTTCCCCAAAGGATTCCAAGGCTGTGAAAAGGATGTATGTGCCGACCTCTCGCGACCGAGCATGATCGCTGGCCCCAGCCTGTAGTAAAAGATCGAGCAATTCTGGCCATTTTCCATTCTCGGTATCTATTTTTGCTATGGCGGTAATGACTCGCGAGGCGGCATGCCGAACAAGCTGGTCCTCTTCCTGTAGTGTTCCGTGCAATAGGCGCTGGCGTATTTGAGATTGATCGTTTAAGGATTCCCAATGTTTCGGAACAAGAGACCTGGCTTGAGTTGCAGCAAGTTGCCGCAGTGGTGAAGGCTCAGTAGATGCAAGGAGAAGTTGTAGAAGAACCTGCAGCGATTCTGGTAGTGGGTAGTAATCGGCTCGTAGTTTGGCGGTGGCCGCCTTGACACGATTGGTGTCGGCTGGTAACAGTTAGTAAATTCCTAAAGGAACAGATGTTTTCAAACAATCTTACGCGCCAAGACCTCCTTGAACACCTGGTAGAATTTCTGGTTATCCATGGCGATGTGAGCGTTGATCGCAAGGATGGTGGGGTTTTGTTTTTCAAGCACAAGCGTGTGACTGTGTCGAACTTATATTTTATTCAGCTGCGGTGAATTATGGGTCGGCTAAACTCGCCACTCCGTTATCCCGCATACACGCGCTCCATTATCTACCTTAGAGCTCTGCCTTCGTCGGTCAATCACTGTTTTGATGTTGTTGCCGTGCTCTAAGACTTCAGGCTCGCTGCTCGTGAGTGAGAGGTTGGCTCTTCAGAGAACCTCAGCTGTGGCGCGCCGGGCTCATCTCCGCAATTGAGATCCCCCCCTGAAAGCATAGAAAGGCCTGTGATTGCAGACTGCCAAACGAAGAACCCTCCCAATGTGCTTCCATCTACAACAAAGCTTCGTTCCGCAGCTCAAGAACTATTCGCCTTCTGAATACAACCCAACACCCGCCCAAGCAGCCATGGCATCAACCCCGCGCCCACCTTGTAAAAACCACTCAGCCCCCACCGGGACCTCTATAACCGCCTTCTCACCTCCAATTCCCGTTTTCTGCCCCTTCGTATCCACCCGCTCCTCCTTTTTCATCCTGCACACCGCCGTCACCGTCCCCTCATCCCAACACTTCCCCCAAAACACCCCCGAGCAAACGCTCCCCTGATGCCCTCCAAACGGCAGCCTATTCTGCACCATGGGCAGTAGGCCCGGTACTAGCATGCCGGTGCATCGGACGTAGAGTCTGAAATAAGCGTTTTCATTAGTAGGGGTGATCATATTATTGATGGACGGCGGGGAGGAAGTGGTGGTTAGATATGGGGAGTGTATTATACAGAGGGAGACGAATCATACAGTCGTTGGGTCAAGGAGAGGGAAGGGGCTTGTAGGATTTCGTTGGTTATGGTGGGGAGTAAGAAGGAGAGTGGGGAGGTACTGAGGACACGATTTCTAACAGGCAGATGGTAGATTAAAGTGTGAACGATGAGATGAAAGATGGATTGGAGTAGTAGAAGGGACAAACTCTTGATGCTGCATTCAGAGACAGACAGGCTAGACTTACAGAGGGGGCCTTTGATGCTATTATTGTCTATTACTTCGGCTCAATACAACATAATCTGACAGAAATGGATCTGTATGCACAGCATCAAAATTGAACGTATGTTGGAAATTGAGTACCCAAAACATCATGAGTGAGTGGTATTTCGCATATGTGAGCTCATCAGCTAAATACATACATTGGCCGTCTCGAGGCTCCCTTTTCCGGTATGGCTTCCTCCCCCCTTTCCGTCACCTTACCTACCGGGAGCACACCGAGCACTGAGCCGTAGCAGAGCGTGATAGTAAAAACTAAATAGGAGCGACAAGCCGCAGAGATAGAAACATGTCCATCCGGAACTCCGTGATCGTATTCTCGCGTTTTTATCCTGTTTTAGCGCCTGATCCCTTTGATCAAAGACCCTGGTTACACTATCAGGGAGTTAGATAAACCTCTTAAGGAAATCCTTCTGATGGTCTGGGGCTGGGCCCAAGATATCGTCAACGTCCTTTTGCGCCACAACAGCTCCAGTTCCGGAACATTTAGCTTTCTGCTTTAACTGTGCGCAAAGGTCGTTCATATCGACTTCGCCAGACTGAACCTTGCCGTGAGCTGCCATGCGGTCCCTGGTCGAAAAGTAATTAGCAGATGTCAGCGATTAGAGGCATGCTCCTCTACATACCACAATCTATCGCACTCTATGAATTGCTTTGGAGCTTCTCCGGGAACGACCTCCTCTTCCCCCCCCCCATTTTGCTGAACTTCAACTTCCTTCATCAAATCTCGTTTAGGGGCTGGGCTCGCCACCGCCAAGGGACCAGTATTGAAGGCGGTACCAAAGTCATCCTGCAAAAGGAAAGCGTCGTTGAAGAACCCGTTGTTCAAGATATTGTCCTGCGGATCTCGATAGTCGCCGAAGAGGACAGGATCGAATAGCCCGCCATTCTGCTGAGCCATCCAGTCAATCCCATTTGTCTCGCTGACAGGCGATTTCATCATACTAGAAGGGACTGAAGCATCGTCAGAACCGGACATCATCCGCGGAACAGGATCGATCATGTTGCCGCAAGCTTTCGCCCATTCTTTACAAAATTTCGTCTTACCTGATAAGTTGCTTAAAAAGCTGTTTTCTTCATTGATGGTATTCAAAGTTCCCTCATTTGATTTCAAATTGTCAGGCGACTCAGCGGAAGCTTCCGGTGTTGTGCCACATGATGAATCGAGACCACCATTGTGTGACATTGTTGAAGCAGGCGATGCGGTGATGGAAGTTGCGGATCCTGTTCTGTTCGTCTTTTGGCCGTGACCGTTGGAGCTGTCGATACTGCGTTGCTTGCCTCCATTTACAGTAGGTGCGCCGTTGTTGAAGGACATGTAATCAGTAGAGTTGCTCCGGCTAGCGGTCTCAAGGATCGATGGACTGAACAACCCATTAAGTTCTTCAAACCCATTCCCATTCAATGCGGAAGTGGGGCTTTGATACATGGATCCCGAATTCGACCCATGTTGGCTTGTCGGCGATGTTGCATTCAAAGAGCCTGAGGAGTCTCCTCTAGCTATGGAGGGCATGCTAGGATACGATGAACGCTTACCTCCATTGACAAGAGATCCAACTTTGGCAAGGGATCCGTTTGTCATGAAATTTGAACCAGGCAAGTCCCCAAATTTTGGGAATGCAAATTGGAAATCGTTGCTGTTATTGTTGAACGTATTTCGAGGTTGAGGAAGGGTTGCGGATGGTGGAGACCGGCCAGCCGCTGCCACACCCAAGGAGAGACGCTTACGGTATTCTTTCAATTCTATGTTTAGTCGTTCGACTTGTCCGCGAAGGCGTCCGTTTTCATGGTTGGTATGCTCCGAAGCTTTTTCCAAGTCCTCTACCTTACTCTCAAGCTCCTTCAGATGACGTTCCTTCCGCTCGCGGAAGGCTCGCTGTGCAGCACGGTTTTGGGCTTTGCGTTTCTAGTGTATCGGATTAGTATGTTGGGTGTGTACTACAATGTATCGTAGCTTACTGTAGTCGGTTCAGAGCTATTTAGTGGCTTGCGTCCAGGCTTCTTGACAGACTTCTCATTTCCCTCATGTCGCTTATTGTCGCCCTCACCCTCCTCTTCATCGTCCTCCGAATTTTTCCTCTTTGGGTGCTGCTCATTGTCGTCATTTATTTCCTCGCCTGGTAAACTACCAAACATCATGTCTCCGTTGGTGTCCCAGTCAAAATTTCCGTCGTCTTCGAATTCAAGAAACGGGCTCTCATCGAACCCGGCGCTTCCGAGGTTGCCGGAGCCTGGTGTCTCTTGAATGGGCGAATCGAACATATTGTTGTTAAGGTTAGACGGACTAGACTTTTGGTTCTGTTTAGAATTGCTACTCGTACGTGGGGTTTGGGGTTTTTTCGGGCTAGTGCCTGGAGTAGGATATGGACGGTTCGTAGAATGGTCGGATGGAGAGCGATTGGAAGATAATGCAGTGCGAAGTAATTGCCGTTGGCTAGGAGTAAGGGATAAATCCGGTCCAAATATCGTCTCACCTGCCATCGATACGCTTAAATGTTGAATAGAGCTTTGAAGGATGAGTTCGATGAAGTCCGCAGCTATCCGTGAGGCAGATAGACGACCACGCAACCCCGCAGACGGTTGATTGTGGAGCGATCAAGGCCCGATCTGATGAAGTGCGAAACAAGTCTTGCCGCCTCTACTGCAGCCTTGTTATCAATTGCGCAAAGCGACGATGAAGCGGTGTAGGCTACAGTATGATATGGCGGAGCTGAATCGTAGATGAGAGATTTTCGTGGGCCACAAAGGCGTGCTAACTCAATTGAGGGAGGTGATCAGAGAGCTTAACTCCGCGGGTGCACGATAGACCCCGTCGACGTAGGAAAAGCTGTTGATTCGGCGACAGCGCTGAAGCGTTGCAGCCGTACGGAAGGGATGACTCTTAAGGACGGAGGTCGAGCAAGATAATGACGATGTAAAAGGCGTGCACTGAATTCAATTTACTGCTTTCATGTGTTCATACTTCTAGCTGCGACCACCCACCAATCACATCAAGCGCTGCCCTTGCGAGGCTGACATGGACCCCTGTTTTATTAGAAATCAAAAACTGCGGTCTAGGCCTCTCTCAGCCTCTGAACTTCATAGCGAACAACGGCATCGACCTACACGACTGCGCTAATCACACCACAACATCACTCATTTCAGTCACCTCTCTAAGCAAGTCTCTTCTTGTGTACTCCGTAGCACCCTTATCGTTCATACCCCCCCAGGATCGGCAGTCACTATGAGCAACGACATACTAGCATTGGAGGCGGAGAAGAAGGAGTATCAACTGCAGGTAAGCAAGTTACTGATTGATTTTGCATTGCGTTGACACATATCGCCCGTAGCTCGAGACTGTCCAGTTCAGTCTTCAGGCAGATCCGGAGAATGCTGAGCTGCAAAATCTCAAGACTGAGCTTGAAGAAGTCATTTCCCTCACCGACATCGCGATCGCAGAGCTAAAGCCAGCCTCAGCACCAGCCCCTATAAAGAAGCCACCTCCACCACCTGTGAAGGAGAAATGGTCCAAGGAGAATCATCCAGCTTTCCAGGCGGGCTATCGCAAAACGGCTACCCCCCAAAGTCCGATCGAAGAACCTCAGGCCCCTACTGCATTTTCAGTCAACGACACTGTCCTTGCGAAGTGGGTTACCGGAGACAAGTCCTTCTACCCGGCAAGGATTACATCTATTACCGGATCTTCCAGCAAGCCGGTCTACATTGTAACGTTCAAGTCCTACGCCACCACAGAGACGCTCTCCGCTCATGACATCAAACCAATTTCCAACGAGTCCAAGAAGCGTAAGGCTGATGGTACCCCAGTGACGCCGACCCCGCCGACAATCCCTTTCAATTCCAACGTGATATCGGCGGCTGCAGATATCAACCCTGCACTTGCAAGCCAAGCAAAGAAAGAACCGAGCAGAGTTAGCGACGGGCCTATAAGACCTCCGAAGGTGCCCCGCAAAGTGAAAGCTAATAAAGAACTGGAAGCTGGGAAGAACAAGTGGCAGGAATTCGCAACGAAAGGAAAGACTGGCAAAGTAGCAAAGAAGGAAAGTATGTTCAGAACGCCTGATGGTGTAAATGCAAGGGGTAAGCAGTCATACTGCTACTGATCAAGAAGTGCATGCGACTGACATATGTAACAGTTGGTTTCACGGGTTCGGGACAAGAGATGCGGAAAGATCCTTCTCGAAGTCGTCACATATATCAACAAGGTGCGGATGAGGAAGGATATTGATACTGCGGGGGACCACTTGGTTTATACAAGGCCTGCTTGACGGATGGTTCTTCTGAGATTTTGGCACATACGCTGACTTGAGCCGACTTAATCTTTCTAGTACTTAGTCCAACACTAAACAACCGTGTCAGTCTGGTGACACGTTTCGGGGATATTAGGAGTGCTGAAAGCTCCCCCTTGGTTTGCCTACGCCCATATGCTGTGCACAAGCTAAAACTAGGGGCAGCAGACTTCTCCATGGGACATCAAATTATATTACCGGCAGCGATTCGTATTCTATTACCGGTTCCGAAAGTAGAGTCAATTTAAAGATTCATCCGCTTTCTAGAAGCGCAAAAGGGTTGATGATTCCTAATTTCATCTTCATGTTGTTACTTATGCTGTTCATGTCGTGGTTGCTGCTTCTGGATCTCTTTCAAAGATCCCGAGCAAGCAGCCACTGGACGTTTTGGTTCGCCGACGATATGCTGTATCTCTTTTATGACCTTAAGACGCACCTCTTCTCCTTAAATACTCGAATGAACGAGATCACAAAATTCTACAAGTCAAACCATCGACGGGGGTTTGATAAATGAGCCCGTAATGTCAAATCTTGGCCAACCCAAATTCGAAAACCACAGATTCAATAACCTTAGGAAAACACTTTTATTAGGCTATTGTGGGTCTTGCCTGTCTGACCCGTTTATTTCATCAATCAATCAGACAATAGCTGTCGAAATACTTGATTCTGACACTAAAACCTTTTAAGTACTGAACGTCTTGCTCTCCGACTGATCATCTGATTCATTTCATCGTTCACGGCTCTCCATGACTTTGTATCAAAATCCTTAGCGGATATCGCAGGAAAACTCTCGTCAATACCCTACCATCTCGTGACGCTACGGCAAGATACAGGTCAATACATAGTCTCATGTCTAATAGCAGATCTGGCCCGTGGACGACCCAGAGGCCGCAAGGTTTGTAAGATCAGGACCAACTTTGCTACTGCCTGAGCATAGATGAACGCGTCTGACGTGTTGATGCCCAATGTTCGTCCCCATTCTTCTAAAGCTATGTCGATGGCATGAGTGCAACAAACGACGCCAGCGAAACAGAACAGAATGTGTACGCATCCAAGTTCCCCGACAGTATAACAACCAGCACGCTGGATTTGGACGACACTGTGACACTGACTTGCACCCCCAAGATGCATGCGCTTAGGGCCTCTTTGCGCATTGCACTTCAATTGAGTGAAGGCATTAGCAGAGGCAAGGTCCAATATGGCAAGCCCCAACAACCCATGCTCTAGCAGGGTACGAGCATGGAATAGAGCTAAGCTGCCTCCATCAATCACTATTGTCGAAATGCTTGACCAACGCTATGGACATATAATCCGCGTTTGGGAATTTGCCAGGTATGGTACCCTTAAAAAGCTCAACAGCCTAACGGCGTTGCCTTGAATAACGAATCTCTTAGCCGTAAAGCCATTGGGGGAGACATTATGGGGCATTGGCGGCAGTGGTCGAGTCGTGGAAGAGCCATCACCATTAGAAAAAGTCGTAAGGAATGGCTTTGAGGGCGTCTCCATCGGTTGTTGGCTCCGGCATTTTGTGTACATGGAGAAAGGCCAGGACCTTGCAGTACAGTTTCTGACCTCTTCCGAAAGATGTAGTAGAGTGTGTCTTGTACATAAAAGAATCAAATAAGCTTCTGAAATTTACTTAAACAATGGATAACTAGACTCCAGTTATCTTGCACTTTCCTTTTGGTGGAGCTCTCTACAAGAAGCTGGCGGCAAATGAACCCGCGGTTTCTCAAAGTGCGACTGTTAGACGCGTCTGCCGATGCCTCGGATGTCTTACAAGGCTACAACCTCGTCGAAGCGGTCGATACAGCTACAGAGAATACGGTCAAAGCAAACATTCCGCACAGATATTAGTGATTCTGTATCTGCCGTAATAGCGACCTCGTGCTTTGGCAACTTTGTCGATAACGGCCCCATACACCGTACTAACTTACTACTGGGTGCATCTTCGTCCAGACTCATACCGCTGCCTCGATGGCATTCAATACAACCACGTCTGATCAAGCAGGCATGGACTCGATCTTCGCAATCATACTTGCAAAACTAACAAAGTATAGGCCACAAACATGTCGTTCAAGCTTCTTTTCTTCCATCAATCTCCACACCCAACGTCACGGTAAATACCGCTTCACCGACTGGATTTCACTTTCTCAAGCTTCCTACCGAACTCAGATGCCAGATTTATTGCCAGCTTCTCGTCAATCCGAGTTCATTCGAGCTTATGTTCTGTCCTTGTTACAGCACAAGACACACATACTGGAAGAATCAGGGAAGCATCGACACTGCTATACTATGCACATGCAAATCCGTGCATGACGAGGCAATGTCACTTCTCTATTCAAAGAATACATTCCAGCTCATGTGTCTGACACATAACCCTTTATACGGATCCTTCAACCCCAATGAACAGCGTCTCCTGTCATATCCGGACCTTCAAACCTGTACATATATTAGGAAAGCTGTGTTTGAAATCCGTTTTGGCTATTACCGTGAGGACTCGGTCTTTGAGAGTTTGGATGGCCTCAGCGATTGGAGAGCATTACTCAGCAAACAATACCCGCATCTGTCGCAGCTCACATTTCGTGTAAGACACTATATCACAAGGTTATCCGTAGATGTTGTTTTACAAAGGGGCCATTCTCATGTCGGTTCTCTCGACACTTACGGGGACGCTTTCAGCAGCCTTCTTTTGAAGTTCCCTGAAATTGATCCTAGGAAGTGGTGGGAAATGGCATTTCCTAATTTGTTCTCTCCTTGTGTGACGAACAATACCTACGACGTAAAGGCGTTCATGTTCTACATAGACGGACAGCCAGTGTGCGAGAGTTCTCAGGAGTTCTTATGAGCGACATACGAAGCTAGTCCATAACCACCTACTCTGTGTATCCCGGCGAATTGGGCAATGTAGAATTGATACAAGCAAAGCATCAAGCGGTCACACAGGTTCAATTGTACGAAGAATGGACACGATATGATATGACGCTCCCTTCTGATCAGATGGTCCCCCCGCACATTCGAAGCTCGGAAATTGATGAGCTTACATGAAATAACCTGTCAAACGAAATCTGGGAACGGCTGTTTGCCACAGCTGGTGTCTAATGCTGCCTTTTATGGGCAAAATGACGGCTTCACCCTCAACCTGAGCATACCTGATGATAGGAGAGGTGTATATTTGTCAAGGAAATGCGACTTGACGACTGGGCCGAAGACTAACCCGCCTACTAGCTAGGCAGACAAGTCACTATCTCGCCATATCGACTGCACCGCAACAATGTTCTTGTCGGTTTTGGATCTCCCCCTGCCCCACGTCAGCGGCATCTAAGCCTCTCGGCCCCACCAACTCAGAAGCCATCGGATCCCAATTCTCACTTCCTTTGTCAGAGTTTGGGTTTTGACATACTTCCCCTTGGAGAGAAAAGAGACTGTCCATAAGAAATATTTGACGCAACATAATACAAAGGACCTGATCTCATGGTTCTGCCTTCCGAAAATTCTCTCGAATTACCGTTCTCTCCAAGATAAAAATGCGAGACGCAAATGTTCGGATGGACGAACGCCAAACGAGCACAAGACGATCCCACACTAAGAGACCTGGACTAGGACTACCGCAATTACCATAAGCAAATCTACTGTCAAATCTTCCATGAGGAAAAAGCTTTTCCCCGCGAAGTACAGAATTTCCCCAAACGCGTTCCCGATCTCAGCCCTTGTCTCTCAACGCACTGCGGCCTTCGAAATAGGTTTTTTGACGATTACAACGAAAGCATGGCGACGGGCTCCTGTTGATAGAGATCATAATGTCTCGAAGATAATGGAATGTGAAGCGACAGTCGAGACTTAAAGAAACCTCGGTCGACCTTCATAACGAGAGAATAGTGAAGGACTCAATGCAAACCAAACCCAAGAACTACCTATTTTCAAGATCTCGCACCGGTTTAACGAATCTTCCGGTCCAAGACCTTACTCATACCAGCCTAACATGAAGGATCTCAAAACCCTAACCGCTGACGGCGAAGTCATGCGGGGTGGCCAAGAAGGGATAGAACATCGAAAAAAGAAGGATTCTAGGAATAGAGCTGCTTTGGAGTGTCGGATATATTGATGGTGCGAGTCTGAAGAATGTTGATTGTGGCAGATGTTCAGCTAGCGTACGTAAGGTTTGTTATTTGGGAAGACGCCCCTGACGCGTCATGAATGTTGATGGACAAGATGTACTGGGAAAAAGGGGACACTACTATTGCTGATTCATAAAGGCTGGAGATCAGAATCATATATAGGGACTTGGGGTTTTGAGGATATCTGGATGGTTAATGAGGGAATTTGGTAGTGTGATCTAAGCTCAAGGTTGGATGCGATAGCACTTGGCAGGCGTTACATATAACGAAGACTTGATCAGGGCAAGACCGGTCCTGTACATGCAACTCCGTTCGGGTTTCCTGAATCTATTTATCCTCAAGCATAGCAATTCATATGACCTCTTCCGACTTCTTTACTCCCATGCCCTCAATCAAGGTAACCTTCCCCACCAACCCATGCAAAACGATTTTAAGTCTGGGACGCCGGATCCGTAATCAGCTTCGTAATCTTCCCAATCGCAATCGTTTGACCCTATCCCATCACAATTAGCACTTTCGCCCTCACGGCACACTACTGATCGAAGGAAATCCAAACATACCTGATCCCTCAACGTGAAACGCCCCATCTGCTGATAGTCCTCATACCTCTCGACACACACACTCCCAGCGCCACCAATCACCTCCAGCCGCGCAATAACACTCATTCCCTGCTTGCCAAACGGCGGGGGTTTCTTGCTCTTTCGGCCGGTTCCCTTCTCTAACTTATGCAGGAGCGCTGCAAACGTCACTTCCTCGATGGCTGAGTGCACGTGCATCACGCAGTTGAATCCCGCGCTCAGGATGGATTTAAGTTCGAGAAGCATGATTTGCGCTTCAAAGGCGGATACACAATGCACGGGGCGTTTTGGTGCGCATAGGACGAAGCCGGGGAGGATATCTTCTTCTTCGACACCGCGGACGCGGGCGCGGATCTGGTCGCCGCAGACCGCTTGGGGAATTTCTTCCTCGGTTTCGCCGTAAAGGGCGGCGATGGTGACTTCGTCTCTGTTGGGCATCATGATGTACGAACTCCCCTTTTTGATCCCGCCGGCTTCGATTTTGCCCTCGATGACCGCGCCCATGTCTTTGTACTTGCCGTTGATGGGCATCATGAAGGGGGCGTTGACTTTGCGCTCCAGGGACTTGAGGTCATCGAGGTATTCGAGTAAACTTGGGCCATCGTACCAAGGGGCGAGCGATTTGGGGACGCGGTCTTTGATGCCGACAGTGGTTTGGGCGGAAATGGGCATGAATTTGACGTCATTTTTGGTGTAGCCGACGGAGCGAAGGAAGTTCATGAGTTTCTCGGTGCATTCTTTGTAGCGGTCCTGGGACCATTCAACGGTGGTATCGTCCATTTTATTGACGGCAACGACGAGCTTGTTTACACCTTGAGTTTTAGCTAAGATGGCATGTTCGCGGGTTTGGCCGCCTTTTTCGAAGCCGGTTTCATACTCGCCTTTTCGGGCGGAGATGACTAGGATGCCGACGTCGGCTTGGGAGGCCCCGCCGATCATGTTAGGAACAAACGTCTTATGGCCGGGGGCGTCCAAGATTGTGTACCGCCTCTTCTCTGTCTCGAAGAATCCTCGGCCAACCTCGACAGTTTTGCCTTTTGATCGTTCCTCTTTTGTCAGATCTAACGCCCATGAGAGGTACCACGTTTCTCGGCCTGCTTCCTTCGCTTCCCGCTTGTACTTGTCCATTGTTCGCTCGTCCACCATTCCAGTAGCGTAAAGAATCGACCCACCTAGTGTTGATTTGCCCGCATCAACGTGACCAATGAAAATTAGATTGACATGCTCCTTGCCATATACCTCTTCCAATATCTCCTCATCAACATCTACTGCTTGCTCTTTGGCCACCGCATCGGCCTCCCGTGCTGCCGCTCTTGCCTCTGCCGCCGTAGGGCTAGATCGTCCAGATGAGAGGGATGGAGATGTTTTGCCATTTGTGGATGCAACAGGCTTCTCGGTTTTCTCAATTGCCTTCACCGCAGCGGCTTTCGCTCCATCTTCTGCTGATAGTGCCTCGCTCTTTGACGGCGCGGAAGACGGGAGACCTATCGACACGACCTTGGTCTTCGGCGTGGATCCCTCACCGCCGACTGATAGTGTTTTGACCACTGGTGCTGCCGAAGCTTCGCTACGCTCCACAGGTTTAGATAGCGCAGCTAACGGGGAAGAGGTAGGAGGGTCTGACGCCGTAGGTCGTTTTGCGATTATAGGAGTTCTCGTTGGTTGACTTTGTTGAGGTTGTTGTTGATACCCTTGCTGTTGAATATAGCCGCTCTGTTGCATATCATGGCCCTGGTTGTAATTTTTTGACTGCTGCCCATAGCCTTGGTTGTATTGACTGTATGCTTGCTGGCTATATTGAGGGTACGCCCCACCATATTGTTGCTGCGCCGGATACTGGCCATACTGCTGAGGCTGGTTATATTGCCCGTACTGCTGGTATTGCTGCCCCGGCTGAAAGGACTGGGCTCCCGGCTGAAACGCGTTGGCATTGGGTGCAAACCTTGAGCCTTGCCCGTTCTGTGCGTTGATGTGGAGATTTTGCTGCGTTTGACGGGAGAGCTCATCGTCTTGAACCGCAGGGTCATCTTCCCAGGACTCGAGCCCAGACATAGTGACGGGAGTTTGTGAACAGATTCCACACTATGGTCTGTGATCGGTACCTTGCCTTTCTTGCTGCCCCTCTGTATAGTACTGAAGCTGCTGTGGTTCGGAAGTTCAAATTAACGCTCTTCGTCCGCAGTATTATCCTATAAATTGATTGTCCCGCGCTTTTATGTGTCTAGTGCTGGTCCCGTTGCTCTTTATGGGAGTTATTGTAAAGCAAGGTAAATTGGTCAAATCCGTCGTCTGTGAAGAGTCAAAGCAATCCATAGGCGCTATTTGTCCATATCCTTACTAGCGTCGTTCGGATTTAACGTACGTAGGGAGTACTCTCAAGGTATTTATTTACCTATACTTTCCATTACTCTAGCAAGACTTCCAAAAACTTTGAACAAGCAAACCCATGTTCTGGAGCTTGATGAACCGTACTCTTCTTGCAGATCCGAATCATGAAACACTTCGTTGCACTCAGCCATTGGGATGCGATTTACGGTCACTTCACTGATCAAGCCGCCTTTCAAGAATCAGTCATAGTAAAGCCGGCTTGAAGCTTTGGAAGTTTGGAAGATTGGAAGGTTGGAAGTTTGTAAGGTCAAGTTGCTCTTAAGATGCCCTATGTGAGTCAGGGAAGGTAGGCTTTTTGAAATTGCCACAGAGTCAAGGACCTCATAAATAACTGATACAGTACCGGTGCTTCCAACATTTCTGTTGTTTCATTCGAATTCAGGTCTAATGTACACGGCAGACCACTTATTGTGTTATGTTACTTCCGTTTCAGTTGTTAGCCACATCACCTTTCCAGAATATCTACGTATTCGCTAAGAAATCTCTGAATCGCATAGGAAGATCTTCGTGTCTTGCATGCACACAGGTGAATCTTAGTGAGATCTTTTCCATATGTGTTTCCATAATCCTTCAGCTTACTTTGTCCGATACTCCCACTAGTGGACCCTAAACACAAGAAGTACTCATAGTGTGTCTACTGTAGTAACTCCATGTGACGGACAAATGAATTGGCGCTCAACCAATGAAGCAAATCTTATACACATCACCTATACCGTGAAATGAATGGTATAGGTGAAGCGAATTATTTATGATGTTCTCATTTGATCCAGATTCTGTTGAAATCCTGTCTTCCTGTCTTCCTGTCTTCCTGTCTTCCTGTCTTTTAACATTAGCTACCACCAACGTCCTTTCCTTTGAGCCAATCAGCCTGAAGCTTGTTGTCTGACTTTGCGCGCATACTCGAGGACAGAGCATCGCTGCTTTGATGGGGTACTTTACCAAGTAGTGAGAAGTCTCAATCAAGCTGCTACCGCTCATCAATGTTAGTAGATAACACATCAATCAAAGTTGGATATTCGTGGCTCATATCAGACAGGAGAAGCATGGTGTTAAGAACATTCTTCGATCTTCCTCGGGAAATACGAGACCAAATCTACGGATATGTTTTTGAGTGCGATGCTGTCAGCCCATGCGCAAAGACTAGCAACAACCGACCGAGGAAGCGTCTGGTATTCAATCGTACCGTCCGACGTGGACAAATATTCCTTCCGAGCTACTGTCCTAACGATGTCCTTGCTTTACTCTTAGTCAACCGCCAGATCTCCACAGAGGCTGCCCTAAGCTTTTATGGTAACACTTCCTTCTCTGGCACACTGGACGACATGTACTTCTTTCTCAAGGGTATCGGGCCTCAGCGCAGGAACATGGTGCGAACGATCAACCTACCACCACAACTCTACAGCGCTGAAAAGGCCGCACATCTCCGTCTTTACAACTTGCTTCTTACACTTCAGAGCATGCGAAGAGTGCAAATATCTTTCAGCACGCCGGATATGAGTATTGTGCGTAAGGCACTGCTCAATACTGGTGTATGCCGGCTAATGGGAATTGTGGATTTTGTGTTGTACAACTTCTTCGAAAGCAAGATGGTCGATCAAAATTTCAACATGGGTTGCCCTTACATATTCAGAGGAGAGTGGAGGTACACCTACTACAAGGACGAGAGAAAACCCGTAGAAGAATCGAGGCGAAACATTCTCGCTGTTCATTCCGGCAGTCGTCAGCATTGGGTGCGTGGGCCGCATTTCGAAGTCAGCTTATTTAGATCTCTTGGTACCAACAAGATCAATAGCGGAGTGTTGCCCAATGATTTGATGGGGGTGGTCGAGTTTTACGGCGATCTTCCCACAGGTCGGTCTCCCTTGGAATGGGACTGGGACGAGTGGGATCGATACGATGATCAATGAAACTTCTGTTGAGACCGAGCACTCTCAAATTTGTATGTTATATTATGTGAATATGATCAAGACCTGCGTCCATGATTTATTGCTTCACCAACTGACAGTGTTGTCATAACACAATATTGAATAGTGGCATGAGTCGTCTAAACAAAATCTTATTGTCATACTCCACCGCACTCCTGAACAATATTATTGTTGCTGCGTCAGCTCAGCAAATTCTACTTGATCCTCGACCATTCATTCCAAGCCTGCCACATCTTACAGTTTTGTCTTCTCATCTTCTAGAAGAACAATCTTGGAAAGACCATCGTCTCGTTTTTCATTCCATTTTGACGGGAAATTTCTCACCACACTAGGGGGAACTTAATTCAAGCGTTGCTACAACGCTATCAAGAACTCGAGGTAGTACAGCAATTTCCTATGATTGAAAGTCCAAAGAGCTGACAAGTGTAGTGCCTCTACCATGACCTCATTCCCTTTTCTGAATCTTCCACGAGAGATTCGCGACCAGATCTATGAATGGGTCTTCCCGTTCAAAAGCAGCTTTATCGTACCAGTCTGTCAAGGTCTATCGATGACCGTAAATCTTGAAGATGATGAAACCCCAACGCCATTCCATCTAGACAGGTGGTTTCACGTCTGTAGCCAAGGGGCCGTCTCATCACTGAAATGCAAACGTCGTCTCAAGATACAAGCTCAACAGGTCCTCAAATTGATGCTAGTCAACCGCCAAATTTCATCAGAGTTCGCTGCTTACTTCTATGCTGCCCTAACGTTCAGTGGACAGCCTTCAGCGCTCAGCGACTTAAGCTCTTTCATCAAAGGAATCGGCCCTTTTCGTAGAGACCTGATCAAAACAATAGAGCTTGACGCTCGAATTAGTTCCCATCCGCCTCTCGATTTCGGGGACTTCGACTTGTTTTGTACACTAGGCAACTTACAGAAAGTTACGATTGAAACAACCCAAACGGACACGGCGATCGTGCAAGAGGCACTTATTCGAGGAGGTATACATAAACTGAAAGGACTTGTTGATCTGGCCGTTCGTAATACCACGAAGCGTGTAGCGAAACACAGACTCGGGAAGATATTGAAGTTCGAAGAATGGAAGACAACTACCTGGACTTGTGCGAAAGGCCAAACGAAATGGACGGGAGGTGTTACGCGGTTGGAGATTCTGTTCAAAGGTTGGCCGGGAACAGAACTATAGTGCTACGTTTGCACAATCTCCAAAACAAGTTCAAGAGTAGCCGAATAGGAACTCTATGGATTATGACAACACAGAAACCCATCCAACTATCATCATGGGAGTATCTGACCTAAAGGATTACCAACCGTAGCTCTCAATTATCTGGTTGAAGTTTCTGCATTTGTAATTACAACTTCATCAGTGCCTAGCAAAAGTCAACGTACAATATGCGGAGAAGCATAACAAAAGCTTCTTCAACCATCAAATAACATCAACTTGGCATCAAACCAATTTCATGAACTCGAACTACCAGAGTTTTAATTCATGATTAGCTGTTGACACCGTCAAACTATACAGCAATGCGGGCCTGTGTACATGATGGTTAGATTGATTGATAGGGAACAAAATAGCGTAGCCGAATGTTGCCGGTTCATTGTACATTGATTGCCAGGTACTGATGTTTCCGTTTCCTGCATGAAAACTCTTATCTTTAAATTCCTATCTATGGTACAGATGGAAGTTAGACCCTCAAATTGACAATGATAAATGTCTCTTCATCCAAGAAAGTTTTAACGATGAGACCCAAAAAACATGTCTTTGCCAACCAACTTCTTGCTCTGCTTCTTGTGGATCGTCAAATTTCCGCTGAAGCAAAACCTTTATTTTTGTTACAAGAAGAGTGTTTTCACCGGACAATTTAGGGTCTTTAAATCTTGTTTAGGTTTATGAGAGGCAGCGGCAGCAACCGTATGAACATGATACGCACGGTTGAGCTCGGCCCATAGAGTCCTTATCGACAACGGCAGCATTATTTAGATGCTCGCCCAACGTCCGAATACCTTAGTGTTCTGGAGAATTTACGCACAATGAAAATTTGGACGTAGATAAGGTCTTTCGAAGCGGTGTGCAACAAGGTAGAAAAAGGTGTTGGGAAGGAATCTACAATGATCCACAAATATTTCTTCGATCATCAGGAAGATTGCTCTTCCTTACTTCAGGTTATCCCAAGTCTGAGGAATTACACACCTGGACCCGTGCTAGTGACGAGACAGTCTGGGAACGTGGGAATGTTCAGCCGAAGGTCTTCTGGAAGTTGGACAAAGAATCTAATAGCTATGTCCCCGGACCAGAATATACGCTATTCGGGGTATTCAAGCAGCAGCGCGAACAGGCTCTCGACAGATGACGTACGCAGCTTGCCGTACTTCCACAAAAACTGTCACCGGAGGGGCTCGAGTTGGAATGTGGACACCTTGTGGTTTCTCACAATGACTCTCTGTCGGACATGCACATTCTTAGGAAGCCAGGATTTTGAAGCTGTTAGATCTCATTTATCAATCAACACTAGGAACATCCTACCTTGAGGAAATAGTGAGAGAAGATGAATAGCAATAGCTCGTAGATAGTAGATACTATGCTCGTCTGCGCGATCATCTAGTCTTCAGCTTCACCTGACTGATATGAACATCTAAGAGCTTCGTCGACATTTTTGCCCTACCCTATTGCCAGTCCATGATGAGCATATCAGACCAAATATATCTAGGGCAACTGACCGAAAACAGAGTATTACAGCAAATCATCAACTGTCAACACTGGGATGTGCCCCTTTTACCCCTGATATCGTTGCCACGACAGAAGCTTAACTCTTAGAAGTTAGACTAAGGTATCTGACTTCGCTCTATCGTATATCGGCGGCTCGTTGCCAAGGTGGAACTTCCCTTCACTCTGATATCATATACGAGGGTCTCGTTAACAGGCGGATCACACAGTAACATACGTTTTACGCCGAAGTCCGAACCCGACCTCTATTTTCATTTCACTTTTGGTTCTTGTTCTTCATTTGCTGAGCTTCAAGATTTGAACTACTTCACTTGAGTGTGGGTCGCGGGTTTTGCCCATTTCAACAGGCGGCAAACGCGGCTAAATCTTGGCGCGGCCATCACCATGACATGCCATGTCCATATCTAACCTACAACAAGAAGTAGAATACCGTCACTTGACGTGATTTCGTATTTTGATCGAACTCGATTATATTTTGTTCCTTAACAGATGCCACTTCGAGTCCTAGGTGGCTGGTTTTGAACACCAAGCCGTTATGGACATCTTTTTAGGAAAGGTAAGTACTAGAGAAGGCAGATATTGGCATATCTAACGGCTCCAAGGTCACGCAGCAGGCTATGAACTATGCGATTAAGTATGGAATCAGTATTACTCCTGCTGGACTATCTAATGATGGGTTTTCAGATCGGGAATAACCATTACCGCTGGCTATGCCATGCGGCAATCATCGAGGCTCCTCAAGGTACTGTCCACATATTGTGATGGAGGATCGGTTTTCTGAACTTGGAAAGGCAGTGGAAGGAAATGAAAAAGAGGAACTCCAAGACTTACAGGAGCGTCTGGATAGTAAGATTAAGGTCTGTCCTCCAATACAGCATGTCCCTTATTAAACCTGCCTCCTTTTCTGCGGACCAACCGCTCCGAAATACATCGTTTCTCTTACATAAACGCTTTTAATCATACAGTTTCTAATACGGTGGCTACAGATCATCTCCCCTGCAATTGACATGATTGAGTTGATGTATGTAAGGTCTTGTCAACTCAGTCTAACTGCCAGGTTCTAATTCAGAATTAGTTCTGCCCGCGGCAACACCTCTTTAGAGTCTGCCGTGTCTCTCACTAAATCTCTCCGATGGGAGATCCAAGCTCTAGGCCAACGTCTGGCAGCTGCAGCCAATGCCGAGGAACTTGTACGGAGTAGAACCTCAAAGTCGAAAAACAGTGCACAGCATGAATTTGAACTGAAGCGTATCATTGCAGATATCAAGAGATTGTTGAACCGAATCGAGGATGCTGTTCCACTCATCAACCTTGCAATAACCGCTTCAGGGGCCAGTCTTTCCTCAAGCCTGCCGTCAACAGTGTCTCCTTCCCGGCTGCTACAAGCTAGCACTTTTCTGACTGCGGGAGATTCACAATACTCGGTTTCACCTTCATGCTCAGTTCAAATCGGTCCTAGATTTACTCTCTCGATGTACATGCTCTTCATGGGGCATCTTCGTCCGCAAAATGAGGAGGATGTCAGGGAGAGTACATGGAAGGAAGTCATACACAAGGCTCACGTCAAGTTGGTTCGGTTACCGATCGATTCTCTATATAATATGCCAGGCCAACAGCGGCCAGTGAAGCCGAGAGCCACAACTGAGGGAGAACAGCCGGATTCAAGCTCACTGGCCGAGGAAACTGCTTACTTCCCATCGCATGTTGAGGCTGAAGCCAAAGCCGACGAGTATGCATATCAGTTGGTCGTTATTGAAGACCTTGACGATGATCGCCTACATACTTTTGAAGACGATGAACCGCAACCTGGCCCATGCGAGGACGTCGAGCTTGCAGGGATACGGGAAGCTATACCAATACACGAGATATCGAAAATATTCTATGCTGACACGGGTAAAATCCTCAACATCGGCACAGAGGGCGAAACCAACAGTCCTGTACTTCTACTGAAGAGAGATGTCAACGCAGTTCCTCCACGACGGATGATGCAGAGACTGGGTGAAGAAAACGATGAGGACTACCATCTTGGCAGCGTGACTGGTATAGTACAATCAGTGGAAACCAATGGGGAAGACCTTCATGGATCCCAAGTTGCACGGCTTGACCGCGATGATCGATCTTCATCGCCAGCGCCATCTACTCCTCAGCATGAGCTGGCTAATGTTTCCGATCCCTGGCGGATTCCACCAGATCTAGATCCCCAATGGATAGCTTTCGAAGTATACACTGAATCCGAGGACTCTGACGCTGAGTCCGACGCCTCGAGACCCAGCAGAGCGTCTCGCACCCCCTCCGTAGATTCGCAAATGACCTCAGCTCTCTCCCATATCCAGCTCCGAAGCCCTTCACACGTGCCTTCCTCGCCACAATCTAGCATTCCACTCCGCGCCTCCTTACCTCCGATTCGTACCTCATTATCTCTCCTTGAAACCGTCCTCCGCCTTCTCTCCCTCCAACAATTCCAACAAGCTCCCCACCTCTCCATTCCGGATGAACTCCTTACCTTCTTCCTCTCGGAATCCGCAACCACAGGAGCCGCCAATGGCGACTCCCAAGAGCGAAAACGTCTTCGAACCGAAGCTCGCCGTCGGGTAGGCTTTGACCCTTACGACGAAAGCCCCGTGAAGCGTCGCGGCGAAGAGTACCAGTACCGAGGCGGAGAACATCAGACCCAGCCAGCATGGGAAGACGGAAGAAGCTACGACAACTACGATTGCTCACCTATAGATCACGGCTACGGCACCCCACTTCAGTACGGTAGCCCGCGCTACGACGAGGGCTACGACACCCATCGCTGGAGCCCGCAACCACGCGACTCACCATCACCAAGAAACGAAACCTCACCGCAAACGCCACCTCTACTGCTCAAGAACCACTCTCAATCACCCAGGAGCGGCACGCCAGATCGACCCTCAAACATAGGACGCCAAGCGGGCCCAGTACCGCCCTTCAGATGGAGAGGCAGTAGAAGGGATAACAATGGCACTGATTCCGTCAAGAGAGGAAGTCCCTTAGCGAGGCCGGCGACGGGGATCACGGATGAGGGGTTGGGGACGAGTCCTGCTTCTAGCGCTGAGAAGGAAGATTGTGGGAGGTTGGTTTAGTGCCGGCAGGGGAGGGGTTTCAGAGGGCTTGAACGGGGTGATTTGCTCGTGTGTGTGTATGATTGGGATGAGGGTATGGCGTTCGTGTGTTTAAATGGATGGGTTTGTGATGCGCAGAGATGGGTCATATGATTCACTCTTGCGTTTGGAAAAAAAGGGGGAGTGGCCATCTTTCTAAAGCGGAAAACTTGCCTCTAGACCTTTCTCATCTATTTGTTCTTCTGGCTTTTGGAAGCCAGGCGTGCTGAATTGAGTTTAAACTATCAGGAATCCCTTTCCCATACAAGAGACTTTTAACCTCATCCCCTCCCCCCAAATGGGATTGCTCATCTAGCTCATTCATACTCGATTATATTCATTTCAGCTAAGTGATTCCACTCTCTTCCCTCTCTCCCCTCTCTTCCCTCTCCTCCCTCTCTCCCACTCTTTCCCATCTTCCCCCCTTCCCCTCTCCTCCCGCCCATCGCCCTCATCAATCTACCGTACCCACTCAACATCCATACAACCATATCCACCCTCGCACCTACCTAACTAAACCCACTCCCCTCATCAACAAAATTACCTCCGTCATTCTCCCTGTTTCCTCTTGACGCGGGAACATCGCACGGAAGAAAAAAAAACCTTCACTCCACTCCCGGAAAATGGTTTGAAAGTCAAGGTGCCGAATTCATGCCTGTGGCCTGCCAAGTACTGTACATCTCTTCCAGAGTGACTCGAGCCCGAATCTAGAATTTCGCCTACAAGAGCAGATTTTAAACGAAAACCACCAACAATGACCACTCCTCACAGCATTCTCACTATCACCTTCACGCACAACAACTCAGAGATCACTCAGATTACTTTTTCTTTTTTTTTCTCATCTTTCACTAGAATACACCAGGTCTGCTAAAAAGATTCAAACCAAGTTAACGTACACAAAGGTATTTCCAGCTCTGAACTCGGCCACCATCTCGCTCAGATGATCCCCATGATAGCTAGAATGCAAAATCCACCATGGAGTCTAATGAATTCCTTAGCACAATGCTCGCTCCGAACACGTCCAGACAGACAATTTACCGGTCTAGCCCCGTATTAGTGTCTGGACAGAAGGAAAAGTTGGTAAAACATGGTTGGCATAACCTGGCACCATCGGAGTACCAGCATGCCCTGGGAAAAAGGTAGGTGCTTTTTGCTTCTGAGTTCCAAAGACGATCAAGACTCCTTGGCCGCAGCAGGCTTCTCCGCCAGTTTCGATTCGGTCCCAGCAGCGTTTCCTGCTCCTTCTTTTGGTGTAGATGATGTTGCCGCTGGTGAACCCCCCTCTTCGCCACTCGTAGCCTTGTTGTTAAAGCTACCCCTACCGCCACCACGGCCTCCCCTACCTCCTCTCTCACCTCCTCTCCCACGCCCGCGTCCACCGAAACCTCCCCGGCCACGCCCACCTTCGCTATCGCTAGCTCCACTCTGGTAGCCTCCTCGAGGACCGGCGTTGGCTCCTCCTCGATTGCTCGCTTGCCACGCACCAGCTCCTTGCCCGCCTTGGCTGTCACGCTGGTAGTTGTTGCGTGGGCCGCGATCATCGAACCATTTGACATTCGGCTTACGAGTTTGACCGGGTTGTGGTGGGCCGCCGCCCTTCTTGTGCTCCATGGGTTGGTGGTCCAGCGCGGCGCGAGCGTCCTCGTGGGTGTCGAAATGAACAACGTGATTTGACTTTCCGTATCTCTCGATACGCGTGATTTTCCATTTGTCTTCATCCGAGAAGATGTTCCGTACCGCTTCTTCATTTTCAAGATTGTGGACGAACAGACCTGTACTCGGCTTCTTCTCAACGGCGGGCGAAGCTGGCTTCGCCGCCGATGGTGTTGCTTTGTCGTTTGAAGTGGTACCGTTGCGTGACTCAGGCGCGGCTTCTGCAGGCTTTTCGGTTTTCGGTGCTGCAGGGATGTTTACATTTGCTCCTGCAGGCTGTGGTGTAGCAGGCTTGGCTTGAGTAGACGGAGCAGCAGGGGGGTTAGGTGACGGACCAGTACGAGATGGGGCAGGGGCGGCTTTTTCTTGATAGGATGGTGGCTGTTGTTGGGGAGGTACAGCTTGCTTCTGTTGGACAGGTGGCTGTTGGCTTCGCGGCTGCTGGTTAGGCTGCTGATTCTGGTTGATCTGCTGGCTAGTTTGAGCGGAGGGTGCAACTGGAGGACGATTCTGTCCTGGTCCTACAGCAGCGCCCATGTTATTACCGCCATGTACGACCGCATTGGCCTGCCCGCCCTGGGATGGAGCTTGGACGGGCTGCGCCATATTCTGCTTACCACCGGTACCTCGATGAGCGAAGTTGAAACCCTGAGCTCTCATTTCGGTGCCAATTCGTCCAGCATCGATTTCCAATACCAGGTATCCAAATGCCGCATCAGCCAGGTTGAAGTTCCACATGTTTTTGAAAGCGCTCTCGTCCACGACTCCGCCCCCAGACGCTTGTCCTGGTACTGAACCCCCAAACGGGTTGCCGCCGTTAGCAACGGTGGGCATCTTCTGAACGATGTCCAGGGCATTGTTGAGCAGTGTCTGTTGAGCATCGTTCTGAGACACTGCTGGCTCAACCTCACTCTTGACAGTTTCCCAGACATCGTTGAATGAGGCCTTTGACGCAGCTAGCTTTCCGCGGTAATGATCTAGCGTAGGGTTGACGCTGAACTCGTTATAAGAGCTGCCGTATCGGAAATGAAGTCCTGCTGATACGGAAAAGTCCGCTTTCAGGGTGACCGACAGCTGGTTCAATAAACCCTCACGCGCTGGCGAGGCGTGTGTCACGAATACTCTAGTCTCAGTAGGATCATAGACACGGTTAGCCGTATCGACAAGTTCTCCCATCTGAAGTAGCGTCGTCCACATTGTGCCTTGGCCACCAGCAATGGTCGTTCTACCCTCGCCGTTGTCGAATAATTTGTGCATGACCACTGCTCCCCCAAGACCAAGCAACCGGAGTTTAACCCCGCCAACTTCCAAAAGCCTTGAGTTGGCCTCATCGATGATATGGAGCTTGTCGACCTTGTATTCTCCTGATCGAAACTTTTCTAGAACACGCACATCCTCACAAGCACCCCATACTGTGTAGACTGGAACATCCAGCGTATACTGCTTATTGATAAACATTGACAGCTCAGATAATGCTAACTCCTGCGGAGAGAAGCGCTGCTTGACGTTAAGGTGTTGTGGTTGTGTAGTTTGGATTATGCGCTTGGTGTTTTCTGAAAGTAGAGGGGAATATTGCGCGACATGCTTTAGAGTCCTACAAAGGCGAATCAGTACATTTCGCTGGCAACAGCTACTGCCCAGAGGGAGTACATACTTGTCAGCAATACGCTCCAGGGAGCTCTCGTCATAGAATCCAAAATCTCCAGTGTGTATGATGTGATCCGCACGAGCTTGTTTCGCTAACTCATTCAAAGATTTAAGATTCCCTATAGGAAGCTCGAGGAGTAAGAAGCTATTCATGATGTCCATATCAACAAGGGGTAAGCCAAACCTCGAACGTCGGCAACACATAGTATACGAACTCCTCCAGCCTGAACTACACGCCCGTTATTTGGGAGAAAATTCGCCCCAGCGCCACCTGCTGGGCCTGAGCCTTGAGCGCCGGTTGCGCCATTGGGTAGATGACCTTGGTTGTAGGTGTAGGGACGTGGCTAACACAAGCGTTAGCAGCCAACCAGTCCAAGCTCAGTAAAGTAGGCGCAACGATATTGAGATCATTGTCGCAGTGAAGTGAAGACTTACAGAAGCCATGGATGATAGAGTATTAAGGTGTAAATAGGGAGCTGTAGAAAGCTAAGGGATCTATCACAGACTCGCTATCAAAGATTACACAAAGACACTGTATGGGAAGTAGAGGGACGGTGGATGAGTGAAGGTAAGGACGATGGGGTGAGAGGTTGAGGCAAGTTGATTTACGCTTGGTGAGCTTTGAATGCTAAGTGAAGTGTTTTCTGATCGACCGCCAAGCCGCTAAAGCGGCCAAGCCCCGATCGGGCTAGTCTCACCTTTACAACTCCTTCATGGTCCCCTTTAAAGCCACCAAACCTATGATATACCACAACAGCGACGAACAATGCCATAGTTCTCTACAGCAAAGAAGTCATATCATAAGCCTAGTCCATAGTTCGAGTCAAGGACCACGTTAGTATTCTATCTCATGGAGTTGTCGTAGAGGACGGACTGGGAATCACTTCCATACCTCAGAGAAGGCAGCCCAATCTGTAGTAACCTTGAAATTGAGTACTTTGTGGACAGTATTTTTACAACTAAGCTGTTCCTTGTCTTCGTCGAAGCTTTATCTTATTGTTCTCTTGCCGTTTGTCTCCTTTTCGGATGTCATCGTATAGTAACCTTTGTCTCATCCATGGAATTTGCTGCATTTAAATATGTTCTCGGACTAACTCTAACAAAGCTTCATTTATCAAGGATTGTGGGGATTTCCCCCTTTTCCCTTTCCAATACACGGACAATGTCTTTCTGGGATACTTCGTGTTAAAACAGAAACCACTGTAGCCATCGTTAGCATCACTAACCTCTTCTTGCATAATTAGACTGAAGGTGCTTGTTCTTAGATACCAAAAAAACATATTCGCTCCACCTGGGGAAAGGAATGCGAAACTTAGTCCCTGCGACGAATAAGCAACTTGCATTGAATTTCAAATGTCGAGGACCTGACACTTGAGGAATAGAAGTCTACATGACCTTGTTACCATGTAGCCGCTGGAACACATGCTACAGACCCAGGACGTCCCGAACATGGACGCTTCCTTTCAATGGATCTGATAATTCTCCGATCAAGCCTGGCTGACAATGGCCTACATGACAAAGATCTTGATAAAAGCGTCTTCAATGACAAGGGCAGTATGATTCCTTGTATATAAATTCAAAGTCTGCTTCCCTTCCCTGTTCTCTTATGAGACAGCAAGAAACATTCTGCGGCTTTGCACAACAATCCTACTCGTCAACTAACACTTAGTACACACCACTCCCCAAAACCATCATACTTGGCTATCGTCATGGCTTTTGGTCGTCCACCAATCAGCGACCTCTCTTTACAAAGTCAATATGAGGCAGTAAGCCTGAACCTAGGACGCTATGGTCCATGTACTAAGGGGATCTTTGTCGTGAAGAGTCGCCGGGATGGCAAGAAAATCATCCAGAAAAGTATGGCGCCTTATTACATCGCAAGTGGAAAGGCTGAAAGCGAGTTGTCGATTCTACGTGAGCTTCAACATAAGAATGTTGTTGAATATATCGATGCATTCATTGTTGACCAAGATGGAAACTATGACGGCAGTCTTTACATGGAGTATTGCGAACATGGAAACCTGCAAGACTATTTGGACACAAGGATGGGGATACAAGACACCTGGATTGGCGAACTGGCGATTTGGGGCCTTCTTAAGCAGCTGGTCAACGCTGTGGCCTATCTCCAATATGGGATACATGACGCTGTATCAGCAACATCGCCAATCACTGGCGTAGCCCCAGGTTGGCGTGGCGTTGCCCATTGTGACATCAGGCCGTGGAACATTTTCCTACGCAGCCGCGGTGACGGCAACAACGAAAGCTTTCCTGATGTCGTGTTGGGTGATTTTGGCTTCGCGCAGCGAGCGGATGACAATACCACTCTGAATCTTGGGGCCACTGAAGAAGATAACCACTGGAGAGCGTTTAAGTTGAGAAGCTTGAACATTGGATCTGCTTTGGACGGGTGGAGTGTTGGCGCTATCATCCAGACTAGTTGTCGCTTGGGGACATTGGAGCCCGCATGGTTTTCAACGGCCTGTCTAAGCCCCATCCGGGGTGTAGGGGGTGTAGGACTTCGCTACTCCCAGGAACTCGATGAGGTCGTTGGCGCCTTGATGTTTGATGTCCTTCAAGGCCTCACTCAAATACGGGATATTGCACCCAAGATACAACTCTACAGTCAGCAAGCCTCCCGGGGACAATTGACAGCGCGTATGCATCCCAAGACTCATGGGACGATCAGTGGAGAATTAGAATAGGATTAGCGGAATAGAGATTTATCGTTCTCGCATTGACATATCAGCCAGGGACTAAACTTGTAACCTAAACCTTTATTCTTCATGTTCATATCTTGTTGGCTAGAAACCCATGGGTATTTCCCAAAAGAAGCATTGTAGAACTGCAGCCCTGAAAACAGCACCCCAACCACCCCCTACCTTACCCACCCACGCCATCCTCCCTACCATGAACACCCCCATCACCTTCACCCGCTCCCAAACCCCCTACCTCATCTCCACCTCCCCCACCCTCCTCTCCCCCCCCTCCATCAACGCCGCCTTCGCCCTCCCCTCCCTCTACTGGTGCAAACCCCTCCCCCTCCCCACCCTTTCAAGCCTCCTCTCCAACTCCCTCTGCCTCGGCCTCTACTACCAATCTCCGCCTCACCCTCCCCTAACACCCACACCCGCCACCGAGGAAACCCAACCCGAGCAAATCGGCCTCGCGCGACTGATAACCGACTATGTCACCTTTGCGTACCTAACGGACGTGTACGTGCTGCCGGCGCACCAGGGGAAGGGGCTGGGGAAGTGGTTGGTTGGGTGCGTGGGGGAGGTGCTGGAGGGGATGAAGGGGGAGTTGCGGAGGGCGTTGTTGGTTACGAGTAAGGGGGAAGGGGGGGAGGGGTTTTATGAGAGGGAGTTGGGGATGAGGAGGATGGAGGGGGAGGGGGGGTTGGTGGTTATGAGTTTGAGGGGGGAGGGGAGTTGTGTTTGAGGTGGGGGCGGGAGGGGGATGGTTGGGTTTGCAGGCTGGGTCAAGACAGGTTTGTAAGAGCCATTCGGATGGTAGGAGCCGCTGTTTGAAAGAGCTGTAATGTGACATTTATGATCTTGATCCGAAGGTAATAGCAAGCTAATCAATCTGCTTGCAGCACCCCAAGTTCCAGCGGAAATGGTCCTTGTCTTGCCAGAACCATTTGACTTTTGCGTACTTCCAAGGCTCATGCTCCTTGTCCAAATTTGGACACATTCCCCTTTGCAAACCGCAAGCAGAAAGTGACCATCTGAGTGTCACATCCTTCTCGTTCGTTAGCTTTATAGGTCCTGCATCAAACACAATGCTTGTATTCCTCAGTCGTTTATGACAGCGGAAATTTGATGGAGTATGGGCGAATCGCTTACAGTCCGTAGTCAAACCACAACCTCTTGCGCCAACCGTCACTCTCCTTCCACCAGTCCCTCATATCTAGACAAACCCCTTTCTGATATCCTTCGGGCAGGGCGCGCTCTAACATCCGTTTGGCGTCTGGCTCGTCTAGATCATCCCACAACGTGAGACCTGACTTTGCCCTTGCACGTGCAATCTCTTTGCAGTCCGTCTGGAGCCGCCGCAGTAGCCAATATCTTGGGTGGCCCTGTGGATTGTGACGGCGCAAGTCTTCACGCAGATGTATCATAACAGTGATCAGCACTCTTGGGAAATACGGCAAGGCCTTGAGAAGTGACAACTTCTCGAGAACGTGTATTTTGCCGTCCAAGTTGATATGAAACTCCGAGATTTTCTGGCAGATTGAAGGTGGTAGGCTGTTGATAGACACCCGATCGTTTGCGGCACTCCAAATCAAGTTTTCAAGTTTCGGCCAATACACGATTTTATTCATGCCGTAGAGGACATCGTATGCCTCATCGTTGACCAGTCTACAGGTCCGGAGAAACGCTGTGCTGGCCTTCGGAAGCTTGTACACACCTGTAGTAGGAAAGCTAGGCGCTTTTCTGTCCATTTGTGATAACTGGATGGTTTGCTTTGTCGGATATAGCTCCTCATAGATCAAGCGACGAATGTCGAATGGTAGCGTCATGAACGGAAACGGCTTCAAGTCTGCGGAAATCTGCGACATGTTTGGCTTCTCCGAGTTCTTTCTATGGAGCGCAGATCCAAAGGTCTCAGAAGTGAAAAATTCCTGAGGCGTGGAACTATCGCTTGCGAACTGTGAGTATGCAGAACCAATAGCTTGGATGTTCTCACCAAACCTTGATTTCAAGCCATCAACAATTTCTTTGTGAGAGTTATGGGACTCCATAGCCGCTAAGTTGGCAGAGATTAGAGTGCCAGATTAAAGATGGCAGAGGAGGAACTAGGTACTGGAGAAAACGGAGCCGGTGATGAGTGTCTGAGGTTGAGAAAGGAAGACGGCGGAGTATCTGGCAGTGGTATTGTCTGCATTCACACGATGGATGTTTCATTGGGGCAAATGAATATCACCTATTTTGCCATCTTGTTCACTTTAGCACTGACATATTTGTGTACCCCTCAGAATTCCATCCGCTTGACTGTCATCTACTTACAATTCACCACTCTGAAATACTCCAGGAAATATAATCAAAGGATAGTTTTTCGTGGCTTTTGAATAAGTGCATGGCAAAACTACCCTGGATACGTTGACGAAAGGAATGACAGCGGAAGGGCCGAGTCTGGAAAGCCAAGTCAAATGGAGAAGATTTCATGTCAATTCACCTGCACGGATGCTGTGTGACAAGATGAGAAGCAAGATAAATACATATGAAGGCGAACAGCTGTACTACTATAAAGAGGCATGAGTTAATCGTCTGGAAGTCTTTACATATTTTAAAATGAGCGGAATTCGCGAGGTCTAAAGCAAAAAGCCGTAGTTCTACGCTAGTGCTTCTGCAAAAAGATTGAGTGGAAATTTAGCTCATCTATTTCTCAAACATGCACCTCTCTAGCTCTTTTTCACCAGCCGAAGCCCTCAATTAGTCGATATTAGAAGCAGGCCCACTCTCCAGGACCTTACCTTCCCTAAGTACCACCCGAAAATTCGCATCCTTGACCGCTTCCAGCCTGTGCGCGATAGTTATGACGGTACTGGATGATAGTTCCTCCCGGAGAACCTGCTGGATGCGGAGGGAGGTTGCGTGATCGATGGAGGCGGTGGCCTGAGGTTTAGGGATTAGCCATTGGGAAGGTTCATAACGGTGAAGAAAGAGATAGGAGAGAAGGGAGTCGAAGCGGCTCAAAGGGGCCAAAAGTGGAGGTGTAGACAGATGACTAAAGAAAAGATGAATGGACTACAAGAATTGAAAAGAAGCTACTAGCTCATTGAAATTAACATACCTCATCTAATATAATGATAGCACTCCTCCTCAACACCGCTCTCGCCAGTCCTACAAGTTGTCGTTGTCCCTGGCTTAGATTCTTACCACCAGTATCGATCTGAGTAGACAGCGTCCATTCGTAATCGCCGCAGACGCGAGCGAGGACGGCTTCACAGTCGACGTTAGAGTGTTCTTTAAGGGGATCGAGATTTTGGCGCATGGTGCCGGGGAAGAGGACGGGATCTTGGGGAAGGAATGTTATGCGGTTACGTAGTGCTTGGACATTGACAGCCGAGGTGGCAATGTTGTCGATCAGGATTCGGCCCGATTCAGGAATGACTGTGGCGAGGATAGAAAGAGCAAGAGTGCTTTTACCGGACCCAGTTCGTCCAAGTATAGCAGTAGTAGACCCTCCGGGAATACGCAGAGACACGTTCTGTAGGACTGGATCTAGATGCGGCGCATACCGAATGGTGACATTTTCGAAAACAATGTCTCCGGCAGACGAGGGCCACCAGGCTGGCGGGTCAACATTTCCTGGTGGTTCTTGTTCTAAGTGCAGCAGCTCAACCACTCTCTCTACGGAAACAAAGTCCATCTGAAGGTCGCCGTATTTACGGCATAGAACATGTGTAGCAAAAACGACTGCCAACGTGGTCAGACTATTGCGGTAGGAAGGAATGCCCATTTCGACTTACAGCCAGATGACGCAGTGAGAGCGAACGCTGTTAGGCCGGGAGTCAAATTCGTATGAATTGCGAGTAGTGTGAGAACAAGCGTAGAGGAAGCCGACAGAATGTCGAAGCGATACGTAATCCAAGCTTGGAGACTCCTAGACGACATTAGTAATAGTCACAGGGCTTATCTAAGAAGACAACGAAGCTGACGACGAGTGGATAGCCATAACCTTGGTGTTGGGTAGTAAAACTGTAGCAAGGCCACTTACCAGTAAAAATGGTCCATCTTTTGAAATGTGTCTACCACAGTAATGACCCTATCTTGGAATCGATTCTGGGCACAAAAGGCTGGAATGATAGATGTAAGCGGTTAATTGCGTTCTCATAATGTGCACTTACCTCGGACTGTCGTCAAACCCTCAAGCAAGGCGCCGAAGTTTGACATCAGTGGGCTTAAAGAGACCATCTACATTCGAAGACTTAGCTCTACCCAATTTCACTTGATGCATAGAACGAATCATGTACATACCTCTAGTCGCCGCAGGCTCTGCGATGAAGGCAGATATTGCAGAAAAACAAACACGAATGCAGCTGTTAGAGCTAAAGAAAATATCAGAAACACAGGTGTGATCGACGCAATGACGACGAGTGAAGACGCCCAATATATTGAGATCCAAGCAACATCATTGAACTGCTGACTGATGTTACCATCAACAGTACCGATATCCGAGGTTAATCGATTCATCAATCGACCAATAGGCGTAACATCGTAGAAGCGAAAAGTGGCATGGCTCACACTGCCCATGATGTCTCTAAACATCTGGCTTGCTGCCGAGAATATGATGATCTGCATAAAGCCTTGTGAAATGATTAGCATGACGGCCTGAGCAGTAGCAAGTAGAAAGAACCCGAGTAGCCATGGTGTGATGTTGACCTCAGGAGACGGTAACCTGTCGAAGAAACCGGAAGAGCTTTCTGCTGGAGATCTATCATAGGCCTCACCCCATTCCTTGAGGAACCATGTCTCCCCAACGCTGATGACGCGATACACTGCTAAGAGGCAGAGTAAGACGGCCCACCATTTGAGTTTTCCTGCTTTGATGTATTCCCAGTAGACGGAAGCTTTGACACCACCATGCTTTCTATGCTCGTCGTCCATGAACTTATCCGGGACGTCGAGCTCGTCCTGTTCTTCGTTACCCTCTTGGTTCGTACTTTCAATAGACTCGTGCGATTGTGTTTTGCTGAAATCCTTTAGAAGCGAAGCATCGGAGTTGAGAATCCGAGCTTGGCCTTCGGAAACCGCGACAGTCTGCTTTGACAAGCCATGGCATAGCTCCGTGCGATGGGTAACGAGGACAACCGTCCGATTCTTGAGCAAGGAACCCCCAAAGCATTTTCGAATAATCGTCTCTGCGGTGTGATGATCTAACGCCGACAAAGGATCGTCAAGAAGAAGAACTCGCGCTTGGCTGTACACCGCTCTGGCAAGTGCTACGCGGGCTCTCTGCCCACCGGACAGTCCAATGCCGTTCTCTCCAATATTTGACAGGTCACCATGATTGAAGCTAGCAAGATCTTGACTCAACGCGCAGTCATTCAACACTTGCTTGTAGCGAGCCTCCTCATATGGACACGAGAAGAGGATGTTCTCTCTTATATTCATGCTCTGCAGCCAAGGAGATTGGGCGCAATACCCAACCATTTCATCTGGTCGTACGACTTCACCGCTTAGCGTGTCAAGTTCACCAAGTAAAGCCTGCAACAGAGCTGTTTTACCTGCAGCGACCTTGCCGCAGATAACTGTTAGTCCAATGGGAAAGCTAAGGTTGATGTTGTGAAGTACGCTGCGAGAGGTGCCCGGCCAAGCAAAAGTAGCATCTTGTAGAATGAATTGGGCTTCTTCTGAGACTTGTGGCATCTTCTTTTCCTTCTTGTCAATTTTGTCAGGTTCACTCATAAAGTCCTCTATGCGGCCGACAGCAATGTAGGCATTCAAAAGCACAGTGATCAAGCCGGGAATGTCACGAAGACTGTTTTCAAGCATGCTAAACAACTCGAGAGCTGGGAAAGCGATTTCAATTCGCAATGGTTGGCCAGCCAGGGCGGTGTATGCATAGAAAGCAACGACTGGAAACATACCACTGGCGTATGTGTTAGTGAAGCTGATCATGATGCCCCAAATCCTAGCGATCATAAGATATCGCAATTCTTGCTGCCTCGATTCCATTATCTGATTTCTCCAATAATTTTGCCATCCGTACCAACGTAAATGCCGAATGGCTTCGACAAATTGGTTGGTTTTCTGAAGTCTGCTATCGGTAGCGCTCCTGCGCTTCCTTTCCCAGCGCAACATCATTCGGGTGATTAGAGCGTTTATTAGTTGAGCTACAATCACTGTCAAAACACCTATCAAGCAAGGCCATCCGATGAGCCTCCATATCAGCACGACGGACAATATCAACCCAAGTGGTTTGGTAATGAGCGATGGAAATTCCCAAAACCTAATAATATCGTTGTCAGCGCAGAACTTACGGAGAAGGAAGAAGCCTGACCTCTGTGCAACCTCATAAACATCGTTACTGTTATCGAAATCAGAAAATTATCATCACGAGACATCGAGTATCTTACCGCATTAGATTCAGAATCTTGCCCATTGACGCTGGCTGTTTCAGTGGAATCTTTTTTGGACGCGATGAACCACGCATCCAAGCAGACAGCCTCTTCCAGAGGATCTTGGGATAGGCCTTTGGTTTTGCTGGTTCTGACAGAGATCCGTCAACGTCTGCGTCAGGTTTCTCTGCCGGTTGTGCATGGGCACCAATAATTTTGCGGGACAAGGTCTTTTCATAAAGCATGGTAATCATTTCCCCTCTTGATCTCTCGTAACCGCGTCTACTGAACCAAAGGCCAAGTGCATATGATTGAGCACCAATGAGTCGGACAACCAACCGTAGCACAGCATATACAATGGCATTAGTCTTGAGTGCGTCAGAGCCTTTCATAGAACGAAGTAGCCCTTGTAGTAGCACAGGAGCAGCGTAATCTATCTCAAAAATCAGCTGATTCATCCCGCAGTTACAAATTTATTTACTTTTCACTTACTTGCTACTAATTCTAGAATTCCGAGGGATGTCGTAATCACACAGTCAATGCCATTCGCCATAAGGAGTCGTTTCACTACAGAGCCTTGTAAGTCCCGGAAATTATCATGTAACTTCCGGTGTTGAAATTCAAAGCCGAGACTCCAGACGTCTTCATCGTTCAACTGCCTTGCAGATGCTAAGGCTATGAGAGGTGACATCCATGATATGGTCAAGAATTGCCAAAGAGTCATGTTGTCCTCTGGAGTCCGAAGCTCATGAGTCGGGGACTCAAACGGCTTACTTATTTCTTTGTTTGGCAGCTCAGGGTTCCGTAATGGCATACGGAGGATGATGGTCATGGCACTAAGCGCTGTTAAGATTTCCAAAGTTGCGGGGATATCTTGAATCCCGAACTCGGAGCGGGCATGTACATGAAGAGTAATCTGAGTCGCCAACTCGGCAATTATGATTGTGAGTAGTCCAACAGGAGCTGTCTTTGGTCGGTCGGTGGCAGCTATGAGGCATGCTATGATCTGCGTGACTCTGTAAGTGGTAGTCTTTCCTTGTATGAAGGTGCATTACCCAAGACGCGGCTAAATACAATGCCTCCATGTGGAAAACTGGATACATCGCCGTTACTAGCTGCAGCGTAAGCCCAGCGAGACATACTATCAGCAAAGCGAGGATTGAGTGCTCCTGATGTTTCTTGGCGTCCGACTCTAATACTTCTGGCATATCATTGAGCTCCTGGACAAACGGCCTTGTCCATTTGGGCCGATGGCGTAGAGAAGGCCGGAGTACATAGGTGGTCAAGACGCAAATCGCTATGATTAATGGGAGGACTGATATGGATGGCAGAGGAAATTTGTCCGCAGGACCCAAGGTTTGGCCCTGTATAACCCGGTTTTAGTAGAAGTACAGAATATTTGGGGAAAGCCATAGCATATCGTACCCAAAACCAGTGATAGAGAGGATACGTCTCCTTCCGAAAGGAGCTATACCCTTCATCATCCTGCAGCATCATGTAATTACTGGGCGTGGCCATGATCCAGTGGCGAGACTAGGGAGTAGAACTTGTGTGTGCAGGTCTGACCAAAGGAAGGTTTCAGAAATTTGGGATGTATCCCGGAGAAGGAGATAAAGCACCCAACAATGAGGGTGTGCAACGCAGTTGCAACTACAGAATGGAACTTCAGTTTGTATGAATTCCCTTGCAGTGACGCATCAAACCATATTTTGGACAGTGATCACTTCATGTTTCTGACCGTTAGCTCCAGCCCTTTGCATCACAATGCAGCCAATTCGCCCAAATTCGCATGGGAGCTAGCAATTATTGCCCGAACAAACGTATGCTACAGCTTGATTTTATTCTGGACATGCCGTTAAGATACGGATGAGACTCATGTGTGCCTGTTCATGAACATAATGCGTAACTCAACCATGGATTCTACCGCTTGGAGAATTGTACAGTAGCCTGCAGAGTGCAGGGCTCGTGTAGTGTGCTGCCCAGATAGAAGGTACCCTTGTCCGAGTTCTGTGCATACTTCATTTGCGAGGCACAATTTGTCAAGGTAGGCACGTAGGGTGGCCCACGAGAATGTGTTTGCCTCAGGACCTTAGACGTGCGGGGCTAAGCCCCTTCGAGTTAGCTCTGCTTACTTCGCGAGCTCAGTACAGCATATCTGAGCGCAGAATCCTTCATTTTTGCCAAATATTGATTAACTTTGATGTATTTACATACAAAGTTTTAAGTTAACTTTGCAATGCATCACGTCGGCATTTCGGGGAGGCAGTTCGCAGAATTGATGTTGCTAAAACAGCCTCAAGCAACACATTGTGGGCTGATTTCTGGCTCGGGGCTAGCCTCGGGCTGGTAAGAAGGCATATCAGCAACTTCGTGCTCATTCGAGTAGCAGCATGATTCAGTGTAGTGGTATCAGACCTTTTGGCACCGCGGCTTCTCTTTGAAATACCTCATATGCATAGCTGCTGACGATGCCTGAAGAGATGATACTGAGCACAGGACAAGTCTTCCGAGGACGCTATGCAACATATCGCCTCCTGAATGCACTCCATGCGCCAACGGTATTCAAAGCACAAGTGCTGGATAGCCTCACGGTCAAATCAGAGTTGTAATTTATGCTGACTGTTGCAACATACGATATGCTAGCTTACTAGTATCCAGTGCGGTGGTCAAAACAGCACTGGAGCCCACCAAGAAGGCCTTAAGGCGAGAACGAAATAACTACCTCATTCCTGGGATTCGCTCGAGCCCGTACATCCGCAGTCAGTATGACATCCTTGAACGCGATCTGCATTCTAGTGAAGATCCGCCGCAAGCAGATGAGACGGCCACAGCTCCGCCTGGTATGGTCTTCGAGTGGATGGAGTACGACTTATGGCAAGTGCCGTCTAAACGGTTTCGACGAAATTCTGTCCTCCCAAAAGTCATCTCTAGATCAGTACTGTCGGCACTTGCTCTTCTCAAGACACAGTACAACGCAATTCATACCGGTCGGCACATGATCTCTTCCTCTCGTAGCAACTACTGACTAATTAGATATTAACCCGAATAATATCTTCCTTTCTGGTATTGATAGCCCTTTACCTACCGTTAAAGTAGGAGACCTAGGAAATAGTGAGTCCCAGCAGTCTAATTGCTAGCCTTGCTAAATATGCCAGTGTTCGAGGATGGATATAACGTAATGCGTCTCCAGAGTCTTGAGTGCCGTGCCCCCGAGGTATGGAGAGGTTTGGGTGTCTGGCATTCTTCGGACGTATGGTCATTTGGGATTACGGTATAACAGAGCCTCGATTTCATAGCGTTCATTGGCTAACAGTAAAGCTTGCGCACTGGTTGTCGCACTCCACCATCTTCGGCCCGCACGATAAGATCGTTCAAGATCTGACGGAAGCCTGGTGCATCGCCAAAATACGACGGCTTGTTGGGCCAATAGAGCCACCAGTTGACTCGAAATATGAAGAAGAATTTGCATTGGCAGAATATCTCGAAACGAGCACTTTCAGGCATCGGGACGATTCTTTGGAGAGGCAATTCATCACCGTTGGTACTTTACGTCAAGAGCTCGAGAATGTATCTGCTCCAAAGGTGTCTCCAGAGCTCTTGGAATTTATCGAATTCTTGCTTGTCTTGGATCATGCGAAGAGACCAACAGCAGAGGAGGCGCTACAACATCCCTATCTCCGCTATGATTCCCCCCCTGAAAGCGGTGTCGAAGACATAACAGTATGTGATTAAATTCGTGATAGGAGTGCTCAAGCGACCATTTTCTATTCCTGATCAATATCATCTATGATCAGTCGGGATCTGAAATGCTAATTCTTGGTGACATTCTTAAATTGAATCAAAGTTTCATTTCTAACCATCGAGATAGTTTGTAATGGACGTCCTAGGCTGGTTCTGTGACAATCTCGTTCTACACAAGGTTTTGCATTCACCCAAAACATCATCCCATTATCACGAGTGCTAGTACCCATTGAATCGACTACTAAGCTCTCACTTAATTTCGCATGCTTATTCCTATGCTACTTCGAACCACTGGAAGACTGCTAAAGATTAACGGGGTAATAGAAGTGTAACGCAGATGGAGATACTTACGGCATCCGTACTTGGATCATAAGGAACGTGTTTCCTAAATATTTCTTTTCCGTCATTGTCTTCGCCAGTAATTGTGAAGTGAACTCGAGGATCTTCTAGACTGGGATGCGGCATGGAACTGCTATAGGATTAGCACCCGGATTTCCGACCGTGTCTCTGGCGTTCGCATACTGTACTACAACCCTGTCTATGCGGTCCTTTTCGTTCTTTGTCAAGCCCAAATTGGATCCCGTGACCGCCGTTGCCACTTTATCTACCGTCTTCTGAAGAACGGATATATCGATAGAGTCAATCTGGCGTTCCAGCCGTCGCCTCAAACATATTCGGCCACGGCAATAGGAATTGTCTTGGAGCCAACGGCGACCTTTATCACTGTACGTGCGGATACAGCAGACATAGGATTCGATAGTAAAGGATGTTGACTTAGTTGAAGCAGGAGGACTTATATAGTTTTGATATATCAGAAACTTGACTTAATAAGACTGAAAATTACTTGGGCATATGTGACCGCGTTTGAGTATTGATATTCTGGAGGAGATTTAGAGGTTCAAGTGCTTCCCCTAGCCCTCTTTCCATGAGAACACCGGGTTCAATGGTTCTAAGTAGGATTTCTGAGCCGGACAAGTGGATGGTTCCGGCAACGCGTCAGAGAGGTCTCCCTATTGATTGACGGCGCAGCCTTCATGCAGTGGACTATGCGGATGTGATACATGACAAGCTAGAGCATCCTTCCGAATGAACGTGTATGCTCTGTTGCAATAATAAGGGTGTGGATCGATTCGGCCTTGTTGATGGCGCAGCGGCATGATTGACAGCGGCTAGAGAGAACCTACCTTATTGCAGTGCGTTGCAAGAGTGTTTGAAGCGCAAGACTTTATATAATGAAATACATTTCAAAAAGATATATTTGTTTTGAATGATGTGCTATGAAAGATATTGACTGTAGCTTAAATATTCAAAAAGTCTTTATATTGCAAAAGTGGCGAAGCAAATATCAATGTATTATTGATTGATTGATTGATTCATACACCCTTTCGACATCGGTTGAAGTCCGACCCATGGGGGAAACTATGCTATGTATATCGAACGGACAAAACCCTCTGGGGGAGAAGACCGCTCGCTGGCTATGCGGCGGCTGCACGCCGCCGAGACAGTAACGCTGAGACTATGTATCATTTGTGAACCTATAGCTTCTATCCAGCGCGTGACGCTCGTGTAAAACTCTTAATGTGTGTCTGCGTTGTTTTGTACGTTGCACCGTTCTTTCCCTGCTCTTCATGTTGATGATAGCCTTTACAACGATGTCTTAGTCTCCGATATCGTGATTTCTTGACATTCGTGATGTTCATGACTCTAGTGTTGAAAACTGTATATGTGATGAAAGAGAAGGATCGTACGATGAGAGAGTAGAGTGTGATTGTAGTTGAATAATTCTATTCTGCTCTTGTCTTGTGTCACGTAGACGTTGAATTGCTGTTATAGACGTGCGATCGCATTCATTTGATAATAGAGTCTGATCAATCAGTAAAGAATGCGATCTGCTCGAAATCACCACAATTTCGATCATTCATAAAGATAAACAATCGATTTGTCGATATGAGTAAAGAAGTTGAGCTCGACAAATCTCTTCAATATATCGAACGTCACTCGTTCTGCGCAGTCGATGAATCACTACTTCTTCGATCACTTGTAGTCACGAACTCAAGACTTCTCAAGACTTATTTGAAATGACTATTCTACTAGTATATTTTCATCTCTTGCTGATAACGGCTTGTCATTTGTCGTCTCCATGAGTTGTAGCTGTTGGGGAGAATGCTGTCGCATGAATGAAAACTCTGCATGATTGCTTTCACGATCACGCAACGTTCTAACTTCGTTCGAACTGCGTCGGATTGAGATCTCTTGGCTCTTCTGACTTCTTAGAATCGAAAGGTTCGTAGCCAGCACCACGTACAGGTGAACCTCGTTGCTGACCATCAATGTATTATTGTAAATCAAAGTATTGATGTTTAAAAACAATGCAATTGAATGTTATATATTACATGTTATTGATCATGATTGAAAAGATAATGACATTCTAAACTTTGAATGCTATCGAGATTAAATACAGTACAAGATTACTTGAACAGATTTAAATCATAATGATGAATGATTCTATATTAACAAAAGAGAAGAAAGGGACGGAAGTGCGATGATGGACTAACCATATTGGGTGTGCTATCCGTAGGAATTCCCGATGCAAGCCGAGTCCCTTCAACTCGATCGCATTCTACTCTGCTCTTCCAGTATACAACATGATGGATAGGTAGCACAATGTCACTATGCTGCTCCAGAAAGGCCGCCTTCGTCCGCAGTCGATTCAATGCTATACTTTCACGTTACCCTTCCCAACCCCCACGCGGTCGAGCAAGATGGAGTTCGGTTTCCCAGCAGCCAGGCTCGGACCAGCAAGCCAAACCTATTCCCTGCTACTGGAACGCACTGACGGTTTCAAGCGTTCATTTTCCCGGCGCCGTAAACAGCAAGTTCACCACCAAGCTCTCCTTCGAGCGTCCCTCGACCCACCCTGCAATTCCCACCTATAGGGTGATGGACTCCGATGGAGTTATTGTAGATGCAGCCCGGGCGCCGGTAGATGTTAGTGATGAGGAGGTCTTGACGTGGTACAGAAACATGGTGACTGGTGCGTGCTCCTATGGAGGGAATGTGAGTGGAGGATTCATGAGGAAAGAGTAGCACTAAACGGGGGGTATTAGGACTATAGTCAGCATTATGGATGTCATAATGTTTGATGCTCAGAGACAGGGTAGGCTGAGTTTCTATATGGTGAGGCGGATCAGTCTGGCTTAAAACTGTCGTTAGGTCGGCAAATCTGACAATGTACAGGTGTCTGCAGGAGAGGAAGGTATAGCTGTGGGATCCGCATCCGCTCTGGTTCCCGAGGATGTCATCTTTGCTCAATATAGAGAAACTGGGGTTTTCAAACAGAGGGGTTTCACGCTTGAAGAATTCATGAACCAACTCTTTGCGAATAGCAAGGATAGCGGGAGGGGGCGCAACATGCCCGTTCATTATGGTAGCAGCAAGCTGAATATTGTGTGGTTCTCTTCAGATACCCTCATTTCCACGCTGAACCCTATTATAGCACACCATATCCTCCCCACTGGCGACCCAGATCCCCCAAGCTGCCGGCGCCGCATACGCCCTGAAGATCCAAGCTCTTCAGAACCCGAATATTGTTCCTCGTATCGTTGCCTGTTACTTTGGTGAAGGCGCCGCCAGCGAAGGAGATTTCCACGCAGCCCTCAACATTGCCGCTACCAGGTCATGTCCAGTTGTCTTCATATGCCGTAACAATGGCTACGCTATCTCCACGCCGACATTAGAGCAGTATCGAGGCGATGGAATTGCTAGTCGAGGTGTCGGTTATGGAATAGACACCATCCGTGTAGATGGCAACGATATCTTTGCCGTGCGGGAAGTTACCAAAGAAGCCCGAAAGTTGTCCCTTCAAGACGGCGGGAAGCCTGTTCTTGTCGAGGCTATGAGTTACCGTGTCTCGCACCATAGCACTAGTGATGATAGCTTTGCCTACCGTGCCAAAGTGGAGGTGGAGGACTGGAAGCGGCGGGATAATCCTGTGACTCGGCTGCGGAAATGGATGGAGAACAAAGGCCTCTGGGATGAGGAGAAAGAGAGAGAGGCGAGGTCAAGTATTCGAAAAGAGGTTTTGAAGGCGTTTGCGGCAGCGGAGAAAGAGAAGAAAGCGCCCCTGAGGGACATGTTTGCCGATGTATACGAGGAGTTAAGCGAGGAAAGCAAGGCGCATATGAAAGAGCTCGGTAGGATACTGGATACGTATCCGAATGAGTATGATGTCGAAGAGTTCGAAGACGGAAGAAAGGGGTTATGATGTTCCGTTCTGCGGCATTTAAACTTGTACGATATCTGTACAGCTGGTAACGCGCCTGGTATGCGCAGATTCCTACAGATCGGACTGCAGGCTGTGGCTGCGGGATGTAGCCGAGGTACGATCAATGCCGCAAGGTATCATTTCATGCACCGTCAATGTCAGTTCGGCTTCGTCGTCTTTCCATACAGTCCGCCCTGCTGTCGCCGCAGCTCTAACGCTCTTTTGTACGGTGGTGCAGTAGGGGGCTGAACCGGATCTAGACTGACTCTATCTTTTGGCAAATGGTAAGTAGCATCAGCATCCCAAGCTGACAGATCTCCACAAGCTACAAAGGGTGCAATCCACCGGTTGTCTTCTTCATCATCAGTGTCGAATTCGATAATCGTTACACCGTCTACTCTGATAGATCGCCTCCGACCACCAACCCATCCTTCTCTCTCTTTATCTTCCGTGGTCTTTCTAGTCTTGGGAACCCCAGTACCAAGCCCAATTGGCTCGTTAGCATTGATGTTGTACCCTTTTGGCATGGTGAAACCTTCGCACACTACAAAAGCCTCCAAACTACTTGCCCTAGAACTTCTAGGCTTGGCACAGTGTACAATCGAGAAGAAGCACCGCAACTGAGCGTATATCAAGTCGACATCTTTCCCTCTGAAGATCTTAGCCACGAATTTGCCTCCTGGCTTGAGCACTTGCAATGCCAGTTGCAGCGCAGAAAAGAGTAGTTGTGACTGAATATAGATATCTAGATCATGTAGACCTGTCACATCAGGGGCACCGTCACTGAGGACTAGGTCCACAGGGCTGCTGATACTATCAGGTGAATCTGGGCTGTAAGTTACCGGGTCCAAAGCCTGCAATATTCTCGGGATAGTAGATGGGTGTGTGATATCTCCCTTCAGCGTAGTAATCCCTTCAAGAGAAGCCATAGGCTGCAAATCCACTGCGACAATCCTTACTCCTTTCCTAGGCTTCAATTCTCCCTCTCTCGGCTTCTCCCCTTCACGCACATCTTCCCCCTGTATAATTTTCTGATCTCTCTTATGTTTCTCTTCCCATGCTCTTCTACCAAAACTTTCTCCTTTGATCAGAACCCTTGAGAGGACTTGACTCCAACTGCCTGGCGCGGCGCACAAGTCGACTACGCGGGTTACGCCGTCGAAAAGGTCGAACTGTTCATCAAGCTGGATAAGCTTGAAGGCTGAGCGGGCACGCCAGCCTTGTTCTTTTGCTAGGCGGTAGTAGGCATCGCGTTTATCCTTCGAGGATTTGCCCATGTTTCGCTGGTGTTTAACAGACAGTGGCAGAGTGGGAGACCGTACGAGGGGTGGTGGGGTGGAAGCGGCGGGGCGGAAATCGTTCCGCTCCGAGAAACTTTTCTCAAGCTGTTCGTGAACTATCAGTGGGGTCTGTAAGCATCAACAAAGAATAGGTCAAAATGGCGCCGATTGAGAAGAAAAGGCCACAGAAAGGAGCAGGTCAGAAAGCTAGGAAGAGGCAGCGAATTGCTTTAGAGGATGGTATTCAGGAAACGGCAGGCCTGGGTCCTAGGAGCTTAGATGCGCTTCCATGGAACGAGGTCGCTCTGCCCGCCAGGCTTGACGACGCAGAAGGCTTCTTCGGCTTGGAGGAAGTCTCTGATGTGGAGATAGTGAGGGATCCAAATATTGGCAAGGTTGAATATCGGGTGGGTAAGGCATCTTAAAAGGCCGCCCAACAACCAGAAGCTGACCTGCCTAGTTATCCACCACCAAATTTGCAAAGCAACCTCATAAAAAGCCGACAAAGGAGCTTGGGGGAAGGCACTCCATTATTGACGATAGTAAAATAGGTCCAAATCTGGGACAGGAGGTCTGGGAAGGATTTGAAGTCACAGACGGTAGTCAGGAGGAGTCTCAGGATGCTGCCAAGGCACTTGACGCACGGCTTTCAAGCAAGGCCACGCGGAAGGGTGAGATAATGGCTCAAAAGCGTCAGAAACAACTGGTCGGCAAACAGCCTAAAGATGACGCCCCACCAACTTCCGCCAGTAATCCTTTCGATGCCTTGGATGAGACTACTGAGGAGGAAGCGGATGGTATGTCAAAATGCCGTGTTCTGTTTCTCCTAGTATAACTTTCTTACTAAACCAGTTTCTGCATGGCAATCTCTCGGTCTATCTTCTGAGACCCTGTCATCTCTGGCACGGTTGAAGTTCAGTTCTCCAACGCCCATACAAGCATTCGCCATACCGGACATACTAAGCGGGCACGATGTTATTGGTAAGGCGTCAACAGGGTCTGGTAAGACATTGGCATTTGGAATACCAATACTCGAGCACTACCTCAAAACTCGAGATGGGAAGGGGCACGACACGCCAACGGTCAGCGAAGATCGCAAACGTCCCCCAACAGCGCTGATACTATCACCAACGCGTGAGCTTGCTCATCAACTATCGGCACATTTGTCGGACTTGTGCTCCAACGCACTTACGACTGGTCCAGTAATAGCTACAGTAACTGGTGGATTGTCTGTACAGAAGCAACAACGCCAGCTAGCTAACGCAGACATCGTTATTGGAACGCCTGGTCGCTTATGGGAGGTCATCAGCGGTAATCATGATCTTGCTTCATGGTTCAAGAAGATCAAGTACCTGGTGGTGGATGAGGCTGATCGACTATTAAGTGAAGGCCATTTCAAAGAGGTGGAGGAAATCCTCAATGCCGTGGATCGAGCGGATCCAGATCAAGAGGAATCATTAGAACATGAAATCTCTAATCTAGAAATCCAGCGCCAAACGCTTGTTTTCTCTGCAACGTTTCAGAAAGAGCTGCAGCAGAAGCTGGCAGGGAAGAGCAAGTCTTCAGGTGGCGAACTAATGGGAAAGCAAGAATCGATGGAGTACCTATTAAAGAAGCTCAGTTTCCGTGAAGAGAAGCCCAAATTCGTCGATGTCAATCCAATGTCGCAAATGGCTTCCGGTCTTAAAGAGGGCATAGTCGAATGTGCTGGTCTAGACAAGGTCTGCCTTGTCTTTCTTTTTGTGTCGCCATCACTGACCTCTTAATTAAGGACCTATACCTCTACGCTCTCCTTCTCCACCATCAGCACACCCGAACCCTGATCTTCACCAACTCTATTACCTCCGTTCGCCGCCTCATGCCCTTCCTCCAAAACCTGAACATCCCCGCCCAGGCTCTTCATTCTCAAATGCCGCAGAAAGCCCGCCTCCGCTCCATTGAAAGATTCTCCTCTCCTTCCTCTCCCGGCTCCATCCTCATAGCCACAGACGTAGCTGCTAGAGGCCTCGATATCCCTTCCGTGCAACTAGTTATCCATTACCACGTCCCCCGTGCTGCGGACATGTACGTGCACCGGTCTGGCCGGACGGCGAGGGCAGAGAAAAAAGGTTCGAGTATCTTACTCTGCGCACCGGAAGAAGTCCTCGGCGTTCGGCGCCTGGTAGCCAAAGTACACGTTCGCAATACCTCCACCGTCAGTGGCAACAGAAGTTTCTTCATCCGCACCATCGAACTCGACCGCCGCATCGTCGCCCGTCTCAAACCCCGCGTCGTCCTCTCCAAAAAGATTTCCGACGCCTCCCTCGCTAAAGAGAAAAAGGGGCACGAGGAAAACTGGTTGCGGACTGCGGCCGAGGACTTGGGCGTTGAGTATGATAGCGAAGATTTTGCGGCAGGCGAGGCGAGTAAGAAAGGCCGAGGCCAGGGGAGGAAGAAGGCGGAAAAGGAGGCTAGAGCGCTTTCGAAGGGGGAAGTGGGTGCCTTGAGAGGGGAACTGAAGGAGATGTTGGCGCAGAGAGTCAATGTTGGTGTCAGCGAAAGGTATCTTACTGCTGGGGGCGTGGACGTGGATGAACTGTTGGAGGGGCAGAGGGGAGAGTTCTTGGGCAGAATGGATGGGGTGGGGGACTGGTGAGCGATTGGAGACGAACTCATGAAGGTGGAAAATCTTGATACATGTCTTCGCGCTCCCTCGTCGATGATGCTTCTATCTGGGCTCCTAGAACAGCAGACTAAGAGTATACAGTCATATACACATGCCGTATCTAAGCACACGCAACTTCGTGTCCATAAACAGAAGCATGCAATTGGAGCGCACTCAGTACTCATCACTATCGTCATCATCCTCCGGCATCAGGCCCCTATACCGCCTCGCCGCCAAATCCTCCTCCAAACCACCATCACTCTCCGGGTCCACGTAACCTACGTAGACACAGATTAGTAAAACCACTCTGCCCAGTACGCATAGCCATGAAAATGGAAAGGGAGACGACTCACCGTCACCGCCCACAAAACTCAGCGCCACGGGTAAAAACACCAACGCATGCGCTGCCGCAAAGATTACCAGCGCCAACCAAATGCGGAAGTAGTAAATTTCAAAGATCTTGCTCCTTGTAAACGCCAGCACGATAACGCCCAAAAATTTCGTAATTGTAATCCCAGTAAACACGCTCGCCCCCACATTGACCAAGCTCGCCCACGCTCTCGCGTCGCGGCCGCGCAGGAACTTACCCTTCGCCTTCTCCATAACGGCGCGGCTGGGGAACATGAAGGCACGTGCAATATGGGCGCAGAACTCAACACCGATGCCAACGCAGATGACCAGGTTGACGAGGGAGACGGCGTTGAGTGAGACGTGTGCGAGAGCCATGGTGCCGAGGACGTCGACGACGATCATGATGACCGTGAGGGTGACAACGGCGGCGGTGGCGAGGGAGCCGAGGAGGACGGCGGAGAGGAGGAAGATGATAGCGAGGGCGGAGCCGAGGAGAGTGCCGGTGAGAGATTTAATGGAAGCGTATTGGTCGAAGAAGACGTAGAATTTGGAGTAGGGGAGGACGGAGATGTTTTGGGAGGTGCTGATGCTGGAGGCGATACGGCGGGCTGAGGCGTAGGCGTCGATGAACTCTTGTTGGGTGCGGAGGGGCGTGTGTGAGGTGCGGAAATGAGATGCTGGAATAGTAAGGTCGGTGGAGTTGACAACAAGGGCGTTGCTGTAGGGAGCTTTGCCGCCAAATGGGCATTCTTCATTTGTTGGGGAGTCGAGCCATTTCTGAAGGTAGCGCATGAATTCTTGGCCTTCTGGCATGCCGGAAAGAGTAATATTCCAAGGCTGTTCACGGCCTGCAAAGCAGACCTTGCCATGTTCAATGCAGCAATCTTCATTTGTTGGGTTCAGCCAGGTGAAGTAGTCATCGATCCAGCTGGCTGCAGATCCGGAGATGTAAGATATGTTAGGTCGCTTCGATTCTTGCTCTAGAACGTTGACCATGGAGAAGGAATCGCATGTTGTGTAACGTGCACAAAGTTCTTGCTGGTGCTTTCGCTGTGTGACATTGAGATCACGCGTAACGAAGTATACAGGTGGGCCTGTATTGAAGTACGTGTCCAAATCATTAAAGTATGGTATGAGGTATGAGCCGCTAGGAAAAGCAATCCTCTGGTCTAGGCCAAGGGCAACTTCTGGAATCAGTGCAAGGCCAGCGGTGAACAAGCCAACAAAGCCAACGACAATTGCAACTTTCATTTTCCGACCGAGAAGCGCAGGGGCGTAGATTTTGCGGATGAATCGTTGTAGCGGGCCTTCCTCATCAAAGCCGTAAGTACCGGCCCCATGGAAGTTGATCTTGTCGGATGTCTTAACCTTGAGGAACGGAAAGCAATCCACCCGATTACTCTCCACTCTCCTTTGATTCAAAGCAAGCACCGCAACAAACATTGTGACTTGTAACAATGCATTGATCAGAACAGCTCCAGCGGCGTAGACTGCAAAATTCCTCACGGCAGGCATTCCAACAAAAGCGCCTAAAGCAAATGCGATGGTCTCTGTAGAGGCTGACAATAAGATACTCGGACCCATCCTCCCAAGAGCTTTGCCAATCCGGGTTTCGATATCTTCGTCTGGGTGGCTAATGTTGACTCGCTCGAACTCGTGTACAATGAGGAAGATATTGTCAACACCGACTGCCAGGACAAGAAATGGGATGACCTCGGCGATGATGAGGGTCACCTTGATACCAGCGGCAGAAAACAAGCCGACGGAAGCGGACACTGACATCAGTACAATGACGATACCTATAACTCCTAGGGAGAATTTTGACTGGACCATGGCGTTGGCCGGGTTCTTCAAAATCGAGTTGAAGGAGAGCGTTACCGACCCCAAAGCGAGTGAAGCGTAGAGAAACATGATGATGTAGCTGATGACAACAATCTTGGCGTCGGTGTTTGTAGATGCGTTCAACTCTTCTTCAAGACTGCTTTCGGTGGTGAATGAGAGGCGCAGGCCTCTTTCCTTGGCTTCTTGCTGCGCACACTGCAGATCGCTCTTGAGACTACTCTCCCATTCCATCGCAACAGCTTCTTCCTTGGAGCCCTCAGCGTAGTTGTTAACTACCCAAGTCACAATCAAGGCTTGGGCGTCTAAAACATTGTCGCTGTCTTGCCATCCGCCTAGGACCATATCTTTTGACAGCGGTTGCTGGAAGTTTGGTAGGCACTCTTGGTTTCCAGGATGCTCAGCACACCTTCGAAGATCTTCCTGCCACGAATCTGGGTCCACGCTCGCAAAATCTCCTCCAAAATACCCAGTCAGCGATTGAACAACACATGCTGACCCAGTCGGATTGAAACAGACGTCGCTGAGGGTGGTGCCATTAATAGACTTTCTACGGCTGATTCTGCTTTCCACGTCAAACCACCAGGCCAGCGTATCATAGCTCAAAACTGGTCCTGGACCCGATGGTTGGGTATCGTTGACCAGAAAGGCCTGCTCTGCACGATAAAATGGGCCAAAATTCGAGTCAAAGAAAGCTTTATCTTGGGCAGCTTGAGAAGACGGGCTGACCCAGAGCCTTTCTGGGCTTTTCTCGATTGCAAAATTGACCCAGCCAATGCTTAGCACGAAAACGATGATAACACTAATACCAATTGTGATCAATGGAAACCTGGCACATGCCTTACCCAGAGAACTAAAGGCGGTATCACATTTGGTGTTTAACCAATAATGTCTTTGTGGTCGATCCAGCACCCCAGCATTGTGTACCATGTCAACCTCGTCTTCGTCGTCGCTAAGAGCGGCATCCTGTAGGAGCTGCAACCTTTCGCTTCGTCGCTGATTGTGCTTCTGGTATGCAACGTGCGCAGAGACGGCGGCCACAAGTAAGAGCAAGAAGACACAATATATCAGGATGACTGCAAACGACAGGCATGGCAATGTGCCGACATGACAGTATTGCTGCTCCGCCACCCGTGGCAGCTCTGGGCACACCTCAGGACAGTCAACGCAAGCACATTGATAGGCCTTGTCACTATCATTGCAAGCTTTGGGAGTGGGATCCATTGCCACCATTTCCTCAAATTCGCTCGAGTTGGGTCTGGGGAAATTGATCTGAAAAGGGCTTCCAAAAGGCTTAGTGTCCCCAAGAAATTTTAGAAACGAAGTGTAATTCTTTGCTCCACCACCGATAAAAGCCATTGCCTTGCCTCCGGTAGCACCGAACTTAACCTCTTTGCAGCTGTCGTAGAATCCTTTCCCGAAATAATCCGACCAGAGAGTGTCTAGTTCCGTGACTATAAGCTTCTTTGTCGATGCAGTCTGGGTGGCAGTAACATTGACGAAGAGAGACTGGTCCGGGGAGCAAGTGAAGGTGCAAAACAGATCGAAGAAGTTCTTCTTGCAAGCAGGGCAGGATGAGATGATGGGTTCCGCTTTCTTCAAATTTGACCTTAGAGCATCAATCTAGTTTCAATCAGTGCCAGGAATATCCGCGTTGTCTGGTGAATGCATTACCTGATCATCATCGCAGCAAACCGATCCCTCACTCCAGTCGTCACCACATATCTCCACAAGCTTTTTTCTTACATCCTTTTCTGGTTCCTCTGCCTTGGTGTTATCAGGGCAGGGTAGCTGACCACCGAAGAATGACTTTTTCCCGCACTGCCCTTTCATAGCACATCTGCCCTTTTCATGCTTGACCGTCCAATTCCCATCGCTTGCCGAGGTTACGACACCGAACAGTGCGATTATAGTGATGCTCAGAAGCAGCCGTGGCCACCTAGACCGTAATAGCCTCGACATGGCTATCTCTAAAGGGCCCTAAGCCCTTCAAGTCTCGTTATCCCGCAAGCTGTTAGTGCTCGTGGGCGGTGAAGTTCTTCTGTTACCTTAGGTAATGTAAGTGGCGCAGCAGAGGTATCGTAAACAAGACTGTTCAAACTGCAAGTGCTTCACAGAGGAGTAGGTAGGATCGGAGATTTGTAGCGCTGAGATGATAAGACGTCTGATAGATGGCAATGAAGAAGGAAGATCACAAGTGCTTGCTGTTAACAAGTAGTACCAGTAGTCGCGCGCATGAATACCTAGTTAGTAGGGTAAGGTATTCCGTACACTCTGACGTATTGGAGCAGGCAGCCACATCTTGAAATTGCGGCAACCTTACCCGAAGAGGTCTACGGAAATCCGGGGAAACGCTTGGCTAAATCCGATAATCGAGACATGGGAACTGAGAACTAAATCGACAATAATGTCCGCTCTTAAATTTTGGCAAAACTCTCGCCTTCTAAAGCGCCAACCCTACAGGTGCTTCTCCTGCTCCCTCCGCCTCGCCCAAGAACAAGCCCAACCACCCCCCCAACAACAGCCCTCCCCCCAAGATGCCCGCACCACCCACTTCGGCTTCGAAACCGTCCCCGAATCCGCCAAAGCATCCAGAGTCAAACATGTCTTCTCCTCCGTCGCCTCGTCCTACGACACCATGAACGACCTAATGTCCCTTGGCATCCATCGCCTCTGGAAAGACTCCTTCGTGCGCTCCCTGGATCCGGGGTCCCCTGCCCTCCCTAACCAACCCACAAAACCCTGGACAATCCTCGATGTCGCCGGCGGCACAGGCGATATCGCTTTCCGCATGCTCGACCACGCCACCCTCATCAACAACGACCACGCTACCTGCGTCATCGTATCAGATATCAACCCGGCAATGCTCGCCGAGGGCAAAAAGCGGAGTCTCGAAACCCCGTACGCCGGGACGGAGAGACTCAGCTGGCTCGAAGCCAACGCGGAGGAGCTGCACGCGGTCGAGAGCGAGAGCATAGACCTCTACACCGTCGCCTTCGGTATCCGCAACTTCACGTCCAAATCCCGCGCCCTAGCCGAAGCCTTCCGCGTGCTAAAACCAGGCGGTGTCTTCGCCTGCTTGGAGTTTTCCAAGGTCCAGAACCGGCTCTTGAACAATATGTATAAGCGCTGGAGTTTTGGCGCTATACCTTTGATAGGGCAGCTGGTGGCGGGAGATCGGGGGAGCTATCAGTATTTGGTGGAGAGTATTGAGCGGTTCCCGGATCAGGATGAGTTTGCGGCGATGATTAGGGAGGCTGGCTTTATGGTTGCAGGGAGGGGGTGGGAGGATTTGACGGGGGGTGTGGCGGCGGTGCATACAGGGGTGAAGCCTGTTAGGTAAAGGGCGGGAGAACAGAGGTTGGCCGGGGGAAGCGTAGAGTACGCATCGGAACGGCGTTGGGGATATAGATGGAGTGCATGTACAAGAACGGTATAGAGCGAGTGTTTTCGAGGCATTACTACGGTATCGGCCATCCAATCGCCTTGTAAACATAATGGAAGAAGCTGTTATTTTCGAGTAGGTCGCTATTTGAAAGTGCCTGGATCTAAAGCACATTGGAGCACTATCTGCACCAAGATCATTACGAACCACTCTGTTGATACGTCTCGGGCGAATATCTATAGGTGCCACCCTAAGAGATAATCAAACAAAGCATGCTGCAACTGGGGTATATAGCATCGAGCTCAGCTATAAAGCATTAATTGCAGAAATCCGGCCTGGAAAACAAAGTTAAAACCCCTCCGTAAGTGCAGTGCCCCATTATATCAAGCTTCATTTTTCACAACTAAAATCCCAGCCCGATCCTTTTCCAGCTCTTGTCAACATCCTCGACCAGCTTGATAAAGTTCTCATCTCCAAGGCACTCAACAATCATGTCATCAATTACAGCCAGTCGGGTCTGCTCATGTTGAGCAGCATACGCGGCGAGGTTTTCGGCTGGAGTTTGTGGCAGTTTAGGCGCAGGAAGATCCTGGTATTTGCGGACCCAATGGTCCAGGCGGTCCATGATTTCATCGGGAGCGGCGTCTCCGAAGATTTTGGGGGTTTGCTCTTCGACCGTCTTCTTCTTAGCGGGTTTCTTGGGGGCCTTTCTGGGCACATTTTCTGGTGCCGTGATTGCTTTATCCGTGACATGATGTGGAGGACTGCTAGGTACTAGAGTGTCTGATGATGGAACGGGTGCCTCAACTAGTGGATCTGATCTGGGGATTTTTGCTTCGGACGCCGGCAATCGATAGCTTGATTCGGCCTGCAGTGGTGCAGTCGGTATCTCCGGTGGGCTGGACTGGAGCTCTGGCTCAGCAATCTTGCTCGCTGCTTTCGGGGCAGACGAGGACACTGGTGGCTTGGGTTTTGTGGTTTTCGCTCGACTTTTCCTTTGCTTGATTGCTTTTGGTGGGGTGGTTTTTCGTTGTAACGGGTCTAAGCTCGATGAAAGCGGCTGCTCATCGGGCTCCTTGGCAGGTGATTTTGGCTTCTCTTTCTTCTTTGGGAACGGTAGCTCTCTCTTCGGCGGCAGCATTTGGCTCAAGCTTAAAGGTGCGGTGGTCGGACGCTGCGGTTGTACCTCTGGAGCACTACTTGGTGGCCGCACTACAAAGCCATCTGAAGTTGTAGCTCGGGTAACAAAGTCAGGGCTTGGGAGCAAAGATGAGCTTGCTGGATTGTGCATGAATGGGTTAGAATTAAGATTGGCTGCAGGACGGTTCAAAGCTGCCGCAGCTTCTATGGTAGTGGGACGCTGCGCAGCGAATGAGCCGACCGATTGAGCGTAAATAGTCTGACCATGTCTGATCATTATTAGCGAAGACATCATATCCATGGAAGATCTTGCGTACTGTGGCCCGTAATTATGATGGTAATTGGCATAGGTGATCTGCTCCTGAGACTGGGAAGGTGTACGAATTGGGGAAGAGCGTAATGAGGATGGAGGAAGATAACCGGACGCATTTGGCTCAGGAGCCAGAGCTTCAGGAGGATCATTCTTGTCTCTTATTGGTAGACCTAGGGCTTTTAGTGCTTTTACTGCAACATCATAGCCGGACTCGGGTCGAAAGTTCAGTTGCAATCTTCGGATCTGAAAAATGAGCTTGAACGTAAATGCTGAGGAGGAAATAGACCTTACCTGGCCATCCGACAGTCGATAGCGAATGGCCACAAGCGGCTTCTTAATAATGATGATCACATAAAGGTCCGCATCTTGAAGTTGTTGTGATCGCATTCTTTCCTCATCAAGACGTACTTGAAATACCAAATCTTCAAGATCGATCTGCTCCTGAAGATATATCGACAATCAGGAAAAAGAAAAGAAAGACGAAGTAACCCACCAAACGCTGAACTATGACAGATGGATTGGAGGAGCATGGCACAGCAAGACATACTAAGAGATCACTACCCTGAACCAACTTAAGGATCCTCTTCTCGGAAACCAGACCCCCGAGACCAGTTTTTCTGATCTGATCAAAGACAGCGAACATGCTATCTCGGTGAGGTAGATGGGTCCAGATCATCTTAGATTGAAGGGTTGCAGTAGTACAGAAGGAGAGTTTGAACAACGGTAAAGACTCTGGACCAAGCAAAGAAGAATGGGTCGAAAATGCCGTTCTGGCGGTATGGAACGAGGTTGGAGATGACAACGCCATTTTCATAGTGTGCTTGGTTTATACTAGCTCAATCTATTGACATATGGCTGCTGGTGGCATAGAAGCTGGCTATCACGCCTCGTCGGAATGCGAGCAATACGTTGAGAAACTTTAATGACGTTGTTTGGGGTAGATAATTTAGCCATAACAACGGTTGATCGGACTTTGCCGCAAAGCGCGCCGGCGTCTAACTCGTCGCGTATCCCTATTGTCGCAGCGCAAGTCGTTCTGTTAGCCCTGCTGAACGAATAGCTTCGCCAGCCCCACACAATCTTCTGCTGTCGGATTCGCAGGGGGGGAAGTTGTTGCTGAAGCTCACAGAACGTAACCCGAGAACCAGAGCGCAAGTCTGGAGGCTTGGAACAAAGATATGGCGCCGCCAAGGAATCCTCTACACATATCCTCAGATCATCCAGAGGGTTATGATGAGTTCATTGAGTCTCTTACAGCTTTTCATGAAAACAGGGGGTGAAGCGATCCAATGCCCTAGAAGTTCTTTGTTGCCATAGTTCAGCTGCTAATTTAAATATGCCAATAGGACCAGCCTAGACCTTCAGGCGCGAGTAAACGGGAAACATATTGACCTGTACAAGCTATGGAACGTTGTGACTGAGCGCGGTGGATATGATGTAGTAAGCCGAGAAAAGCTTGTGTGGAGGAGGGTCGGACAAGAGTTCAACCTAGGAACCACAAATGCTGCAGCATATGCATTTGCGCTGAAGACGGTTTACTACAAGAATCTCGCGTAAGTTTGGCTCGAGCTTATCAGTCTAATCTGGTTCTATATTCACGTTTACAAGGGCATATGAAATTAAAACCCTCTACAACCAAGAGCCTCCCCCACCCGAAATCCTTGAACGGATAACTGCCAAAGGAGGCGATCTTCGAAAGCGTACATTGGAGAATTTTAAGCAACCTCAGGTCCTTGAAAGCCTAGCAAATGGCCAAGATAGTGAAGGTTCCGGAGGGGAAGAGAACGTGACCCCAAAAGCAGAAAGAATGGACGTTGACGATCCGGGCAGTGGAGGGGGTCGCACAACGAGAGGTTAGTATGTCCCAACCAAGATACTGAAGGTCAGCATATTGATTCTTTCATAATCTAGGCCTTCGTCAAGCTCCCCCCCAACGCGTGTTATTCCAGCCAGACGTTTCCTCCTCGCGACAAATCCGCCATTCATCTGGTCATCTACAGTCTCCAACACCTGCAGCTGCCACGCCCTCTACTGGATATAACTACTCCGCTTCTTCGAATCCTGGTAGCATGTCATTCAGTGTTGCTAATTACGAACCTAGGCAACCGATGCCTCTTACCTTACGGGGCGTTGTCACTCCGTCTAATAACCCAAGCTTTTTCAAGGAAAAGCAGAGGCTCGCACGAGAAGCTAGGTCAGGTCATCCGCAAAAAGGTATAGCTCACAAAGGCATGATGAAACCTGGCGGTAGATCTCCCATTTCCTTGCGGTTTTGGGTAGAGAATTCCTCATCTAACGTCTGAATAGCTGGTTTCGATGGCCCCAATATTTACGTCCGAACACTCCAAGGACTTCGGTCTGGTATCACCGAAGAGCAAGATTATGCGCTACATCATCTTGTCAAAATCTCGCACGAGCGTGGAGACAAGTACAGGTTTGATGCGTTCCCTAATCTAGCAGAGGCTCTGATCGAGTATGTACTTGGAGTCAGCTCCTTGTTCTACAATATATCTTGGGAGATCTGTTACACGGAAGACCGGCATGAAATCAACACCTTGGATGGTATTAACGGTACCCCTGACATTCTTCAACGTATCCAATGCCTGAAGCGCATAGACACCGCAGATGAGTTGGAGCCTGAGGAGTTAGCTCATAAGCTCACAAAAATACACGAAACTGGTTTGACCATCCGGAATTTGTCTTTACTGGAAGATAATGCTGTATATCTATCAGACCTACCTCAGCTTAGAGATTTTCTATCAATAGCGCTAAACCTTCCAAAATCTCCAATGGTTAACGAGCTTAAGCATTATGCTTTGGATATTTCTGAGCAAGTTACGAGATACTGGGTCATGGGCGTCGAAGATCCCCTATACAGATCACTGCTTAACCAAGTCGACGAAGGTCTCGATCGCGGCGCAATTCTTACCGCACTACGCGCGATTAGCCGAATATCCATGAACCTAGAAGAGTCCAATCTTTTGCGAGGCGTGCCAGTTTCAACCATCAAAAAGATCTGCGAATGGGTTCTTCTCGAAGACGAAGAACTCGTCTCCGCCTGTTTAGACTTTCTCTACCAATTCACCGCCGTTCCCGAAAACGTTGCTCTCGTCCTCTCAAGAGCCTCCTACCTCTCACTTCCCTCTTTCCTCAGCCAACTAACCCGCCTCCTCCAACATCACGCCCAAGAATCCTTTACCAAACAGCTTCTCCACCCCGCCGTCCTCTCAGTCTCCGCAACAGACATCCCAGCCGTCCCAGATGAGCTTCTCGAGCAATTTCTAAGATGCGACGAACCAGAGCGCTCGAACTACTGGCTAAAAGCCGTCTTCGAAGAAGAACCTGAAAGTGAAATCACACAAATCGCACTCTGGCAAGCCTACCAGGACCGCTTCAACAAATTCGCCGACCCCCAACATCCCCTCTTACCTGCAGCCGAATTCATCAAGAATGTCAGCACGATTTTCGCCGGCGCCAATGCCCAGGTCGTTAATGGAGCTAGCAGCAAATTCATCATCAAAGGCATCCGACCACGCTACGTGCCCTTGGATCTCAAAGAACGCCCCTACAGTCGCTGTCTATGGCAACCCCCGGGCCAAGACCGCTGCGGCCAGTTCTTTCTAAAACCGAAACACATGTTCGATCACATTGCCGCCTCCCACCTACTCATCCCGCGCACTGTGGACGACGGCTCGGGCGGTGTCGCGGAAGAACGCTGGGATTTCTCCACCATGCTCCCTCCTCAACAACTCCTAGATTGCTATTGGGCCGGGTGTCTTCACTTCGCGCGTCTCGCCCCAGGTACCATGCCATCAGCATATGAAGTCGGCATGCACGTGAAGACGCACTTGCCGGATACCTCGAAAAAAGCCTCCCTCCGCGCAAAACACAACCGCACGCCCGCCACCGCGACGATTGCCCCCGGGCACCCCCACAACCAGCCGCTCGACCCCGAATATGGCCGCGACGCGAGCTACAGCTATCAGGTGTGGCACAACACGGCCGTGGACGAGCGCGGCGAAGCTGCCGGATTGCCGCTTACGAGCGTGTTGGTGCTGAGGAATATGGCGAGGAATATCCCAAAGGCCGAGGGCATGCTTCCCCTTGCTGCTGGGAGTGATGACGGGGGGTTCGGAAGTGCGGGGCAAGACGGGGATGAGAAGTGGATGGAGAGGCTATTCGGCCCGCTGAGGCAGCGGCTGATGTTCGTGATGGCGCATAATCGGCCGCTGGTGGGGTTTGTGGCGGATTTGATGGGGTGGGTCGAGAGGGGGATGCGGGATTGATTGATTGATTGATCGATCTGGATTGCGAAGAGGGTTTTAGGGGGGGGTTAGGGTTGGTATGTATTGAGTTGGCTGTCGATGACTCGATAGGGCATGTTTGAGTTTAGCGTTCTGTGCGGTTATGTAGTAATCTAATATAGACGCTTGCGGCTGGGTGCTGGGGGCTGGGGGCGGGGAGGCTTCTATAGACGGAATTCCCGATTGTTTTTCTTCCCCGAACTGTTGCGATTTTCTATAGTAGATAGAGCCACCACGGTACCGATCTAGACCATTAATCAAAATGCTTCCACGGCTCCCTTCACCTCCTCATCCACCCACACCCTCTTCCCCCCCCCTCTCAACCATCTATCTCCACTACAGTACCTAGCCCTTCTACTATCCCCCTCTCCAAAACCCCCTTTCTCTTTCCATTTCCCTTTCCAGTATTTCGGAATTTTTTCCTTATCGGTTTACTTGATAGCGTATATATATATATATATATTTTTAAACTGATAAGTGAAACGAGAAGAAGAGAGGGGAGGAGCTAGGATGGGGTGGGGAGGGGTGGGTATGGTTAGTGTGGGTATGGTTGGTGTGAATGGAGAAGGAATCGGGTGGGTGGGTGAGTGAGTGAGTGAGTGCAGGGGGGAGTCAGATATAGGATTTGGGGGTTTCTTTGGGGGGGGGGGGGTTTCGATGGGCGTGGGTTTTTGAGGGGAGGGACGGAAGAGAAGAGATGCGGACACAGTTGATGCGTATTGTACATATCCCCCGCCCACTTTGGCGGAGAGGGTTTTCTTTAATTTGGCGGAGGGTTTTTTCTTTAGAGTAGTTAGAGGGACAACACGACGAGCCGGCGAGGAAAAGAAGATGGGTTTCGTATCTGCTAAACACAATTCTTTTCGTCAAGTAGTGTCGTTTACAGTATATACAAAGTGTTCGGGTAGCTAAGGTAACTCGGGTTCGAAAAACCGTCAAAAAGAAGGGAAAAACTTCTATAACGTCGTTCGCTTCTTGGCGTCGTATCCCGTCTAATTCGTAAAACCGTTCAAGCTCCAATCTTAAAACCCCCAGGCATCAAATTCTGGAAAACGCGCTGCGGATCGTATTTCTTTGAAATGGCCATCAGCTTCGCGGCATTCGCCGCTCCGTATCCATTATAGTATCCCGGGATTTGAAAGCCCGCCGAATCGCCCATGTAATGAAACGGATCATACAGTCCGGCAGCCTTGAGCGCATCATCAATCTTTCCCGCCGTACTCGCGACCCACCCGTACGCAGCATCGTTATACTGCGCCCCCGTCCACTCCACAACCTGCGCATAGAACACGTACGTGCCCTTGGCCGGATCCAGACCTAGGGCGTTGCCGCCGCGGGCGGCGGAGGCTTTGAGCCAGAGGGTGCCGACGGGCTCCCAGTCGATTTCGATGATGGTGATGTTGGCGGCGGGGATTTGGGCGCGGAGGGAGGGGACTTCGTTGAAGAAGGTGGTGTTGATGAGGCCGATGCCTTTGAGGAGGTCGTCGTAGGTTTTGGCGACCATGGTGCCGGAGGCGAAGACGTCACTGGTGAGCTGGTTAGCGGTGTCTTCTCTGGACTTTTGTAGCAAGGGCAGGGACGGACTTGACGGCGGGGGCGACCAAGGCGCCGGTTTCCTCGGTGAATTGTGTTAGGGTTTTGAAGGCCAGGCTGTTCTTGATTGAAGGAATGTCGGTGAAGGGTTTGAAGCAGTCTGGATAACTTTGTGTTGCGCTGTCGTAGAATATGATCGCGACACCAAGGTTGGGGCTACCGGAAACCACGGCGGGGACGAGGCCGGATAGCGGGTCATTGATACCGCTGGCGGAGTAGTTTGCAATGGCAGCGATGAATTGCGGGATGTATTGCTCGACCACGACATAGATTCCTGCCCATATCTTTGGAGACTTGAATGTCTGAACGTCAAACCTGGTAACGATGCCAAAGTTGCTGCTTCCGCCCTTGAGAGCCCAGTAAAGATCTGAATTGCTCTTGGCATTCGCATTCTGTACCGAGCCATCGGCCAAGACAATCTCATAGTTGATGACGTTGTCACATGAGAAGCCGTACTGGTTGCCGTAAAAGCTGATACCGCCTCCCAGCAAAAGCCCTGGCACTCCAATTGGCGCCAAACGTCCACCGGAGACAACGAGACCTTTCGGTTCAATGAACGAGTAGACATCAACCCACCTAATTCGCGTTAATGACATGGTCAATCTTGTTTCCACATCGGTCAAATGATAGAAACACACCGGTAGGCTGGTCCAATGGAAAGTACAGTGTCCCCCTTGGATAGGGTAAGGGTTGTCATGTTCGACATGACCATGAGAACGCCATTGTCGATGTTGTTCGCACCCTGGAAGGTCTTTCATCAGCCGCTCGTCAACCAAAACATCGGTCCTGCTATAGATCCAGCAGATTGGGTCACCTTGATTCCCATATGTCCACCCCCTCTCACGGCGAACTTGACGTTGGCCCGCTTCAACACTGTCACTGCTTGGCCAATCTGTTCGGCAGAGGTGGGGCGGAAGACACATGACGGCGACAGGATCTCGGTATTGGACCAGAACTCGCGAGGAGAGTTTTCGTAGTTGTACACATCCGTGCCTTTGGAGAAGATTGCATTCTCGCCATCAAATTCCCTTGCCAGGGCTAGACAGCCTGCATTGTCCGGACCAGGATCGCGTGTTTGAATCACATCGATCGATTTGCGTGGGGACAATGCAGTTGCGCCGGTAGCGTGTAGCAGGGAAGTGAACGGCGCAAGAATAGGCAAAACGGTGGAGGCAAGCATGTTGGATTATCTACAGGGTCGATTTCGAATGTTGGGTGTTTTCCTGGGGGCCATGTTCGACCGTTGACCCTTATGTACAATCTCCATCTATGCCACCCTACTTATGAGCCGTGTCTGCCTCAGCTATCCGTTAGCATGCTGGATCAACTGTTGTCTTCAGAATGTCTAATCGTTGCCCCGTCGGACGCAGGTTCCAAGCTTGTGGAAGTAGGTGCATCGCAGGCGACGATCACTCCGAGGCCCACGCAGATCGAGGTTCCAGTACAGAGGTAACAAGGCCAGCTTCTTGTGCATCGAGGGCTCGCTACTCATGGGGTGGGCTATCATGTCTGGTCCAGTGTTTTGTGCTGTTCTGTTGTTTTTCCAGTTTCCAGTTTCCAGTGTCCAGTGTCCAGTGTCCAGTGTCCAGCTTGAGGTGTGGTTGAGACACTGTACTCGTACAATGTACCTCCGTCACAAGGTTAATCATCATCCGCCTAGCCCCTCGCGAGTCGAAAGACCGGCCCCTGGGCCTTGATCTAGGGGAAACAACAACAAGGTGGAGTTTGACACATTGCAGAAGTGCGATTACACCTGCTTCGGCCCGGTCATTAGGGGACGAGCCAACGACATCGACAAGGCATTGGAAGCGCAAGTTCAACCAACAGCCACCAATCAAGTACTCCAGTACGTTATTGTACTGTACGGGCTTCTGGGGTTGTATCTTAGGTAGTACCTACTTAGCAATTAGAACATGGGGGGGACTCGCGACGAACCATCCCCGGGCCATGGTACCCGGAGCGCCGGGGAGGAACCAGCAGAAAGATTAAGAAGGGGATGAGGGGGAGCTCCAACCGGAGGGAGCCGAGACAGAAGTTCCGACGTCGAATCTTAAGGTACGCTGGCGACTACTACAGTTATCATCATTACCTCAGCATATTCTACCTCGCTTCTCGCTTTGAAACTCATCGTCGTATGGATAGTACGTAGTACGGAGTAGAATATGCGGATGAGATCTTGATCGATGGTGATTGTGGGAGATGTCTGGCTGGTGGAACCCAATTATTTTCTTTAATACCTAAAGTAAATTCCGTCGAAGCCTCCAGCCTCCAACCTTACCTATTCAATGACCCAGAGCGTAAGGTACCCAAGAGGCTAAGGTACCTGGCTACATCTGGTCTGCATGGGAGTTTGCAGGGCTTACTAGGTGTTGTACTACGCTTACCGTAGCTCTGCTAAAGGCCCGCTATAACAACACCATCGGTTTGTTTCATTCAACTCGATTGCTCAATGTCGGGGGACGAACAGGTCGAAATCATGCCCATTGGACCTCTCGAGCCCACGGCTTTGACGCCCCGGCTCATGGCGTGCAAAGGCTTGATGTATCCTGGGGATACCAAACCCTTAGGTCAAGTACTGGACCTGTCCGTGTCTAAACGAGAGTCAACTCCGCGCTCGCAGCTACCATTCTCTGGGCAAGCGGATTCAGCAATACGTCCGCTTCAAGTGCTCTCAACTTGGTTCAAATAACAGTACAGTTGTTTCTTCATGGCATCGACAGCCATCCTGCCCGCTGGCAAGCCACCCGCGGGGGTGACCTCGAACTTTGTGGACCCGCAATATGACGGCGGCAGATTCATAGCCGTCAGCGCTGTATTTCTTGGCCTGGCTGTCGCCATTGTCGTCTTGCGAGCCTACACCAGAGCTGTTATTCAACGACGCTTTGCTGCGGATGATTGTAAGTAGAGGGGGGGAGGTGTTTTTGAATTGATGAAGAGAGCTGATGTGTGGTACAGACATTATGGTCTTCGCATTGGTTCGTCAAGCCTCACGATGAGCCTATTGATCCTGCGGCTTGCCAAATCTGACTTCAATTTCCAGATTCTATCCGTCATCTTAAGCGCTTTCACTTTAAACCGTAAGTATCCCACAGCTGGTATTGTGCGGAAACAACTAAAAGTGCGAGGCAGTGCTTAATTACGGACTCGCCAAGCACATGTGGGATGTTCCTCTTACGTCCTTTTCACCAGGTTTCCTCAAAGTACGTATCGTTCAAACGATCATGCCAAACCACTACGGCTTACGACTGCTGACTTGTATCCCAAGTTCAATCTCCTTGCGGCGAGTGTGTATTGTGCTGCTACAGCTGCCTCAAAGGCTTCAATTCTGCTCTTCTACTTGCGAATCTTTCCCGGCAGAGTCTTTGTGTTTGCTGTGTGGACCGCGGCATTCTTCGTGGTCAGTTATAATGTCGCCTCTATTTTCGCAAACATCTTCAGTTGCAACCCTGTTGCAATGTCCTGGGATGTAACCATTCTTACTGGAACCTGCATCAACCGGCCATTATTGTACTTTGCCAACGCTGGCCTTGGGATATTTGCTGATTTCATTACCTTGTTATTGCCATTGTGAGTGAGATACAACAGCATATTGGGCTCTACTGATCAAGCTCGTTTAGTCCAATTCTGCGGAAGCTGCAGCTTCCTCTCAAACAAAAGATAGGGGTTATAGCCGTCTTGATGACAGGTGCTTTCGTCTGCATTATCAGCATTGTCCGCCTCGCCTCCCTTTATCAGCTTTTACGAAGTACCGATCTCACCTGTACGTTGCCGAATCACACTCTATCAGTGCAAGCATTAATCTTCAGCAGATGATACCGCGAACGCATTACTCTGGTGCATTATCGAGTTAAACATGAGCATATTCGGCGGCTCCGTCCCCGTCATCCGCCCCTTTGTCCGCCAATATTTCCCCTCCCTTCTCGGTCCCGCATCCGACAGATACGAAAGCGGCGGGCGCAAATATCACAGATCAGGCTCTCAAGGCGGAAGACGTCAAGAGCTGAGGAACTTCGACGCGCGGCAACTTGTCCCAGGCCCCGAAGGCAACCGCACCAAGTCGAATTCGTACGTGACTTCAGTTAAGGGAGGGACCAAACGGCCTTCGATGTTCAATGCTGGAGACGGTGGGAGCGAGGAATTTATCATGTACAATGGGGGAGAGCTCCCCGACTCCAAGATTGTACGGACCATGGAGTATCGGATCGAGGAGGGCAGCGAGCACAAAGCCAATAGCATTCGTGAGTGCATCCAGGGGGGCTGAGGATCCGTCCGGCTGTCGAAGCACCTCAAGACCGCGTTTTTGCACCGGTTTCACATTACGGAGTAATCAAATCGACCACAGAATGGCGGTTTTGGCGCCAGGATAGGCGTGATAAGTGATTGCTTGGTGCGGAGCAAAGCTTGACCATCTTGATACTGGTGGTAGAGAAGATTAATTGAGGAACAATTGAAGGATGGAGAGATAGCGGTGAGAAGTTCCAAGTGCAACGGCTTCTTCCTTGCCTGATCTATCGTGACGAAATCCGAAATCCGGTGATTTTGACACTGGATTGCTTATGAGAGTTCTGAGGGTTGGTAAAAAAAAAGAGTCATTTGGTAACAATGATCTATCCTAATCGATGATCGAGCGCCCGGGACGTAAAAACTCCTGCATGACTGCCCTCAAAGGCTGTGGTGGGTATAGAACAGTAGCGTATCCAAAAGTAGACAAATAAGCACCCGGAAAAGTGGACGTAAGGATGAATGAAGATGATCGTTTCAGGACTCAACGTTTCGTGCCTCTTCTCGTAACCCCATTAATAACGCCTTCAAATTCCCCGGAAAACGCCCCTAGAACTTCCAGCAACAAGTCCGCTTTTCAGCCTCATAAGCCTCACAGCGCTAATGTAGGTATATACACCCTTGTACACGTCTAATGCAGGGCTAATGCGAGAGCGACAGTTTGGCCATGTGGGGTTTTTGCGTAAGGGTTTCTTGTGTGTCAGCGAGTGACATGTTTCTATTGATCATTAACAGGACACGGGGAAACTTCCGTTAACAAGGGAATATCGGGATAGACCGTTTTCGTCAAGTTTGAACTACACCGTACCTTGCCTTGGATACGGTACTATCAAGATGGCAAGCCTGCAGGTTAGACTGCACTCCATTGGAAGGCAAGTTTTGTGACCGAGAAGGAAGCCAAGAAACGCCCCTCTGAGCTGATATCAGGCCTGGGTCAGGGTGGAGAAATGACGTCTGCTCGATTCGAATTTGCAATAGCTATTTCCCCCATTTGGCAGACTACATTGTGCTGCTTCTTCGTGAGGTCACTAAAGCCCGATACCACTGCTGTCCAAGTGGTCTAGACTTATTGTCAAGTAATACTCTATTGCTCAACCCCCGTCCATCGCCCATCCTCGCCGTTCGTGCTCTCCGCTCCCGCCAGCGCTGCGCAATCGCACAACGAAGATGTCCGTCCGACATGGCTCTTCACTAGAAGCAGTCCATCATGAACTTATACCCCGAACAGCCACACCCATACATACCAGGAACGCTTCCCTTCTTGACAAAACATCCCCCAGTGCGTGTCAAAGCTTTTAATCCATCTCTCACCGCCTCCAGCAATTGTGACGATCGCTCGTGATAGATCGCCATCTCGTAGAGTAACCATCGCTATTACTTCCTTATTCACTAGTCCCAATCCCATTTTCCCCAACAAGTTGTGCCCCCTTACCACAACATGCAAACACTCCCCACTTCATTCCCCCCTCTTCCTTCTACTTTCGATAGAATTCTATTTTCCCCCAAGTATTTCCTCAACTCAACGTTTTCTTCTTCTTCTTTTCTTTCTACAAAAGGTGCCGATATATTTCTCCCAAAACATGGCAACACAAGGAGTGAGTGAGTACCTTAGGAAAAAGCTAGAAAGAATCCAAGATCCAATCTTGGGTAAACCGGGGTTTATGTCCATTCCATTCCATTCATTCCAGCAAAGGAGATAAGACGAAGCATTTCCATCTCAAGCACAAAACCTACAGTAGCGGCACAGCGGCCAAGAGAGGTCGGCGGCATTCCGGACCCCAAATTTTTTTCAAAGGACTATGTATGGAGTTTGCCAGTTGTGTCGCAAGGAACAAAACCAGGAGCGATGGGTTTTCGAGCTTTTGCTGCAATGAGCAATCGACTGCTCGTAGCTTGAGGAAGCGTGATGATGTAGATTAGCGCTTACGAAACGGGGTATGATGTACGCTTTCTTTCTTCTCCATTCTGAAAAATAGGTCTGGTTGAGGAAGGCTGGGTTGGGGGTTTTTCTTTATGTTACTTCTCTCTCTCCCTCTCTGGGATAGATATCTGGCAATCTAAAGTTTCTGCAGAGACGCGGGGTGGGCATCTTGATTGCTTACATATATAGATAGCATCGCCGGCGATTATTCAGCATGTCCGGCTCTGTTTTTAGGGCTCGTGCATCGGGGGTGTTTTTTTCTTTTCTTTCGAGCGGTGTTTCGATGGTGATGGTGGGGAGGATGGGTTTTGCTGGGGGGGCAAGGGTGGGTGGGTGGGAGATGGGTGTTGGGGTGAGCAGTGGGGGAAGTGGAGGAGGTATGGGGTTTTTCAGTGGTGGAAGTGGTTGATGGTGGCTGGTTAAAAGGGGGGGGGGTGGCTGGTTAAGGAGGGGGGGCGTAGGGAGAGTAGGGAGGATGTCTGTTCGGATTGCTGTCTGTGCTTGCGCATGAAGAGTGGAGAAGCAATTCATCAAATCCTCCAAGTGCGCCATTGTTCTTGCAGGAAATATCCGGTACCCTCGCCGCCGCTCACGATTAGATCTTCACCAAACTCTCCGCTCCTTGAGCCCGTCTCAAAAAAAAAAAGCCGCGATATTTCTCCACGTGGTCATGAACCCCCGGGCGTCCCCTTTGGTCCTTTCTACCAACCCAGCACCGAGCGAATCCTCAAAGAACCGGTTAGAGCCCGAACTGGCAAATAGTAACTCAACGCCTCAACCTGGTGCGTGGTTAGAGCTTTGCCATCCTCGCGCACGACGATGACACTGCCGACGCTATCCTTCCATCTCAGAGGCGCCCATCCCCAGGATGAACCCTGAGGGTCTGCGTTCAGATGCAGGAACGTTGCTGCGACGTTCTCATACGGACAAAAGCCAGCGGTCTGATCATCCTTCCATATTCGATCGGGAGGGTACTTGCGTGTGAGCAAAAGGACACCAATCAAGGTCGAGATGGGTGGTTGCTTTGAACCACACGAACACCTGATGATCTGGACAGCGACCAAAAACCTCCGCTCCAAAAACCTCTTAGTCGCCTTTCCAGCTGATCCCGACGCGGCCATTGACTATAAATCCAGTACCAATCGGCCGTCCCTGCAGATCTCACACAACCTCGTCGCCGTAACCCACGAAACAATCTACCCCCGTGGCGAAAGTCCGCGAGCGTGACATCCCTCGAGGAGAACGACGCCGAGCCCCCCTGACTTGCGCAACACCACTACCAGCCCCCTCTCGAACCCATGGACGAGGCCGCCCCCTGATGATTTCGACGACGACGCTTCTTGTTCGCCCGTGAGCCGTCTGTCAGAAATGCGTCTCGGCCGTGTACTGATCTGGGCACTGAAGCCCCGGTATCTTGCCCCCAGGATCGGGCGTGCCCGCTACTATGTACGAGAATGGCTCGTCAAGGACCTAGCAGGTGAGTAGTCTTTGCGCTATCATAGACCACGCCTTTTTTCTACTTTCACACTCGGTCAATAGTAGCTGTGGGGCTTGTGCATCGACGGGAAAGGAAGAACGCCAGGTTTTTATATATAGGGTCGGGGCCGCGAAGGGATTCGCAGAGGAGCTTGTGGGTGGGCCCCGTCTGTTTACTGGCACTCGGGGGAGCAGCAGCAGTAGCTGCTTGATGAGCAGGTGGAGCGGGGAGGATGAGCTTGGGGGCGCCCACGGATGGCCGCGGCGAGGTTGGCGCTGGAATGGTTAGCTGCTTGCTTGCTTGATGGATTTCCCAGAGGTGTTTGATGATTTTATAATAAAATGTGTGTTGGAATTCATTCTGGTTGTGATGTGTGTTCACCGCTATGCAAAGTGAAATGAGGAGGTGCTCATATGGCTTGGGGAAGTAGCATGATTTCGAAAACAAAACACAGGAGATAGGATTGGAATTCATGGTACGTTGACTACGTGACGGCGTCTGCAAAGCTTTAGGCCTTCAAAGAATGTGAGAGATATCTTGAGGACAGACAACCTTTTTGGAGAAGGGAGAGAGCAGGGGACATAATTTAGTCGATTGAATATGGACGCAAACGAATAGAGGTGGGTTTATTGGGGTTGTGAACGGTGTCGAGAATGAAAAAGTGTATGGGGAGGGTGAGGAGAATGGGATGAGTGGGAGGGAAGACTGGTATTGAGATCGAATGCTATTGCTTCGATTCTTTCTCACATGTTAGGTGATCGAGTCTTGAGACACGTACCACACTGATGAGCAACCTCACTCTTTATAATCCTCTAGGGCCTGTTTGCCTTTTCCCCCACCCTAAGCACGAAACAACCTCAAGCCTTCCTCTTCAACCCCATCACCCTCCTCGCCCTCATCTTCTTCATCCAAAGCCACCTTGGCACCTAACAAACTTGCAAAAAACTCCCCCACCTGCCTCTCCCCCCAGCTCCCCCTATCCTCTGGCGCCATAAAATTCTGTAGTTTCTCATGCACTGTATACCGCATTTTCCTACCTTTGGACGCTTTGGTGTCGACTTGTTTCCGTATCTTTGGCACTTGGAGCGGTAACAGGGTGGTGCCATTGGAGATAGACGACGGGTTGGTACTGGTGTTGGTGTTATTGTGATTGGTGGATGACATGCGCTGATCGACAAGCTCGCGGAGGAGGAGAGTGTAGAAGTCGGCGTCATCATAGATATTCCGGTCCTCGAGTACTTTCTTCGCAGCCTGCAACGGCGCACAAGACCTTGGTACGCGCGTGCGGGCTATCAGACGAGCGTTGTTTGGGGCGGAGAGTTGTTGGTCTAGGACACTAGTGAGCGGTTGGTGCGTAGAAGCTGCGGAGAGGGCATTGCGCGGTTGAAGGGTGGAGGAGACATGGACGCGCGAGGACCATTTGGAGAGAATGGTGCGGCGGTGGGCAAGGAACGTAGATTCATGTTGTTGCATACGGGTGGACAGGGTCGAGGTGGGAGTTGAGACGGTGGCGGAGAACGAGCGTTTCTTGGAGGTGGGACGCTTTTCTGTGGCGGTGGTTTGCAAGGATTGGCGGAGATCGTCGAGGGTGTTCCATAGGTTTAGAGCTGCTTGTTCGGCGGCTTGGATCGCATCTGTGTCTGATTCGCTCTTTCCCGCAGACGGTGCTTCAGCAAAGAGCGAATTCGTTGCTACAAGAGCTTTTTGGAGCCGTATACGGGTATTTAAAAGACTATCGAAGGTGGAGCGTTGATATTTGATGGCTTGGCCTTTGGTGATATCTGCTTTTGCGGCTTTAGAAATCGTTGATAAGACTGTCTTTTGCTCTTCAGCCATCATTTTGCGGAGCTCGGCGCGGTCGTCTGTCTGGGATCTTTTGCCCCGACCTTCCATACTGCTGCCGTCGGTGTCGCCTTCGGACATACCGTCTTCATCCTCCATTTCAATGTCATCCGAATCTTCATCATCCCTGCCATCCGATTCGTGACCCCCGCCATTGATACCATTCGACAATGCTTCCATATCCTCATCCGCTCCAGAGCTTGAGTCATCTGCCTCTTCCTCCACCACTCGCAAAGGCGTCTGGTGGCGTTTCCTCTCTTGTTTTTTGCTTCTCCTGTTTGCAGACTTTTTGGTGTTTCCATTAACCCCGTCCTGGAAGGCCTCCTCCTTGGCAACGTTTACCTCCTCCACTTGAAGATCCTCGTCTGGATCAGTATCATCGATGTCCCCAGCTGATTCTTCGTGGTTGCTGGTGCCGCTACCGAAAGGATCATCATCACTTCCTTCTGCAAGCAGATCTTCTCGGCTTATAGTTGAGCCTGTATATTGTGGTCCCAGCGAGATTCCTTTGGGTTTGCGGAGCGTGCTCTTTCTATTAAAAGGTCAAATTTGTCCTAATCACCTAGACCTCTTGAAGCCGTACCCAACGTCTATGTAGTGTTCGTGAGCCGTTGCCACTCCTTCTTCACTACCCACGGAATCAGAATCGTCGCCATTGCCAAAGTGTTCCCCATGTTCTTCGGGATCAATATCTGGAAGATTGTGAGTACTATTTGCTGGGGTGCTGCATGACAGTACCTTTTGGCGCAGGGTTGTCAAGATCTGCAATCTGTTCTGCCCATGATCTGGGCGTCTTCTCTTTGGCCATTACGAATATTGGTTGGTTTTCCAATTGGCCATGATCAAGCTTCATGAAATTCTAGAGATTTGCGGAAACATTCCGCTCCGACTTAACCGAGGACACAATATCTCTTGTAGGGCAAACTCCACAGTACTCTAGCGTACGTTAAGGTAGGTTTACCATTGAATGACTTAGTGGTTTTCGAAACTTCCATACGTCAAAGCATGTCCCGAGACACTCTATGTGGCATTGCTCATATGTTTCTTCATGGTGGGTCTGTTGATACCCTGGGTATCTGATGAAACTATGCTACTCGCCTTAACATGGGTTGGTCTTATCAACCTCTGATATCCGCAGATACTCCTTATGACCTGACGCTATGACCAAACTTGTTACTTGACGTCTCATTAGACAACTCTCTCTCTTCCGACATATTGATCCTTCCTTCCTAATTTTCCTTACTATCCTCACCCTCCCACCCCTCCTCCACCAACAGTGACAATGGCGGGCCCGGCATGCTGTCATCCATCAAACTCTCCGGTAGTAACTGGCTGTCAGTAAGCCTCTCTCCGTTCCATCCGCCGACATAGCCCATGTACGCCTCCGCATCTTTACGTGTGCGAAAGGGCGAGGAGGACAATATAGGAGGTAAAGGCGGCGGGGAGGAGAGGGTTGGTAAAGAGTGTGAAGGGCGCCTGGCAGAGGAAGAACGTAATTGGGTTAAAGGTTGGGTAATATCGATAGTTGTGGCTTGGGAAGGGGGCAGGCGAATTGGCGAGCTCATTGGGAGCGTTTGAGAGCGGGAAAAGGGCGTAGCAATCAACGCAGGAAGTCTGTTCAAGGCAGGACTAGATGAGTCCTCATTGTTGGGCTGATAATAGTCTCTAGGATCTTCGGATCCTGAGTAAGGGCGCCAGGTAGCCTCCCACTGGGAGTCTGTTTCCACAAGAGGTGAAGGTTGGGTAATGCGGATGAATTCGGCGGTCAGCTGTGCAGACGCTTCTTCTGATTCAGAGCGTATACATTGATGGTCATGTGGCCCGGATTCGTCTAAAGCTCGTGGTTGGTGAACGAAGTCTTCTTTGGGCACTTCTGCTGCGTCATCCGAATATGTAGCCAGCGGTACCGCAGCGTCTTCTGAGCTATTTTGGTCGTCATGACTTTCTTGATCACCAAACTGGTTGACAGGGTGCTCAATGGGTTCAGCAAAATCATCCAGGGTCATAGTCGCTTCTGCTGGCTTTGGTATGAAGCCTACACCCAAGCCGCTAGCTGCCAGACTTTCATCGGAGTCTCCGCCGTCAGAGTCGAAAACCTCGGACCTGGCAATCTCAGCTTGCTTTCTGCTGCTGTGAACGATCCGGTCCACAGAATCAGGTAGGACGGAACTTGAGACATGATCCCCAACGATAAAGCCGCCTTTTGAGGTGACTGCTGAAGTTACAATACGTCCGGAATATGTAGTTCTAAGTTCATTCTTGAACTCGGCTTGCGTAGATATAGATTCTTCCGTGCTACTTGTACTATCCATTGTATCAGCAACCACCAGCTTGGGGATTTGTCGAACGTTCTTCTTCGGAGAATGAAAACCTTTCGGAATGTTTGTAGACTTTTCCTTGAGAGGCGACTTGGACTTCTCACGGCATGATCTCCGACTTTGACTCGAAAGGGGCGTGTCCGCAGGAGATTGCGAAGAAGGTATCTCCTTGCGTCTTAATGACTTCGGGGTCTTTGGTGGTGGCATCAATGCCGCTGCTATGTCTGCTTGGTTGTCCTCGGACTTCTCGACTACCGACGACTGGGCACTCTTCACCACGTCCTCTTCGCCCTTAATCTTGCTCTGCACAGCTTGCCTCACAGCACTCCTCGTTTGCACAGTACGAGTAGGCGCATCAGGCGTGGTCTGTCGCCGCTTGTGCCTCCGGAACGACGCACCGGGGACATGAATGTTGTCCATCTCTTTCAATCCATCTAGCTCTTCCTGTACCTGTAAACCGCGTGATACATAACCACTTTGGGTCAAGGTATCCTCTCGTTGAAGTGGCATAGTCTTCCGTCGCTTCTTTTTCGGAGGCAGTTCTTCTTGAGCGTCGCTAACGGCTTCTTCATATGCGAGATCATCTCCTTCGTGTGGGTGGTAGATCGCACGAAAAGGGTCCATCTGTGTTATCGTCTGTTGTCTCTTTCTTGTCGTGGACGACGTTGAAGGCCCAGACCTGACGCTTCGGGTTTTGGGTGTGAAGTACTGCTGGTTAGGTGCCGGTGTCAAATTTTCGTACATCCGACCAGATGAGCGACGCCTACTTGGTCGCGAGGACATGATATACTGTGAGAACAAAAACTCATTCTAAGTTGAGGGTGAGGCGTATGAAAGTTGGAATCCACGCTAACGTAGTTTACGTGTTGACGCGATCAATGATCTAGAGTACGCGACGTCATGTGCTCGGCAATCTAGATATAATGTACTTGATCTAACTTTATCCAGAGTTGAACATGTCCTCTCTCTGGTGCTCTTGTCCATTCGTTGATTTCTGAATCTTCCAAGTGTCATGCTTACTGGAATGAGAAGCAATGACTTGCTTCTTGAAGGCTTATGTGGATCAGAGCTCAGAATTCGCGAATGAGCTGATGACTCTGCAGTGTTCAATTGTGCTTTCGCAAGTTGTTTCTGCTTAATCTGATGTATCTTATTCTCTGAGCCGAAAAGTTCATCATGGCAAAAGCAGAAGCTAGTAAGAAGGGGCGTGTGACAAGAGCTCCCAGAAACCCTGTCAACGAAACTGTGATGCCTGATGTTTACCGAGAGATGCTGGCAGATGCTGTTTCATCTTCGCCTTCTAAATTCAATGAGGAAGACCAGCCTGTCAAAAAACGCAGAGTTGGAGGTCGTGTGGTTAAACAAAGCTACGATGAGATGGCACATTATCTATCCGATCAAGCATCAACCGACGCAAATCATACGGATATTGAGCGGTCTCGGCTTGAATCTCAGGCCGCGAGAAAACAGACAGCTTACACAGATTCAGATGGCTCTGCAGATAGTGACATTGATTGGGAGGAGGTTGATCTTAAGGACACCCCTGAAAAGTATCTTTCTGAGCAAGATATTGTTGAAGACCAGGAGCTTAATCTGGTACTTGGTGCAGATGATCATGATACTCGAAGACGGTCCGCGGCGAGGCGTAAGCCTGCTAGTGCTGCTGATAAAAAGCTTCGACTTGAAATACACAAGATGCATCTGCTAAGCTTGCTTGTGCATGTCCATCGACGCAATCACTGGTGCAATGACGAAGATTCTCATGTATGCCATACCCAACAATATATACATCGGCACGCTAAGACCTTAATAGAAGACACTGATAAACCTTTTGGACAAGCGTACGATATCGTACTTGAACCCCGACAGTCAGAAATCCCAATTCCAGAGATCACGATCTTTTGTAGATGGCCTCACGCAGGCTCTTGGTGTTTTCAATGAGAAATATAAGATTAGTGCAAGAGGTATGAGCAGATCATACTGGGCTGACAGTCCGGAGGATTTAGCCAATGTATGAAGCGGTATATTCTCTGGTTCAGTATATTATAGTCTGGTTTGAAAGCTGACATTGTAAATGACCTTAGATTTGTCTACCCGAAGATCTGGATCTTCCTATACAGAAATCAGATTTTCGTGAGACTGCAAGCAGTCTTAATGCATCTCGAGATGTTGGGGCTCAGCTCTTTTGTGCTCTTCTGCGCTCCGCTGGTGTCGACGCTCGGTTGGTGTGCTCGCTGCAACCTTTGCCTTTTGTTGCCGTTGCAAAAGGCACAACGACGCAGAAATCAGTGCCAATGATGACCATCACGGATCCAGAAAGCCGGACTGCCACTAGTGGGGACGAGAGTGGAGTTGATTATAAGAGCGATGCGCCAGTTTCGGCATCGAGAGTAGTCGGTTCCATTGGTGGTCGAAATCGATTTGCGTCTCCAAATCATGGTCATCCTCGTCCGGTCAGTAACAGCAACAGCAACAGCAACAGCAATAGTACACCTACACTTAAACTTCCAAAACCGAGTCAGCACTCCCCTCTTCCCTGCATATGTGAGCAATCTTCTAAACTGAACAGGGCCTAAAACAAAACGGATCAGAGAGTCACCGTATCCTCTGTATTGGGTCGAAGCCTTTGACGAGGCAAATCAAAAGTGGATACCTGTAGACCCACTAGTCACTAAGTCGGTTGCGAAACCTTCAAAATTTGAGCCTCCAGCCAGTGATCCAAAGAACCAACTTAGCTACGTCGTTGCATTCGAAGATGACGGAACTGCTCGCGATGTCACTCGGCGGTATGCAAAAGCCTACAATGCCAAAACCCGCAAAGAGAGAGTAGATGTTACGAAGGATGGCGAGAAGTGGTGGCAAAGAGTGATGAGGATGTACAGAAGGGATCATGATCTTGACCGTGACCAATTAGAAGACGCCCAGCTTGTACAGAAGGAAGCCCAGGAGGGGATGCCCAAGAACGTGCAGGACTTCAGGGACCATCCATATTACGCGCTAGAAAGACACCTAAGAAGGAGCGAGGTGATCCATCCGAAGCGAGAAGCTGGTAAAGTTGCAGCTGGTAGATCTGGTGGAGACAAGATACTAGAGCCAATCTACCGCCGCCGTGATGTGCAAGAGGTGAAAAGTGCGGATAAGTGGTATCGGATGGGGCGGGAAATCAAGACCGGAGAACAGCCGCTCAAACGTGTTACCGCTCGTCGGAAACGTGGATCGGCATTTGACGAAGAGCAAATTTCTGAAGACGAGGAGAACGCAGGGACGAGTCTCTATGCTGCATTTCAGACGACCGTATACATAGCTCCACCGGTCATCAACGGCCGCATTCCCAAAAATATCTACGGAAACCTCGACATTTACGTTCCAAGCATGGTTCCCGCAGGCGGAGCCCATATAATCCACCCAGAAACCGCACGAGCAGCCAAGATCCTTGGCATTGATTTTGCTGATGGGGTCACTGGCTTTGCATTCAAAGGCAGACATGGTACTGCGATTACTCAGGGCGCTGTAGTTGCTACGGAATATCGCGAGGCAGTAGAAGAAGTTATTGAAGCTTTTGAAGACGAGCGTGCTAAAGAGGAAGAGGCCAGGAGAAGTGCTGAAGCATTGAGGATGTGGCGGCGATTGTTGACTGGGCTGAGAATTAGGGAGAGGATTGAGGGGTATGAGGTTGAAGGAGAGCGTGATGCTTTGAGAGAGAGGATGGAGGAGGCTGACATGGAGGGAGTCCAAGATGAAGAAGCAGGTGGGTTTCTACCTGACCGAGATGCAAAAGGCTTTGCGGAGCCGACTGCTGGACGAACGTTTGCCCATGAGTTTGCTGGTCCGGAAGAAGACGAAGGGGGTGGATTCATGGACGGCAACGAAGAATACCGTGGTGGCTTCATGGAAAATGACGAAGCCGAAAGCCGAGATGATAATACTAAAGAAAAGCACCAACTTGCTGCAGACCCCTTTATAAACACCATCGAAGACGACGATCGTGGTGGCTTCTACGCATACGATATTGATGAGGATGCGGAAGAGGCAATGCGCGAGACTAAGCCAGCGGATCTATATGATCCTTATGATTCCAAAGACATCTCAGGACAAAGAGGAGGTTTCCTGCGAGAGGAAGTCGAAGAAAGCAAAGACAACGTTGCCAGTTTCCCAGTACAAAACTCGCCCTTCGAAGAAGGCGGAGGTTTCCTAATCGACGACGAGGAAGACGCGACTCGGATCCAACCACAGGACGAGAACAAGTCACAATCAACCATTCCACCTCTTATCTTCCGAAACCCAGAAACCACACCCCCCACTCTCAACGATCCCGGTCTCGCGGACACGGATCTAGCCGAAGCAACCATGCTGCAAGAACTTCACGAATCCTCCCAAATAAACACCACTATCCCCAACTCCAAACCCCACAACCTCAATCCACATGCCGCACGCCAAGCGGAACCCTTCCCTGCCGCCCACAACGAAGCCATCCCCCACGACACTAGCCATACCCAATCTCCACCACCACCACCACCACCACCACCACCACCGCAGGAAGACGATATAGAACTCGAAGCAAAAAGTCCGGCTTCAGACCCAGGATCTTTGCTCTCACATGACCCGGAAGATGAGGATGCGGATCCGGAGTGGCTTGTATGATGTTGGGGGTTTTGGTGGGGTGATTGAGGTGGAAGGGAGCGGTTGGTGAGATTAGGTTGGAAGGTTGAAGGTCTGAGAGGTACGGCGCAGTCGAGGGTTTGCGAATGGGGGAAGATGGGATGGGAATGGGGGGGAAGCGATGTTACTACGAGGTATTGGTGAAATGGTTTTTTGGGCTAGGAAAAATAATGGAAGAAATATCCTGTTTATGTCAAGTTTGTCAATCCGATCGATCCATTTAAACCGACCATTTTCCTCACCCTCCCTACCTGCCTGCCCCCACTGTGTTGTCGTTGTCGTCGTCGTCGTTGTTGTTGTTGTAGCGTCGGTGCGAAAGCAGGCAAAGGTTTCTGAGTTGGCCTGGGCAAAAACCGAACGGAAAGTCTTTAATGGTGGTGACATTGGCGTAGCTTTAGGGAAGGGAGGGAAGGGTTTTGTGTCATTAGACAAGATACGTCTAATGTAGGTTCGACGCCATGTTTTACTGCAGAAAGGATGCTCTCTCTTTCCCTCATGAGCGGCGAATACAAAACATCCTCGCTGGGTATGTACCTAATCAAAAATCTCCTCCAAAAACGCCCATCGCTATGCACGAATCCCCCCGAAATCTTCTAATCCCCCCCAATTCCCACCTGCGCCCCGTCTGCCTAATCAGACTCATAATCTACTAATGCCACAGCATGACTTTCTTTTCCGCTATCCTGCTCAATGGCAACGACGCCGGTATCCCGTTTCCTCTTCGCCGCCACCGTCGCCGCAAACGGCTTTTCGCCACTCAGGAAGGGATCCATCGCCGCCATGGTGTTTCGCTTGAGTTCCTGCCTGAGCTTCTCCCGCCGGAGCTCCGCATCGGATAGCCCTTTCGCGGCGTTCTCCTTTCCAACAGGCGGGTTGGAGCCCGCAAACAGCGGCCTTGCTGTCGCCTTGGCGATGGCTGTCTCTCCGTCGATAGCACCAAAGTCTACGAAACCCGCCCTGCGCCTGTCGTCTTCAGTTTCCGCCAAGAGATCCATACCCAAGCTCATGCGATCCTTCAGCGCCTCCGTCGAGCCCTCGTTCTTCTGCCTAACCCTGCGGTCCGCGCGGAAAGCTCTCCGGAGCCGCCGGCTCGCCGCATACGGATCTTCCCAGTCTTTCTCTTTAGCGCGCTGGAGCTCCTCGATGCGGGATCTGTCCGTCAGGGTCTGTCGCTTGTCTTCGACTCGGCCCTCTAGCGCGGCAAAAGCATCGTTCTGCAACCGCTCGCGCTCCTCATCCGTCCGGATTCTGATCTCGCCGTCCTGATGCTTGTCCTCCCCTGTATCCCGCTTCTTGGCGCCTTCGGTGACGACGTATGCGGTATTCTTTGGATCTGTGCGGATCTCTATCCATCCCCCGCATGAGACGTGTTTCATGCGAAAGCTGAAGATCGGGGTCGTGTGGTAGTTCCCGACCTTCTTCTTCTCGGCGTTGAAGCGAACGCCCTGGCCGATGATGGTTGGTTTTGGGCAGGTGGAGCACCAGATGGCGAAGGGCATCTCGAAGCGGACGGTGAGGATGCCCTGGCCTGACTTGCGGGCGCGGTTTCCGAGGGCATGTCTGCTCTATCGTGAGAACGGGCCATGGATGGTAGGAGGGGCAATCGTACTTGCCGGCGAGCTTGTTGGCGGATGTGGTGCCCTCGTACTCGGGCGGGACATAACGTCCCATATCTAGCCATGTTAGTCATTGGAGAGGTGGTAAGGAGAGGGTACAAACTAAAGCCCTGCATCTTGTCGAAGATTCTCTAACCAAGTCTATATTCTGGCAGAGGAGTCGCATGAACTTTGAGATGTTGGCCTTTTATTGTGGTTACCTTATCGCCGTTGCTCGCCTTTTAGGGCTGACTATGGCTAGTCCGACCCCTGATCCCTGCGGGTCACTTTTGACGTCATACCCAGCGTTCTCATACCTTGATCTTTGAAACACCAAATAAACAAGCTTGCGAACGCCCAGTTTCTGTTCATACCCCATTAAAGCTCCATCTTCCAACAAGCACCTCTCTTCCGCACAAAGCAACCCATCAGCATCACCAGAACCCACACACCTTCAAGCCCCAAGCCAACATGTCCAGCATAATCGACTCCCTCAGCTCCCTCATCTCCTCCATCCTCGACATCTTCAAGTCCATCTTCATGACCATCTACCATAGTCTCGCCTCCGTGCTCTCCATCTTCACCGACTCCATATCCAGCATTGCCAACTTGGGCGGTGACTTTGCCGGTTTTCTCATGAGTAAGCTTTTCCTTGCCTTTCTCGATAGTCCCGGTTTTGGGGTTTGTGTTGTGGAACATGAACGAGGTGCTGAGAGCTATTTCTAGGAAACGTTGTGGTCATTGGGTTGTTGGTAGCGGCATTTGTGGGGTATTCTGCGTATCAACAGAAGCAGGGAAGGACTGCGAGTGGGAAGAAGAGGATGTAAAGAACAAACATGGAAGCAGGGGGTGTAGCGAGATGGGCAGTGATGGACGATGTGGATTAGTAAGATATGGGAGATGTTTTACACTTGAGACGACTTGCGGGATACCTTAATATCTGATGCTCAGGGATGGTATTAATCAAGAAAGGTGCTTGGTGGATGTTTCTTTTCCATGGAGCAGCTATGCGTGATATTGGAGTTATTACCGTCAATTAGCAGATTGAAAGTCACGATTTACAAGTGGGATAATATTTTGAAAAGTCTGAAAAACTTCATTATGAGAGGATCACCATTCATGCAGATGACAGGAAAATCATATACGACGGTAGGAATCTATCTAAGTAGCGCAATGCTCGCCCAATCGAATCGTTAATCGTGAAGTCGTCGAAAGGCCAGGTGCCTTTCCACTGGGGTTATCTGCCCCAAACATTGGTTGGGTCGTCTTCCGAACTGAAAGACACCTCATCATTCAATGGTGCGGCCCATAGAGGATCCATATCGTCTTTCGGTGTAGGAATGGATAGTTCACCCATAGCCTCGATTGGAGGCCCTGTATGACCAAGATTGCCGGGGTGGGCAAGCTTTTGCGCGTCTTTCACGGTGATGCCGTGTTTGACAAATTGCTCGGGATCCATTAGAGTGCTGGCATTTGGTCCTTCGACGTCAGTAGGTGAAGCGGTTGTGCCCTGAAGGAAGGTATCCATGTCAAGGCTGTTGAGACTACTAGACGAGAGCATAGATGCTTGTGGCAATTCGAGAAACGAGGATGTTGAGCTAAGCCGATAGGTGTTAGGGTCTGTGACCTGGGATGAGCTGGATGTATTTTGGTCCCGTCGCATCATGGAAGATGATTGTCCATTGTAGGGTGTGTACTCTTCGATCTCCGAAACCTCATCGGACGATGCTGTGGTCAAACCTGGTTGACCGACGTTACTGTGATCAAAGCTAGCGTATGACGGAGGTTGGCTGTACGAAGTGGATAAGTTGCCACCCTCCAAGGGAAGGTCAAGAGCTGACCAGTCTACTACAGGCATGTTGAAGCCCGCTGAAAGAGCTGGTTGGTCTTCTTGAGCCGTAAAGTATGTTTCGAACCCCCTGGGCGATTGGTAACTGCTATAGTCCTCACTCGGTGGACTTGGGATGGGATCAATGAAAGAACAAGAACGCTCCAATGCCAATGAAGGTAAATGGCCATTGAAACCGTCGAAGGTCGAAGCAGCTCTTTGTTCTGGCGATCCATGCTCGGATCTGACTAATCGTACTTCTTGCTGGGCACTGGAGATGGATTCTTGAAGCTGAGACGGGGGTTGTTCCAAGGTATTGGTGAGAGGTAGATGATCTACTGACCGTCTTGCAACGTCGGAGTTGCCATGTATGCTATGGGGTATAGGAATCTTATACGGCGCTCCACATTTATGGGCCGCATCATTATATTTATGTACCGGCTTGTGGTGGCCGTTAGTAAAGACGGTCAAAGACGTATCGGATTGAGCGGTTGCAAGTCGAGGCTTTCGAGAAGGTAGAGTCGATGGTGCTACTGCTCCTGGAATGTCTGCTTCGGGCACCGGGTCCAAGTATTCCTTCTTATTGGCACATGTGCACCGAGCCCCGTGGCTACAACAACAGATGTGGAGTTCGGGTGCATGTGGATCGGCCGTAAACTCGAAGATGTTCTCGTTGAGACCATGCTGAATCTCAGCGTCGGCGCATTCCTCCTTTGAATGGGGGTATTCCCCGCAATCGCATTTCACATGGGAAGCACGCGCCTTGCGCAAGCCTCTACAATGTGGGCATTGCGAAACAGGCCGGCCTTTCTTGTTGATGTGTGTAAGAGGTCTGTCTGTGCTTACTGTTAAAGACTGCGTGGAAGCAGCTACAAAGCTTTGAATGCTTACCAGAATGTTGACAGTTACTGACACGGTGGCCTCTCACGCATGCCTCACAGGCGTACTTCTCGCCTTCAATCAGCATCACTGGTGCAATGGACTGGCTTCCGGCCGCAGATTCTTGAGTCTGACCGACCGGACGGCTCTTCCACGATAAGGTGTCGATGGTTGTGGAAAAAGAAAGGTAGCTAAAGCTGCTGGTGAACTCGATCTCACCGGACGGATGCAAATGCAATGTTGTGTCAAGGCATCCTCGAGCAGCACATATGGTGAATCGGGTATTATGCTGGGAACATTGAACGCCTTGCCTGCGAAGTTCACAAAACCAAAGTTGACCGCCAAACGCCTCGTGGAAAGCAAAAGCAGCAGCAGCAGCAATGGCAGCAGTCGGTACTGGCAGAGCGGCTGAGCCTTGCACCAAATGGCGCCGGCCGTTGCAGCGAAGACAACAACCACAACGGTGAAGCTTGCCGTGCCCTTCTCTGTAGCAATGAAGAATATGTGAAAGGGAAGAACGGGTGGGAAGACGGTGGGGTTTTATGCGATTGCGCCTCCCAGCTGCGGGTACGGTAAGTCCGCCGCAGGCTTGGCCCTGCACACCTGCACCATCGAAAGTGCCAATATCAATGGAAGGATCAAGTATCGCACAAGACCTGAAAGCCAGTCTCAAGCATGACACTGTGGTGTGTTATCATAGTGTTCTGCGTTGGGACTTGGATATAAAGTGCTTTTCGTAGTGCGTCCCTGGATCCATCTGCATGGGCAGTAGCAAGCAGGCAGGGTGAGAGAGAGACTTACCTCTGGATGATAATGGAATCCCTCGAGAAAGAGCCTATTTTGGTGTTCCGGACACTCGAGATCCGACAAAACTCGGGGATTTCCTGCTCCAGGGTTCTGTTAGACTTCATGCGCTAGAACACACACACACCATGAATGGGGGAAGAACAAAGGAAGCATACAGCAATCAAGGATTACCCTCCACTCGACCTTCTTATTCGCCTCTACTTGTATCGACCTTCCTCTACCTTGCTACTACGACTCATCACCGGTTGACCGAAAGTTCCATTGCCGTCACACTCACTCGCCCTGATACGAGTAGGCTCACCCATCAACCCGTGACAAGGCGGCTATGTCAGCCTTACCAGCGAATAAATCCCTCACCAAAACCCTTCCACGCCTTCCCATTCACTTTGCCCAGATACTCTCACGTGACCCTCTGGTAATAAAAATAATACATGCCAAGCCGAGGCTGCTGCTCGCTTGTGGTTTCCTTTTCTTCCCTTCCATACGAAAGCAACTTGGGAATGGAGGCTTCGTCACCACGCAGGTCTGTTGCTTCATACGAGAGATGCTCTACATGGCCTGGAACAATTCATGTACATCCTATCAATTGGGAACTCAGTATGCATCTCATTATCTTAGTGCTTACTCCAATCCTTTCGACTGATTAAGAACATTGATACTCGTTGATCGTTTTTCCTCAAGACGGAGAGGCAAAGGTTTCCATGGTGTCCGATGAGGTAGTATGGTTTTCGTGGGACAACTTTCACTCACTCTCAAGGAGTTCACTATCATCAGGGACCGTTTTCACCTTTATGGTCATGATTCACCCCTTCTCTTTTGCAATCCCATAAAGAGCCAAGAATCCGTCCTTTCGTCCACAGGACCGTGAAAACCAAGACCTGACTTATCTTACTATGAATGAACCATTCATATATTATGAAGTACTTGATAAGTGACCGAATACAATCATTCCCCGCCCTTTCCTCAAGCCATAAGCTGTCTATTTCTTTCGAGACAGCTTGAGAACATATGACCGATGAGCTTGCAACTGTGAACCGCTTACTTCCCATGTTAAGTTGCACAAGCGTTCAAAGCTGTATTTAAGCTACTCTAACGTACGGGGCCATCTTTCCAGCAATGCCAAGACTTTGGCCTTGCTAATTGACATTGTGGTCTTCTACAGCGACAGGTTTGAAACATCTAATTATATAAACTTCAATACTTTCGACATTGTCAGCTTCGAGATGCCTACTGCAGGCGTGGGGAAGAGCAGGAAAACAGGGCGCAGCAAAGCCTACGCTTATCCAAAGGAATCCACCTGGTTCCGCAAGCATGGCGTCCGCTGGCGATCGACTATCGGAGTTCGCTCTACCGAGAGATATATTGAAGGTAAGGAAGCGAACGAGCTATCAACGACGGACCCACCCGACAAGCATCCAGCGCCTCCTAGAGATTCCGCAGACATCTCTAAAATATCCGACAAAGATGACTCTGAGCCTGTGGCGTCTCGCGTGTGCAGCGGGACCCGCAAAAACGGTGCCCTGTGCCGTGGAGTCGGCGCTGCGGAGAAAGATATTGAGACTCCCAAAAGGGCGAGAAGATCACCATTGTCGAGGTATTCCAAAGAGCATTCAGCGTCTCCCAAAAGGCCTCTGGGTATCTCCCACGTGTCCAGCGAAGATGACTCTGAGCCTGTGGTTTGTAGGAGGCGTAAGAGAAGGAATGGATATATGACGCAATTAGATACTATTGGCAAAGACCTGGTTTCACAAGTTATATCATCTAAATCTGAGAGCGACGACGAAGTTCTTGTCAGGAAACCTCCATCGAAGGTCAGGAAGTTGAGGACTTCAGCTCTTCTTCCAGCACCTAGTCCATTTCCAGGTCCGCTGGACGAAATGGAAGTCGAGCCCAGCGTCTCGAAGGCGATTGATGACTCAGGGAAATACGAGGATCATCCAATTTTAACCGAAGGTGACGGCGAGGACCGTGTGCGTCTAGCCAACCTTACAACCCAGGAAACCTCGACTGCCGTCTGCTCTTCAGAAGAAAGGGCTCGGGGTAAGTCCTTCAGCGGCTCGCACCTCATGGAGGCAGTGGAGTCGGACGATGGCCAGAAATTCACTTACTGTTGGTCTTCCCCGGAACGACACGCCGGCGAACCACCAGATCCGCAGATGCTACAGCATGCTTCGAGGTCCACGATGGCGATATCGCTGGTTGACGATTTACGCCAAGCTGCTGCTAAGCGAAACGACAAGGCTTTCGCCAGCAGTACTCCAGTATTAAGAAAGACAAGACGAAGGTTCAAAAGCGTATCGCCAATGCCAAAATGCATGTCTGAATTATCAGGGCGACCACCAAGCCGCACCATGTCTCCCGTCGAACCTGCCGACGCCTGTGTCAATGATGAAGTCCCAATTTCAGAGAATCCAAGATGGAACACACGAAGGTCAAAAAGTGTGAGTGTGTCATCGATGTCAGAGAGCATGTCCGAAAACTCTCATCAACCCGCGAGATCTCCCATCGAAATTGCTGACGGCTGTCTCAGCGATGAAGTTCCTGCCATAGTAGAATTGAAGTATCAAATCAATTCTTTGAAGCATAAAATAAATGATGGACAAATGTCAACTAAAGACCGCAAATGTGCCTTCGTCTACGATCCGACTCCGGAATTGGTGCTTTCCATGGAGCAGTATATTGAAAAGACGTACAGTACGTTCCACACGGACTTAGACGAGGAAGAATGCTGGCTTCACCCCTCTCCACCAAGCCCGCATCAAAATTGGGGAAGCGAAGGAAACATTCAACACAACTTTCGTTGGACAGACGGAGATGTTGACTATGTATTGAATGTCAGCTTTGGCATGGTATTGCTCCTTGTCCAGAATCGGTTGACTGAAATGCAGAAACAAGGATATGTCACAAAAGGGTGGCGTGTCAACAGAATTTGCGGCAATTGGACCTGCTGTAATTGGCACCATTTTGCAATGGAGAAGATGGAAATGTTATCCGGTCGTAGAAGCTGCTTTAGCTCCTCCGAACCTTGTCGACACAGCCCTCCGTGTTTAAAAAACAAGATACGCCACATTCCGAGACAAACACAGTCTCGCCGTCCGACTCGTTCTTCACCTGCAACCTCAATTACCGAAGCTGCGGGTAGTATTCAACTCCCAAACCCTACCCCTTCGGCAAGAGCTATCATCAGAAGATCGACAAAGACTCGTCTTCTAACGAGTTCTTCGCCTACACTCTCGATCACCGCAGCTGAGAGTAGCTCGCAACTCTCGAACCCTACCCCACTAGAAAGAGCCATCACTAAGAAAGCAACAAATCCACTTTCCTCGACTCGTTCTTCACCCAAAACTTCTATTACCAGAGTCGAGGATAATCCACAGCTTCTCAGCTCTCACCCACCAACAAGAGCTGGCCATAGTAGAGAACGTCGTTCTCTTCCTCAACCTCCTCCTCCCACACGGTCTACATTCGGAAGTGTGAGTACTTTCCGAGACTTGAACCCTCTTCCACCGCGGTCTCCTCGAACTGCACGATCTATTTCCAGCAATGAGAGCAGTCCTCGTTCCTCCACTCCTCTTCCATCACGTTCTCCTCCAACTACCCAACCAGCCTCCTGTAAGGAGAGCAGTCTTCATACTTCAACCCCCCCTCCATACATCATACCCACTCCAACAAACGAATGTCCCCTCCAAACACCAGTAAATAGCAACCTCCCCGATCCAAATGATTCTCCTCCTAATCTTTCCATCGCCAGCCAGGCCCGCCAAATCTTCCAGCCAGCTGCGCAGAACCTGAAAAGCGCGTTTCGCGCGATTGGCCTATGGCAAAACGAGTAATACAGTTTGGAAACTACACTGAAATCGCAATCGCAAGGCGGAAGCGTAGGTTATCTGGGGATGGAGCTGCTGTATCGGGAAGGACGGAGAGAATGGACCTTGGCTGGCTATGTGCGAGATGCATGTGTTGCCAAAGGATGAAGATTGGAGGGTATTCATGTTGATGGTTTATTTAGCGGCTGGTTAGGTGTCATTGAACAGGAAATGACCGTGATTGCTTTAGGGTTTGAGTCCGTGTATTCTAGAATGTTCAGTGCTACTTAAGATAGAGCAAACCATGTCAAATCCGAGCTTTTACTTTCCAACAGACTATTTTTCGTCACTGCCGTGCGTGGTCCAAAGACCTACGACAATAACTGCTCCGAAACACCGACTCATATAAAGTTCATGTGGAGATATCGACAGTCGCAACATACATAACACCGAAAGGGATCAATCATCTGGCCTCCCTTATTCGGCAAATAGTCTCCCTTAGACAATCCACAAAAAAAAGAGGGATTGTTTTTAAAATTAGGCGAGGAGGTTGGTGCTATTGTATTCCATGCGTGATATCTTTTGGCTTGGCTTTGCTTTGCAAGAGACAAAAGAGCACCACATGGTTTGATATCGAGAAAGGGACAGGTACGTCTTCGCGTCGTCGAGCCTCTTTCCGCCAATGTTTGTTGGCCCCCAAAAAAACGTACGAGGGAGAAATTGCGCGATGTGAGAGATTTGAGCCTTGTCTGTTTTTTGGTGTGAAAGTTCTGCGGACTTTTTTGGTTGCCACATTTATATAACCTTTGGATGCGTTTAGAAAAGAGATGGATGGAATCAAATAAGATTTTTCTTTGACTCGGGAAAGGTGTCCGAGTTTTGCGGTTTCCGAGTCATGGTAAGTTTACCAGACAGACCCCTTGGCCTGGTTTATGTGAAAGTGGTGGTCTTTTTGTGGGTAGTATCGGATAAAAAGGATCGTAGGACAGCGGGTAAGGCAGAAACCTACGTCGGTAGGTAGATCTAAACCCCAATGCGCCAGTAGCAGGCGAGAGGAGTGAGTCACCAAAACCCATAACCCATTCGTGCCCAAACCACTCTACCCTACAACCGATGGCCCCCATGCCTCATCCCAATCCTCCTCTTCATCTCCGCCTCCTCGAATTCCTCCAACTCATCTACCCACATCAATCAGCCCGTTCCCATCCTCCCTCTCTCACCAAAGAAAAACTAAAAACTAAAACCTCACCTTCTTTCCAACTCGGTCCCCCCAGACACCGATACACTTGCTGCCTGGACGAGACGCTCTTCCGACTCTGTTTGCTAGTCCCCGTCCTCTCGGTCACGAAGGCAGCGATATATGCGTTGGGTTGGAGGAACCTGCCATCGCTCGTTTTGATGAGTTGGGGGATTCTGGCGTGCGGTTTGCCGGGGATTGGCTTGTTCCGGGGGATTGCGCGGAAGGAGGCTTCGCGCCAACCTGGGGGGTTTGGTTGGTTGATTGTTGGTTCTGGGTTTATGGAGGTTGTGATTGTGGGTTGCGTACCTCGTATGAAAGCTTCGTCCTGGGCATCTGACCATTGACGGGTGCGGGTTTTCCAAAATCGATATAGGGGAGAGCTACGGGCCATTTGAATGGATTGCTCGACTTGGAGGGGGTTTTGGACCATTTTGTGAGGATTTTGCAGATGTTGATAGATTGGGGATGTTTGTCGTTGAGGTTATGGGGGGACCAACTGTATATGTGGGATCATCCCTTGCATGACTAGCCACCAGCATTCAGCAAGGGAGGCAAAATGTAGGAAATGTCTCAGGTTCACGTGCAAATTCTGCAAGGCTTCGACAACTTGATAAATGCAAGGACTTGAAAAGATAAGCGCTCAAATGAAGTAAGGAAACAGAAGCGCGAGAAAGTGAATGACCGATCAAGTCCTTCCTTGAGAGGTCTATTGTAGTACCCCCCAATCTTTAATCCCCTACGAGGTGTCTGAAATGGTTGTCAATTGGGCAAGAGAGTATTCATGGTTGCCGTTACCGCCGGTTCCGTCTCAGCAAATGCTTCGAACTGATGAGGAGATCGCTGTCGTCTCAAGATTGCGATATGGGTGTGAACAGGGTAATATGAGAGCAGGTGGGAGCAAGGAACAGCTATTTTGAAAAAGCAACAGATACATGTTGAATATAGCAAGATTATACGATTGGTACTCTTGGAACCAAGGCAGATACTTACATCTTGTATCCTGGTGAAAGCATCTGGCCATTTCCCTCCTGCTGAGTTTGAAATTGTCGGTTTATAGTAGTACCTCACGACTGAACCACTAAATTGACCGCTGTGGATCCCATCGTCTACAAGGCTCATCTTCAGCCCAGTGAATTGCATTCAACAACAACGGCTCTGAAAAGGTGCTTCTTTGATACGCGTATCTGTAGAGAACGTTAAACACGAGATCCCGCTTCCGAGCAGTAGCGGTTCATGAGACACAGCAATGAATGAACCGTCCTGATTGGCCCAATCTGGGAAGGCAGGACATAATACTTCTCTGGACAATCATACTCGTTACTGCGCCATTACTCGATTGAATGCCTCGCAATATACGCGTACGGCCTCGACTTTGGTTGCAACGATAAGTACTGTCCCGTCGTCATCGACTACAACGCAGGTAATATCCATCTATGTTTCTTCGAGGTCACCGGAACAGCCCGTGTTATTGAAGCCAGGCGCATCTAGCTGACCATGGGAAGACGCAATTCCCGAGAACTCGGCAACCGAGGACGACCATTAGGAGGAGATGCAGCAAGCTTCGGAGACGTTCTTGGGATATCTTACTATCAAGGACCCCCACTGAGCTCTTGAAAAGGGGCCATATAGACATCGGTTTTCCGAGATCAAAGCCGTCAATTTTAACGGTAAAGCACTCTGGAAAGCCATGGATTGTGCACGTTCTGTGCTTTTGGAAGTTTTTTCCGTGTCTTGGCAGCAATGTGCTGCAGCGCGGGTTAGATCCTGCATATGTGAAGCAGTGGGAGCAGCTTGCTGCGCTAGACCGCAAGTCAACGCCCAAAGCGGATGGAGGATTATATGAATGTGCCACGTATATGGGAGCATAGGATATGATCTGAAGCCATTGCCTTGGCCAAAAACTTTAGTGGAGGTGCTTTTATGATACCGTATTCTTCCGACTTTGGGTGAGATGGTGGGAACTTTGCATCCTACACGACTCCGGAGCTTGAGTAAATGCGTTGAATTACTGAAGACCCATGACCATGGTCAATGAGAATGATGATCAAAGATTAAGCCCCTTCTCAAAAATCCCTCAACGGAACCCACCTTATGAAGTGCTGGCTCTCCCATCCCAGCGTCAACTCCTATCATCACGCCTTATTTCCTTGCCAGATTAGTATGCAAAGTATGCTCCCGCATCAACAAGCTCATCGCAAAACCCAATACCGCGATCACCACCGTAGTCAAAAACACCCCTCTAAGTGCATCCATATAAATTTGCATAACTTCTCTCTTCCAACTCTCCGGTAAGTCCTGAATCTCATCAAGACTATCTCTAAGCTTTCCAATTATCTCCTTGGCGTCTTTGCGGTCTCCCAATTGCGACCATAGTTCCGTTTTGAGTATGTTTTGGAAGACGGTGCCAGCGATGGTGATACCGATTGCGGAGCCGGTAGAACGAAAAGCATAGGATGCGGATGTGATAACGCTATGGTCTTTGTGGTCGACGGCCGCGATGAGGGCAAGTAGAGTGATGGTCAGCATGCCACTGTACCCTATGCCCGCTAAAAGGAAAGCAAGGAAGGGCTCCCAATCTGGGGTCGTGAGTGTGAAAGTCGATATCATAACCCCCGAACCGACAAAGAGAATCTGTGTTCCTACGCTTAAGAAATAATAGCGCCCCGTCCAGCGCATGACAAGACCTGAAAAGACGGAGCCAATGCCAACGCCGACAGATTGGGGTATCAGGCGCGCGCCGGCTTGAGTGGTTGATAAACCCTGGACTTGGAAGTAGATGGGCCCGTAGAAGAGTATGGAGAAGACGCACATGGTTGTGAACCAATTCGTCAGACAGGCTGAGAGGACCGTGCGATTGAGCAAGAGCTTCACAGGGATGACGGGTTCGGTAGCGATTGAGCTTTCAATGTAGATGAATATGGCGAGGGAAATTGCGCTAAGAGGGAGAGTGGTAAGCACGAGGGGATGTGTCCAAGGGACGAGGTTGCCGCCAGAATTTAGACCGAGAAGGAGAAGCACCAGAGTTGTTATGAGGGAAATGGCTCCAAGAAAATCGATACGTTTCCAAGCGGATTCCTCGGTTTGTTTGACGGGGATGTGGACGGTGAAGTAGACTACGATGCCGGAGATTACGGTCAAGGGAACTTGTACCAGGAATGCGATTCTCCAGCCCCAGGTGTCATTGATCCAGCCACCGAAGACTCCGCCCAGGCCGGCACCTACACCGTAGCAGATATTGCCAAAACCTTGCCAGACACCTCTTTTGCGTAGGGGCACAAGATCCGAACCGACAAAGGTGGATATGGCGGTTAGGCCACCACCGCCCATGCCTGCAATGACTCTACCGAGAATCATGACCCATTCTTCTTGAGCAAGACCGCAGATGAGGTTACCAGTAGCAAAAAAGAGATTTGAGAAGATGAGACCTGTTCTTCTCGATAAGATATCCGTAAGACGTCCGCTAAGGGGTTGAAGCGCCGCATTGGCTATCAGATAAGCGGATGCCAGCCAGGAAAGCAAAGAAAGAGAATTGAAGGATGCTGATATAGGGGCGGATAGTGTGGCAATAATTGTGGAATCTAAAGCTGCGAGGAAACACCCCAGCCAGATGCTTGACATCACTAGAAGCAGTTTGGCTGTACTGGGTTCTTCTGCTATCGGCACCTCGTCATCGTCGTCAGCAGCATCTACAGATTCATTATTACCGCGCTCAACTGTTCCACTGTCTGAGAAATCTTTTCCATTGCCGAGCAGCGGACTGGTTTCTGTAGTGGTATCATGAGAGGGCCGGACTGGAGGATTCATGGCTCCGTAAGAGAGTCTGAACGATCTTTCTTGCTACAAGAGTGTGAGTAATACGAACATCATCTACTCATAGATGAACATTCGAGAGGATGACAGGCAACCTTGAGTAGCAGTAAGAACGCGATTATTCAGATAGTATTTAAAAAGCCGAGGGAAAGTAACAGCCGTGGGTTGTACTTGTCGGTTCAGTAGACCCTTTGCAGCCTTGCAGCGTCATCCCACGTGAGACGGCCCGCTGCCGCAACGCTAGATTCAACATGTCTAGCCTCTGAGAGTCAGTATGCAAATCTTTGAGCCGACAGTGGTGGTTTCTTGTTGCAGTCAAATATACATGCTTCAACCATTCAGGATACATATATACAACATTGGACTAAGCCACAGCGTTACTGTTGCTGCGAACAAGTTTACCGCGATCTCGACTTGCTGACCGCAGCGGAACACGCTCACCTCCGCCTTCCAAGACGCTGGCAGAGAAGCTATCAGAGCGCTGCATGGATTCTTCCTCATCCCTCACTCTTCCAGTTCCATTCTTTGAAGCCGTCTCCGCACGGCTAGGGAACGGCGTATCACACAAGGGTGATTTCAGGCTAGGGTAGTATCTCCTGTAAGAAAAGTACGCCAGAGACATACCGATGATGGATCCAACCGTCACATCGTATACGTCATGCCGGTAATCCTCACACCTAGATATTGCGATCAATGCCGCACCAACCAATGGCGAAAGGGCCAACAATACTCTAGCCAGGTCTGTCCGTGGTCTGAAGACATGCATCTGACCAGCAAGGAAGCTGCAAAATACCAAATCGTAAGCATGATAGATAGTGGGAACAGTTGCGACGACATACAATGCCAGGTATCCCAGTCCACCAAACGCGAAGCTGCTGTGACCGCTGGGGAAGCTCCTCCAGCCATCGTGCAAGGTGTGGTAGTTTGTTTCGGTGCACACCCCTATAGTGACTAATGTTTCTTTCGGAGCATCTTTCGTTGGCTTGCAGCGAGCGATGAGGTCTGGCCTCGGCCGACCGACAGCATTCTTTACTATATCCGTGAGGACAATCGTAAGGGCAATGCTGATGAATAGGCCAAGGATCGTGACATGACCCTTGTGTACGTCGGATCGAGATACCGCAAGCCAGATCGTTAAGACTATCAAAGGTAGTACGGCGGCATAAGCGATATTCCAACCTAGCAGAAATCGTATCAGCTCGCGCCCGGTCGTTGGAGATTGATGGGCTTCATACTGACTGGCACGCGTTCCACCAGGGTATGTGGATATTGGATGTTGATATTATCAAGGGAGAACATGCGGTGAAACGGTTCCACAATCGTGATGATCTATTGCATGTTTAGTAGCTGGACTGTTTCCTAGTTCCGGCTTGGAGGACCTACGTATATGTAGACTGTACCTAGCAGTACAAAGCCAACATAGTCCGCAACATAGGATATCTATAATAGCTTTCAGTAAGAGGTTGGACACATTCGTGTGTTAAAGCTCTCATACTTGCCAAAACCTGGATACTGAGCCCATGAAACCGCTCTGCGTGCTTCCGCCCTTCGTCCCAAACCCGCCAGACTGTGGTCGAGCCATGTCAACTTTCCAGCCTGCCCCTTTGGCTCGTCATCTCTAGAATGGAACGTTTCCAAGATATATATAGGCGGGAGAGAAGGGCACGCTGCAGTCACGATGACGAGGCACACGACCCTGCTATTGACCCCTAACTAGAGCTAGCGTGTTTTACCCCGGATTCCGCAGATCGTCGCGACAATCGACCAAAGCTCCAGACCTGGAGCTTCCAACCGGAATCAATAACAACTTGATCCGCAAAATGTGATACCTACCTTACTTCTCAATAATGGCTGACCCAAATCCCAGCGCCATCAGCGCTGCCTTCCCCACCCCACCACCCTTCTATAAATCCTTCACGCCGCAAAACCTCGACCGCCTGCATGAACTCATCGAACTCTCAAACCCTGAAGATTCAGATCCTCCGCAACACGACGGAGGATTGTCCCATAAACCAGCTGCGAACCTTCTCTCTCTCCCGCCCGAGCTCCGCTGCCTCATCCCGCCGCCTCCCCCACCGGAAGGCAGATACCGCTCCTTCGGGGATATTCATGATGTGAGCCTTCCCTGCCCCTCCTTTTCATCTCGCTTGAAGCCCCAACACCTCAAGACCTCCACTTCGGTCTTCGAACCTAACAGATTACAACAGCTCAACCCCAACCCCCCATCCGGCACAACCACACCTTCACCCGCGCGCCTCCTCCACCTAACCCGTCAAATCCTCCTAACCTTCCTCTCCCTTGTCAACCGCCTCGCCACCATCCCGGCCACCTACGCCCCCAAATGGGACGAGCTGCGCGCCTTGTTTGAAGAAGCGCATGTTGTCATCAATGAATACAGGCCGCATCAGGCGAGGGAGACGCTGATCTTGATGATGGAGGAGCAGATCGAGCGGTGTAGGAGTGAGAGGAGTGTGGGGAGGGAGGGGGCAGAGAGGGTGAGGAAGGTGCTGGAGGAGGTGGGGAGGATGGACGGGGCGGGGAAGGAGTTGTTGCGGGGGGAGGGGGCGAGGAAAATGGAAAGGGGTGTGGACGGGGATAAGAGGCTTTGGGAGGTGATTGATAGGGAGGTTGGCCGGGCTTGATGAGCCGGGTGGGTCGGGAGATTCACGATTTTGATTCCCATCTTTCTTTCATCTAGACTTTTCATCGTTCCATCTCGATATCTGAAGATACCCCCATTTACAGCAGATCATTCAAGCTATGTACAGTTCTCAATGAGGGCCACCTCATCTACCATCAGCTTCTTCAGCCATTTATACCGTTAATTCTACCGTCTGTCCCTTCAGGACGCGATCAGAATATTTCTCGAGCGCCGTCTGGACCTCCCCTCCAGGGCCAGTAAACTTTTCCACCTGCTGTGGCGCCCTACCAACAAAAGTCTTCGCATCCATCAATTTCGGCAACTCTTCCCAAATCGGCTCGAAAAATCTATGCTGTCTAACCCGGTCAATTAAATCGTTATCCTTCCCCTTCTCCTTGACCTGCCTCGCCGATTCGTGGCTCAACTGCCTAATATGCTCATGAGCATCTTGTCTCGATTTACCTTTGTGAACTAAACTCATGATGATGTTCTCCGTAGCCATGAAGGGCAGTTCGGCGTCGATGCGTTTCTGGATGACGGCGGGGTAGACGACGAGGCCTGAGCAGACGTTTTGCAGGAGTATGAGGAGGGAATCGGCGCTGAGGTACGTGTCTGGGATGAAGATGCGGCGAATGGCACTGTCGTCGAGGGTGCGTTCGAACCATTGGGCGGCGTAGGTGTCGGCGGCGTCCTTGTTGAGGTTTGCGAGGTGGCGGCCGAGACTGCAGATACGTTCGGAGCGCATGGGGTTACGTTCTGTAGTTTCGTTAGATCAGATTCTCAATACTTCGATAAGAGCGGTAAGAGGAAAGGGAAATTACTATAAGCCATGGCGGAAGAGCCTGTGTTACAGTATGTCAGTATGTTCGGACAAGTGTAACAGATTATGACTGGATCTCCTACCTATTTGATCTTTCTCGAACGGCTCCTCTACTTCTTTCATCATCGCTAGATGACGGATGTCGGACCCAATTCTCTGGCACGTAGTGCCGAATGAGGATAGAGCATTTGCAACATCCACATCAATCTTTCTCGAATACGTCTGGCTTGAAATGGCATATGCTGATTGGAATCCGGCTTTCTTAGTCACAAGCTCATCGAGCTCTTCTACCTTCGAATGATCGCCATTGAAGATCGCTAAAAACGATGCCTGGGTTCCAGTAGTTCCTTTTACCCCTCGGAATCGTATATCCGACCTAGCTCTCTCAAGGTTACGGAGATCCATTAGAAGGTCTGATATCCATAGACAAGCTCTCTTGCCAACGGTGGTGAGCTGGGCTGGCTGCCCATGAGTGTAGCCTAGACATGGCATCGAGGAATAAGTCTTGGCGAAATCGGTCAGCTTCGATATCACTGTTGCGAGCTTTGGTAGGAGAATATCAAGGCCACTTCTTAGAAAGATGAGGTCGGCCTTGGAAAACCTATGAGTAAAAGCCAGAGAGGTGATCATACTTAGAGCTTACATTGTCTGTGCAGTAGCAAGAAGTAGAGCCTGGTTTAGATTCCGGATTAGCAGGTTCAACGCCATGGGATATAGTGCGTTGAAAAGCTCACCCCAATGACTGTGACATTCCTTTAGTAATTTGATGTACTTTTCTTGGCAGTAAACTCACATTACTCCTGCCGCATCTGGCGCAGCTTGACCAAAGGCATGTACATGGGCCTAAAGTCCATCTCAGAATACGCACAGAAGGAAAGCCCATATAGTTGAGACGGTTTACAAACCATGACATCATGCCTTCTGAAGAACGACGAATTTGGATCAGCTATAATCAACAAATGATATTTTTTCTGTAAATGTATCCAAATACCTTCGCTTCTCTTCCACAGCAGCAATCTCAAAATCATGATCACTCATTCTCACATTAGCTCTCATCTGCTCAATAGCTTTGTCTGAAATATCAAGTCCCAACTCTTTCTCTGCCTCCGCTAACCACACCCAAAGCTCACGCCATTTGGAAGCCCTAGTACGAGGTGAAAATAATTGCAGCATTTCCTTGCTGGCATATCGGCCTGAGAGCGGCGATTGCCATGTATCGTAGTCGGTCATGTTGCGAGTTTAGATCCCGATACAGATGTAGCGAGATCTAATTAATGGAAGTCATGTATACTAGACTGAAAGAAATGTGGTGACAGATTGAGATAAAAAGATCAAGATTGCTGTATCTCTACAACTACAGTACATAATTCTGGCACGTCTTGACGGTCTGGGTTGCCCTAGGCGAGTTTAGCGAGGTGCGGCCCCTAAGGTAACCGCCCGAACGCCCAAACCACAGCTTACTGTATCTGCCTCGTCATTTGCTTCTATTCTGGCAAAGTTTCGCAACCCCTCATGCAGCTGAAGACTACTCAAGTATCCCTTGTCGTTACAAACTGTGGTGGCGCCCAATCGACGCCTTGGCCCTCGGCTAGCGGACGGAATGTGCATGAACTGGCAAACTCAACCAGAAAACTGTTTCTGGCACGTTTGAGATTGATGTCGGCGCCTAATCGTTCGTTCCATCAATCAAGTATGCAATCAGGCACGACCTCTTCAAGTTCTAGACCGAAAATAGGAATGCTTCTTGAACGTAACCTGCTCTGTCGCGTTTGGCATTGCTCAGCCTGGCGGCTACCTCTGTTGCCTTGTTCCTTTAGGATCCTGTTGCACTTGCGTTCTTATGCCTCCTTCCTTTTGAATACTATATCTGTGTCCCTGTTAGCTTTCACTATAATCAACATACTTCATGTATTATCGGACAAATACCATCATCTCTAGTCATATATTTTTTCAATTACCATTTTGCGAACATTGAACGCGTTGCCGTATTCAAAGAGTGCTTTTTGATATTTGACGCCATCGCTGTGTGGACACCGAAGAATATCCCCAGAGACTGAAGAAGCCTGCCAATGGCCTGCGGTTTTGCGGGCAACCCAGATGTATACGGTATCGGCATACGTATAGGTTACTACACACAAGCGCTTGCTGTCTGGTACTCTAATTATTTCTTCTTCCGTGAGGCTAAGGTACTGCGAGCGGCAAACCATCTTTTCCTTTTTGCATTGGTCATTGTTGGATTCATTTATACGTACAATGCACCAACTACGTACGTTATCGAGGCATTCCTCCTGCTCCAGATTGGTCTTTGTATCGCCTTCGTAAGTATCATGGAGTCTACAAGATTTAGTTCAAGATATATGAGGACATCCGGACAGAGGCTGGCTCTCAGAACGGTCATTATCAATACTGGGCTTCTGTTCAACGTTTGCTTCTGGTGGAGAGGTTTGGACATAATGCTACCCACGCCTTGCGACGGCAGCGGGACGACAGAAAATCAAGGCCGTTCTCATAGTACCTATGCCTGCTACGCGATTCGAGCTGACATATTCGGATGGATGCGGACATTGATGAAGGTGCTATCTCTAGCCTCGTTAGTCTGGACTACTTTGCAAGTTACCGCACGTGATGCAGGCGAGGTGCTGCAAAGACTTCGGATGAAACGAGCTCGGGCAGATTTTATCACTTTTGACCCAAAAGCTCAGACTGTGGGGCCAACAAATCCCCAGTCTACCGCTAAGCCATTGCAAGGTAGCGACGTTCTCCATCCTGCCAAAGCAATGCGACAACAACCAGGGCAACTACAACAGCCACGGAGCGGAAAACAGCCTCTTCCGCCTGAGGGTTCCGCAACTCCTACAAAACAGGCTACATCTTTAAAGACGAACGAAGACAGCAAAGCTCCGCAAATAGGTTTGCATAAAGCCGGTGTTGTGTCCTATGCAGGAATACAGGACGCTGAGGTATACTTGGACTTAGTATTCTCCCTATATCACAAGGACACCGCTCGCCTAGGCAGGAAACGCCTCCTCCATCTATTCGGTGGTCGCATACATATATACGTGCCCCGATTTCGCCGTCAGCGCAATCTTCAATTAATCCGCTATACACGCTGTGTTTGGTCAACCATGAAATCAACCTGGGTCAACAAGCCCCCAATAGACCTACGTTGGAGGCTCGCGCTTCACATGGCTGCTCTCGGCCAACACCCTCCATGGCGCTGGCCACGCTTCTTACACCATATGTGCCAAATAAACGAGACGCGGGAACCGCCACACTGGCATTCACTTGCAATAGCATCCGATGTCCAGCTGTCGCAGATACCGTTTACCATCACACCCAAAGTCTGGACATTCATGGCGATAGAGAATCTCTTGATCATCGTTGCGCTGATCGTACAAGTTGAGCTTACGATTTCTTGGAACCATATCAGCGGGTTGCAGAATTTGAATACACTGGGCCAACTGATCCCATTTATACTTGGAGTCGGTGGGCTGCTGAAGGTTTTGTGGGAAAAGGGGTGTATGGTATGGAAGGGCATCAAGGAGGTTCCGAGAGAAAACGGGCATCATCTTGGAGATTATGAAGCTGCGATAGAGAAGTACCTGAAGTGGAAAGAGGAGGCTGAGAAGGGGGTCAAGGGCCCAGTTTCCGGCCCAGAAATGACAGGCACATCGGTGTAGGTGGATTTTCTATACTTTCTCTGAAGAAACTCATAGACGATATAAACTATAGAGCTCATCAACAAATCCACCAAACCCTCATCTATCCTCACCCAGATGAAACTCGGAGTCTTCAATCTTATTGGACAGCTAGGCAGGTATTTTTAGGGCGCCACACCGACGTAATCCACACCCTGCCGAAACCGGTTCTGCAACGCAAGCTCCCGTGCTAGGGCCCATCCCCTCAATCTTCATGTACTTTAGCTCAACGTCTTCTATCCTTTTCTTTCTTTTTTACCTATATATTTCTTGATCGCCTGTGCATTCTCAACTACCAATTCAAAGCTCACTCTATCTCCAATAACGCCCACTAACCCTCAAATCCATGTAACCTCCCCTTCACCATTCTCCATCGACCCAGCTAACATATCCCCCCTCCAGTCCCTGAAACCCTTCGCACCCACCCTAACTTCCATCACCCTCCGCCCCCACGCTCTCAAAAAATGTGCACCTCCAACCCCACCACCCCCATCAATTTCGTCCTCCCCTCCACCTCCATCTCGACAATCTCAAAGCCCGCAGGCACCGAGCCTGGGAAGACCCAGTGTCTCGATTGCGGCAATTTCGAGTGCTGCTGCATTCCGCTGCCGTGTGTGATTCTATGAAGAGTTTCAAATTGTATATTGGGATACTGGGTTAGGTTGGGTTGAACTGGGGATAGGAAGTGTGGGATGGTGTACGGATGGTGTATGGGGGCTAGCAGGGTGATATATATGTTTATGGGGAGAGTGGAGATATGTGTAACGGGTGGTGAGGTTGGGAGGTGGTGTAATGATGGGATGAAAGGGAATTTAGCGGGTTTGTTTATTGGGTTCGACGTTAACATGCCTCGCTTTGCACTTGAATAGTGCGATTTTGCTTACCGACATGCGGTTTCATCACTTCGGCTCGAAGGTCGCACCTAACTCATGGTATTATGACCCAACTCATCTGATGATGGATAAAAATACAAGGAAAAGAGGAATACACGGTTCAACAAGAATGTTTTTTACCAGCTCTCGATTTCCTCAAGTCCATGTCCACAAATACCTAACTACTACTTCAGGTCCAGGTCAGTCAGAGTGTTTGTCCAGCATATTCTCTCACATAAGCAATAGTCAATTGGAAAAGAGCAATGTCAAAAGCTGTTACTCATTAATCATTAATCAAGAACACGAGTAATCAAAAAGAAAAAAGAAAAGAAAAGCCAAGACATCTATCCCAATTTCCAAAACTCCAAAAAGCAAACTAGCCAACAAGTGAAACAAGCAAAAGCCAATCCAATAACCCAGACAACCAAAAAGCAAAAAAACCAAGACCCGACCCGAAACCCACGACGACCACTCCACTCTTCCACCCCGCCACCCGGCTGCCTCCCCTTGATGAGCTCAACCGTGGTCTCAACCCAAAAGGGGAGTCCACAGGAGCCCAGACAAGAGGAGGACAACCCCCCAACAACCACACCAAAAAGACACACCCGAAACACCAACACACCACAACACCAACACACCGAAGCACCACACCACCAGAACGCCCCCAAGCCAACCAGCCAAACCGGAAAAAAAACTCAGTCCTCGCGGAACCGAGCAAGCAACTCTGCCGCCGACTCGCGAGTCGGCAGCTTCGAGGAATCGGCTGGGGGGGCGGCAGCCGCGGATGGACGGGAAGCGAGGGCGCGAGGAGTCCAAGACGACGAATGGTCGTCGGAGGGGGGAGCCGACGACGCCGAAGAGGACGAGGGGCCACGGGAGGACGTCGACGAGGAGGAGGAGGAGGAGGAGGAGAGAGAGCGGAAGACGTATTTATACTGGCCGACAAACGGCCCGTTCGCCCGGATCCGGGCCATTGTTTCCCGGCCCTCGTGCTCCCAATCCTTCAGGGTCATTTCAAGACCCTCCATGGAGGGGGGAGGCGACACGCCAAACGAGGCGGCAGAGACGACGGCAGGCGTGGCGGCAGGGGGAGAGGCAGGGACAGCGACAGGGGGAGAGGCGGGCGCCGGAACAACGACGGAGCCAGAGGGGCGGGGGAGGCGAGAGCCAGCAGCCGAGACGGAGGCAGCGACAACGGCAGAGGCGGGGACAGAGGCGGAGCCAGAGCGGCGCGGGAGGCGAGAGCCAGCAACCAAGACGAAGGAGGCGACGGCGGCGGCAGAGGCGGCGGGAGCGGCGACGGAGACGGGAGCCGGGGAAGAGGGCAGAGCCGGGGCAGGAGCGGACGGCAAGTCCCAAGTCACCTATCCAAAGTTTAGAACGATGTGACGATGTAAAGATATGATGACTAGGAAGACTGACATTTCTGGGGGCCCTTGGGGGCGCACCCGGAGCGCGCAAGGCACTCTTCAGTGGCTGAGCCACTGGGGCCCTTGCGGGCGCGGCAGGCTTGGGAGGAGCCGGCAGGGAAGAGGCAAACCGGAGTGGCTTGAGGGCCGGTTTGGGGGGAGCAGGGACGGCGGCAGCGGCGGGGATGGTGGTGGTGTCTAACAAAGGTATGTTAGCATACTTGAAGACTTACCCATGTCGGCAGTGAGCTTGTTGGGAGCTCGGAGAGGTGATGACGGCTGGCGATGTGGCGACACGAATATTCGAATATATGGTGACCTAGATGGCTATATGGATTTATGTTAGAATAAATGATGAGTATATATGGCTTGATTGGTATATGGCAGTGAAGAGTCTGAGAGAAAAGAGAAGTACACGGTGCGCAATGAACTCGAGTCGACGTGCCGTTCTAACAACAGGATTGCTGAACAGAAAGAGCGACCGACCAGCAACGAGCTAGAAGACACGATTGCCATACGGCTACGGTGAAAAAATGGGGAAAGCATTGGTCGATGTGTGTGCTACTGCCACAGTCGACTTGTAAGAAAACTCAAAAAGCAAAAGCGACCGACGGCAGTAGCCACCGACGACGACGGCTATATGGCAAGATATTACAAATATACAACAGGGTAGCAGCGACCAACTCAACAGGAAAATCAACTTACTCGCTGGCTTCTGAAGCCACGGCCTCTCATAGGCCTGACGGGCGATCCGACGCGCGACCAAGTCCGAAGACTTCACAACAGCACCAACAACAGCAGCGGCAGCAGGCGCCATCTCGAGAGTTCCAATTGTGTAATTGGAAAGAAGAAGGTGGTAATGCCGTAGCAAAAGAAGAAATGGTTCCTAAGTTTCTGTTTGGAGAATTGGATATAGTTCTGTGCTGTAAAAGCAAGAAAACTGTTAGACTTTGCAGTGGAAACGGCGAAGAGAGAAAGAGGGAGGGAAGACGGGGGGGATTGGGGTTATTATACACGGTCGGTGGGCGACTGGGCTAGCTGAGTGTTGCTGTGGTGATTTGGGTGAGTCAGAAGGGTCGATTCTGTGGTTCGTGAGGTTGAGTGGCTAGCTTTTTTGGGGAGTCAGGGGGGTGGTTGAACCGTGATGTTGGGATCGCAGGGGTCTTGGAGGTTGGGAGTCTGTGAACAGGATGGCTATCTGTAGTTATGTAGACATAGCTAACTAACCTCAGTCTATCGGTCTATCCGTCTCTTCTTCTTCTACGTATATAGCATTCCAAGTAGACCTGTGCATGCATGGGGTTCCCAAAACCCATACTAGCCAAGCAGTATTCCCCCTATTCCCCCTCAGCCACTCCGGCAAGTCGTAGGACCTCGTATCAATTGTTCGTCGACCCATACGCCTCTCAAACACTCCATTGCAGGGACGTAGAGTACGCTGATAGGAATTGAGACGTAGGATTTAGTGGTGTAGGCGCCGATCGTTGGAGTCCTGATGCTGGTCGAGATGGTGGCTTTCGAAGCGTGTATGACAAGGATGATTTCAGTTGTGGCTCTTTCGTTCTATGTAGTATCCGCCCGTGCACTGTTAGCAACGCCTATAGCCTTCTAATCGAATGTATCTGGTTCAATGTCACCTGCTTTGGTTATTTCCTCCCCTGAGCACAGGCCCCCTCCACTTGCAAGAACGGTACCCCCAACTCCCATCGCACAAATCTATACATACGCTTCGAAGCCACTCCTCGCAGAGGTGTACGGTCTCGATTAGCCGTAAGGTTGGCGTGTGAAACCCTCGAGAGTAAGAGCCGTGTATCGCTCCTTCCAAATCTTTTTTATAGGCTCACTCGGGAGACGTACCACAAGAAACTCCAAGCAATGCCAACTGAAGGGTCTTGAAGCCCTCCGTGAATCACTTGTCCAACTCTGTGCTCGTTGTTATAATAAATCAGCTATGCAGATGGGACCAGATGCGTGTCTCAAGGGCGAGCAAAGTCTTCGTCTGGCTTTGTTTCAAAAAAGGGCTCGAAGACTTGGGCCGTGATGGCATCGAAACAGCGTTCTAGGGTTGAGAGAGATAAAGATTCATCGCGCATAGGTCAAGAGCTTGGCATAAAGCAAAGAGGTTATGGGTGGAGAGCTGGGAGTAGGACGTCAAGAGCTGTGTGGGCATAACGGGCTGAGACCAGAGCGAGGGAGTTGAGCCACTGCATGCTCGTTTCTGCAGTCTGGATGTGGCTCACAATTGGAGTGCAGCGACGGCCGACATCTACGCCCTTTATAATAAAGGACTGGCTAGGCTCGTCGGCGGTGAGGTTAGGAGGTAGACCATTATTGAGCCCGGGGTTGATGAGCTCAATACGTTGCGAGAAAAGCATGCAGCCAATAACCTGCACGGAAGCACGGGCCCTTTCCATCGCTGAGGTAGGCCATTGCCTGGTAGTTTCCTCCGTGTAGGACTCTGCCGCCAGCAGCTTCAATGGTAGGATTGTCGGTGGTTAGAGTGCACTCAATGACGACCTGTTTTTCTGCAAGCAAGAAATTCTCCAGCTGCGGGCCTAGTCATTGCGATGAAGTATGGATGTCGTATCGACCCTGGCGGAACGAGCCATCATCAGCGCCGTCTTCGGACTTCAATAGCTGAGACCGTTACATGAAGCTGAAGATATTGCCAGCAGCTTGGGTTTGGACTTCGTGAAAGCGAACGTCAGCCCAGAGAGAATCGAAGCTCTCCGCATTTCCGGCCAAAGCTGCTACACCCAGCACGTAAGGACTTGTGATAGTACTGCTAAATAGTGAGCATCATGCAAGTTCAAAGACGCAACGCCTGCCGATACTGCGGTATCAGTGACTATGGCTAGGCTTCTTAAGGTCGCAGCTCTAGAGGTAAGATATTCGTATCTTTCAATGCTACATCAGCCGAAACCAGCTGACAAGATCCTATCTTCCTAGCCATCACCCATGCATTGACTCCGGGCTCCCTTGCAGAGTCCTCGCAAGATACGATAGCGGACCCAAATCTCTAGACGCAGAGATGATTCGACGACGAAGGTTCAGCAGTACAATATCCTTTTGCGGCAGGCCTCCAAGGCTCTTGATCGGCACAGTACGAACATCAAATTTTCCGCTGGAAACTCAGTAGACTTCGATAAGCGTGACAGCTCGAACCCACGCCTCGGCCATTGCGGTACTCAAAATGAGATCTCGGTTTGGTAATGCATCCGATAGCAAAGCAACGGCTAGCAAAGAGTCGTTCTCAGATGGTCCTTTCTGTAACCTCTCTTTCGTAGAGCTTGGAGCAACGAGGATCTCACACTAGAGCGTGTGGATTAGCGTACGTTGCAATCGATAGATGTCATACGTTCGAGTAATCGCACGACTTCCGAGAGCAGCATTCGCCCCAGCGATTAGTTGCCGTCAGACCAAAGTAAAGGGAAGAAACCAAATCCCATCTAGAATCACCTTAGGTGCACTCTCCCGTTTCAAAATGTGTTACAAAAAGATATGCGCTTGCTTTATAGCATTGGAAAGTGTCCTCGGTTAAATGTCGGAGTATCGTTGCTGGAATCTTGCCAAGTCAGGGGGAAAGCTTCCGCATGGCGGTAGAAATCGGTAGGAAAAAAGGAGACTTGCTTACCTGGCGACTTCAATCCCAGAGGCATGTTGTATTGAATTGCAACCATAGTAGCATGCAGTTCGCTATTTTTGGCGCGACGAACTGAATTCTGGCATTTGTCAGAGCCATCAATTAGATAGATGCAATCCTCCCACGGAGATAGCACACGACGCTATAAAATCCACATCCTGCTTCGATTGCCACTGCCGTGCACTCCTAACATACCTTTAGGTTGCTACAGAAGAAGTTCCGAGCGTTGGACGGAACAAAGATTTGTGGGGCACGAGATCTGATGTCTAAGGTCATCGTAAACCTAATTTTCTGGGCTGGCACAGCACGTAGGATCGAGGTTCATCACTCAGCCACTTCAAGACAAAGTGCATTGAATGACACACTAAGGCTACCTGCCAATGATATTCAGTAAGGTGAAGAATGTAAAAACGCTGGAAGGAATAGGGGTATCCGCAGAGTACGATAACGATAGACACAGCCCGGTTTCGACCTAAAAAGAACACCCAAACATAGAAAGACAGAGGACGAAAGGTAATGGAAGGCCGTGGACCCTGATAGCCTTCATAGTTCCTCTTCTTCTTCCTCTTCTCCTGCCGATATTTCCGGTTCCCGCTTCAACTCATGTTTCGGCTCAGTCACTCGTGACATCAATTTCACAAGTCTGGATAAGAGCCAAATGGTCAGCATTGATACGTTTTAAATTGAACGTAAGGCAGCGTACCTCTCTGCATCCTCCATCATGTCTTCATTGACATCTTCCAATTGCCTAATCTGCTCTTGCATTCCTGCCATCTGATAGCCATGAAATGTTAGTATATATAGCCAAGAATGTACGCACAGTAAACACACAAGTGCCTATCTATAAGTTATGGGGAATCAAGAAGTAGAAGTAAATAGGCACCCCACCCTTCCCACGATAGAAGAACCCAGCTCCTCACCTACCATCGCGGCTTTATTGTCCCCCGAATTACCATTGTCTGGGACGGGCCACAGGCTCGATCGTAGAATGGCGTCAGGAGCAGGACTACCAGAATACTCACTACCACCAGGTCTCTTAGTTCGCATCTCAACCAACTCAGCTGTCGTGACTTTTAACGCAGATTCCAGTTCTCGAACCCGCGTTGCACGCTTCTCAGCTCCAATTTCTGCTTGAAGTAGCCGTTTCTTTAAAATCGCATTGTGTTCACGCTCTGCATCAGCAGTCGCTTGTAGAGTTTCGAGCATCTGACTGATGGCAGCAGTTTCTGTTGCGCTGGCCTCCACCACTGACGCTTTCGCGCTCTCTGTTTCAGCTCGGTAGGCTTCGAGGTCTCCAAGTGCCTTTCGAAGGTCGGTCTGAAGATGTTCTTTTGAAGTGCGCGCTGCGTTGAGCTGTTGGCCAAGTTCTTCGACTTGGACATCTAGGTCTCGTTGCCGCTTCTCCATCTCCTCCTTGACTGCAGTCATACCAGCTTTCAGTTTCTCTAGCTCATTGCTTAGCCGGTCCCGTATCTCGGCCTCGTGTTTCCTCTCCTCCTCACGCTTGTCAATTCCGAGACTCGAAGTCTCTTGAAATTTGGAAATTTCGGCTGCATGCTGTTCAGTCAGCTCGGACATCTTTTCGTGCAGCCGTTCGGCCTCAGCAACTTTTGGTGAGACATCACTCGCCTCCTCAACTGCTGCTGTCAACTTGTCGATAGCTTCCTTGTCCTGAGCTGCCTTGGCTTGAGCGTCTGTCAGTAGTCGCCTGAGTTCTTCCAACTCCTCCACGGCTTCCCTGGCCTTCTCAGAAACCTCCTCGCTTAGTAATGCCCGAACTTCATGTAATTGCTGCTCCGTATCTGCTAGAACCTCGCTCTGCTTCTCGAACTGTGTTTTAAGATCTGCCAACGCGGCCTCGTGCGTTTCTTGGGTAGCTAGCCAATCTTTGAGTTCTTTTCGCAGTGAAGTCAGTTCCTTCTCATGTTGCTTATGCAAGTCGTCGGATTCTCCTATCTGCTGTTCATACTTTGTTAGTTTCTCAACGTGAGCCTTTTCAAGGCTCTCAAGTGCCTTCGCCTGCTTATTTAGAGCATCTGCGTGTTCCGCTTCCAGAGCACTGACGGCACAGAGGTGCCCTTTCTCAGCTTTCTCATGTTTGACCAGTAAATCGTCATGTGTCTTTTGCAACGTCCGGGTCGCTTCTCGGTTTTTCTTCTCAAGTCCTTTGATCTCTTTACTGTGACTGACTCTAACCTTTTTTGACTCTTGCACATGAGCTTCCGAAGCAGTACTGTGCTCTTCGATCTTATCTTCGAGTAATCTCGAAGTCGCATCCAGCTCGTCCTTCAATCTTTGAACGGCGGTTACATGCTGCTCATCGATATCACTGCTCGCTTTTTCAAGAGTCTCCAGGGTCTTTTTTATGCTAATTGCTTCGTGAGAGGTAGCCTCTAGAGCCTCCTCTGCCGACAGTTTCTCAGCTTTGGCTTGATCCCTTTCAGATTCAAGGCTACGATTCTTAGTCTTGACTGATTCCAAAGCTTCGTCCGCCTTTCTTTGTGCAAGCTGCATCTCTTCCACTGCCTTGTAGGACTTCTCTAGCTCATCCTGGTAGTCCTTAGTCTCCCTTGTCTTAGCCGACCTCGTCGCTTCTATCGAACTTTCTAGGTCAGCCTTTAACGATGCCATTCCGAACAACTGTTTTTCAAGCTTATCCAGAGCAATCTGATGCTCCTTTTCAAGGGTCTCCTTGTCCCGCTGCTGCAGCAGAGCTTTCTCCTCAGCTTTTTCGTGAGTCGCGTCTCTGAGGGTTGATAAGGCAGTCTCGTGTTCCCGACGCACTTTTGACATACTTTGTTCGTGCTCAGGAATCAGACTGCTCTTGACCTCTTCAATCTCACGCTCTTTAACCTCATGGAGCTGCTGGAGTTTATTTTGAAGATCTTCGATCACTTGACTCTGGTGCATGATCTCTCGATCCTTAGATTGAAGCACTTCGCCATGGCTTGACGAAGCCGAAATGGTAACGGTCTCAAGTTCCCGCATCTTACTCCGAAGCGAATCAACTTCTGCCTCTAAGAGGGATTCTTTTGCCGACGCAGAAGCTTCCCATTCGTCTAGCTCGTGGTTATGGGTATTTCGTAGGTCCTGGATCTCATTTTCAAGGTTTAGTATTTCCTTATCCTTGATATTGAGCGCTTCGTCGAGCTCCTTCACAGCATTTTCCTGCTGCTTCCGAACGTCTTGCGCGAGGCGATTAGCCCTCCGCTGCTCCTCATTTAGCAGATGCTTGAGGCTCGAGACTTCGACTTCCATCTGCTCTAATCTGGAGGCTGCATCGACGCCTTTTCGATTCTCCTCCTCGAGTCTGTCTTCAAGCAGTTTGGTGTTTCGCGCATGTTCTTGTATCTGCGACGTCAGTGCCTCGACCACCTTTTGTGAGCCCTCGGCTTCCACAATCCGTCTTGCTTCCTGAACATCCTTAGAGGACGATTCAATTTGCTTTTCGCATCGACTTTCAGCTTCGTTCAACTCGGCACGCAAGGCCGCGAGTTGTTCTCTATGAGAAGTAGTGAGCTCATCGATTTTGGAAGACTGTTCCGCAGACATTCTCTCTGTCACTTCTTCGAAGTCTTTCGAGACGTTGTCTGCAGCCTCAGTATACTGAAGCATCTGACCCTTCAAGGCTGTCAACTCTGCCTCTAAGCTCTTTGCCTATAATGTTACGATTAGAGAGAATCTAATAATGATGGTATTTGAGCACAAATGGCATACCTTTTGGGCACTCTCCGAGGGAGCTGATCCAGGCTCACCGTGACCGACAACGTACCGAACCTCGCGACTGTCGTTGACTTTTTTGTCTGCATTTTCATCGGTATGGCCTTCGGTCTCAGCGAGTCCTTCTTTGCCCTCCCTACGTCTTGCTTCTACTAGCTTAGCCCTCAGCGACGCTAGGGTATCATCCGCTGTCTTGCCATACTCCTCTTTCACCTCATCATCCTCGACTCCGTCGTCCACCATAGCTGCGGTTAACATCTTGTGTACCAATTCCATTTCTCGTAGTCTCTGTTCGATTGTGACCGACATTGTAGATTTCCGTGCAACTAATCCTGGTCTTACTTGTTTGGCGGCTGTTGAGGCTGGTAGCGATATTTGGTCTGACATGAGTTTACTAGACGGCAATGAAGCTGGCGAAGCAGATACGGTGCTTAACCTCTTCTTGGCACAACCTGACCCAGCACCGTTTCTTGCGGGCGACATAGGAGGGCGGGTACTTCGGGGCGTACCAAGTGTACTCGTTGGCCGCGAGTCATTCGTAGTGGTCCTTAACGCTGGCCTATTGGGGATCCCGACACCTGCCTTACCGGATGCAGGCTTGCCATCTGCATTTGTAGCCGACGCCAATGTGGACTTCCGACTTGCTGATGACGCAGCTGACGATAGGACAGGACGAGCTGGAGACCTTGTACCTGCTGTGCCGGGTATAGATATTCGTTTTACTGCTGAATTAGCAGAAGACTTGGAATTCTCTTCCGAAGCACTGGCATAACTTTTCTTGCTGCCATCGACCGTATCTGTCGAGGATTTGGGCTTGTGGCCTACTCTCGGAGCGCTGGCTGCTGTAACATTCGTAGCAGGACGTCTGGTTCCTGATGTAGCCGTGGGCCGTGCAGGTGGCTTGCTGAGCCCATTGACAGGGTCATTCTGAGAATTCGACGATGCATTTGCTTTCTTAGCAGCAATTGGTGTAGACGTAGATGTTCTATTTGCAGCGGTCAAGGGCCGTTTTGGTGGTATTCCGTTCCGTGGCGGGGACTTCTGCGCGGCCTGGATCGGATTCTCTTTTATTTGAGGAGTCTCAGCTCTCTTCAAATTCCCATCCACTTTGTGCTCTTCGTGGCGTGTCTCTTTAGATGAAGGTATAGACTCCATTGGAGGCGGTTCATCTTCGGATGCCATGGAATCACCTGACCGATACGTAAATGTGTTATGGAGTTGCGAGCCGCCGGTAGCACGGTGTTCAAGGTGTACGGTTAAAGTGGCTTTGATACTTCTTTACTGGAGGTAACAATGAGGTCAGCTCGAGGCAAACAACTTGATCGGAAAAAGTGGAAGCTTGCTTCCGCAGTCACAGCCAAAGGAGTGCATGTTGCGATATGTTGAAGCCAAGATCTTGATTAATATCCACAATATCCACCAAGGAAGGCACGGGCAGGGTAGCAGCGCACATGTGCGCTAAGCAGGCAGTTCTTAGGGAAATTATTAAGAAGTAACGAGCAATGTCAACGATAAGATTTGTACAGTGTAGATATTCCGAGCAATTCGAAGTTGGAACCTCACTGCCATCTGACGCGAACCTTAACACCCAACGTGTCGATCGCTCAGCAGGGGTTAGAAGTTGTAGCCGGGTCGGTAACCAAACACCAACAAGTTTACTATCAATTAATCGAGATATTCTATAATTTCGCGGTCTAAAACTGAGTAGAGTACCCATTTCGCTCCCAGCACTGCTGCACCCTATCGTGCCAATTTGCTTTGCCTTTTTGGACCCCCCATGGCATCTGGTTTCCCTTTGGGACTACCCAAAAATACACTCATTGACCTCCTGCAAAGTGATCTTCTTCCACTCCTGTTTTATGACCTTTCGTAGCTGCTTCGGAGTCGTGCATTTGTGACGTTTGACTCGTGATTTCAGTATACGCCAAACGTTTTCTATAGGGTTTAAATCAGGTGAGTTGAGGGGTCAATTTTCAATGAATTTCAGCTTCATCTGAACCTTCCTGAATCGAGCGATATTCTCGTCTGATCGAATATCATGTGAGTCGTCATTATCCTTCTGAAACAGAAACTAACCTTCTGCTTGCTTCATCCCTTTCTTTCTACCTTCTACAATAGATAGAATCTCGTTTGCATATCGTTTTTGAGTCATAGACTCACTCATTTTGTACTTCTTCTTTCTGATATTTTCGTTCTTCTGCTCGTGATTCTTTTCTTCTGTATGCGCGTAGAACATCAGCTCACTCTTATAATCAATTTCTATCATAGCTCATACACTGAATTGAGTTTCTGCAGTACATCGACGTTTCTGTATGCAATTCGGACAGTCTCTTTCTTCATGATTTCGTATAACTCACTCAATATGTGGAGATTTTGATGAAAACGAACCTCGTTGAACCAGTGTCGTCTGTCATAGTGTTCTTCCATATGCTTAACCATCTTCTTGACTGTATCTTGATTCAGCTTAATAGGACGGCCAGAACATTCTGCACCAGGCGGTCGAACAGAAGCTTTAAGCCATGTCAATTGTGTTCGTTGTGGAATTCCTGTTTCTTTTCTGACATCTGACATCTAGTCCAAAAAGCCTTATTTTCGGAGCTGTTTGACGCGTGCACGTGTAGGTGTGGTCCATTCTGAAGCAGTTGAGGGTCTGTTGTCTTCTAAATCAGGTGTTCGGGGTCGTTTCATAGTGTTGTTGCTGAAATGTGGTTGATTTCTCGATTATCATAACATGATTCGGTTAAATAAAACTCCCCTCATACAAGACGGAGTAGGGAAGGTCTTTTGATATTCTAGTTATGATACATGTGTGTAAGCTACTCTCGGTGTTGGAAAGGCCTACATCTGGATTGGGCTACAGAAAGATAGCTAAGTCAGTACGGAGGTACATCTCTTGATTCATCCTTTCTATTGAATACTCAATATCCAACTGCGAGAGCCTTCGGAAGCCAACATAGCGGGCTTGTAGTACAAAGCTCTTTCTCTAATGTGGTCTGGAAGTTTGTTCTGCAAAGATGGCGCGTTCAGCATTTGTAAATATCGTTCCTCAGCTAGAACTTGAATCAGTGAGTATCCGTCAGGTGTGGTTGAGGTACAAACCTGGCAAACATCTCAATGTCTTGCACTGAAGTCGTCGTAAGAGTTCCAGATCTTGCTCTTGGGTCCAGTCGTTGGATGTAAAAGACTGACGAAAGTGTGGTGTACCCAATATGGAATTATCTTTACTAAGCTGGTTATTTCTACCGCGACCAGCTGACGTCGCCTCATTTTGATCAAGTTGCTCCTCAATCTCTCTCCAGATTCCCACCCTCAATCTTTCGTTCTCTTCGTCTCGCCGCCGGTTCTCCTCGTCATATTCCCTGCGACGTTTCGAGTTAGCTTTTCTCTGCTTCTTCAACTCAACTTGACGCTTTCGTTCTTCAAACACTGTTTGGAAAGCTCTTTTGACGTCTCGGAGATACGGGAATATTTTGTGGCTTGTAGGTTTTATGATTGGCCTCCTAGTCAAAGGCTTGGTCTTCCACTCCCGAGCTTTGTGGCATATTTTCAAGATGTCGCCTTGAAGCGCGATAACCTCCTGAATTGCATCGGTGTCGTAAGACTTTGAGTACTCCTTGGTTCGACATTGAAGAGCCACTTCAAGTAATCTGACCAGATGCGGTATAGCATGAGCGTATATGTCTTGAATGACCTCTGCCTTTTTGTTACCAGCTTTTCTTTCGGAAACTCGCTTGATTTCCTTCCTAATTTTACCAAGGCCCTCGATCAGCTGTTGATGAAGTCCATCTCTACCATCGTGATCATTTTCTTGATACTGCGATAAGTTCTTGTACATGCCCTTTACTTCCTTCACTAGTGCGACCATGTTTCTAATCCTTCTTGTCTCCAATTTTGGCTTTTTCTTTACCGGTATGCCTTTAATCTTGGACATACCAACCTTTCTGGCTCCATCAAGGACGGTCGCCCAGCTATCGTCCTCGCCAAACAACTCTATCTCAAAGCCTACAAGATCTTCCCCAGGTTCCAATCTGGATGCGTCTACGACATCATTCTCCTGGTGGTCCTGCTTAAATTCGTCCGAGCAAGGTTGATCATTACCGTCACTACCGTCATGACCGTGATAATCTTGGTCGACATCGGAACGTCCATCAGGGTGTGCATAACTCTCCGATTTTCTTGCATCGTTGTGAGCACCGCCCACGTTCTCCTCGGCCGAATTATCGTCTCCCTTTTCACCGTTAGACGAGCGAGAAAGTGTTCTACTCCCACGATCGTATAAATTCGATGATCCAGTACGCTGCGATTTGTCATTCGTTGCGTGACTCCGAAGAATACGGGTACTAGATGCAGGTTCCGGCTTCGTTCCACCATTCGTCTGGACTTGCTTACGAGCGTTCGGAACAGGCTGTGGCTTGCCCTCCGATATAGCCAAACGGGGTTGGACAGTATCTTCATCCTCCTCTTCAACCATATTAGATATGTTCGTGCCTATACTACAGGTTTTTGTGTGACTGGAACTCATGGTCCTTGTAACCTTTGCTTGATCTGGTACCGACTGACTATTGTTGGAGACGGTGTCTTCCTGTTTGTGTTGCTTTTTGAGGTCTTGGAGTTTGCCTTTTCGTCGGTCAGGGCATTGCTTCATCGATTGATCTGCGCTAGTCATGCTCGATGGAGCCCCAGGTCCTGCGCATTCCTCTGCGACTGGGACGTCAGGTACCGTATAAAGGTCTCCTTTGGATCCACGGCTAATATGGTCGGGTTTGCGAGGTTTTGTAACTCTCGCCAATTTGCCGGCAGGCGTTGTACGGCTTTTTCTAGCGGTTGTACTAGCCTTCAGAATATGACCGGCTCCTTCGATTCGTTTTTGTGGAGGATCTCGAAGTGCTCTCACTTCTTTACCTTTCCGCTTGTCTCCCAGTGAAATGACATTCAGAAGTTCCACAGGATTTTCTGCCCGGGCGCACGCCTGGCCATCAACATCTTCCACAACGTGTAAGCCATCGACTAATTCTGCACTCCGTTCGAGTGGAGTGCCCGCCAGATTGTTTCGCGACGATGCTATTTCAATATCTTGTGCTAATTGCTGAGCTAGTAATTGTGAGTCTGTCGAGGATGGATCATCTGCTATGGTACGTCAGTTTCTTGATGTTGTTATGTATCATCAATAAGCCACGTCTTACGTTCATCCTCCAACGCTTCTGTGGCTTCGCGGGCGATTGGTCGTTCCATCTCAGGCACAGGGAATATACTGCTGCGCTTGAGGTGTAGCCTGTAGGTACTTAGGTCCTTGAGCTTGAGTCGCGTCTGCCAAGATGGTTGGCGCGTCATGAAGGCGCAACATGGAAATAAGGTACCTTTGACGCTAACGGTACGTTAAAGTACCGTACACAGTAGTTCTACGGAGTACGGAGTACTGTACATACCTTACATCACCTTAAGGGTTCCTTCCGTGCCTCCATTGTCATTTGTCACAGAACTTCAGAATTACCAATCATGAAAGGCAGTCTCCACTCTAAGTTCTGTGACGCCTGAATGAGTTTTAACACTTCATTATGACTGGGCACCATTGTCATGAGCAGCAGAGAGCAAACATGCAGCTATGACACCTCTGCTGCGTGAGAAGAGCATTGGTATTGAATGTAAGAATCTATGGGCAGGTTGTACGTTGCTTCTCCGAGTCGAGACGACAGTGTACGAAACGACTACCTCAATTCCAATCTATAGAACGAATTGCGGTCAAAATATGCCCTCGGCGATCGTGCGCGGTCCCGAGTCTCGAATCTGATTGCAGGAAGTACATCGGTCTGCATAATACTCGTACCCAGCGCCTCACTTTTAGCTGTTCCTTCTAAAATGGGATTAGATGAATGCTTCGTGTGAGAAGTGGAACGTGACAAGAGAGGCATTGGTTGATTTTACGGCCATACCTTGGTCTCACACCATATCGAATTCTTTCAAACGGTGGACTAGGCTCGCAGAATCCCTAGCAAAACCTTTTAGGACAAAGTGCTGGAAAGGTATCAGTTCAAGGTTTGTGCAGTACAACCCTTTTGCAACTGATCTTAGCTATTTGCTCCCCATCTAGGTTCAATCTTACAGTTGATGTGGAGTCCTCGCAGTCCATTTCTGTCCCCTTCTCACCATAAGAGCGTTGACTTAGAAGTTTGCGCTCTCGGGTTCTCACGCTGTCTTCAACCACCCTGTGCGACCCGAAAATCCGATAGTGTACTTTAGTAGTCTGGCTGTAGGCCTCGCGCCGTATTTTGGCTAATATGAGCTACGTTATACCCTTCTGTACGGAATACAGTGACCGTTTCACAATTCTGCTTCAGTAGATCCCAGCTGCCTAAACCCCACTAGAAATGATCCCCGCAGTCGCGGCGAGACCCTTTGCACTTAAACAAACTTACACCAAAGCACCACAAGACATGTTGGCCAACGTCACTCGGCCAGCCAGCACAGCAACGGGCACGAAACGAAAGCTGTCACTTGGACAGACAGATGCCTCAAAGAAACAGACAACAGCAAGTCTAAGCGGGGACGAGGATGCGTGCAAGAGTGGTCACAGCAGTGATGTTGATATGAAACAAGTGAACGAGGGAGACGATGATCTGGATTCTGACGAAGACTGCTTCGGGCATCCAGATGGAACCGATGACGAGGATGAATATGAGGATGACGAGGGAGACTACGATGAGTTTGAAGAATTTCAATGGCTCAAGTCCCTCAATATCTCCATAAAAGCAAATGATGCGGCAGACTCACCACAAGTTGGCTACTGCACAGCTAAAATCATTGATCGCGAGCAGATTCGGGCCAGTTTCCATCGTGATATGGAGGAACCTAGCAATGATACAGCAACTATGGGCTTTAGTGTCTTCGACCGCTGGGGCTGTCTCAAGTCGGAATTCCTTAACCACCCTGTGAAGAAAGGGTCAGGTGTATGGGGTCCAGAGCTTAACGACGGTCGGATCCTCTTGATCGAGACGCTGTCGATCCAAGACGAGTATCAACGAAAGGGCTACGGCACAAAATTGTTTCATCAGATCTGGGACAAAGCTCAGAGTCTTTCCAGTCAAGAGGAAAACAAACGCAGGGCTGATCGGAAGAAGAGTTTCGAGAGGGGCTGGGAGGATACCCAGACTGCAGGCGAGCAACCTAAAAAGATCGATGATGAGTACCTCGACAGCATGGATAAGATCTTTAGACTGGGGCAGAAAACGCCCAGTGGCTGTGATTTCGCCGTCATTTGGGCGACTGTCCTTAACACTAGGGCTGTGGAAGCTGAGTCGGAAAAGCTCACGCCTACACAAAAACAGCTGTTCTATCAAAAGAAACAGAGCATTCAGGAAGACTTTTGGAGAGCCATGGGATTCCGACGCATTGGCTCAAGCTCGTACTTCTGCTTAGCAAAAGATCCAAAGCATGCCTCGCACCTTTTGACTCCACAAGATGATTACAAGCGCCCTGCAGCTTTGAGAGTCTCTGCCCGGACGGATGGCCAGGATTTTCCACTCATGGATCCCATTCCAGACCCCCATGCCTTTGAACAGAAGAATTGGAGTGACTCTGAAACCAAGAAGCTTATGGAAGCCCGCCTCGTGTCATATCCTCCCACCGATCCTATGTGGGTATCTACTGATAGGCACAACAACAACATACTCCACATATTGGCTCGCGGGCATAAAGCAGAGTCGCTTACTTGGATCCTGGCTATGCCTTTCGCGGATGCACTACGTTGGGCGAGAAATCTCGAGGGGGAGACCCCCTTAGAGGCATTGGAAAGTGAGCTGGAATCGAATAGAACATGGAAACAAGTCAATGCAGCCCAGGTCGTAATGTCTGATATATTCCCTGGCTTTACTCCTAGCCAAGTAGAATGTCTCAGGCTACTCAAGAATTTGAAGTATCCCTCTTCCGATGAGATAATGCGACTTGCCTTCGGATGCACTTGCAATCAATGCTTAGGTGGATTTCTCAGCCCCCGAAACGTATTTGCCATCCTTTGTCAGGCTGAGATTAACCATGATATGCTCAACGACGACCTTGACGTTGGCGACATGTCTGGGGCCGACTGGTGCGAATGGAGTGAGCACATGTTTGAGCACCTTGCCCCGAGCGTCAGGAATAATCTGCAGACCAACAAGTCACTACGTCAAGGCTTTACAAATATCTTCGGGTACGTCGCCGAGACGCTGCGAGCTAACAGACTGCCAAAGACCGACGCTGTGCTCGAGTACGCTGCAGGCGAATGGCCACCGCACGTCAAAAACTTCTTGCAGCGAGGCGGCACCGTACACGCAGTTGTGCAAGCATGCTTCGACTGTGCCATCAACAATGATATCTATTTAGGGTCCGGCGAACATGAGGCTTGTTTCCAAAAGGACATTGATGCCTTACCAACCTGCAGGAATGATCGAGAATTCGTATTTGCTCGTCGTCAATGTCGCAGGCTTGAGGGGCTGCCGGATGAGATAGATCCTAGGGTGGGAATGGGAGGGATATGGTAAGAGTCGGTTTTCTCGCGGCACGTTCGCGATGAGATATTTATTTTTCTTGCCTGAGTCAATGCTGAGTCCGAAAGGGCTTCGGCTCCGACGGTTGACTGATCCCGCGATTTGCATGACAAACTCCAACTGCGCTTGTAGGAAGCGATAAGCTATTGCTATAATAGGATGCTATCTACTTCACAAATTTTGCTCTCAATTGTCAACTCTTTGCGTTAGTGCCCAGTGACACAGCTTGATTGTTACTCTGACAGAGACTTCTCAAATATATGTAATGAAGCTTAAGATTCGAATGCTCGAAGCTTCCTCAACTGCTCGGTTGCCAGATTGCATTCTTTAATCGGTTCTACTCGAAGTCGGCGTGATATCGTCCTGTCCGTATATCCAGCCAGTTTCACTATTCCCAGTTTCACTATTCCCAGTTTCACTATTCCCAGTTTCACTATTCCCTATTGATCATACAAACGACGCCGAGGATTGTGTGCCTGATCTTCGAACGCACCGTGTCGAACCTCCCTTGCATCTCTTTCCATTTTAGGACTTCTCTGACACCTGCGCCAAAACCCATGTCTACAAAAACTAGTCTTTGATATTTTGTCAAGATTTGTAGCTTACCGTAGTACCGAATCTATAAGTCTGGGAATATACATCGACAAACGGACTTGAACTTTTACAGCTATCCTCTATGATCGCCAAAAACACTCTGGGCAGCCAACACAAGCCTCGGTCAACATCCTGGACAAATGTCAGCCTACCCATTTGTCCGATAGAATAATACACAGCACCAGTATTTCCGAAGAAGAGCGTGAGATGATCCCTTACTGCAAAGCCACTGGCGTTGGCCTGCTTCCATGGTCTCCTCTCGGTGCCGGGGTGCTAACCCACCCCTGTACTGATCGCACCGACAAGCGCGAGTAATCCGACGTCTTCCTGAAATCCCTTTCTCGCGGCCGCGAGGAAGAGGCGGATAAGGAAATCGTCAGACGCGTCGTGGCATGGGTGTTCAGTAAAGGTGATATGATGCCAATCTGTGGATTGGAGCCAGAGAAAAGAATTGATCAGGACGTCGAGGCCGTGGGGGTAAACCCCTGAACGAGGAGGAGATGAAACATCTTGAGGAACCATACGTGTCTAAGCAGGGTTTCCAGGTATTGGGAGTTCGAAAGAATTGCGTTACGGGAGCAAGAGCTTTAGATGTTTCCTCAATAAGTAGGTCATCATGAAGTTGCAAACCTTGAGAACCGGGCATCTTGTCAGGACCTTTTGCGAGGAACATGTTAGTCTATCCTGCGCATAGTCTACTAGGAATCACCTTACTCAGGAGCAACACGCTCCTGGGGCATATCTTCTACCAAACGAGGGACCAAGAACTATACTTCCCTTCGCGGTTGCTTTAGTCTAGAAGAGAAAATAGGAATGCGTTTGACCTGGAAAACGTTCATCACTATATGCCTGTCTGCTCTAAAGCCACTTTTGGCGCTTGGAATTGACGCATTCGGGTTAGGCCGCCTCATGGTATTCAACCCTATAATGGCCCAAACCTTTGGCTGGTTACAGAACCTATGGTGGTCAGAAGGAGGTAGCAGATCTAGAGCTGGTGAGCCAAAATCGGAGGGTTGTGCAATAAGGATCTACAATTTTAACTTAACGATTCAGCAATTGAACGTCCGATGCACTCTCTCGATCGATCTGCTTTGAAAACTCAAGATCTGTATACGCTTTTTACCCATATATAACCCGTCTGATCTCACCACTTATTACTTTATCTGCTGTCGTTGAACATTACGAAATTCAGCTTCGCTCAGCGACATTTAGCCTCGCACTGTGAATTTCAGTTATCGCGATCATGCATGATAAACACGTACTACTATGTAGCTCAACGATATGCTTGCTTCAAAGCATATGTAAATCAGAGCAAAGATATTGATGAAAAGATCACTAATGAGCGTTATACAACGTTAAAAACTGCTTTACAGCATGTACTGTATTGACTCCGGCACCGCGCTAGTTATAAAACAAGGCGCTAACTCCGCTCACAAACTGCTAGTGCTTATCAGGCTTTCATCATACCTCTTTGCGCAGTAAATGCGAGTACTGGATACTAAGCAATATATTCGACTTGCGTTCTGACGAAGCACATCAACTCCTTTCACCAGTATAGCTAAATCAAAACAACATCTAGGCTCAAGATGACTACATCAAGTGGATACATCGAACCAAAACTTGAAATTATTGACGCAGCCCAACCGCATACCTTCATCGTCCCAGTGAAAAACATCAACGAAGGCCACGATGTCTCTGATTTTCTTCTGTCTCGCGCTTATAGTGATATCATGACTTTTGTTCTGCAATTGAATAGAGCAATGATTCCTTTTACTTTCGACCCTTCTCCTTCCGCAAAGGCGCCGCAGAAAGTCCAACACTGGGATCTCGGATCCCCAGAGGTTTCATTCTCAGCAACAGTCAGGAGATTACGAAATCTCCTCGATGACTTGAACAAGATCTTGGACGAAGTGCCGCCTGATCCTGGGCCGAGGCGATTTGGCAATGCGAGTTTTCGGACGTGGTCTCGGTTGGTGGAAGAGCGAGCGGGGGGGTTGCTGGAGAGGCATCTTCCTGCTAGTGTGTTATCTTTCAACGGTGCATCAGAAGTCAGTGCAAAAAATGAGCTCGAGGTGTATCTGCTCGGAAGTTTTGGGAGCCCGCAACGACTGGATTACGGTACTGGACATGAATTAAGCTTCATAGCCTTCCTGGGCTGCGTATGGAAGCTTGGTGGATTCAAACCATCGGCTTCAGGAAATGAAGAAAGAGGGATTGTTCTCGGCCTTTTTGAGCCGTATGCGCACCTTTTTGTGTTCATCAAGAAATATAAATTTACAAAATCAGATACCTAGCCCTAATCCGCCGCCTTATAAAAACCTACACCCTCGAACCCGCCGGCTCCCACGGCGTCTGGGGTCTCGACGACCACTCATTTCTCCCTTACCTCTTCGGTAGCGCCCAATACGCCCCTGCAGTCTTCAGCACCGGTGATATTCCCACCGAAGGCGCCTGCGACGGCGCGCCTGATCCCGCAGACGTTACGAAAGTGATGACTGTGGAAAGGGAACGCAAGAAGAATTTGTATTTTGGGGCGATTGGATTCATTTATGATGTGAAAAAGGGACCGTTCTGGGAGCATTCGCCGATGCTGTTTGACATTTCGGGGGTGAGGGCGGGGTGGGCGAAGATCAACAAAGTATCACAAACCCCTTCCCATCCTAACGGACTTCCTCAACTGAAGCTTTCCCCAGGGCATGATCAAAATGTACAACGCAGAAGTTCTCTCCAAATTCCCCGTCGTCCAGCACTTCCGCTTCGGCTCCCTCTTTAGTTGGGAACGCGATCCTAATGCCATACCGCCACCGGCGTCTGCCCATACATCAAGTCAACCAGTGAAGGAAGACAGAAACGGTCCGTCAGTCAACTATGCCTCATCGCGGTCCCAACCAGGCACCAAAGCCCCCTTGGCGATCCAGGCTACAACCTTGCCAAACTCCAGTATAGGCACCTCGGCGCCATGGGCCAGCGGCCCCACACCAGCAATACGGATAAGTGGCATCCCATCGAGATTGCCCCAGCCAGGCTCGACTCGTCCGCCGCCACAAACCCGCCTCCCTCCGAACGTATCCCCTCCACAGAAAGCGCCGGAGTCCACTTCTGCTGCTGCGGATCCCGCTCTTCAATCTATGCCTCCGCCAACCAGAGCACCCTGGGCAAAGCCGGATACATGAGTTCAGCAATCGCCCATCAGCTACCAGGGGAAGGATAAATCTAAACGATAGTCCTACTAGCACCGTACTGAGAAGACATTCAACGGAATAGGTATAAGAAAGTGGGGACATCCGTATGTATAGTGCAAAACCAGCAAATATCCCCGAGCAAATCAAACAATTTAAAATTCCAGCCTTCTCATCTCACACATGCCGTACCCTCCTAAGCAGCCTACAAACGCACTTTCAACTAGTCCTTCTTTCTCCTCCTCCTCCTCCTCCTCCTCCTCCTCCAGCAGCGCTTCAACTCATTTCTTCTCGAACCCTTTGCCTACTTGTCTTCATTTTATACTTTCTCAACCCCTCAACTAAATCATGATTGAGCGAAGCGGATTGGCCAAAAAGAAGACTAAGGCTTAGAAGTTGGCGCAGTTAGACAGTCGTTACTATTTCGGCTACCTTAACTCATCATGGATAGCCCATTCCACTACTATATGACTAACCGACTCTCTTACCATTCCTATGATTCCTACCGCGCAACTCTGAAAAGACGTGAAGAAATACTAGTGCAACAGAGAAGTAATATTAGCAACGCCTAAAGATCAAAGGGCTATGTAGGTAAGAGCGGATGGCGTAGCGCAACAGACACTACCATATTCAACAAGCTCAAAACAGGGATGGCATACCTTTAGAAGCGCCGAAGATCCGAAATAGTTTTGTGGGCGTGATGCAATGATGACGAGGATCCAATCCCTAATATCCCATCCCCCATCCCCAATCCCTAACATTCCATTCCCATCCCCCATCCCCCACCCCACCCATATCCCATCCCCACAACCACCCCCACAACCACCCTCTTCCCCCACCCCACCCATATCCCATCTCGCTTCCCCAGCATCCCACCCCCCCCAGCACCCCCCCAACCGCCAGCAAGAGTCTCCAACAAGAAAAAACCCGCATAATATGGATTACTACTAGGGACAAGTAACTAGGAACAGGGTCCGAGAGAGCAAGGGGTATCTGGCTATTATTATAGATAGATAGAGATGGGTTGGGGGGGGGGGGCGGGGCAAGGTGAGGGAAGGTGAGGGGAGGTGAGGGGAGGTGAGGGGAGGTGAGGGGAAAGAGGGTGTGTGTAGAGCAAAGGGAGTGAAATCTTAATTAATTAATTAATTAATGGGAAATAGAGATAGTATGGAACGATATGTAAGGTAGTGTGGTTCAGCAGGCGGGACTAACGAAGGCGAAGGCGAATCCATCATATATAGTATGTACAGTATCCAGCCGCGATTGCCTACAGCATAAAAGATTCGCATTCTATATAGCACGAGTTCAAGAAACGTCCAATCTCCTGTTAAAGCAAAGAAAAACGCTCGTCCTTGACATGGATTTGCTCTTTAAACTCATGCCTTTCCAATCCCGGGTCCTTCGAAATTCCTACCACCGCCGCCCATAAACCGCATCCTCCCTCCTCGCCCCTTCCGCCCGCACCCTCCCCTTTTCCCTCACCAAACCCCTCACCACCCCCATCTGATCCCTCACATCCCCCACCTCCCCCCTCCACCCCCCCTCATCCCCCCCACCTCCCGACAAAACCCTTACATCCCCCCCAACGCCTCCATCCCCATGCCCATCCTCATGCTCCGCCTCGCGTCGGAACAGATTCAGGATATCCTTCATCGACAGCTTGCCGACCGCTTTGCCTTCGATGGCCGCTTCGGCGAGCTTCCGTTTTTTCTCTTGCAGGGCGAGGATGCGGGCTTCGACGGTGCGGGCGATGGTGAGTTTGTAGACGACGACGTCGGTGGTTTGGTTGAGGCGGTGGACGCGGTCGATGGCTTGGTCTTCGACGAACTGGGGGGGTGGGGGCTATGTTAGATTTCTGGGGAAGAGCAGGGGGGTGGGGGGTTGAGGATGGATGGGTTAAGGAAGGGAGGGTGGAGAACTTACCGGATTCCAAAACGGCTCCAGAATAACAACTCTACTCGCCGCCGTCAAATTTAGTCCCAAGCTGCCGCACTTCAGACTACACAGCAGCACCCTCGTCTGGGCATCGTTCCTCAATCTCTCCAGACTAGCTTCGCGGTGGTCATTACGCATGCTGCCGTCGTAGCGGGTGAAGATAATCTTTCGTTGGTGGAGAAAGGGTTCGATGAGGTCGAGCATGGAGGTGAACTGGGAGAAAACGATGAATTTGTGGGTTGGGGAGTCGCGCTTGAGGATGGTGATGAGATGAGAAATCTTGGCAGAGGTTGTGGGTGACATTCTGAGGGTTTCGCCTTCGCTGGAGGTCGAATCTTGTTCTAGTTCCGCGGAGTCGGCTTGGTCGTCGGAGCTGTCGAGATTTACCACTTTTCGCATGCGTGATCCTAGTGCTTTCACGGACGATTCGTCATCTGTATCTGTGTCGGAGGAGTCTAGAGATTCGCCTCCTCCTTCTGCGTTTTCGTCATCGCTGCCGCCGGCTCTTCCCAGATTAGGAGCATGTCGTTGATCTTCAGGTACAAGCCAGTCGCCGTATTTTTCCTCATCAGAGTCATCAAGGATTACTCGTCGGTTCTTCGGTATACGACGTTGAGGATTGTTTGGTGTCGACAAGGCTGAGGACCTGTGCTGATGTTTCTTGCCCTTGCGCGGTTTCTGCACATTCTGAGCAGCTGCCAGATCTTCATCACACTCTGCACATCGCAGGGAGCTAGAAGCTAATCTATCCCTTGCAAGCTCAATCTGGCAGACATCGCATTTCTTCGTTTCCACACTCAATCCTCCCAGAAGGTCTGCCATATCATCCAACTCTTTGTCTGCTACTTTAGACTTCCGGGGTATTTGAGAGGTCGTGCCTTCACCAGTGGTGAGAGCGTCTTTGTCGTTCGCCATGCTTCCACCCACCAATTTTGGATGATTACAAGCCTGACGTAAACGCAGCAACAAAACCAACGCACTAGCGTAGTTCATCTTCTGGCCTCCCATCATTTGCTCCAGGCTCTCATCAGCACGTTGCTCAAGGCGATCATAGAATCTACGCTCCTCAGGTGTAAACTCGGCCTCGACATTCTCGATCTTACGTTCAACAAGCTTGAAGCCGTGACTTGGGCCACCGCTGGCAGATGGCTTGCCGCCGGGGTTAAGTGCCCCTTCCTGTTTCAAAACATCTTTTGTTCGGCGCTTCATGAAAGCTTTGAGATAGAATTGTAGCCGCTTGATGGCAACACCGCCACGTCCATTGCTCATGGGCCGTGTGATCTGGTCTTTCCATATTGACAAATCGTTATAAGGCTTGATACGCAGGAATTTTATCAAGCTTTGCAGCTCATCTAGGTTGTTCTGCATTGGTGTGCCTGTCAAGCACCATCTGTACTCAGACCTCAACGCATAGCATGCCTTTGTGGCTTTCGCGTTGCGGTTTTTGATCGTATGCGCCTCATCGAGGATCACGCGATACCAGTGCAGGCCAAAACAGCCTACCTGCGGGCCATCTTGCTCTTGTGAAGAATTGCCGTGCTCAGAAACCAATATCTGATATGTTGTGATGACAACATCGTACTTTCGCAAATCCTCGAATCGTTTAGTACGCTGAGGTCCGTGGTGTATACAGACGCGTAATTGATGCGTATCCGAGACTCGGTTCTTGATTTCAGCTTCCCACTGCTTAATCAAGGCAAGCGGTGCAACGACAAGAGTTCCTTTGTCGACCTTGTTGGATATTGCCTTCTTATCCTTCTCGGCTGAAGAAGACATGGCAGGTCGAGGGTTGGTAAGCAGAAGCGCAATGGACTGGATGGTTTTACCCAGGCCCATCTATACATGATCAGTATTGCTTCTATTCCACTGCTTGTGGGGGTATTACATCATCGGCCAAGATCCCACCCTTTGGTAACTTCTTAACACCGATTTCCTTGTCTCTCATCCATTCCACGCCATCAACCTGATGAGGTAGTAATTTTACCTTGAGCCCTTCCACCGTACCATCATCTACATCTCCCTCATCCTCATCATCTGCTTCCTCTTTCTCATTTACCTTTTCATCAGACTTGAGCCTAAGCTCTTTCATATTATCCGCCAAGCCTGCGACTGCTGCTTCGACTTTCAGTTTCCGACCTCGAGTTCGAGGCTTATCTTCCTCGTCCTCGAAAGCGCCTTCCAATAAAGCCTTTATATTTTCCGTAGCCTTTCCAGCTTCGATATAGTTGTAAGGATCCGCAGCGCCAAACTTGTCGCCAAATATAATGCTGTCCGGGCCAGCGTTCTCCTGGGGGTTTGTAAGATTTACGAATGCGCCAGGCCTCTGGGAAGGGTTCACTGGCGCCCATCCATGAACATTGCCAAAGGATGAAAAGGTAGGTTGAGGGGGAGCTTTCGTGGTCCAGATAGGATGGTTTGCTGGTCTCGGAATCTCAACGAGTTCTGGATCACCCCTTGGGGCATCACTTGGTCTAAGATGCGTCGGTTGCTGAAAGGCTACAGGCTCGGCGAATCTATATGATGGTTCCTTTGCGTGCTGCTGATGCATAGTGCTTAGCGCTGGAGCTGGCCTATGGTGTTCCGGACGCGCCTGGTTTGGCTTCGGGAGATTAAAGACATTGTTGGTATGCAGCCTATTATGTAGTGGACTAGCTTTTCCAAACTCAGGTTGTTGAATGCTGCCAAAGGCTGGCTGACTCGGTCTTTGGGGTGTTGGAGGAGCATTGGGTGGCTCTCGTTCCACTACCATTCTGCCTTCCCGCTTCTGCGGTGACTGCTTTATTGTAGTGGTAAACTCAGACCAACGTGGTATCGAGACGCCTGGGGATCCACGTGTAGATGGCGGAGTTGGTGTGAATGTAAAAGCGCTTGTGGTCGGAGAGCTTGATCCAACGAATTGGAATGACGGAGCTTTGGCTGTTGTAGGCTGACGTGCTTTCTCCAGAGAGCCTATTGATTCACGAGGCGAGAATAGCGAACTTGAATCACCAAGTCCGGACAATCGTTCGCTATGCGTAGATTCTACCTCCCGAAGCCGCAGTTCTTCCTCCTCGCTATCGGTCGGACTTGGTACGCGAAAAGAACGGTTTTTGAGCTTACGCTGCGGCGGTGTAGGTTCAATCACGAACAATGGTGTTTGGCTGGATGATAAGGTATTCTTCGGGCTGTGAGCGAAGGGCAAACGCCGTTGATGTTTCTGCCCATTATTCATTGTTAGCGACTTGCAACCGAGTCCACACGGTTTGTTCCTGGACGTTCCTACCTGGCAGCTATCTTATACTTTCAAATATCTTCTCTGAGCTCTTTTGCTCTCGTTAAATGTCACATGTAGTGGCCCATGGCTGTGTCAAGGTTCAAGTGGCTTGGCTGTTGTCGATTGTTGCGCCGAGCGATCATGCTCAGCCCTACCCTGGATCTCACACGTTGTCATGTGATAAGGGTCACAATAGCCGCGTTCAACAATTACTACGCGTTTCTCTGTAGATGCTCTTGTGATATAAAGTAGTTCGTCTAACTTTGCTACCTCAGACTGACAAGATTCTCATGAATGAGCGGGATATTATTCAAAAGCTTCCTCGCGCCAGTACGAACATGAAGCGATTCAACACCACCCCACATCCGTCAGAACGCCGTTTCGCTATATGCTCGGGCGCTTTTGCCAAAAGGGCCTCAGAAATCCAAAAGTAAAACGCTTAGCACGTCCTTCACGCGGACGCCGTACGCTTTTCCTCATCTTCCTCCAGAATTTATGACGACCCGTGCACCCTCTTTTCCCAACACTCCTGGCTCCTGCGGCTTTGGACTCCTTTCTCTCCCTTTCTTTCTTGACAAGAAGCCCAACACTCCATGAGGCTTCACTTGTCCCTTACCATCGCCGTTTACATCATCTCTGGGCAGCGGCGCTTTTTGGTTTGCTAGCTCGGACCATGATCCGGTTTCATCGAGGGTGACTTGCATGCCACCTCCTTTGGAAGTGTTACGGGTGCCTCCTCGCTGTAATTTGTTTGGCGGAGAAGTGGTATGTTTAGAAGCGGGTTTCGTAGTTGTTTGAGGCTGCGGATGTGACGTCGGTGGTTGCTCGCTCGCAAGGAAGTAGCTAGACTGGGTGGATTGGGATGCTTGTTTATTCAGGCCCATAATAGGAGGGGATCCATTGGGGGAGCCCGAGCGCTGAGAAAGCCTTGGATCTTCAGTACTCGATCTTGACTGTGACTTTGGATTGACCCAATCGGGCGGAGACGTCACTTCCGATGGCAGGGTGTCGACATGACCCCTATAGTTACTGATGGCCAGAATAAATCAGCGCCACACAGATATCAAGATGAACCGTGCAAGGTTTGACTCACGACATTGTAGTATAATCAAACGGCTCAAAGAGCGTTTCGATCATACGATGTAACTCATCAGTCCTAATCTCCTTATCCGTAGCGTCATCTCTCAGCTGAACCCTGGGTTTCTGCCGTCTTGCTCGTGCTTCCAGTGGCGCTTCCTCTAACAGCAACTCTTCCAGATCATAAGTGGCATCGAAGTTCGTTTTCTCACTAGAGGGTATGAAGATGGGAGGGATCTGTTTCTTCTCCAGCGCTTCGAAGTCAATCATTTGGAAGAATGGGTTGCCGGTAAAAGTCTCAAAACCGGTAGCTCCTATTCGTTTTCGCCTGTCTTTCTCTATCAACGAGCGGATTGCCTGTACGCAGAGCATAGAGATCGGTGGCAGGGTGATAGCGTAATTGGGTATACCTCGCAGAATCTCCTTCTCCAGTTTTTCATGCCCATGCGACTGGAATGGTCTCTGCTGGTTTGTTAGCGCCATTGGGTATTCGCAACGATCATGCCCACCTTGTTATAAATGCACTCATAAAAGGTCACTCCCAACGACCACCAGTCCACCTCGGTTAGGTACCCGGTGCCCGCATATACTTCAGGAGCGAGATACGCTAGCGTTCCCGATTTGCTATGGAGCTTCTTCTCCGGCGTGTATTCAGAAGCGACGTTCTACACAGCATCAATGATCGTTTCTAATCGGTGCCGGGGAAGAACCCACAAAGTCTGCCAGATGGACGTGACCATCTAAATCCAGCAAAACATTATCCGGCTTCAGATCTCTGTGTACAATTCCTTGCTGGTGTATGTAACGCAATGCGCAGCCCAGCTCCGCCATCCAGAACCGTACTGCCTCCTCCGTGAAGGTCTTCCGCGAAATGTGAAAACGTAGGTCGCCGCCATTCATCAGGTCCACGACGATGTACCTGCTTTGGCGTGAGTCTCCAAACGCTAGTACAAGGGACAGAAGTTGGCTATACAGATACTCAATGTCCTGGAAGCTGTATCGTAGGTTACAAAGGAATGGGTGGTTCAGGTGTTCCAGCATCCTTCGCTCTCGGATAATGTTCCGCACACTCTCCGATCGAACAACTAAAAGTTTTATGAGCCTCGGTGAGATGCTGGGTGTGTTCAGGGAAGTATGCTGACCCTCATCTTTGCGTATGTACTTTAGCGCGAATGTCAAGCCCGTGTCTTTGCGCTCGACAATCCGGACCTTTCCAAAAGCTCCTTTGCCCACTACACGTAGAAGGCGGAAATGGTTAAGGTTTACTATTCGCAATGGGCCTGTCGTCAGCAAGAGCACCATATGGGGGGGTTGATTAGGCCGGTGATTGAAATTGGTGGAGCGGCCAAGGCTTGGAGGCGAGCAATGTGGTTGTGGATTGACCATCTCACGCACCTTCGTCGGTGAAGACAACGGGCTTGCCATTACTATTCCCCATCGGAACTCGGTGTTGATTGCAAGGGCCCAGGCGCATGCATCTGCTGTCGGGAGTTTCAAGGAAGCAAGATCGAGGGCGAGGAGCAGGATCATTGATCAGGCATGAGGATATTTGCGGCCAAGAACGACGTGAATTAGGGGGGAGTGAAGGCTGGCAGTGAAGCAGTTTGGTCTTGTTTGCGGGGGATGACTGCTCATGTCCAGGTTACTGAAGACATGGTTTTGGGGGAGAGGGGGGAGGTGGTGCTCTGGGGGTCTCGGGGTGTTGTGATCTAGATTGATGGATCACACCGTCAGAAGGTATGGAACGGTAAGGTAAGGTAGGACGGTGATGGATGTGGGTTGATGGGTGACTCAAGCAAGGTTGCCGTACCTTACTATTCAGGTTCGTCGATCTTTCACCAGAGCGGCACAGAGCGGCGGGCATCGAAGTCTGCGGAATAATGACCCTCTTCAAAGGCGGAATAAGCGATCAAGCGAGAAAGCAGCGGATCCCTGCAATGGCGGAACTGCCACGTGCTTGTGTTGGATCACCTTAGGTCATCAAGGTATTACAGTACTGTATTGTGTCACGTGTGTTTTGTGCACCTGCATGCTACCTTACATAATCATTAATGCACATGCAAGGGGTCGGTCCATGGCTCACGGACGCTCTTCTTCGAGACACACACCAACAAGCTTGTCACAGTGATACCTTACCTTACACGAGCACAGAGGGGAAACACAGAGAGTCCCCTCGCGAGACATCCAAAGCGGAAGAGGTCAGGCCGTACTATTGGAGCAATGTCCTCTCACATCGACTGGATCATCACACGTCAACACCTTGTAGTCGGGAAGCTGAAACAATGTACTGTTGTACGACGTATGTGTGTGCGATGGCCATGCGATCTAGAATGTGGTATTTCGGTCGTGGCGCACCACACTCGGGTCAAATTTGAATGCCCTTTTCAGACAAACCTCTTCGATGAAATCAAACCACCGTGTTCTGTTTGGCTTAGGTACCTACCTACCTGCCTACCCACCCACCTACCTTACTCCGCGTCAGTCTGGCCCGGGTCAGGAACGCCTCGAGAACTACCACATGCTTTCCACGTGCGGATCCGTCATCCTTCCCCTCGCTTCCCAATAACATGCTTGTCTGATTGCGCACATATGAGCCTGTCAATAAACGCCCCCTTTTCTGTCCTCATAATTAATTCGTCAGCGATGAGGTGGATAATGTAAGGCATATTTGTTGTTGCTGCAAGCCCCAAAGCGGGAATATCCCAGTCGTATCCTAACCTGTTAAGCGTTGGTATTGGGCTCGAACAAAAAATATAAAGTATGTACTCAGAAAGACCATGTCTGTTTCATGATCGTCCAGCCGAAAAAGGGCATAGATATCCAAAGTGTAAGCGCCCCACATCATGCTCTTGCGTCTAAGTCGTTTATGCCTTGCCCACAATGCGAACGCCTGCGCTGAGAGTACAACTAGCTAGTATTGGATACACGGAACAATTTGGGCAATGCACACTTTACGGTGGCATCTAGCGCACCAGAGGCGAATGCCTTGAATATAGAACCGAACATGGATAACGCGGTGGAAAGTGTGTCAACATCAAGGCTGTCGTGTAACATCGCTCACCACAGACTCGTCGAGCTCGCCAGATGGACCCGGCTCTTGTGGCTCAGAGCTCGAGTGTACGGCGTCAGTCCCAAGGTGATTCAAGCGGTCTCGCTCCTGATCAGTCCAGCTTTCAAGGGGTTGTGGCGGACACGAGGGCGGCCCTATATCCGAAACCGGCGCTCTCGACGAAGGGGAAGTCGACGCAGCGAAGACGCCCGGCTGTTGTTGTGCGAACCATCCGCCTCTCTCCCAGTTTCCAGGCTGGTACAAGCAATCTTTACGCGTAATTTCTTCCACGATGCCACAAAGCAGGATACTGAGTCGCTTGAAGTCGATCGGCTTGAGAACCCAGCCATCAAAGCCGCCGTCAATGTAAGCTTGGCGCTCTTTCTCGATTAACGAAGCTGACACGGCAAAGACAGGGACTCGACCGTTCATGGTTGCACGGTCTGACAAATGGTTAATAGGGTGGGTCTTCTCGAATGATCTTATCATCTTGGTTGCGGTAAGGCCGTCCACTATTGGCATCTAATTCCACAATTAGTGCTACACCACTTATGCGACTACGGACACTTTAGACGTAGGCACCTGGATATCCATCAAGACTACATCGAAGAAGGCCGCTTTTCCCCCGTAAGCGCTGGCGCATTCTTCCCCATTGACTGTCAAGGAGACAGCATGCCCTATTTTCTCCAGCCGCTTCTTGACAATTCTGCTATTGATGGGATCGTCTTCGGCGACGAGAACGTTGAGCTTCTCAGCGGTTAGCAGGTTTGCATTGTTTTTGGGCTTGTCCGGGATATCGAACAACACGCGTGCGGGAGTTCTTGGAGGAAATCCTGACATGGGCGAGCCTTGGCTGTCATCCCCTGGCATCCGAATGGGTCTCATTGGGGTTTTGGAACCCGTGATGCTTTTCTGGCCAGGCGTCTCCGGCATCGAAGTCTGATCTGACAACGAATGAGAGCGTGACAGCGTACTTGGTCGCCGCGACGTCGTTCTCCGTTCACTTCGACTCCCTTTGGGTAAAGAGAAGACATCTAGATCTGTGGGATGTTCTTTAGCTCCTGTGGTTGACTCTTGGAGTGCAACGATGAGTCGGTCTACATCACTTTTCGCGCTTGACCCACTTTTGAAGCTCTTTGGACTATTAACAGTCTTCATACTATTCAGACTATCATTACTCTTGCGCCGCATGGATCCTTTGGAGACATCCTGAGATCGCCGTTGTGCGCTCTTATTGACTGGCGTTACCTCACCGACTTCAACTGGGGGCGTTACTGGCTGATTCGTAGGAGGCCCTATGTTTGCTTCAGCAGCACCTGCTAACACCGTAGTGCCTTGGTCGTCCGCCGGCAAATCGAAGCCAAGTTGTATAACGAAACGCGATCCCTTCCATTCTTCCGATTTGAATCTGAGCTGGCCATTCATGTTGCAGACTATTCGAGCAACGAGGGCAAGGCCAAGGCCGAGAGTTTGCTTGTCGCGCTCTCCTTTTTTGACAATCCTAGATTCCGGGGCAAGATTCTGTTCAAGTCCTTCATCGCTTTCCAATTGAACCTGTTCAAGTTCGTTGAATAGTCGATCGAGCTTCTGGGGCGACATGCCAACTCCGGTATCCTGTACAACAATGTCTATCTCAACATGGACTTCGGAACGGTTAGCTAGCCATAACTCTACCTTTACCGCACCAGTGGTTGTGTGCTGGATGGCATTGGCGATAACATTGGATAGTGCTTGCCGCACGCGTCTCTGGTCTCCAACCACAAATTGAGGCACGCCTGGATTTTCTACCATCCCATAATCGACATGCTTTCTCCTCGCATCACCGGTAAATGAGTCAGTTGCTTCTCTGACAGTGGAAGGTAGGTCAAATACTTCATCTTTGATTAAGTTATGACCTTCTTCGGTCTTGGTGAGGTCTAGCAGGTCGTTGATAACATAAATAAGTGACTTTGAAGCGGAGTGCGACTTGGAGAGATTCTCGCGTGTCTCCTGGTCAATGGCACCTTCTAGCGCTATCTCAAGGTAGTTGATAATCGCATTCAAGGGCGTCCTGACTTCATGTGCAGAATTCGCCAATAAGAGACGAGTAAATTGGCTGCTCTGTAAAGCGGCTTCCTTTTGCCTCCAAACCTCGATGAACTTTCCGTATACCAAACATAAAACTGCTGCAGTTTCGATCTGCTCTTCAGTCCATTCTCTACACTTGCCGACTACAGTTTCACTCCAGGTTTTGAAACTCTTTCTTGGCTCGAGATAGCCCTCCGATCCCTCTTTGAGGTATTTCTCATACGGATTCCCGGCCCACCGGACTTCTCGCGTTTGACCCTTCCGGAAGAATACGATAAAGTCGCTACCGCTAATAGATAAAGGAACGAGAAGGAAGCCGGCAATAATGGTAAAGCCGGGTGCGTATCGCAAATCGGGGAAATCAAGTCGAATATCAGTAGAACTGGTGACGGAGGTAATCTTTCGAAGCCTCAGATATTCCAGCATAGCCAGAGCTTCCTGGGTCTGCTCGAGCATTCCCATTTTCTTAGTCTCATCTCTAATCGAAAGAAGCCCGTAATCGGCGTCGAAAAGTTTGAGCAAATCATCTGACGATGCAACAATGTACCCAGATGGATTGCTTTCAGTAGGTACAGTGTTGATGAGTTTTCGCGCCTGCAATCGTGAGGCATAGGACAACCTCTCAATGTTCCGCGATGCAGAATCACCCACTAGTCTGCACATTTTGCGAATTGGAAATGAGACTCTCATGCCCTTAGAACCGTAGGAGTGACATGCTATGAGTCCCCAGAGCTCATCGAAAGCATTAATTGATATGGACATCGAAGCACGGACAGCCATATTTCGAAGGTACTTGATGTGGATGGGTGACATTGCTCGAAGGTATGCGTACGTCAGATCAAGTGGCGTCTCAAGGTCCTTGAGGGTTCGACACACTAAACGAGCGGTCTCCTGATCCCGATCATAGAGTAGCCGAACTTTGTTGACCTTGTAAAGATCTCGAGCCTGCTTCGGAATATCTGAGGCAGGAAAATTTAGCCCTTTATACAAGTCTTTGGTCGCTCTTGGGTCTACAAGCTCGGTCACAACCCTTCCATTCCACGATTGATCGAATTGATAGATCATAACCCGGTGAAACCCTGTCAGCTCTTTAACGACCCCAACTAGAATTTTCAGGAACATCTCGAGAGTCGGCGCGCTCGCGATTTGTTCCTGGACTTGTGACATGATGTTGAAAACCTCCATCGCCGCAGCTTCACCTTGACGTTTCCTAGCACCTCGGAGGACCCGTAAAGGTTTGCTATTGTTCACGGTGCTCTCCGCGTACTCCTCTGCCGAAGGATTACTGTGCAGCGTATCTTCAGGCGGCTCAGGCGTTGTTTCACCGGGAGGCATTAGGGGATTGATACGATCGTCTTCGAGCTCAAACTCACAGATTATTAGGTCGCGGTTAGCCTCATTGGTGTGCATTGCACACCATAATTTGTGCGTCCTTCTTGATTGTGATCGTATTGCTAGAGTGAAGACTTGGGGTCCGTTGGTTGAAGGATCTGCATCTTCTTCGCGAACAAAGTCAATATGGTCGATCAAGTTGTCCGTCTGCTCTTCGGACAGAATGTCGCAGAAACTGTCGAGATCAAATAGCTGCCTTGGAGTATAGCCAATTATTCGATTTGAGTTCTCACTAACAACTCTGACCTTGAGTTTGCCCTTGTCGTCTTCTTGCAGAGCAACCAGAAGCCCAAAACCTTGAACCGCACCTGGTATGTGTATTGGCTCGTCCTCGCAACGCTGTAGTGTATCTCCATCTCGACCAGTAATTACTGCGTGGTCGCCTTCGGTGATGATATGTTTGAAGCGGGCTGTTAAAAGACCTCCTCCGTCCTCAGGTATGTCTCTGTTCAAGTCGGCAACGCTGCTTCCACCAACAGATCCGGACACGCTAGGTATGCTCCCAGTCCCGGACATAGACGAACTGTTGAAAACAGATGCTTGCATTTGCCTAGAACCACCCATACGCTGCCGTTCTTCGGTGTTGGACGAAGATATCTGGCGTCCTGGCCCCACCGGCCTTCGTCCAGCACCTCCAGAGACCGAATTCGCTGTTTCACGTTGCGGCTTCGAAGGTGTCTCATGGGTTGCAAGATCCGGCATTCGATCAGCCGAGCCAGTGCTATTTATTGAATGTCGACGCGAACTGAACCGACTTCCAATGACGGACACACCCGCGCTGCTGCTGCTGGGTAACACTATGCTAGGAAATCCATCGCTACTAGGTCCCTCTCTGCGACTGCCTGGAGTCGGCGTAGGTGTAGGATCAACGGAAACAACTGATCGAATTGGGAACACACGATCTGATGCTGTAGAAGCCAATTGTTCGAACGGAAAGTCCAGGGAGAGAGAGCTTGGGGAACGAGGCCGCCTTAGGTCTTGAGGCGTGGCTCTAGTAATACCTGCAGGTACTTCTGTGCCCTCTTGACGCGACGGTACGGTGTGTGGCGAGGGCGGGGTGTCTTGATTCGAACAAGTCTGGTCTTCAGGGAAGGGCGTCGAGGTCTCCTCGCCCATGACTAGAGAACCTAGAGTGTACACGGCTGATCCTCAAAAGCTGAGCCGCATTGCTCATCTTATCCACCGCCGATTAGCGGCATACCAGATACAAGCGCCGGAGGCGAAATCGTCAATCAAGAGAGATTTGGAGGAACGTGTGGCGGTAATTCTTGGCACGATTGGAGAGTCACAGTACGCAATTCGGATGAATAGCGGGCAGATACTCACGATTCCGATTGAGGATGGAGGAAAGATGACCTATAACGGCTTGGCAGTATGGAGTAGTGATACTGATACACCAGCTGGATCGTTTTAAACAAGTGTTGATGTTCCAAACTGTGGCAAATCTTGAATTCTTGATACCTTGAAGTTCCTTACCTTAGCTTACTGTACGGTAAGCTAGCTTTCTTCGGTTAACCCGATCTCTCCGGCTGTGACGATCCGATTTAAGGTTTTGGTGGTAAATGTGCGATGTCGATGCTTTGAACGGAGTACCTGTACGGAGTACGTAGTACGAAATCACTTTCCTGGTCGAGGGTGAGTGTTCTAACTACGGCGCAGTCAGTAGAGCATTGAACATGTCTATTCGGACTACTAACATCTCCATGTCTCCCAGAAGAAATGACATTAGTAACGCAGCTCGAGGTTTTGGCAAATCTGGATTCTGGATGTATCGGCTTTGGGACATATTCTAAGGTAGCTCCGGGTCGAGCCTAACATTAATTACATTCCAATTTTACCTGTATTTTAAATTGGCGGGGAAGTACAGTACTTTGGGGCGGAGGATACCTAGGTATCGTTCATAACCATGTATTTGCCACTCCTCATCTCTACTTCTGGTTTCAAGATGGAAAGAAAGGGCTCTCTGTGCGCAACGTCGATTCAAGTGCTACAATTTGTAATCGTGTATCTCAGGCAATGAAAGCGCACAGGTACTCCTGAAGTATTCGGCGTAGGTTTTACTTGGTTTGAATTGTCTCTCACTGTTGCTCTCTCATTCATTTTCCTCATTTCCTCATCACCTTTATTACACTCAACACATATCATTGTGCTTCTGGAGTGAACAGACACGGGGAAATTTTAAAATTGTGCTAGCCATGCCCTATCTGTGAAACGCTGTTTTGCAACTCCTACTTCTACCACCTCACTGCGAATACGTATCGAAGTATGGTATCCAGATTTGCCGATAGCACAACACCAGTTAAAGTCGTTGTTGCTCATGATACCTTACAAGATTACACTTTTGCGCATCTCATTGCAGATGGATTGCAGGGCCGTTCAAACATAGAAATAAAGACTTTGCTTTATAGAGTTCCTGGGCAAGAAGCTCCTGGGCACGAATTGTCGATCATCAACAATGCTCGCCTGTTCGTGTGGACATCGCCGTGGGCTTCGGTAGATGAATTAACTGAGTGGGCTGATCTTCTTGTTGTGGCACCGTTTCGGGCCGATTCAATGGGGAAAATGCTGCATGGCATCACCGACAATATTTTGCTTGAGGTACTGCGGTCTTGGGATGTCTCGAAGAAGATTCTGTTGGTACCTGGAATGTCATTTGCTATGTGGGAGAACCCAATGACAAAAAGACAACTCAGCAAAGTGCGGAGGAAGTGGAACTGGATCCGGGTTCTTGAACCTGTGTTATGGAATAGTAAGGAAGGGTATCAAGCAGAGACGCCCAAAGGGTGGACGGGCACGGAAGAGCTCATTCGGACAATACAGAACCAGGTTGATCTGATGACAATCGGTCACGACCATGGCTCCAAAGCCAGCGTTGCTCGATACGTAGCAACGCCAGCCGATCGGAACCAGATAAAACTGCCTACCGAGATCTGGTCAATTGTGTTTGAACACGTTGGCGACTGGGAAGTCGCGACGTCACTCGGAATATATACAAGGCTACCTCAGCCAGCAGAATGGCGACGAAACATGGGTTGGCCGACTACCCAGGAAATACTACAAGAGTATACGAAAGACCTCGAATGGATTATTCTCACAGGTGGCTTGACCGATGTCGTCAGGTATTTCGAGTCTGGGCCCCCTCCCAAGTGGCTATCCAAGCTCTGCGTCAAGCTCATCATCAAATTTGCTCGCTCAGATTTGCTCTCGTACCTGGAGGCGAAGTACAAAGATCTTTTCTGGTCTGCCTTTGGACATACCTTGCTCCCCACAAAAGCGTCTGCCGCATTCGGAAAAATTGCCGTATTAGAGTGGTGGCGTACTTCACCATCTTTTCTAACCAAAGAGTATACGGCCGAGGCGCTTGACTCTGCTTCGAAAGCGGGTTTCGTCCACATCTTGGAGTGGTGGCGTGGCTCGGGTCTTCCACTCCGCTATACTGAAGCCGCACTTGAACAAGCTTCGTCCAAAGGAAACATAGAAGTTCTTGATTGGTGGCGCCATGCTTCTATACACCAAGTTGATTACGAGAACTTTGACAGTAATCATCCCGCTCCAGGAGGACATCTGAGCCGCAGCACTAGTGAGCATTGCACACTATCAATGAATCTCAGTAACAAGCCTCTTGCGACCAGCAATCCACGTGCTGAATCTCATCACCCGTTACGCCTGAAAGTCGGCAAATCCCTGATATTCGCTGCTCAGAATGGTCAAGCAGCTGCCTTGAAGTGGTGGGAGGCTTCAGGGATTCCCGTTGCACATGAAGATGCGGTTGCCCGTATTGCATCTGCGAACGGACATGTCGACGTACTACAGCTGTGGAAAGAGTGTAAAGGCGAGAAAATGCAATACGATCACCAAGTCCTTGTTGGTCCGACAAAGAACGGACACGCTGATGTACTAGAGTGGTGGAAAAAAAGCGGCTACAGGGTTGAATACAAGACTTGTGACATCGAGGAGGCTTTGGAAGACAGTTTGGGTGGCGACGGGGAGGACAGGATTAGGGCATGGTGGGCGCGAAATGGATTAAACCTAGGAGTAGGTACCAACGAGTGGATGAAGGTTAAGGTCTTGTAGGGAGAAGAAGGGCAACAGTAAATGAAGGGAGCCTCTTATGATACGATGGAAAATGGAAGCATCGATGCTTTCACTGCTGCTCATACTTCGGTAGTAGGCACTTTCTTTCGGACTAGATTGTTTACCTGAAGCACTTTAGCGAGCGATGTGAGCGTACCGATTGCTCTTCGGCGAAGCATTGAGACGGTGTTTTATCCATGTCCTGGTTCTTTCTTCCTATTAGAATGATACATCTGAATCTTTGAGTGTTCCACGAGTAACGTATCTAATTAACTATTATGGGAATTGGTTCTGTGTACCTACGCTCCGTACAGCTCTCACTGTGATTTCGCGCTAATCGCTTGTTGGCCCGGCGAAACCGGGCGGGCGAAACCAATCAACAAGTCTGATCTGTGATCTCTCTCACTGCACGCTGTGGAAATACACAGCAACAACAACGGTCACCACTATTCCATTCTCGCTCATTGGGGTGTTGAATCTGTGCCCGATGATCAGGTGAAGCTCTACAGCAAACATGATATGTTTATAACCCATTTATTATCTTTCGGGGACGTGTAGCACGTCGCGTGAGACCTTGCTCACTGCCCCTCCACCAACCCCAGACTTCGAGCACAGTCAACATTGTTACGCATGGCAGCAGTATCTATATCACCCGCAGTACACAGAATTGGAACGATGTCGAACCGAAGAGCCCCATTGGCGAATAATCCAAATGCTGCCAATTCGCCGTATCGGGCTGTCGCAGCCGCAGCTCAGAAGCGCTCAAGAGAGCAAACTGACGCACAGGAAGATCTATCACATGACCAACTACCACTAGCAAAGAGACAGGCTGTTGAGGCTGACCGTCTCGCCCTGCGTACGCCAACTACAAGACATGCATTGCAGCATTCGGAGGGTAGATTATTCAATAAAAGGCCCACAAATGGCCAGCCTACCGCTTTTGAGCGTAGGCTGTTAGCATCAAAGGGCAAACAGGTCGAGCCGAAGGACGAGATACAAGAGAAGGCGAATGAGTCACTCGACAACATCAGACAATGGCAAAGGCACTATCGAAAGGTGTTTCCCTGCTTCGTGTTCTATTTTGAGAGTATACCCGATGATGTTCGAGCAAAATGCTCAAAAGCTATCAGGACTCTCGGAGCGGTGAGTCTTTCCTCAGCTGTGGTTAGGCTTTGCTATCAATTTGGACTGATTCTCGAGGAACTGTAGAGGGAGGAGAAGTTCTTCTCCAAAGAAGTCACTCATGTAGTCACAACCAGAGTTATACCTGCGGAGAGCGGTACCAAAAGCCCAACTGAAACCATTGTGCCTCCAACCACTGCTACGGGCTTGAAGAATGCCAGCCAAAGTCGCACCATCAACCCTTCGCTGCTTGAACGCCAATTTGAAGCACAGTATCAAAGCCACTCACAGCAGCCTAGGAACAAGTTTGCATTTGAGCCGGCAGCAGGCCGAAAAACTACATTAGGCGGCGTTCGGGATGTCGAGCAAAGGAGGCATAATGGCTCCAGTGCTGATATTCTCTCCAAGGCTAGGGAGATGGGAATGAAGATTTGGCAACTGGAAAAACTACAGCGGGTGACGAACACTATGTTCGAGGCTCCTACCGAATCTCAGGCACAGCATGGGCATAACACCCGTAGCAATATGCCCGTCAAAGTATCTTCCAACATTCAAGGCCGAAACGCCGATTTATCTCACATGTTGCGAAATGAACGGCTCAACGGACCTTCGGACCTCGACTCTACAGTTACCACCAGCGAGATCGTACCATTCAAAGGTCCCTACATTTACATCCGGGATATGGATGAGAAAACTAAACCGATCCTGGTCAGGGAATACCCAAAGCCCCAGCACAAGGAAGATGGAGAATGGCCTCAGTTCAGGAGCGCGAGCCAAGGAAAATGTCCGTTTGTTGAGGATGGTAGACAGGAACTCGAAAGAGTCAAAGCTCGAGAGCAGGAACTGCTTGCACGAACCAAGGCAGAGACGCAGAGGGCTCCGCGCACCCGTGCTGCGGCCGCAGCTGAGACTTCCAAACCCGAATCGATTCGGACCGTCACAAGAAAGCAACCGCTCAGTGAAACGAAGAATGGTGTCAATCCAATGCTGCCAACTCCAGAAAAGCTCCTTACAAAGGGAATATGCCCACCACCTGCCACTACCAATATTAAAACAAGCAATCCCACAATGGAATACAAACATAATCCTACTACAGGCCCCCCAAGACTGTTCGGCGGTGAGCCTGCAGCTTCCGGCTTACAAGCGTCAAATATTACCTCTGCGATCCGCTCTCAAATGATCTCTTCCACAGCAGCAGCCCCAGGCGCTAAGGCTGGGATCAGCAAAGAGGTGCATGGACTGAAAAGGAAGGTATTGGAAAAGAACAGTGGCCCAGTGCTCAGTAATATGCAGGCAAGTCAGCGAACAGCCGACCCAACAGTTGCTGCGAAGGCCGAAAGAAACATACCTGTTGCAAGGCAGACAAGGCGAAAGACCCAGGAGACGCTTGTTCACATTGACGAAGAGTCAACTCAATCCGAGGAAGAGGAGGACATTTGGACCGCCGAAGAAGTTCAGAGGACTGAGGTTGTTCTGAGCAAGCACACCGTTGTAAAGGATTCAAAGCCAGGCTATTGTGAGAATTGCCGCGAGAAATATGATGATTTCGATCAGGTCAGTCAAATTTTTCTCTAGCATACACGTAAGACTAACACAGAACCCAGCATACAATTGGACGAAAACATCGCAAATTCGCACTCACAACAGACAACTGGAAAGACCTTGATAGACTACTAGGACAACTGGGCCGCCACCTCAAGGAATTCAGCTCCGATGATTTCTGAGCGCAGTCTTTCACGCCCTCTTTATGTACACCAGCCGTAACCATGATCAAATCGCCTACTGTCACACAAAACCTAATCCCACCATTTCCAGCGCGGTCCCTGAGTTCCCCACCAACTCATTTCCTAGCATCTCCTGGCACGGCGTTCTTAAAAAACGGTCCTTTTTGCTTTTAGCCCTTTGCTTCTGCTTCTACTATACCACCTTGTTTATTCGGCATGGCTGTTGTCTTTGTGCTGCGAGCGTGCTTACGTATATAGGGTTTTTGAGACGGTGCATCTACATGGCTGGAGAGGTACCTTTTTTTCTTTTTTTGGAATGGGTTGGAGGGGGTAGCTGTAGAGCTCGAGGTTCAATGAGGTGTATGCGTCAGCAGCTATGAACAGATCTGCCAGGTACAACTCGCCAATTCATAGCACACTACCTACTCATCGTGCACAAGAGTCTTGAATACCTTACCGATCCATGATTTATTGATGCATCATCTTTTGCACGATCCACTTCATCAATATCCACATCCTCAACCCTCGCAGCATGACCCCAGCTTATAAGAGTAAATGTCTTTCATTGCCAGATAAATACAAACCCCCTCATGAATTGCTCCAATCTGATCCGAGAGATGCCCTCCCCCCACCGCCCTTAGAACACCATATCAAACCCAACCTTCCGTTCCCAAATGTAAACTCCAAGCTTTCCAACGATTCTAGACTTCCATTTGTCCCGCTGGCTCCTCATCCCCAGACTCGAAGCTGCCGACCGAGCTCATCTCATCCTCGGACTCGCTGTCGTCGCCGGCTTCGTCTGCGGCGTCTTTGGTTGCGTATTTGGAGACGTATTCTAGTGTCGTGTGTATCTTGTCAGCTTTTCTCTCGGACGGTGACTTCAGTGTATATGAAGTTTCTCTGACCTTTAACCTTGGCTTCGTACGTCTTAGCGTCGCGCATGAGCAAGGCTGCGGCTTCGCCATTGAGGGGATCGGTCGGGTTGGGGTATCGCAGGAGCTGGGGGAGGAAGACTTCAAAGATGTTGATCATGTCAAACATCGGGGACCAGGTTTGGTTGATGACGTCGAGGCAGACGGAGCCGGAGCTGTGGCAGTCAGCGTTGGTGCAGATATTCGACTGATGGGGTGGAGCGTACAGTTCGTCGATATTTGGGTGGAAGATTCGATTGACGAAGCCGATACTGGGACTCTTGTAGGGGTATTGGTCGGGGAGTTCGACGTGGATTTTCCATAGACCGCCTGTGAATGGAGCTGGGGAGAGGGAAAGTAAGCCGGTGCTAATGAGAGGAGATGTTATATATCTTACTTTCTTCGGGTCCCTTAAAACGGACGTAGAATTCTTGCCTTTATGACGATAAGCTTCAGAACCTTCCACTGAGAATACCAGAGGGTGGCAAATCTGATGGCGTACACTGTAGCATGGTTAGGACACCTGGAGCAAAATTACGAAAACGGTTGTAAATGGGACTTACTGTTGTCATTGACCAGTGTCACCTCGTAATCGCTCATCAACCTAGATAGCTTCGAGTCAGATATGAAGCAGACTAGGTCGATGTATTTGGTGTCTTTAAACTCCGGGATATCCATACATCCTGCAGACAGTCAGCAGGGAAGCTCAGGGCAAACTTGTCTTCCAAGAACCTTACTTCATGACCTACACCAATAGCAGATTGTCCCATCAGCATCCTTTTTACTACTATTGCCAGATGACAACGTTTGTTCTACCCCACTTACATCCGTCTCGATCCTCCTCTTTGGGCTACTCATCTCGACGCCTGTTGTTGCTTATCTGTAGCCGGTATTTGACAGAGACTCCACAGTATTTTGTTTTAATGATGCTTCGTGATGGTTCCGAGAGACCAAAAGCCTTGCAAACTGTCACTGTAGGGTAGGGTAAGGTGTCCCCGTTGCTTCATGAATCCCTACGATCGTAGAACAGGTAATTGTTCCCAACTTTATAGTCCCTCCACTAGGCAGTTACTGAAGTGAGTACAATCGTCAACATTCTTTGCTTGGAAGGACGAATGGTGATGGGATGGCTCTGGCCGGTTTATGGTTGCAGATGTTGGGTCAACTCCGAAGGTAGAGGCCAGGAGTGCGTGGGTAGGTCCCAACACAGTCAAACAATCTTGCTCGTGACAAAGGGCGGGACGTGGCACTTTATCTACCTTACCTTAAGTGACTGGTCACTCGTCAGTTACGATTAGAACCTTGGTGCCATCAGCCCTACACAGATGACTAAAAAGGCACGTGATTCGAGGTCTATGTTCTCGAAGATTGTATGAGTACTCTGCCATTGACGATTGACTCTGTATATTAAAAAGCGAAATGGAAGTAAACACGACATGTGGTGTAATCACTCACTACCTACCTTACCTTACAGTGGTACTGTAGTCGTTGATCACCAGCCTCGGCCCAGAGGGTGCCCTAAACCCCAAACCAGCAACCCGAAGCATCAAACTAAACCCACCAGGAACAGTCCGGACATCCTTCCTTTCAAACCTCAGTATCCAAAATCCGCCGCACTCACCATCACGAACCAAGTCAGATTTATAAACTCAAGTCTCACCGCTCTTACAATGGATCCGTCATCCTCAGCATTCATCGCCCACTATCCCGCTCTATCTCCTACCATCATACCTTTTGCGAAGAAACCGGTCTAAGAGGATGGCTTCGCGCGCCGTGATATCAAAAACTTTCCGGACTGCTATTTCGTCGCAAAAGTCGCACTTACCTGCTGTTGCGGCTCACTGGATCGCAGTAGCGCAATGTCAGACGAGACATAGTTCGCATTCGCCAATTGGCACGCCATCGGCGACTTCGAGGAAGAAGGTAACGATCAATACGTTGCGCGCCCTTCATCAGAAGAAAGAACCTATTACCATGATTACGGCCCATGATTTTCCAAGTGCCCATGTCGCCGATGCGGCTGGTATGGAGATGATTTTGGTCGGAGATAGCTTAGCCATGGTGGCCCTCGGAATGGAAGACACAAGTGAGGTAGTTCTCGATGAGATGATCTTGCATTGCCGGAGTGTGTCACGGGCGACGAAGGGGGCTTTTACAGTAAGGCATCCCCATTATGACAAAGGTTAAGACAGACACTAATGGTCCACTTCAGGTCGGAGACCTCCCTATGGGCTCCTACGAAATAGCCCCTGAACAGGCCCTCGAATCCGCCATCCGTGTGATCAAAGAAGGACGAGTCCAAGCGGTCAAATTAGAAGGCGGAGCGGAAATGGCCCCTACGATTGAACGTATCACGAGAGCAGGTATTCCAGTGCTCGGTCACGTTGGCCTAACACCCCAACGGCAAAACGCTTTGGGCGGATTCAGGGTGCAGGGCAAAACCGCGACAGGAGCGCTGAAAGTTCTCAAAGACGCCCTAGCCGTGCAAGAAGCTGGATGTTTCGCTGTAGTTCTCGAGGCTATACCTCCGGAAGTAGCTACACTGGTGACCGAGAAGCTGAAAATTCCTACCATTGGTATTGGTGCCGGCAACGGCTGCTCCGGGCAGGTTCTGGTTCATATCGATATGTCTGGAAACTTTCCTCCTGGACGGTTTCTCCCAAAATTTGTCAAGAAGTATGGGGACGTTTGGGGGGAGAATCTAAAAGCTATCGAAGCTTATAAGAGTATGCTTGACCCCTTGAAGGTACATGATACAAACGTAGCTTACTGTACGACAGGCGAAGTAAAGAGCCGTGCCTATCCAGCTCCCGAGCATACTTACCCGGTCTCACCCGAAGAATACGTTCAGTTCGAGACTCTGGTCGAATCGAAACAGAGTTGATTTTCATGCGTTTTTCCTATGATATACCCACTACACCGCCTCTCAAACATGGAGGCTACGTCTTGTCCCTTTTGACTTTGCCCTGCATTTTCCTATATTGGTGCCTTTGGCTGAGAGGTAGATGAAATCTTGACGATCGAGTGTTTGGTTATCTGTCATAAGTCCTAATTACACAATAGATGAGCGTAGAGTTTCAATGGATATAGAAGCCTTACCCATACATTGCTCCTTCCTCCCAATCTCGGTGGTCCGCGCATCCATTACTATCGTTCATCGACCTTCCCGTCTTCGACAGAAATCTTGCCATCGTCCAGCTCCATTGATAGCTCCTCATTGATAGCTCTTATTACCCTCTCCCCAACCACTCCGTCTTCCCAATCTCAACCAAAAGCAGGCGTCATAGAATAAGCCACAATGAGCTGCTCGTCCGTCTTGAAGCACTATACACCCTGTCAGCCTTTACTCCCTTCCCAAACCCACCCTCCTACCCCCTCTTCTTCCCCATATCTGCTTTCGAGTTCCCCCATACGCCCAGAAGACCACAATAAAGAAGGAAAGGCATAGAGAGATAGCTCACCCTCCACAAGCCCCCCACCCCTTCATCCAATCCAGGCGCGAACACGCTATTCACATAACAAAACGGAAAAGCCCCCTCCTTACCCCCAGCGCCCCCAGCGGCCGCAGCGCCGCCACGCTCCCGATCCAACTTTTTCTTCAAGAATGACACCACAGTCTCGAACCGGTTGCTCGAGGAAATCTTAAACACGAGTTGGCGGAGGCGCGGGGCGGAAGCTATAGGCTGGAAACGTATCGTTACTGTTGATACGCATCAGCAAAAATTAGGCGCCAGCGAGAGAGTATTTTGTAGAGAGGGTTCAGATCGATAATGTCCATACGTTAGAGGTGAAGGAGGAAACACAAACCCTTAGCAGGCACACCATCATTCCCCTCCTCCGCTTTCGCCAGTGCCAAAGTCGCATCCTTGGGCAGGGAGGTTAGAATGATGGATTGGGAGAGAGGGAGAGGGAGGGTAGCTTGGTGGTTGTGATCATCATCCGGGAGGGATGGAGTAGGGGAGGATGAATTAGGTGGTTGGTTTGAGGAGGAGGAGGGGAAATGTTGGGGAGTAATGGGTGAGGGTGGCATGAGGGTGGTTGTGGGAGGTTGGTTTGATGGATTGGGGGCGGTTGACGGTGACCCGGAATGGCGGGGAGACGGTGGAGGGTGGGACAGATGCGGAGTTGGAGCTATTGGAGGGAGTATTTGGTCTGTAATGGGGTTGGATTTGAGAACCTACGCTCTCGCTGAATCTAGGATTCTCATGAGCGGAACTACATAGGAAGCCCTGCAAGGCTGACCCCGTTGCCCAGTGCAACGCTTATGTCGGGAATGGGACAACAATTGCCGACGTCAGAGCTATCGCAACCAAGAAGTCATCGTAAATTTCATGTGGGATGCAGAATTAGGAATGCGCAACTTAAAGCATTACGTCTCCCACATTCCAGTTGGAAATCATTCAAAACTCAAAACTCATGGCGGGTCCACCCCGCAAAGACACCAACCCCGACCGTCCTCGCAAAGCCTACACCAGACCCAGAACTGGAACAGATGATAAAGCGAAGACTTCTCCAGATGTTCGCGCCAAACGGACATCGAAACAAAGGGATCAGAATCCGGAAAGGTCGCCTCCTAAAACATCAAGGGCAGCGAAGCACACCAGCTATTCGTCATCTGGCACAGAAAGATCCTCGAATGTTCTCAGTATCGATTCACTTGCGAAGCTTGATGCGCTGAACGAAAAGGTGACCGTAGTGACTAAAGAGCGGGAGCGAAAGGCAGAAAAACAAAAAGAGAAAGAGAAGGTGGTCACTGGTCGCGTGGTCAAGGATAGAGGGAAGCACAGGCGGAAATCGGATAACAGGGAGAAGCGGCGGGTAGTCAGCGGTCCATTAGCTGAAGAAGGTGGCGTGAGGAGGAGAAGAGGAGGGTATACTGAAGAGGGTTCTGGGAAAAAAAGATTTGGGAGAAAATTCTGGTGGGGTATTGGCATTATAGTACTGCTGCTGGCGATAATCATCCCGGTTGCTATTGTTGTGTCAAAAAAGAGTTCTGGTAGTGGTGGAGGTAGTGGTAATGGCGGAGGAGGGGGTGGAGGTGCTACACAGGGGGGCGACCCACCGAATACCAATCTGAAGGGTATCGATCAGAATAGCATCCCAACTGCTTCAAAGAACACGATATTGGATCCATTCATATGGTATGATACGACAGATTTCAATCTTACTTATACAAATCAAACAGTTGGAGGCCTGCCAGTGATGGGTCTAAATTCCACATGGGATGATTCTACGAAGGCAAACCAATATGTTCCAGCGCTGAACGAGTCGTTCGCGTATGGGACAATGCCTATTCGAGGTGTTAATCTAGGAGGCTGGCTATCGATTGAACCGTTCATCACGCCGAGCTTATTCAACACTTACCAACCTAATCAAAACATCATAGATGAGTGGTCCTTGACGAAGCAGTTAGGAGCCACCGATGCGGCAAAGGTGTTGGAAAAGCATTATGCTCTTTTCATTAACGAGCAATCATTCAAAGATATCCAGGCGGCTGGATTCGACCACGTCAGGGTTCCATTTTCCTATTGGGCCGTTACGACCTATCCTGGAGATCCCTACGTCCCGAAAATCTCCTGGCGCTATCTCCTTCGCGGCATCGAATACGCGCGAAAATATGGCCTGCGAGTCAACCTAGACCTTCACGGTCTCCCAGGAAGCCAAAATGGCTGGAACCACAGCGGCCGTCAAGGTAATATTGGCTGGCTGAAAGGCAATGATGGCTCCCTGAATGGCCAACGTTCTTTAGACCTGCACAACCAGCTCTCCACCTTTTTCGCTCAACCACGCTATAAGAACGCCGTCACTATCTATGGGCTGGTGAACGAGCCTAAAATGACAGAGCTCCAGGTCAACGATGTGATTACGTGGACGACCACAGCGGTTCAGAGTATCAGGAAGAATGGCATGCAGCAAAATATCGCATTTGGAGATGGGTTCTTGGGCCTGAATAAATGGCATGGGCAGTTACAAGGGGTCCAAGGCTTAATTTTGGATGCGCATCAATACATCATCTTCAACAAAGATCAGATTGCATACACGCATCAGAAGAAGATTCAATTTGCTTGCGCGGGCTGGTCAGGACAGATGAAAGCGAGTATCGATACATCCACTGGGTATGTCTACTTACCATCCTCTTCCTATTTCCCGCTCACTAACCATGTCCAGCTTCGGTCCCACCCTCTGCGGCGAATGGTCCCAAGCAGACACTGACTGCACGACCTACCTCAACAACGTCAACGTCGGCTCCCGCTGGACGGGCACCCTCAACACACCCGACCCGGCCACCTCTGTCCTCACGCCCTCCTGTCCACCCAATTCCGGCGCCTGTTCCTGCTCTGCCGCAAATGCCGACCCTTCTGGTTATAGCGACATTTACAAGCAATGGCTGATGATGAACGCGGAGGCGCAGATGGCGAGTTTCGAGGTCGGCTGGGGATGGTTCTATTGGACATGGGTGACAGAAAGTGCGGCGCAGTGGAGCTGGAAGGGGGGTATGGCGGCAGGCGTGCTGCCGAAGAAGGTGTGGGAGAGGGATTTTAATTGTACGCAGCAAATTCCTGATTTCAAGGCGCTGCCGGAAACGCAGTAGGAGTACTTGGGGGGAAGAAGGGGCGAGACTTGCGCTTTGGGATATAAGGGCTGCATTGTGAGGCGTTTTATGTCTGGATTTTGATCGAGCAGATACCCCCCTTGTATTTGAGTCCGGCATTTGTACACATCCGGCGTCGCCTTGACCATGGTTCGAGATGGAGAAAGTGCCGGAGCGTGTCGGTCTGTACATATCATACGAAAAGATCTTTGAACCAGTTGAGATCTCCTAGGCGAATTGCTCCTCTTCCGTTCTTAGAATTCCATCCTCTGAGCTTCTTTTTCGGAATTCCTAATTGAATTAAACGTCAAATATGCCCTGTGAAGAGCCATAGGGAAATCTGGTAACACTCTTGCTGTAGACTTGTCTGATTTGATAGAGTGAGTGTTTCCTTTTTTGGCGGCCGAATTGAGTGGCTTTGAAATTGAATCATCCATAAGTCGATAGCTTCAAGAAGGGTTGCAGGCTGGGTGCGAATGCATAGTCATGCTTCTGTAGAGACTGGCGAACCAACTTCCATGGTCCTACACGTTTAGACCTTCAATTTACTTCCGAGAACCTTCATCATGGAGGACCCAGCTGACGACGTCCACCACTGCTTGGTCAATGTTTTCGCAACGCTGGATACACCAGGCAAGCAGCGTAAAGCGCTAAACGGTCTTTTTGGAAGCCTTTCTCACAGCCGGATTAGAGAGTCGGTTGCTTCATTAAGTTCTACGGTCTTCACCTACGACATTGTGGGGAACCTACCACTTGAGATCAATGTATTCATATTTCAACATCTACAGATCCGAAGGGTCTTCCAGGGTCGCCGCGTATCCCGAAAGTGGTTGGGTATTCTTTCCTCTCCAGCTTTACTCGATCCAATTTTACAGCAGTGGGATTCGCTGGGGCGAACGCCTTTACTCATCCCTGAAGGCCTTGAACCACAATCCATCAGGGCAGAGCATATCGACGCATATCGTAGGGGACTAGCTTTTAGCAAGGCTGATTATAACTGGGATATACAACCTACTTCGGATCCTGCAGGTATAGCCTATGCTGATGGCAGACTGGCCTGGGTCGGCAAGACGAGGCTAACCCTTGTGGTGGTCGACCTTGAGCGAGGAAAAAAATACTCCTTCATACCTCGAAATAGAGAACACATGATCGACATAGCAGTATCCAAGTATTTTGTCGCAGCCACCACTCTTTCGGGCCGATGCTACGTATGGGAGCTGCCTAATGGACGAGCTCATTCCTTCCGGCTCACCAGCTTGTCTGGGGATTCTCTCGTTAGCTCAAGAATGACGTTAGCATTACTCAATCGCTCGGATACGTCTTCGGGAGATTATGTGACCACCTGGAATCTCGAAAGTCTGCAATCTTATCAATTCCCGGCAACGGCCTGCCAACATATAGCTCAAGACGTGGATGAACACGAGCCGCAAGGCGAGAAGAAGATCATGCTCAGTAACTCTGGACAGTCTGTCATCGTTTTCGAACGAGTTGCTGGCGATCCGGAGAAAATCTGTTTCAAACGCCTAAGCCTCGACGGCCGTATCCAAGCGTCAGGATCTCTCGACGTTTGTACCACTGTCGGATACGTCAAGTCTCCTGAGAACGCGCAGCCTCTAAGCTCTGCGCGGTTCCCTACCATTTGGTGCTATTCACCGCCTTGCAAGAGTCTAGCATCACGAAGCGTAAGAAGCAAGGACGGTGATGATGAAACTCCAGATTTACTCCGTGTACTGTATGACCCGGAGCAAGAGTGTCTACGACTTGAGCATCACTCTCCCCGTATTATCCAGAACATAATCCAAGACGCAAGCGTTTGCCAGGAAATATCACACGGCCAAGAGAAGAACTATATAAATGAATTATTTTTCTGGAAAGACGTTGCATATTATCGCGCCAATTGGTCGGAGGCAGGTCTAAAAGTAATTGACCTCACACATGATACATGCAGTGTGGCAGACATGGGTCGGTACACACCCCGGGGATTTGGACGGTTTAATTACTGCGAGGAGCAAAGAGACAGCGATGGGTGGCCGATTATGAAGCCTTTACTCTTCGGTGATGGAATATTTCTAGTGAACGTTTTTGCCGGCGGTTTTGTCGCCTGGTGCTTTGACAAGAATATCACCCTGGCCCTTGAAGATAAGGGTTACAGGCTATTCAGAGAGGGTGCTATCAAGGGAAGGATAAACACGAGGCTTGAACCCGCATTGAGACCCCCTAGGTGTTGATTCAATGGATTGTGGTCCGAACAATCTTCTAAATCCGGGCTGTTCGACAAGTCGGATGCAAGAAAACAGGACATACAGACACGAAACCCCGGGCGTTCTACACATACTGAAGGATTGTATCTACGAATCAGCAAGCACCCCAACGATATCCTAAAATAAAAGCTGCCCCCTGGATCAGCTCTTTTCCGCATTTGAGAAAAACCGCAATAACAACAATCAGCCCTTGAGCAGCAGTCAGCAATCCCAAAATGCTGCTGTTGTTAACACAGCGCCAGGATCTTTGCAGAAACACCATTACTGATGTACGTCTTCCGCCACAGCCCGCATGTGGAGAAAACAGCCAGAACCCCCCTAACTCTCAGATGGCAGAAGGTCTCAGCTATCCAGCAGCTTCCAACCTCTTGAGAGGTTATTTTTCTGACAGAAAGCACCTGTAACATGTTTTCCAGAACTCCACGTCCCACGCTCTTCGCTCTGCTTTGGAATATTTTTTTTATTACCTCCTTGTACGAAACATTATTCGAGGGTAGTAAAAGAAGGACTGTACTATGTAAGCATTGAAGAACTAGGATACCGAGAGAAAAATGACTGCGTAATCTTTTTCTAAATGGGGGAAAAACTTCGTTCCACGTTTTGCCGCATTTTCAACTGTCAATGCCTGTAGAGATTGCGTGTCCTAGATTCAAATCATCACCCATATCTGACTTCTGCCACGCCCCCCCCCCGGCTTCTATGTTGCAAGAACCGTTGCTATGGCTTTGATTATTGGCATCTAGCTGCACGTTATCATTACTATCTACTACTTACTACTATCTACCTACCTACTGTCTACCTACTTACTGCACTCCCACCACATAACCGCCTCTCCACCCCTGAATGCCTCAAGCAATCCCATATGTACACCCCAAGCTCTGAATGCGCTCGTATCTCCCCCCCCATCGCAAACCCTTACCCGCCACCAGTGACCGACGCCACCCTCCAAGCCTCCACCAACGCCATGCACACATATCCGCTAAATCTCCAAAAAACCCTTATTTGATTGCCCACAGGTAGCTTTACAAAAGATCATAAATCCGCGCACTGAAATCCACATCGTCGTGCTGCCTGTACAGAACACCACCGACTCGCTCGCCCGGAGAAAGAGCCGAGTTGATAAAGCCCTAGTCTTCCACTCCTGCCGCCGAGCCATTCCCCACCCACATCCTCCTCAGCAACCCTTCAACCCCACCCTCCCCTTCATCCTCTGCTTCTTCTTCATTATCACCATCCCTCGTCCCAATCTCAAACCTAACCCTCCCCCTGCTCGACGGCCGACTCGGCGGTCTCGATCCCGCACCCGCATGCGCTTGCTCCTCCCCACCCCTAGCATCATCTCGCTCGCGCCCCCGTTTCTTCTTCTTCTCAGCGCTGCGCTTGTCCAGCCGTGCAACGCCTTCGGCCAGCATGTCGTGGAAGCGGCGGCCGTTTCTGAACTCCAGCTCTGCTTGCTCCCACTGCCGGACGCGTCGTTCGGTGCTTCGTTCGGTGCCTAGGCCCGCGACGGCGTTGGCGCCATGCATCATTGCTAGGGGGGGTTGGACGGCTGGGGCATGTGCGGGCTCGCGGTTTGTGGAGATGCGTTGGAGGTCGAGCTTGAGTTGCGTAAGAGATTTGGCGGCTTCCCTGGGGTCGCGGGCGGATTCGAAGGGTGAGGCGCGAGTGTGGTTCGGTTGAGGGGCTTGCGGGGGTGAGACTGAGGGGCCTGAGCCGTTGGTGGGACCCGGGTGTGAGAGGTTTGCGGCTGATTTCGCACGGCGGACAGCTTCAAGGTGGCCGTTGACGGGAGGGGAACCTTGTAGGGACTCGCAGTCATGCTGGTTGGTGTAGTGGGTGCGGTGGAAGTTGGCTAGGGTGGATTGGAGCTTGTCTACTGAAGCCGGGGTTGCGCTGCCAGAGGAGGAGCCTGTGGAGTGGAGGAAGCGAGATATGCCGTCTGCGGGCATGCTGGGCTCATTGTGAGGAGTGGTGTCGTGACCGAAATTAAAAGAAGGAGAGCCATTGGATCCTGATGGAGTGACGGTGGCAGATATAGATGATATCCTTGGGGCTGCGCTGTGGGAGGCGTGACGGTTGAGGAGGCGTTTGGTCACGACCTCTGCATCTGGCGGGCAAGAATAGTGAGTGGAAGGGTTTTGCTGCTGTTCGCTCAACTCCTTGTCCTGGAGCACAGCACCATTGGTGGGTGGCGATTGGGGTGGGGAATGTGGGAGATTGGTTGGAGAACGAGCTGGTGGATCATCAGGCGACGGCGGATCCACCGATTGGCGTGGTTTTGAAAGACCGAGTGAACTCTGCCGAGTTGTGGCTGGTGACTGTGAACTGCTTGCTTCCGTCCATTCTTCGTCCTGACTTCCTACGGAAAACCTTGCTTTGCTCTGCAATGGTACGTCATTGGCGCTATCATGCCGTAAATGTGAGAGCGGCTGAGATTTTGTTGGTTTCCCGAGTTTCGTCGAGGAGACGTTGCATTTCTGCGAAAGGTTTGATGAGTTTCTCTTCACAGATACTTTGGACCCGGCCCTTGGTAGACTGCTACCAGAACTACTGCGTTTCATGTTCTGCGCTGCGGGGCTTGTTGCTAAAGTTTGGACTTTCGTACTGGAATGGTTGCTCGGACGCGCATGGCCATCGCCAGGACGTGCTGACGCCAATTTGGACAGCTTATTCAGGTTCTTTCCATACGATGGCACCCTGCCATGAGGATTGTGGCCATGGCCAACAGCATGGGTCTTGTGCGGCTTGTGCGAGGACCCTTTGTGCAATGTTGAGGTCGGAGACCCTCGCGAAAGAGATTGCGCAGACAAAGTCCGATCAGCCAATTGCGGCCGACCTGCAGGTGAAGGGGAATCGCGATAAGGCATGTCTGCCGGAGAAGGAGTAAGCTGATTCTCAGCTCCTAATGCAAGCAGATGCTGGACCTCAGCGGGACAAAGGCGGTGAGCGCAACGGTCGTAACAATGTGTCGAACTCCAGTGCTGGTGAGGTTGTATTAGAAGTGTTGATCTGTATGACCAAGGGGAAGGTTTGTTGAAGTACAGAGTCACTCCCAAGGCGCTTTGAGTGAGCCAATGGATGGGGGCAGAGATGTGAAATGGCAAAGGTGGAGGTGAGCGCAAAATCATTGGCGGCCGTGAACAAACCAATCGCGTTAGGCCGACGGTATGCGCTTTCAGCACTACCGCCTTACCGCCTTACCGCCTTACGCATGTGAATCCCATACTCTCTGATTCAGCAAACTACTGAAGTAGGTACCTTATGGTAAGGTAGGCACCTTGGGCCCCCAGAAGGGAACACACCCAAGACAGACGAAGCGGCACTCGATTCCATCTATCTCTATATGCAACGCTAAAACGTTCAAAGCAGATGCTTCTGCAAAACTATCACTATCACCACGTTCAAACCATCTAGTAGACCTCAAGGACGTATCGGAGATCCTCTTTGAGTCTCTCAATCTCTTTCCTCGGATCCATCCTCTTCCCCAACGCCTTCGCGTCTGTGGCAATAGCGTCCTCGAGCACGTTCGTCACATCTGGAACTGGCCATGTAGGACCGCAGAGATAGAACGCGCCGTCCTTTTTGAGGTAGGCCTGGATGATGTCGTTCATGGTATCCCTCATGCGGTCTTGGATGTAGATCTTCTGCGGCTGATCGCGCGAGAATGCCCGGCCAAGCAGAGTGATGACGCCTGCATCCTGGTATGCCTCCCACTCCTCTCCGTAACAGTATTCCTCTCGCTGGTGCCGGGAACCCATGTACAGCAACACAGCTCCAATCTCTTTACCCTGCGCTTTCTCCCAAGCACGGTGTTGAACGAAAGCTCGGAAAGGTGCCAGACCTGTGCCAAGACCAGCCATGATCAAGGGTTGGGTCGATCTTGGCGGTAGCTTCATTACGCTTGGCTTGACAGAGACAGTAACGGGCACTCCGGGTTTGAGCTTGTTGAGAAATCGCGTAGCTTGACCAGATCTGTCTCGGCCTTTTGGGTCTACCCATCCGACTACAACAATCATCAGAGCGACGCTGTTGGGTGTGACTTTCTGGCAAGATGCGATCGAGTACTCTCTTCGCTTCATTTGGCTGACGATGCGGACAATATCGTGGAAATTCGGATGAGCTGAAGGAAACTCCAGGAGGATGTCAGCATAGGTTAACGTATCAACCTCGGCCCTTCGCTTGAATTCTGTTGCTCCTTCCGGACCGCCAAGAGTCAAAAGCTGCTTTCGTTCGTTGGGGTCGTCCGCGAAATCTGCCAATGCCTCGTAGAATCGTTTAGGAGGTCGACCAAAGATGTCCACGTTCTGCATCAACGCCTGGTAGACTGTCCGGTTTTCAAGCACCGTCGGATCCTCTCTGCTCGAAACTTCAACGATCTCGTCGGGGTTGAGTTTGTAGAACTTAATAAAGTCTTCAACCTCATATTCGTCATTCTCCGCATGAATGCCAAGAGCTTCACCGATCTCATAGGTCAGGCCAGAGCCCCCAAGGTCAAATTCAATATGGAATATATTCCTGTCATAGCCTAGAGGCGTGAGTCTGCGATTCTCCTGCACGTAGACGGTGTGCGTCTTGATAGAGAGATCAGGACGAAGGGCAGATTTTGTGCCGTAAGCTTCCTTAAAGGCCAACCCTTTAGCTGCTGTCTCCCAGTTCTTGAGATACGTTGGCGGTTCGGTCTCGGATTTGTCGAACCCAGAGAAACTGTTTACATTAATGTCAGATGGTAAGGCAGGGCTAGCAGTCTCCTCGTCCACCTCGGCCCATTGCCCTGGAATTTTGATTTTTCGCAAGGCAACCTCCAAAGATTTGGCCATATCGTCGAGAACATCGACGCTCCCGTTAATAGAGGCTAGTTTCTGTTTACCAATGCTCTCTTGCGTAGGAAGACCAACACGGAGAAATGCACTTTGGATTAGATAGGTCTCTTTTGAGGGGTCGTTTGCGATCGCTTCCACTGTCAACGGGTCGAGGATATACAGCTGGACTGCCCTGTCGACGAGAGCTTTCCGGAAATGTACGGGCAGTTTCTGCTCGACTTCGTCATCTTTTACGCCTGTCAATTTTAGGATAAGCTTTCCACCGGCCTTGAGACCAGTCAAAACATCGAAAGACTTGAGTAAATTGACTTCGCCCACGAAAACCACGTCTGCGGCGTCGATCGGGTATGGTGCATCAATGAACATCTTGGATTTTCGAATCTCAGTCTTGACTACTCCTCCCTCAATTAGGTTATTGTGTCCAGCTTTGACGGTGACATTGCTCGCAGAATCTTTTGACAAAGCTTGCCCGAGTATAACAGGAGCATTGGCCGAAGGTGAGTCGTTCACATTCCAGAATGTATACTGTTGAACGGTTGCCGGATCAATTAATTGTAGAGGCGAAACCGGTTCATGGTCTTCTGTTGAGATCTCACCCGATTGCAAGACGGGCTTGTTGACCAAAAGCTGGAAAGCCGCGGCGATTGAAACTGGCGTCCACCTTTGCTCTCTGGGATATTTGATATCGATGACAGCTGGAGGGGTCAACCAGTTGTCAGAGAAAGTCACAGCAGCTATCACGTCTCCGTGTAAGTTAGATCGAACGTTTGGATCGGATACAGCTTGTGTATCTTGCACCTGACCAAGCACCCCAATGGTCTTGACTGAATCCGGAAGAGCTTTGAGAAATGCTTCCTCCACGAAAGGCCGGTATACCCTCACATTCAAGACGCCCACCCTCGCACCATCTCTTTCTAGAGACAATGCTACCTGGGATACCAATGATGATTCCACGGTACCGAAAACCACCAGTACGGAATCTGGCGTAGCATGACCTTGGTACTCGAAGAGTCCGTACGTGGTTCCGAGTTCATCATTGAAAGCCCTCAGTAAGCGTGCAATCTTTGTATCAACGTCCATAGTTTTCTTCCCCGGTCCTGATATATCGTGCAGAATTGACTTGTACATATTGGCGAGGCCCGTTTGATCCAATACATCAACAACTCTGGTGGTCTCGCGCCCAACGTTTACACCGTCATATATGTGTATTGTCGGAACCACACTTGCCAATAGCGTTGAAAACAGAGACATGTGTTGCGCTTCGTAAGCGGAGAAGCTCGATACCAGGCCGAAGCCCAACTCCTCAGCAAGGGTTAGCGCTGAGACATAATCGGTGACTAGGGAGGACGAAGCCCCAGCATAGTCGACGGCCGCGATATGTGCAACGAAGGGGCTCGCAATAGCGTACAGAAGAGACAGCTGGTCCAACGCCACACGGAGGTATTGTAGAGCTGACGATGATGCGAGGATCGACTGGGGGATGTAACGTTTTTTCAGATCGAAATCTTTGGAGAAGATGTATCCCAAAGCAACCGACGCCGCACCCTGTCGGATCTGCATGGACTCAACATTCGTAGGATAGCCATGAGAGTTGCGAGCACCCTCTTGAAACCAAGATTTGACGGCGACGTCGAGGTCGAAGGTCTCAGGTGAATATGTCCATATTCTGTCGGACAGAGCATAGGCGACTTGCTGAACGAGAGTTTGTGGGGTTAGATATGTAGGTCCACCGACAGATGTGAAAGGAATAGATAGTCCGAAGGGCAAACTTGACGATTGGTGTCGAAATCCTTTCAATTGCTTCTCAGGTCCTTCATGGGGGTTGCTTTCTGGCCCAGCTGGGCCAGTGGACTCGGGCGTTTGTAGATGCATGATGGAGGTTCTGACGCCTACAAGGTGCTGAAGGAATGCTGAAAGACAAGAACAAAGAAAAGTCCTCGACCAGATGCCAAATCAATTGAGGAAACATCATGACCGAGATTTGTCGCGCCACTCGATAAACTCGTTCTAGCTGAGCACGCAATCATTAATCTGGAATGGCGTGCTCCAGGCAAGTATTTTAAGGTTATCAGATTGCAGTAGCACGGGTAGATTATGCAGGAGCGGATCTCGGATCAATTAGGGTGGGGGTGAAAGATTGATGATGTCGCTCCCTCGGCTGTCGGCAGTTGTCTAAAGTACCTTACCTTCAACATCTTTGTTGAACAATTGCCATGGCAGAAAAAACAACTTCTGCAGTTCTTGTGGGCTGCACAGGCTTGGTTGTACGTTCACTCAAACCCTACAACTTCCTAGTAGGACTCAGCTCACCGTAGATCTATAGGGTTCGCACATTCTCAACCCTTTGCTCTCCCTAGCATCACATCTTACGGTACATGCTATCGCTCGAAAAAGTCTCTCTAGAGAATCGTCAAATTTGAAGCCCATCATACAACCAGACTCCTCCAGCTGGGCCAAAAGTATATTATCACTCTCACCTACGCCAGATATCTTTTTCTCTGCTCTTGGAACCACCAAAGCTGCGGCAGGCTCCTTAGAAGCTCAACGCGCTATCGACTATGACCTCAATTTGGCACTCGCACGCGCTGCCAAAGAGGCTAGCGTGAAAGTCTGTGTTCTTATCTCTTCTGCAGGCGTCTCCAAGTCTTCAGTATTCCCTTATTCAAAGATGAAGGGCGAGCTGGAGGAATCTGTAAGGGATATAGGGTTCCCTTACACTGTTATAGTGAAGCCAGGACTATTGCTTGGAAAACGAACAGACAGTCGGCCGGCTGAGGCTGTACTGAGAGTTATAGCGCAGGCGCTAGGACTGATTAGCAAGAGATGGTTGACAGATTGGTGGGCCCAGGATGTGGAAACCATCGGTAATGCTACAGTCGTCGCCGGTGTTCAGTGTCTGGAAGGGAAGAAAGAAAAGGGCGTGTGGGAAGTCGGGATGAGCGACATTATCAGGATGGGAAGGACTGAATGGAAAGAGGGAAAAGGGCATTGACACCATGTGTCGAGGATATACTTTCTTGTTAGATATGTAAGAAGTTTTTTTCTATAATGCAGCATCTGGCTTCCTGCATGGCCGCGGGAGTTGTAGGGCCGCGACTTGACGTGAGAACCTTAGCCGAGGATGACATCACATTGAGCAGTTCTGCGAGCTATTGTACTTGCACAAAATAGACAATTTGCGAACCTACAGCAAAGATTGACATCCTTCCTGTGCTACCACTTATTTCAGGTAATTGCCAATATACACCAACCCAAGTCCTGACCGTAATCCCACGGTCTTCACCCTAACGGTGCTGCAGACGAAGGGCAAGAGGGCGCGACATAGACTTTACTTCCATTGAGCAATCAAACTCCCACTTCAAAAATGCAAGGCACAAGATCAAGCCATCTTGTCTCCAACATTGCAAGGGCACACGGTCTGCGCCAAACTGTCCCGACGCATACTCGTATTTCCCTCAACCGACAATTGCGGCATTCTCGACCTCAATCATTCACCCCATATGCCCAGAGGCAATTCTCGCAATCCTCATGGCTGGATTATCCGAGAAAGGACTCGCAAGACAAAGACAGCATCAATAGAGAGCCAACGGAATACAGCAAGAGTGGGACGGATGACGGGGCTGCAGGACAGGAGGAGGCGGCATTTGATCCTAGTGTCACCGACCCGGGTGAGGAGAAAGAGAAGGCAGGTGAGGGAAAACCGGTAAGTCTACTTTATGCGCTGGCAAGATATCGAAAGCTAGTGGTCCATATAAAGGCATGAGTAGGACGCCTGTTGCTCAGAGGCTGTGTTCCTTTCCATGCCCTTCTGCTTGTGTTTGGATAGATACAACTGGAATTGCGAAGCTTCATCAAGTCAGTACTGACACGTTCTCAACTCAAGGCATCAGACAATCCATTAGACGTCAGTCCCGCAAATCCAGATGTCAGCCAACAGAGGGACACAACAGAGGGTGGATCCGAGAGCTCGAGCAGTAGCTCTAACACCACAAGTGACAGGCAGAGGTCTAGTGGAGGCTCAAGTCCGCGGAAAGGAAGTAAAGTTGCTTGAGGCGAGGAGGGCTTTGTCCATCATAATTGTTAAAATGTTTACGAAACATTCGGCTTGTGCGGCAGCATCAACCCCTGAGCAACAAATTGAGGTTGGTATTATTGGGAGTAGGGTGCGAACGTGTTTAAAACATGTTTTTTGACTACCTTCTTTAGGCTAGCTCAAAGCGTGTTTTATACATGTTTTTTGAAGGAGGTTTTAAACACAGGGGTGGTATATATTTATAGTAGCAAATTAATAGGGGGTTAATTGGCCTGCAGGTTGACCCCTTCACCATGTAAAGGAAGCTCCAAAAGCACCTGGCCGTCGATGACGCTATCCAAATACTCGTTGAGGATATCCTCGCTCGAAGGATTTAGTCTGGTCATAGCAATTTCCTCCTGCAACAGTCTATCCTCCATTTCACATAGCTCCTCCTCATCGACTGGTTATCTGCTGGAAGTTATCGACGACGAGCTGGTTCAAAGGCCTACCGCCACGTTGCGGAGGCATTGCTGGAGGTAGAGAGGTAGGGGTCTGCAAGCAGGTTAGCTAGTAGAACGGACGACAGCGAGGTGGCGACAGCAGGGTAATCCTCCAATCAATGACCCTTGTATGCTTAGATAATAAAAAGCCAAAAAAGCGAAGCAAAAAAGCCGCTAAGAGGTATTATACACGTTTTTTGTAGAAAAAACGGTTTTATTCGTTCCCTAATTGGGAGACGAAACCTCATGTGCTGGGCCACACCGTACCGTCCGACTGATTGGCTAGTCAAATGCTCAATTATTGCCTTGTCAGGTTTCAGGGTTTAATGGTTCTGGAGTCGCAGGAACTATCTTTCCCGCAAGTGAGCTTTTTTGGCTTTTGAAAAATGTCCGCAGATGCCGGCGATTTTGGTTACACTTTGGTGTTGGGTCATCCACGATCACGTCGTATGCGCCTGTGGCAGTCAGACCAATATGCTACAAACATGTTCGGATCACCCTTTCCCCTTCATATTCTCTATTCTGTCCGCGAAGCAAGCATCGGGAACCTGGTGACTCAAAACGCACAGGGTAGACACAAGACCCTCATTATGGTTTTCACTCTAGAGAGCATGTCATTCACTCTAAAACCTCCTTCAGTCGCGTGACCTGATTGGTCTTCCGAGTGTCTCCGTATTCAGTCTTCGAATAAATTGAAAACCTATATAGATAAAAAGAGCTTTACGATGAATTCTTCATCTCTTCATATCGGAGATGGGTTCAAGCCACGAGTCGCGCTACTGTACTACAGACAACCGTTGGATTTTCAGATTGACTTGGCGCCCTTGAATCATCCGGAACTCGTTCTAGAGTTGGACAGATCACGTGCACCTATAATTGGCAAAGTAAAATAGATTCAGGGGTAGAGCTTTTAGTGATACTGATTAGATAGACGTCTATGGGCCCCGTCTATGGTACAGAGTGATTAACCTTACAGTAGTCCTATCACATTCACACCCTAGATAAACCGCTTTGCCCGCGACTCATCATTCCCTAGCTATCAACTTCCTAGATACTTGCACTCAAGCACCTCCATTAGACATCCCTCAACCCATCTCCGCCTCCACATCCTTCTACCCCCCACATCAACCAGCGCCATGCCAGGTGTTCGTACGTCCCTCTCCTCCTCACCCCAAACCTCCCCTCTACAGCTTCACTAACCCCTTCCCCCTTCCTAATACATAGCACCCGACGCCCTCGCCCAAGTCAAAAAAGGCCTCCGCGGCCTCTTTGGCCGCAAAAAAGCCAACCACAACCAGCCCCAAGCTTCGCAGCCTCCGCAACAGCAGGGGACGCCGACGACCCACGCGCCTACGAGTACGACTAGTGCCGCTGCGCCGGCGGCCGCTGCCGGGGCGGGCGTGGGTGTGATGGGTGATAGGTATGAGGGTGATGGAGGTATGTCGCTCCCTCTGTTCCTCTCACGCACTTATACTTCGCTCCTCTCATAACCCTCTTCTAACAACCACAAAAGCAGCCCCCCCAGCTCCAGCTCCAGCCCCCGCCCCCGCAATTACTGCCGACCCCACCCCTTCATCTTCGCAAGTCCCCCCCTCAACCACCCTCGCCGAAGCAAAAAACGTCGATCTGAATCCCACTTCCACCGACAATCCCGCTCCAGCCACAACTGCAGGCACTACTGAAAAGAGAATGGAAACGGGCGGTATGAGCGCTACGAGCGGGCCGCTGGACGATGGGATCGCGCACGGGTTTGGCGGGGAGGAGGCGAAGGAGGAGGCGGGGGCCGGTGCGGGGAGGACGGCGGTGGAGAGGGAGGGTGGGGCCTAGGATCCCTCGGGTATTGGGTCATGGTTTCTTGGGATGATATCAAAGGGTTTGGAAAGCGTGCTTCGGGTTCCGATCCCACGGCAGCGGAGATCCTGTTTACGCCGGCCAGCCGCGGTGTTTCTTACTTCCTTCTAGTTCCTTTTTTTCATTTACATAGCTGATCTAATACCCCTAAGAGCGAGCATTCCTTCATTCGAATCAGTCACGATATCAGTCGCCTGGCTATACATTTCTCATTGTACGCATTCTCTTGCTTTCAATCGAATTCCTCACATCGCCTTTGCTCGGAACGAGTCATTCGGAATTATTCTTCGCTGATCCGATGATTCTCGTTTCGGCTTCTGAACGCTTTCTAATATTCGTGCTTGCGGATTCCGCTTTACAAACTAACAAATCTTCCTTTTCTCTCCTTCCCCCCCTTTTTACACACCTCCGCCGTCATCCCCAAGAGCATGTTCCCCTTACACAAAACCCCCCCACAAAAAACCCAGTCACGCGCGGCAGTCCGTCCAAATTCCTTTCACTATTATAAAAATCCCTATCTTGCAATTATATCTTTTTATCAAAAAGGAGACCGAGATTGCGAACATTATTGAGGGCTGATATACATAAAGTAATTGCTAAGAGAGAGATATATGGGGGGGATTGAGGCGTTGCTGGAAATTGGTTGTGTTGGCGGGGGGGGTTACGGGGTTGTTGTTGGGTGCTTTGGCTGGAACGGTCTTGGCTGGTGCTGCGAGGGGATTTGGGGAAGGGTTCTGAGGGAGGGAGTTTTTTTGGCTTGCGGGGGATTAGAATGGTTTTGGATGGGGAGAAGGAAGAAAAGAAGAGGAGAAGGAGGACTTGAGCGAAAGTAGAAATTCCTTGAAAGCTAACCAGCCATCATGTTTTTCCCTTAAAAGCTTGGAGTAGACAAAAGGGCATTTCCTGCTCTGCTCAAGCGCTATGTATCAAGCTTCTCGTATCCCATATCCACCCCCCCCCCACAAACGAAAAACCCTCCAAAAAAACTTCTAACAACTAATAATCATTCACATCTAAAAAACAAATCAACAACAGCATCACTCACGATATAGACAAGTTTCGCAGAACATGCGCAACCAGGTTTCTGGGTTCGCTCGTTTTTCTACACATCAACAGCTGAATTTGTCATTTTGGAATTTTTATCAATAGGAGGAGGCGCAGAGTTGGAATCCGAGTGATTTCCTTGGTCATTTGTAGGGGTTTTTTTTTGTTTTGGTTGCATAGTTGTATGTGAGGTTTGAGGGGCGTGTGGTAAATTAAATAAACAGCTTTTGAGGAAATGGTAAAGCGGTTCTTCGTCTTACTGGAAACATTTTTGGTGTGGAGATGGAGGGTTGGTTTCTTTGGGGGGGGGACTTGGGGGGTTGGTGGTGGAGGTTTGGTAAGTTAGGAGTGGGGGGGGGTGTTTGGGATGGTAGGAAGGGGGTGCTGGGAAGGATGGGAAAGGGGGTGTGGTGGTAGTGAATACTAGATGTTAGAGTAATAATGGGAAAGTGCGATCCCCTCCCCAACTCGTTTTCTGTTCGGCTTTCTCTCTTGTTCCTCTTGTCTATCCCCCTATGACAATTTACTCACTCACCCACTCACCTGTATATATCAGCATCATTACACCATGCACACTCTCCGTATATATCCATCGGTATCACCATTTGCCGCTCCCATATCAATCACGATACATGCTTAATCCTCGGCATTACTGCTGTCCGAGAATGAACTTATTCTTGAACTTTTAGGCATGCTGGAATTATCTTAGCGGGGAGAAGAGTCATCTAGAAGACGTGTTTGCTAAGATATTTGGTTTTGAAGAAGGCCTCCTAAGGAGGTAGTTAGAATGGAAACAGGGGCTGTGGTACAAGGTCTGTTGTTTGTTAAGGGCGCGCTCGGAAGGGTGTATGCTGGACCTATTTGGGTTGAGAAACGAAAGTGAAGAAACGTGCTCTGATACCTTACCGGGTCCCATGTGTATGGGAACCATCTGAGGGTCAGAGAAAGAAAAAGAGAACAAAGGCCGTTGAACATTCGTTTACCAGAGCTAATAGTGGCTGGAATGGACACCCGCAACGAGATATTTCCAGGACGGGGTCTCCGAGCTTTGGCGACGCAATCCCGCCGTTTCGATGGGACAACACGATCTCGGCCTCAGAAAAAGAAGGAAAATCGGTGGGAAGAGGACATGCCGACGGCGCATCACCTTACCACCATACGGCCCCAACCACCGTACCACACCCATCAGAAGCATCCAATTTACAGCATACGCCTACTCGTGCGTAAAGTGTCCATCGAACTCATTCTTAGCCGCTCCATGTGCCTCGCCTCCTCCTCTTTTCGCCTCCTTCCCTCCTCCATCCTCTCCGGGCTAAAACTCTGATGAGCGTCGCCTCGGGCGCGCTGGTTCAGATTGCTGTTGTGTGGGTGGGTTTGCGTGGGTGCGTAGTATTTTTGAGTGCCGGCACTGGTGACGCGGGGTTGTGGCAGGCCGGTTGGGCGGCTGGGTTGGGGTAGTCGTGGTGGTGGTGATGCGGGTGCCGGGCAGAGATAGGAGTTTGACTGGAAGCTGAATGGATGTGCTCGTGGAGCATCTCGGCGAATATCTACAGAACGTGCTGTCCTTGCACGAGCTGCCACTTGGTCCATATCTTCCATTGGAGGGTAGAAGTACCTATTACCCGGACCTTGAGGCGAACCCGCCGGTCGAGTTGGTTGGGATGGTCGACTCGAAGACAACGGTGACCTGATATCTGGCGGTGGGTACTGGGGAAACCTCGCGTCAGAATCCAGAACCCAGCCTGTTGACGGTTGTTGACTTGGATATTCAAATGGAGAATCTAGGGTCAAGGGCGACATGCTAACGTAGCGGGACGGATCAACACTGTAATTTGGATTTATTCGCGAGGCGCCATAATGGCTTTGCTGAGACTGCGCTGGGATTTGAAGGGGGTCCGATGGAGACATGAAGTGGTAGTTTGGTGGAGGTAGTCGGGGGGTGGCGATGAAAGGGGTAGCTGTGCTAGCGGAAAAACAGAGTTTGTCGTCGGGGTTGAGCCATCCGTCTTCGTCGTCATCGGAGTCGAAAGTAATGGCAGCACCGGGTACGCTGCCAGGAGTAACGGGCAAGGTGGCTGGTGCTGGTTTGGGCAGCGGCGACAGTGGCGGTGTACGAGGGTTTTGGCGCGAATGGCGATGGTGGCTAGATGATGGGAGTCTATCGTAGGCGAGAAGTGGGGCAAGACGTGGGGCACGAGGTGGGGGTGCGATGTTGAGGGGACGTAGTGCTGGTGATGGAGCGGTTGAGGTTTTAGAAGAAGCCGCAGTGACAGGAGCGGCATCTTGGACGGGAGGTTCGTTCTGGGGTGTCGGAATCGGATCCTCGGAAACATCCTCAACGAATGGTCTTGTCGCCCTCAATTTCCCCTCTTTCAACCTCCTCCGTGCGGCCGACTTGGCCTTGAATCTCTCGCCAGCTCTTCTCTGCGTCTCGGTCTCCGGCGTCCACCACGCATAGCTTGGGGCTTCGTTAACTAATTGGTCCGCTACCTCCTCTAGCTTTTCCAATCGGGTCAGGATACTTTTCACACATCGCTGCTCAACCCGCTTCTTGAAAGTCGTCTCGAAACTGGAGATGATAATTTCTTTATGTAAACCACGACGTTGCCATATGGCGAGGTAGGTCTGCTCTTCAGGGTTGAAGGTGTTGCTGATTGGGTTGCTGGGTCGCGGGACGAAGGAGAAGTGGACTGGTGATTGGAGGCGTGGTGGGGATGGAGGATTTGAGGGACGATTCACACGTCGGGCGTTCTCCTGCGGATAGCTAGGTGGGTGTTGATTAGCAGATTGGAAACTCTCTGGTTGTTTTTTTGCCAACTGGCGACTTGACAACTCAGTTTTTATCGTATGTGAGTCGAGACTAGCGCTACCCTGACTTGACACATTGACACCTCTGCTCGATCCATCCTCTTCACCCTTTTCGACTTTGATATTCGTCATATTGGAAGAATTTTATGAATACTGCAGATGTCTGACTGTGAACGAAAGAATGTTTGAAGGGGTACATGGTCTTTATATAGGAAAGGTACAAATGAAGGTGTGTTGATGAACCTTAGCGTTATTTGGGTAGTATTCACATCTCCACTGTGACACGATGATCAACACACAAACGAAGCGGTAGGTATAGTATTCGGTACCAATTCACTCAAATCGTCCGACTCCGCCCGCTCGACCCTCACCTGAAACTACTTCACCTCACTTACCTGGTCAACAACACTTGGCGGTATTCCTTGATCAGCCATTGCCTTTAGGTCCGTCTCCCCCATCTCACCGTCCCATCCATGGGCTACGAGATATGCTCGAAATTTCTCATCTTCGTTGGAGAGATCATCCCCTTTGATATCCGGAACGAAGAAATACGTTACTAGGACACCAGCTATGCCACAGATGGCAGCTACGATAAAGGTCCATCGTTTACCAGCGTGATCCTGTATTGGAGTGAAGACTTCAGTGCCTATGGCGGCGCCAGCTTTCCCAACAGCTGCGGAAATCCCATAGCAGGTCCCTCGGACAGCCGTCGCGTAGCTCTCTGACGATAGAAGACCGAGCATGTCGCCTGGGCCCATATTCCCTGAAGATTGCATGAGCCCATAAAAGATTACAAAGAGTGGGATAATCTTCGTAATTTGATTGTAAGCGCAGCCAATAATTAGTCCAAATACCACTTTGACTTGTCAGTACGGGCTTTCTATCAACTACGGACCTACTTACGGTAGCCGCTGAAGCCGAGCATCATCGTGTTCTTTCGGCCCAATCTATCGCAAAGATATGCTCCAAGGAACACTCCGGGCAAAGCAATAGTACCAAGTAGTAGCTGGTACTCTCCGGTCGTGAAAATGTTACCGTTTCGGACCACACTGGAAATGATTCGGCCAGAGAAAACACCATTTGGAAACGTGACGAAATCGTATATGAACCAAGCCCCGCAGGTCCCGATTAACGACTTCCAGTAGTATCTAATCACGAGTCCGTATGGCACCTTGGCCTTGATTGCACCTCTACGGTAAAGCTTCGAGTTTAGCATCTTGATTCGAAAGTAGAACACGGTCAGTGGCAAGAGGCAGCCTATGCCAAAGCATACCCTCCATACAGTCGAAAGATGATTCGTTGTGGCTGCAGAAAGGACAATCAAGAATACAATCACAGCCAGGGGACCACCAAAGGAAAGTGGGAGATTAGTCACGAGGATGAAGATCGGTCCACGATGTTTCAACGCATGCTCATTCGCAGCTTCGGAGGCAGATGTAGACGATGCTGGATATTCTCCGCCTGTTCCAAATCCAACGATACCTCTCGATATTGTCATCATCCAGAACATTCCATTGATTGTGATGCCGTGCGAAGCAGTAGCTAGAATACCTCCAATCACAATCATAGCTGTAGTTGTAACAATCGCGACTTTCCGGCCCAGATAATCGCAAGTCAAGCCTATGACCAACTGGCCCAGGATTTCGCCAACAAGAAGGGCGTTGGAGACTCGGGTGCTAACAGCCGAGGTGTACTGTTTCGGGTACTCCTTCTTGAGTAGGACATTCGTCATTGTCCTTTCATCATATCAGCAATACGGTCCTGTCCTGAAGAGGGAGACGCACACATGAGATTATTCTGGTACCCATCACTGATGAGAGCGAAGCCGCTGCAGAACTTCAGGTACGATCAGATCAGTGCAAATGCATCATAGAACTCAGATATGTTTCCAGAACATACAATGGTGAAAATGTCAGAGAGCGACTGTCTCTTAGAAGAGACTTCTTTTGACGGCGCAGCCGGATCTGAAGGTACTGCGACCGTGTTTGGCGCGCCAGGAGTCTTCTCTACAGACCCGCGGTCGTCATTGCTGCTGGAAGGGTCAAGAGCTGACATTTTGACCAGAGAGAAAGCAGGACTCTAGAAAATTCGAGAAGCTAAAGCCGGGCCCTCCAGGAAGTACCAGAAGAACGATGCGCCGCTGTAAGGGACACCCTGCTGTCTTGTCACGAAGAGCGAGCGGTAGGAATATGTGAAAAGAAAGAAAGATCATGAGGCGGTGAAGGGAGAGGGACCCAAAAGGGGTGTCACTACCGCGACTACCATCGCAAACCAACTAAGGTAGGTACTTTAGTGACGATACCCCGCAAAGCCAATGAAGCCCGCACGTGAGCCTGCACCGGCAATCGTGCATGACAAGGTTGGAAACAGAACACAAGAAGATACTACAAGCGTGAGCAGCACTGCGTTGAAGGCGATGGAGAAGTGGAGTTGAAGCAATGATCTCTCCAGAGCCTAGAATTGTGTTACCTTACTTACCTCCGTCAACTTAAGCTTACTACTACATGTAGGACACAGGGCACGCCAGATACGTCATGGCGGAAGGAACACGCACTGGGCACGCCATGTCGCCTTGGCAGACACGGCGGGGAAAGAAATTCGCGCTGCGCCCTGTCACTCAGTCGATCGAGGTATGGACATAGAGGTAGTTTCCACACATGCTTTCAAATGAAACTCTTGGTATACGAGGACACGAGGGTAGAAAGGCATATAGATATATTTGACTGAACTATCTAGTAGGTAGAGCATACGGAATGAAGAAGGAAGGAAAGAAGTGGGCGAAGGGTAAGGTAAATACCCATCCACTAGCGCCGGATCAATGCGGAGATTACTAACCACAGGGGTAACAGTACCGTTCCCTGTTTCCAACAGTTACAATCAACCAGTGCAGTCGGTGAAGCCAGATGTAATGATAATTGAATTGAAACTCCACGACAAAGCAAGCTAACTCTTCCCAGACATGTAGATCCCGTGGACCGTCGCTGCATGATTCTTATAAAAATGCATCACGCTGTCGAGCGCATCCAGGATTGGGGGAAAGGACATGGTTTGCCAGACTGAAAAGGATGATGGCGGGCAAAATGCCACTGCAACGAATATTTTGCTGCCGAGGTTACGCAGTCGCTCGTGTAAAGGCAGAGCCGTTTCGCCGATGCAATGGAGGCATTAGTATGGTTTGCACCTCAGAGGGAAGAGGTGGCCGGCCTGCGACTCGCATTCGGATGACTCAGACTTCACAGCATTCGAGCTCGCCCTCAAAAGCCTCAGGCACTTTAAAGTTCATGCTGCAGAGGTTCATAGAATCTATATGTCTGACAAATGCTAGTTGTCGTTATTTGTTATTTCAATGGATCAAGATATCTACACGCGCTATTGTTATCGTCGACCGTTCTCCTCTGGCTGTGATTGTAGGTTTGGAAGATTTGAGGCGTCCAGTGATCTTGAAACAGATAGCACATTGATAGAACGAACGATAGGTAATGTGAATACGTTTCGGTACCACCACACGATCCTCAGCCGTGGTCATCGTCGCTTTTGTCCTCACCAATTTTGCGCTTATTTCATTTGCAGGCGACACATGTAGCCTATGAGATACCGGGAAAATTGTCACCTCGACCGTACCTGTAGAACAGTGGACTGGCCGGACACGCAGACATCATATCCATATTCGCGTCAAGGGTGACGTACCAATCAGATTGGCCTCTCATCCAACTCCGAGTCTCTATACCTGCATCAATGCGCATTCTAGATCTCCCAAGCTCTCATCCAGGTCGACCGGAAAATTCCGACAAGATGATAACATCCTCTGCCGGCCAAGATTCGATCAGCTTCTCTCGTATACGGACTTTTTGGTGATGCTTGAATATGCGGCTCATGGAGCCCAATCTCGCCAAGTTCTTTTCAGACACTCTGCTGACAGATACAAGCAACCTAGGATCTTGGCCCCGACAGATTCTGCTGACTTTCGCCTGTAAGCCAAATTCAGGCTTGCCAATCCAGTATGCATTTTGATCCCTCAGGTTCCATGGGTTGTTCATTGATCTTGACAGCTCTCCATCGTTGAGATGTCGACAAACTGCAGTTTTGAGCGACGGACAGTGCCATGGATATACCCTTTGACACCTATGCTCTTCTGTCTCGAAGCACAGAGATGTCATGCAGGCAAAAGTGGCGCATTGCTCAGAGTCAGCTAGGACCTTAGCCCATAAAGTAGCTTTTTCACAGGGTACTTTGACGCACATCGACATCGCTGTATCTGGTGCAATATCCTGACGGCAAGCAATTATGAGTCTTTCGTTTGTGCGGTCAATTCCCGTATCTCGAAGGACGATTAGAACGTATCTTATTATCCGCTCGACAGTTGGCTTCAGATCACGGTTCTGGGACTCCCTTTGTTCTAGCCAAAGTCTCAATTGCTGTCCTTTTAGGGCCTCAACTATGCCCATTTCTCTCAATTGCGCCCACGTTGGAGTAATAGGCAGATCGTGCGCAAATGCTGGCAGAACATCTGCCACGAGCACTCGTAATGGCACCCTTCGAGCGACACCAGTGCAAAAGCTTACTTGCAATCCCCAAGGCTGATCTAGAGCATGGTAAGGAACCTCCCCATCCAACGAGCTTAAGTAGCGCTTCTTCCAATTTGTGCCTTCGTGCCAAGTCCAAGTTTTGTTGAATTGAATTTGGCCACCAACGAATTGTTGCGCAGTAACCATCAAACCGGCCTGAAACTGCGTGAATGACCAATACTGAGAGTTCGTCCCCAGAGGCTCTAGACGTTCCCTGAACGACGGCCATTCGTCTCTCAGGACCAATGTACAATGTGCGGTCTCCAAGACTGGCTGGCCGATGCGTATTGTGGTCCTGGCGTCAAACCTGGCATCGAAAGCATGAAGAGGTGAGATGTCCCTGCTCCAATGGAACACATTTGTGCTTTCAGCCACGGGTTTTACGGAGCCTCCCCCAATCATGATGCTTGCCACTCTCCCCCTAACATTGTCAGGGTCATTAGTGACAAAATTCCCTGGTCCCCACGTGTCCACAAGATCTTCCGCAGTCGTCAGAAGATCATAGGATTGCGGCCCCCCCGAACCTTCCTGATAGGTATTGAATACGAGGACAGGGTGCTCTACCATACCGTCTAAGCATGTAAATCGCTGAAGCTTGACCGATATTTCTGGCGCGTTCGGTTCAATATTCTTGACCCCGTATAAGTGGACTGTCCCAATCGCGCTGTCGAGAAAGCACGGATGTAGTGGACCAATGTGCGCTCGGACGTATAGGACAAATCCGAGATTGAGGAGCTGTACTGCTAAAGAGCAAGATTGGAGCATCCTATCGTAGACTTCCGTCTGTATATCACTCGGTCGATAATACAAGTAGAATATTTGACAGAGAGACTCCGCAATGTTGACTATCTCCCATATCAAGCGCAGCCGCTCGACTGTTGGTACAGCTTTGTTGAAAATGCGCTCAAGGTTAATGAGAAGCCTCACTATATGGTAGAACTCAATTCTGCAGAGTTCGATAGCTCCTTGGGATAGGGTGGGTTCCGATGGCGCCAGACCAGTCATACTCAGGACAGTGAAAGAATCGCAGCATAGGCCCCACTTTTGCGCCGCTGCCACTGCACCACAGAATTTTTGCAGGGGGGTTATAAGATCTTTCAGCAGCCCGTTCAACCTTTGACTATCGTCCGGGGGGATTTTTAGGCCCAAGCCAAGTATTTCCTCATCCTGCCTTTGTCTAGCCAAAGCCGTTCTTTCGGTAGGGCAGTATGTCACTGACGCGATCAAAGGCTTCTTGTCGGTGGTAAACACAACTTGACCGAACGTAATGATAGGGTCTCTGCTATCGATAGAAACCGATCTGCCAAGGTGGTCTCGACGAATAGTTGGCAGTATTCCAGCCAAACCACAAAGTCTCTCGATAAGATAAGTAATATCATCTTCTGTAGATGATGAGAGCTTGCTCCTAGTTGGATCTACAGTCTCTATGCCGTCGTTGTATCTTATCTCATCGGGAGCGATTAGATTCTGAGCTTGTTCTCGATGGACGCAATTTGGTTGGTGGAAATCAAGACTGATGGTTCCCTCTGGTGCTAGATATGGCTCAAAGCAGATCCAGGGAGAATGGTATCTCTCAGATACTAGCAACTCAGCAATCTCTTCCGATGCATACCCCAGCTCCTGCAGGTCCCGAAGCCACTCAAAATCGGCCAGAGCCACCGTATCAAATCTTCTGTCTAAGATCTTCTGGACAGGACCAATGTAGCCTTGGTCTATAGTCGCCCGCAATGTGGTAGGAGTAGGACCAATTCCTGCTTCCGCATATCCAGTCGGAGCTATAATTACTGGAGACGCGTATGATGCCGCCTGCAGCGCGTTGTTATAGCCTCCATCTTGAGCGTTGACCTCCGCTTCTGTATCGAGAAGGCGCCGTATTACTTTCTTATGGCCTCCCGCTGATGCTGCCTGTAATACGTTGCTAGAGTCTCCACCTTGAGCGGTGACCTCCGCCCCTCGACCGAGCAGGACCTGCGTCACTTTCTCGTGGCCTTCCGATGCTGCCGCCTGCAGAGCGTTTCCATAGTATCCACCTTGAGCGGTGACCTCCGCCCCTCGACCGAGCAGGACCTGCGTCACTTTCTCGTGACCTTCCGATGCTGCCGCCTGCAGAGCGTTTCCATAGTATCCACCTTGAGCGTTGACCTCCGCCCCTCGATCCAGCAGGACCTGCACCACTTTCTCATGACCTCCCCGTGATGCCGCCTGCAGAGCGTTTCCATAGTGTCCACCTTGAGCGTTGACCTCCGCCCCTCGATCCAGCAGGACCTGCATCACTTTCTCGTGACCTTTCCGTGATGCCGTCTGCAGAGCGTTGCCAAAGTGTCTATCTTGAGCGTTGACCTCCGCCCCTCGATCCAGCAGAACCTGCATCACTTTCTCGTGACCTCCCCGTGATGCCGCCTGCAGAGCGTTTCCATAGTGTCCACCTTGAGCATTGACCTCTGCCCCTCGATCCAGCAGGACCTGTATCACTTCCTCGTGATCATTAAATGATGCCGCCTGCAGTGCGTTGCCGAAGAATCCACCTTGAGCGTTGATCTCTGCCCCTCGATCGAGCAGGACCTGCATCACTTTCTCGTGGCCATTCAATGATGCCGCCTGCAGTGCGTTGCCATGATATCCACCTTGAGCGTTGATCTCTGCCCCTCGATCCAGCAGGATCTGCATCACTTTCTCGTGGCCATTCAATGATGCCGCCTGCAGAGCGTTTCCATAGTGTCCACCTTGAGCGTTGACCTCCGCCCCTCGATCCAGCAGGACCTGCATCACTTTCTCGTGACCTTTCCGTGATGCCGTCTGCAGAGCGTTGCCAAAGTGTCTATCTTGAGCGTTGACCTCCGCCCCTCGATCCAGCAGAACCTGCATCACTTTCTCGTGACCTCCCCGTGATGCCGCCTGCAGAGCGTTTCCATAGTGTCCACCTTGAGCATTGACCTCTGCCCCTCGATCCAGCAGGACCTGTATCACTTCCTCGTGATCATTAAATGATGCCGCCTGCAGTGCGTTGCCGAAGAATCCACCTTGAGCGTTGATCTCTGCCCCTCGATCGAGCAGGACCTGTATCACTTTCTCGTGGCCATTCAATGATGCCGCCTGCAGTGCGTTGCCGTAGGCTCCACCTTGAGCGTTGACCTCTGCCCCTCGATCGAGCAGGACCTGTATCACTTTCTCGTGGCCATTCAATGATGCCGCCTGCAGTGCGTTGTTGTAGGCTTCACCTTGAGCGTTGACCTCCGCCCCTCGATCGAGCAGGACCTGCACTAGTTTCTCGTTGCCTTCCGCTGATGCTGTCTGTAGTGCCTCGCTATCGTATTCTTTTTGCGCGTTAATCTTTATAGCAGTTCTACGTGGAAACATAGCTTGAGTCAACGAGAAGTCGATTGCGATCTCGATATTGAAGATAAGAAGTAGAAAGAATTGACGCAATTTTTATTCTTCAATCATTTGAAAGATCATCGATGGCTCGATGCAGCCTTATAAAACGCAGCTGATGAGTGAAGCCAATCATATAGGCGATTACCGCCAGCCACATAATGGGCCGCACACGTACATAGCCACGACGCCCTACCACCATCGAGTCTACGAATATGTATGCCAAATCTCACCAGATAACAAGGTTGGGAGGCAATTGAAAAGCTTCGTCGCCGAGGATTCGGTCCTGTATTCTCATCCACAATGCAAGGCAGCGGGACTGGTCCTTCCGAGCGTTACGGATACGCACTTCAAGAATCACACGACGAATGTGCACAAGATATTTTAGCGAGCGTAAGCGCCCCATCTACGGAATACCTGCTCGACTTTCGTTCTTTCAGTCAGCCACTTTCGACGTCTTTTCTCTCTAGCGCCATAGCAACCGTCTGACCATGTACATATGTCTCGCGTCTCAAGTCTTTCGTGCGTCTATATTAGAATTCACCATATATGCAAAGCTGTACCATTGATACTGGTTCGTATGTGACACCCTTACGGTAGAGACCAGTACTGAAACACGCACCCAGTGCATCTTTTGCTTCGGTAACGAAGATCTGTCGGCAGCTGATCGATTGAAGACTTTCGCCAGTCGCGGCGACCTTAAAAAGCACTTCCATCGCAAACAATGCCGCCATTATCCGGACGGTCAGCCAACCGTGTGCTCTCACCCCCAGTGCGACACTACTTGAACGGCGAAATGCATTTGCAGAGTCATGCCGAAATGGTCTACAAGAACCCCACTTGACCTCTGCTGTCGCAGATTGGACGTCTGCGTCCAAGTCCTCTAGACATTTCCGTACATTCTTCCATCAAATTGTAATGAGCATCGACCCGATAAGAACAGAAGCCCGCTCCAATTATGCTGCTACTATCGGGTCTACGAGTATGCCAAACCCCACCAGATAGTGAACAAGGTTAGGAAGAGAAAAGCTGCATACGAGGGTTCGCCTTCCGTTGCTTGGAATGTGAGGGTGGTATGTGGATTCCTCTGTTGTCGACCCCTTATCTATCTAAGTCCTTGAGCGTGAGGTAAAATAAAGCTAAGAGTGTACATCCATTCTCCAGGTCATACATCTTGATAAAAGATTTGTAATCTAAAGAGTACATTCCATGAGTGTTCGTTCCTCCTGGTCACCACGAACAGAGAACATGCTAAGAGCCCGTTAGTCCCCGAGTTGTCTTGACGGCCGGGGAGGTACAAAGACTCCCCTTTGAAGCCATTGACAGCAAACATGGTGGCACTGAAATTTGAGTCGAAGGCCGGCCAGGCCAACGCCTTGTTTACACCTTCTTTGCAGGCGCTTCTTAGCAGCGAGCAGTTGCGAACGATGTATTTTGTCGACCATTTATGACGAATTTGTCTTGGGGGGGATGTTGCAATTACCGCAGCAGAGTTGGGAAGGAGAAATCACTAAAGAGAGAGATACGAAGCATGGGCGCGGAAGGCCTCGCAAGCAATATCTCGTTCGATGGAAACCGTCCTGGGTAGATGGTGCTCGTCTCACCGCCCCGGAATTGCTGCAGAACTGGAAGGAGGAGAAGGCGTCAAAAGGTAAGCGTTGAGCAAAAGACATCCAGCGACCGACTGTCGCCCCATTCTTCCCATTTTTCTGGCCTATAAGCTGTACAAGCGGGTTTCACGAGCAAGACAGTTTTAGCAGATGGTGCACTCTCATGACTTCGTTGTCTTATTCTTCATATATAGCAATGCCGTACGTAATTATCCGCCACTTTAGATATGTGCCCCCCCCCCCCTTCTCACTCTCTCTGCGTCAGAGCTAATCTGAGGCCGAAAGTCACTCAGTAATGATTTCTGTTCCACCTTAGACGTATTCGAAGAGAAAAAGTTGATGAAGCTCACCTTCAAAACCTTTAGTCATTTACATATCAGCTTAGACGTTGAAGTCTGAAGCTTCAGAAATGCTCTTTTCTTCAATTTCTGTACCGAAAACTGAATGTTCGAATAATATTCATTGCGCGTAGACATTTCATACAATGCGTTAAAATTTATTCTTCTACTATACAAAAAGCATGCATATAAAGAGAACAATGCAAGCGTGAAACAATTTGTCATCTCTGAAAAATTCTGCGACAGAGAAAAGAATATAAAGACAACATATAAAGATTACAAATCTTCTGACGATAGTGGGTGAAAGGGTTGATAGTTCGTTAAATTTTCCAATTCTCGCTCGTCGAAACATGGTCTTGACTTCGATCATCTTATTCTGATCGATGTAAAGATTCCCTAAGTTATTGATCGTATCTTTTTCGTCTTTCGTATAAGTTCGTGCTTTCAACCTTTGAAAGATGAGCTTGTATATCTGAAAGACTCGCTGTTGATCTTGAGTTGACAATAGTTGGTCAGCAGTAATTTTATGAGTAATAATCACTGTCAAGGTTTCGAACGAAGAGTTAATTAAGTTGAACGCATTGAAAGAAAGTGTCATATGTTTAGTCTAAATTATATTAGGTTAGCTTTGCAGTTCTATACTCTGATTCTGTTTTCAGATTCCCTCATCTATGTAGCATTGCCGTCTCTTATCTTTCCCGCATGCTTCTGATAGTAAGCAGAGCGCGCAACGAAGAAAAGTCTTTTCTCCGAGGCTGATGTCTATCCGTTCATGTTATGAGCCAACGTGGCTCAAGCGACGTCTGAGATTGCACTCTCTCGTCAGCTTCGAATGCGAGGGTCATTTAATGAAGATTTGTATTCTTCATCATCAAGAGAATTGTTCTCACCTGAATCATAAATAATTCATGCGTATTTATCTTGGTTTTCTTCGAGCCACTTAGACCTTCCTCAAGGTCTCTGTATCATGCGAACAGGTTGACTGACGTCACTGAACATTCTATCGACAGCGTCTTCAACATGGTTGCTGCAGAATTAGTGATGTTCTTTTAAGCGTCGTAGTTTGTCATTTACCTTGCTTTAAAGCTGTCATCACATGAAGCTCGAGCAATTGATGATAGCTGCGGAATGTGACGCTCTATTCTCTTCGACTTCTTCTGAGCAGGATGTAATTCTTCTGTCTTCAAGATTCAATATGTCGTCGATTGCATTGGTTTATGATCATGCAACAAATGCCTTCTAATATCAAGGCTGATGTCGGATGCCGCTATTTCTCCAAATGGCGGTGATGGTGTGAAGGGGATCATAGCATCAGAGCGAACGAAGTAGATGTACTGAACTCCCGGGCGGGTGGAATAAATTCATCTCGTTTGGAGATTGAGTGATAGCCTACTTGGATGAAAGATTGTAGGGCTCCCGTCCAAGACGCCCCTGGAAGACTGATCAGCGGCATACCCCTAGCGTAGAGTCCAAAATCTTGCTCGCCCAACCCATCCAGATTGCTGCGAGCCACAAGGAAGAGCCTTTTGGATTTTCTTTTCTGAGTTCGGACGCCGAGCAAGTGGGCCCCAATCAACTTACAGGGCACTCTAGGCTCGAAAAACCCGACGCCTTCGTCGCAACAGCTCAGCGTTATACATCGACTGACGCATCTGGACAGCCCTTCTCCATAGTACAGCACCTTCCTGTTACGGTGGGTAGACCACACTTTGTTCTCGTACGCGCTAGGAGTATGCCCGGCCCGATGCACGTTCCGGTCCCGTGCACACCCTAAACCCGATTAGCCACCCATACCATTTTTATCATTATTCAACCACCATTCATAGAATCAAATTGCAATTGATATAGAGAGTTGTCGATATATATATGAAGCTTCCTAGCTATAAGAATTAATCATCAAATCGCTTAGAAGCTTTGATTTGCCTTCCAGCTCGCGTAGACCTGATTTGACTAGGTCCTCTTTCCACCTCCTCAATAGCAACAAAATCAGTGAATTGCTTCACTTTCACCTCTTTAGACTTCTTCTTTTGCTCTTTCTGAAGCTCTTTAGCCTTCAGCTTTTGCTCCTGAACTAGACGTCGTTGCTTCAATTCCTTCGCCCGTAGCTTCTTTTTTCGCTTCGCTTTCTCCTCTCGCTTCGCCTTCTTTTTTTCCCGTTCCACCTTTCTTTCAGCTATTAAACGCTGTTTCTCTAGCTTTCTAAGCTTCCTTTGTTTCTTTTCATCCGCCTTTTGAATAGCAGCTTGCTGTTTCTCTTCGATTCTTTGAATTTGACGATCACGGGCCGCCTGAATCTTATTAGGACTAAAAAACACCCCCTTTGCCTCATCATTTACCCCTAGATCGTCAAATAAAGGCTTGCCACGTCGTCTGCGACTTCTCTCTATACGTACTGTTCGCCGAAGACCTTCGTTTTCTGCTTTCAGAAGAGCAACATCTGTAGTAAGCTTTTCCATCGTATTGTTCAACTTTCGAGCTTCCGGACCAATTACTTCCCCTACAACTGACTTCATTAATCGTCGAATCGTTCTTCAATCAGCTTCGGACAATGCTGAAGAAGAAGAATGGCTTGAATCAGATCTAGCGTTCGATTTAATCTGCTTTATGATCTGTGACGGATCGAAAGGCAGCAATCCTGTCTTTTCCCATTCACTTTTTATGTTGGCAGGCGTGAAAGCAGCTTGATATGCAGGCCAAAATAGGTCAAAGAAGTCTCTTTTCGATATTCGAGAAAGTCCTTGACTCTTAAAGATTCAGTCGTTCAGGTTTTGGGAGTAGTAATTGGCCAAAGGGTTGAATAAGCTGACATCCAGAGGTTGAAGACGATGAGTAGAATGAGAAGGATATAGAGTCACGAGCACCTTGTTCTGCTCACACCAGTCAAGAAACTTCATGTTGATATGACTGCCATGCCCGTCAACGAATAGAAGGCGATAATCGCGTGAATTTCTGGCTTTTGACCTCGTATTTCGGTCAAATACGGTAGTGAGCCAAGAATAGGCCAATTCATCGTTAGTTCAGCCAGTAGCGGAGGAAGCAAAGAAGCAGGATTGCTCTTTGGGATCATATTCAGTAAGCCAGCTATTCTGAATATTGCCTGATATCGCCTGATAAATGATCGAAGGGGGTATATCGATCATATTCATGCAAATGGTTGCAATCAAGGTAATCCATTCTCTATTGCCGTCTTGACCAGTGTTACGATCCTAGCTACGCACCTATGTTGGTAGCTATGTTGGTGGCTATGTTGATGGCTATGTTCCTGGCTATCGCCGGCCGCTCGTCACTAGGCTATCGGATTGTTCCGGAGCCAACCCTATTCAGGGTTAGCTTATGTTTCCCTGAGCCATATAGATAGCCGACCCTTCCCTCCTAGATACTTTCCTTCCTTAGCATTTATATACTCGTTACATTACACCCATATGACTCGCTCTATGCTGGCCCCTAACAACCAGCACTCAGCAATTTACCACTGTCTAGATGCTTTAAACTAAAGACTCTTCGAGTCTTTTGAAGCAGTTCAAGTAGAAAGCCCTTTTCGTCCATATTGTATGTGTTTGAAGGAAGAATCTCATATTCTTCGATTTTTTGCTTTACCTACCCTCATATTAGTATGAATTTAAACGTAATGAAGGCACTTACTAGGTCAAAATAAAGCTGATATTGATATGCATTATCGGCTTTTTTCCGCTCTAGATCAGCTCCTTGTAGGAATTTTGACTGCAATATATCTGAATGACGTCGAACGAACTCATAAGACCAGTTTTTGCCTGGCTGTTTTCCAGATATATTATACGCAAAAACACGAATCATCGCATTGGGAGGAGGTATACCACGTTCGATAAGCTTGTTTATATAGCGAATAAGCTCTTTTTCTTGTTGGTTCGAAAGAATTGACGTCGTTTGCTTGCTTTCCTTGACGGAGGCCGTTTTACCCCTATGTCGTCGCGACAGCGTGCTTCGATTGACATTGAATTTCTTTGCAGTTGCAGTGTAGTTAGGTGACTCTTGCAAAGCTAGATCTGCAAGAGCTGCTTCAATTGAAGCCATATTGAATTTGTAGTTGATTTTCGAAGAAAGATGAAAGTAGTAAAGTGGGGTGTGCACGGGACCGGAACGTGCATCGGGCCGGGCATACTCCTATCGCTAGTGCGTTTCATACCTTAGCTGACCAGCCATCGAAACGTCAATTTCCAGGTTACGAGTAATCAATCATGATAACAGTCTGCTGTGAGAGGCTGGCATAATAAACGGTTTTGGACCTGGGCGCGCCATCCACCCTTCTGCATTCTCCCAATCAATATGCCTCAACTTGTATGGCTTGTGACTGGGACCGCGACGGGGATTGGAGAACAGCTTGTTCATGCCATCCTCGACCGCGGCGATAAGGTCATAGCGTCTGCGAGAAAAGCTTCGGATCGACTGAAGGCTCAGAGAGATGCTGGAGCCGCGATATTGGATCTTGATGTCACAGCTTCGCAGTCGGATCTCGATGCCAAAGTCAACGAGGCCTGGAAGATATATGGCAAAATCGATGTACTTGTCAATAATGCTGCCTACATCGAAGCCGGCTTCCTCGAGGAGATTGGGTAAATCCACATTGGCTGCTTGGACCATTTGCTGTATCTGATTCTTGCGGTTCCGGCAGGGACGAGAGAACACGCAATGTCTTTTCGACCAATTTCTTCGGCACCATGAACCTTACACGCGCGATTTTACCGCACCTTCGAAAGCAAAGAGCGGGCACATTGCTTTTCATGAGCTCAATCCTCGCTTGGGAGGCTATTCCCACCTCAGGAGCTTATGCTGCCACAAAAGGGTCCCTTGAAAGTACGTCCCTACGGCTCCATAGTCAGGATTGAGCGTGTTGCTTACTTTGCTTTGAATCAGGTGCTGTGCTCTGTCTCAAAGAAGAAGTGGCCGCCTTTGGGATAAAGACCTGCATGTTGATCCCCGGCCACTTTCGCACTGAGATTCTTTCTCCGCAAAAAATTGTATACGGGGCCAGAGACATATTTGACTATGCGGAAGCCAACAAGATGTGCGAGGCTGCTGTTGTCAGCTTGCACCAGAAGCAGCTGGGCGACCCCAAAGGCGCCGCAGTCCGGATTATAGACGCTGTTCGTTCGGAAGGCGAAGCTGCCGGCAGAAAAATGCCCTCGATGCTGCCCTTGGGCCAAGACGCCGTCGAGATTATCCGGAAACGCTGCAGAGCAACAGTAGAGATATGTGATGAATGGGAGGCTTTCAGTAGCAAGACAACGACGCAGAATCTGTAAGGCCGAGACTTGTCATGGACAGCACATAATTTCACCACATCACAGTACGATGGCTGCACCGATGTGATTAGGATATTGCCCACAGTGATCCCATACACAACGTGTACTCTGTAACGTATATGTAAATGTGCATTATCCTAACGGCCCTTGCGGGTTTATGTGTATGTTTTTATTCAACATGTATTCCTGACTTCAACATGAGCGAACTGATGTAAATAACCTGCAGTTCACTAAATCAAATTCTGCTTTTATCTTTGTAAACGGGTAACCGAAAATCTTTAAAAACGAAAACTCGTGAGAATCGGCACACTCAATGAAGCTTATGACGTCTTGTAACTAATCTTTATAGTCATAAAAAGCGTAATACATATTTGACATGTAATGTACAAGATGCAGACTCAGTGATGTAATAATTTTTACAGTTTCATCCTGTTATGTTCATTTACCATATGTGGTTGTTTGCGGAAGTGACACGAACGATACATGACTTACCTAAATGAGATAGGTATGTACATATGCACGACAACAATACGTACGACAATAACATGTACGATGATGCGATGTCCCCGCTCTAAGCTGTGAAGCTCCTCGACTTATTATATATAAGTACGTTTACTACGAGCTAGTACCCTTTATCATATCACATCACACGGTATAATATCACTCACCGTCATGGCCGACCGCAAAATCGACTGTCATGCTCACTTTGTTCCTGAATGTTATCACAAAGCCCTCCTGGACAATGACATTACGGAACCTGACGGCATGCCTGGGATTCCAGCTTGGAGCGCGGAATCACATCTCGAATACATGAACGTCGGTGTGTTTTTCAACGTTTTCTTCCGCACGTTTGGGTCGAAACCATGGATCTATGACATCTCAAACGTCTACTTTTTGGCCATTTCTGAGAGCAATTCTCTCACGCAATTGTTTTATTGTGTCTTGTGTCTCAAAAAAGTAATTTCTGAATACACATAGGCCACCGGCATCGCCAAGTCCATCCTCAGCCTCTCCTCCCCCGGGACGAATATCTCTTCTGATCCCCTCTTCAATAAGACATTGACGAGGCAAACGAACGAATTCGCCGCAGACGTGAAGCGGCAGTACCCCGATCGCTTCGGCTTCTTTGCCAGCTTGCCGCTTGACAAGGATAACATGGACGCTGCGTCTGAAGAAATTGCGTACGCCCTTGACGAACTAGACGCAGATGGATTCGTTCTGCTCTCAAATACATCCAGAATTTACCTTGGCGATCCGCTGCTGAGGCCTGTGCTGGCCGAACTAAACAAGCGGGCTGCGCTGGTATTCGTACATCCCACCCTTGCTTGCTGCCCACAAATGCATGGGCACGAGCATCATTCGTCACCAGCGGAGCAGTATGCCAATTCTTCGCCGCTGGCAAGTTTATATCGAGCGCCATTGTTCGAATTCTTTTTTGACAGTGCGCGATCAATCCTCGATCTTCTTGTCTCGGGGACGATTCTTCGTTTTCCTCGTGTGAGGTGGATAGTCTCGCATTGCGGAAATGTGCTGCCGAGTCTTTTGGATCGCATGTAAGTCAAATCTCCGGATTTCTTCCCGCCCCTTTGGGATTGAGTTTATCTGCTGTATCGCAAGCCCTTTTCAGGCGATCGCTAAAGCAATGCTCACAGCACACGTTTCATTCCTCCCTTGTCCATCTTCATAGAGTAATCGCTGACCGCATCCTCCTCGATAGTTTCCTGGTATCGCGGCTTGATCAGAAATTCAGTACCACCAGAGACGCTTATGATATCACGGAAGAGCAGATTAAAACCGCGCTCAAAACCCAAATGTGGTACGACTTGGCTGGCGATCCAGTACCGAACCAGGTTTCTGCGTTGCTGAAGTTCACGGGAAGGGAAAGGCTGGTGTTTGGGAGTGACGTGCCATGGACGCCTTTCGAACTCACGAAGGCCTTGGTGGCGAGGGTTGAGAGAGATCTGGCGGATTGTGTTGGACCGGACGCTGTGGAGATGATTTGGGAGGGCACAGCCCAAGGACTCCTCTCCCGGAAGGAAGAAGACGATCCTGCTTCTGATCTTCGATAACGAATATCGCCCATTTTGCTCGGACAGGCTAGCAATATTGCGGCGATCCGAGTGCCTGTGAAGCTGGCTAGTCTAGACGGTTGTGACAAGAGGATATCTATCCTCCCCCACCACCCATCATGTCTTCACATCCTCCATTGCATCATCCCCAAATCACGAGCACAAAGGTGCAATACACAGAAAGTGCAAAGACAGCTACGCCCACGTCACGTCAGACACAGACTCGGTCGAATGTCAATCTACCGAACCTTCTCCGATCTTCGGCTATAAACTTAAGAACACGCCAGATCCGAGCAACTGATTAAATGCGAGCCCTACTTGAGCCGTCCCATCTCCTATGAACCTTAAATACTCGTAACTACCTAGCTATTCTTCACAAGGCACAAAGCACCCAAAAAAAATTGAGAGATTCCAACTCCGGACCCAAAATTGGGGTCTTGCTGTATTACTGTGCTCAACTATATCCATGTTCATGCCTCTCCCACCTTTATGGTCCTCCAAGTCCCGCTTCCCCTGAGACTTGAAGTCTTGGGAAGTGGCAAGTATGCCCAGGGCGGAGAATGCTTACCGCGACGTTTCTCTACAAAGTATTCATCAACCTTTTGGCGTCTTTTCGACATGTGGAAAGGCCCCACCATGAACTTCCACTTCATTAAAACCTTGGGAGTAAAACACCGCTGTACGCACCGGGCGCAATATTGTGAGTATCTCTGATCTTGATTGCCGTTCACAGGATTTTTGTGTGAAGGCTGTATTTCCTTAGTGATATGACTACAGTGGCAGGCTCGCGTTGTGCTGAATGGCAAACCAGGGTACTTCGAACGATATTATACGAGGACAGCCACTGGCTTCGTAACAGCGAGACAGTCTGATATGTATCTCCTAGTAGAGCTAAAGAAGTGATATTGCCACGTCCAACGTAAACCCCGCTTATCAATAGTGGCCGTATATTCTCCCTTCCCTATGTATAGGAGTGGGTATTTTGCTGGAGCTTTGCACGGGCGTGAAACGACGGCCAGAGCTATGGAACCGGATGAGACTGTGACATGAGAGGTTTAAGGTTCGAAATTATGCATCAATAGGATACAGAACTATAGCTGAGACAGTGGGGATGGAAAGATCCGCAAAGATGGGGGATTAGAACAGCAAAGAGCTCAGATGGATACAGCGCCAATGCTACCATAATATATCATCCGGAGGGCGTCTGAAAACGTGTTTTCAATTTTCTCCACTTGCGAACAAAGCAGCTCGATTCAGTAGACTGATGACTCTCGAGGTAAGATATCCTCATTCCAGAAGATGGCGTCGACTTTATGAGATCAACGGGACGAGTGCCTACCTTAGTAGTAAGAGATGTTGATCAATTAATTGAATGGCTTGACGGTAGCCGTTTGACCTTTGCAGGGCTACAGGGCGCCAAAAATCTCGAGCCAGGAGGGGATCGGGGTTACGGTGGTCAACCAGCCTAGGTAGGCTCGGTATGGTTGTTACAAGACATCGATGTTGGCGACGGTACAATAAGTTGCACAATTTAGATATTGACTCATTATTGTGATTTCTGCGCGCTTGTCGGCAGACAAACCTTAAGTCGACACTGCTGCTATGAACAGCAGGGTATGCCATGGCGCACGGAGTAGCAAATATTACTACATAGGAAGTCTACGCTGTTATCGTGTCTCCAGCGACCAGGAGTAGTAACTCTAATTATTCAAGCCGAAGCTTTTCGACGGTTGCGGCTCCTGTGATCGTCTACATCTTCGCATGAATAAATCGGATGTCTGTTGCTGCACAGGACAAGTCAAGATAAGTTAGATAGATTATCTGGCGACAGTTACGTGTTTTATTTCGTGGGCTCCCTAACTTTGTTGCTGTTGTGGCCGGATGGATATCATCTAGCCTGAAGAACGTATGTGTAACAATAATCATTCCTTACAGGTCCAAGTTTATGCAGCCCCTCTACGACTCGAACTCCATGCAGCCGTCTCCCCGTACGCACGCTATCAAAAAGCAAAACTTCACATGTTTACTCAGACGCTCACTATTCGGATTCTTTCCCTCTGAACTAAAGACTAACACAGGCAGGCTCTTCGTATAATCACTCATAGAAAGGAGATCAGAGCGATGATATCGAAGTATGACGAGATTTTCGAGCACCATAGAAATCTCAAGCATGAGCTCTGAATCCTTTTCCATAAACGGTACGTAGAAGTATGAGATCAGTCAAGCACAGCATTATCAGCCAGAGTAGCGAAAGGGGCCTATTGTAGGGGTAGCTGTGTTCATCTACCGAGCAACTGAGAAGCGTTCGTTGAGAACGCTCACGAACAGATCAAGCCATTTCGAGACCAGACTGTCTACCACATCCTACCATGACGAAACGTGACACACGACGTACAATTGCGTAGTACCTCGTTGTTTTTCGGAGGATTTCAAGTAGTAGAGAGTTTGGTTACCAGGCACACCATACAAGGTGATGTTGAGAAATGTTTTGTGAACGAAGTCGAGGACGAACGGCACATCAGCGTGCGATAGATGCCCGCTCAACCCAATAATACTTCGTGCGGAGTTTGATTGCTTTCAAAGTAAGAGAAGCGGAAGATGGAGATGGCATATTGACAGAGTGAAGCACAGATCTTTCTAGAGATGCCCTATATCTTGTTCATTGGTCGGCATCGAGAATAAAAACGTGATTCTTGCCAACATGCTGTGGCACTAGATTATGAGAGTTCAATTGTTCTGCCTTGAAAGCATTAACACAGCCGATGTTTTGATCGTGATAAACGAAAGAGTTGCTGGTCTTCACAATGTATAGAGAAGATAGGCAGGAGCTGTGACAAATCAATGGTGGACCTTAATTCTCATTTTCTTTTTGAGCATGCTAACCTAGGTTCTAGTACAGGATTTTGTACAAGATCTTCCGTACTCCATTGTCCCGGGGTATCAAATGACCTTGTGCCCTAAAAAAGCAAGCTCGACACTAAAGACATAGCCATTGTCGTCGCCAGTATCTGAGTTACCGCTACACATGCAGTTTGGCAGCTCCTACTCCTTCGCTCCTGTCAAGACCCCAACACTCCTTCAAATGTCCTCGTCCATGGTAGTCTCAGAGTCTTTCCGATCTTTCATGTCAGAATTGCTCAGTGTATTGACAAGGCTGACACTGCCTTGGTTGGTTTCCCCTTGAGATATTCCAGCCTTGCCAGTCGTGGTATTTTGTGTATCCCCACCAGCTTCGCCATTGATACCAGTAGCCGGCAGAGACTTTTTTAATGTCTGCTTCAGAAGGCTTTCTTTCCCAGCGCGGATCTTGCGATTCAAGTTCAGATTCAGTAGGCGCTGGCGTACTTTTGGCTGTGCATACCGTACATCGAACAGGTGTTGGCGATGGTGCGGCTTTAATATATTCAACTTCGCGAGGTATTTGGGTTTGAGATCCGTAGAGCTGGTGTCATAGAAGCAGATGTAGTGGCTTTGAGGTACTAAGCGAATCATGTCGAAATTGTCCGGGACTTGGTGGTTATGAGCCGGAAGCTGTCATGATATCAGTACTCGTAACGAACGCATCACTCGATAAGAAACCAAGGCGTACATCTCTGCCGAAGTACCATGCGCATCTTCGTTTGTTGTCCACCAAACTCTTACCAAAAGGTCGAAATAAGATATCATAGAACTCCTGTGCGATCCGTTTGCAGGTTCTGTCCTCATCGTCGTCACTTGACAAAAAGTCGAGATGGCGAAGAGGTAACGCAAATTGGCCAGCTGTATTCCACTTGCAGCTCTCAACGCCGAGCGCAGATCTGAGCGATAGATCCTTCATTTTAGTGAAGGTATTAGGTAGTCATGCGTGGACAAAGTCAACTTTACAGTTAGTGAAGCGTAATGGAGGAAAGAAAGGATGTAAGCAGATTTGTTTACTTAATGGTGTAGCGCCAGATCTGCTTAGTCATCGATATTCTATCTGTTGACGGGACGTGGATTGCCTCAGTTCTCAGACGTGCCAGCATCGCTAAGCCCCTCCGGGTTAGCGCCCTACCTAAGCCCCTTCCGGTTAGCCTTGGCTGACTGCACAGCGTACGGGCGGCACAGACGTGGATATCACCAAGGAAACGTTCACGAGGGGGTCGCCATTTCCGATGGAAATTGCTCTGCACTACTTCCGTACGTCTTATTTATGCACAGGCATGTGCAGTGTATTATCGTTGATTAGAATTTGCCGAGAAATAGTACAGAATTCGTAGAAATCAGTTCAATTACACTGCACTTCGTACATAGCCTGAATGTTCTATAGAGCTTCATAGTAGATGTCTCATACAGTGCTTTATACATGCTTCACACATGATCTCAGTGCCCCATATGTGGCCTATTCAGTGCTTCATATGCGACCTATTCAGTGCTCCATATGTGACCTACCCAGTGCTCCATATGTGGTATATCCAGTGCTTTATACGTGGCCTACCCAGTGCTCCATATGTGGTATATCCAGTGCTTTATATGTAGCCTACCCAGTGCTCCATATGTGGCCTATCCAGTGCTCCATATGCGACCTATCCAGTGCTCCATATGCGACCTATCCAGTGCTCCATACGTGACCTACCCAGTGCTCCATACGTGACCTACCCAGTGCTTCATATGTGGCCTATCCAGTGCTCCATATGTGATATACAGAACTTACACGGCAGAATGAACAAAGATTCAAAACACGCGTTGAATTAGGCCCGAAGAATTCATGAATGGGACGATTATGAGCACAGTACAGGTGCGTTGAGACATGAAAAAGAATCGTAAAAAGAGATAAAGATTAACATAAATCGCGTACAATGTAGGTAACGACAGATGCAGGTAAGTAATGGAAGTATACTCCATATGCGGCCTACTCAGTGCTCCATATGTGATATATTCAGTGCTTCATATGTAGTATATCCAGTGCTTTATACGTGACCTACCCTGATATAGTACTAAATAAAGTACGAGAGATAATATCATCAAATCGACCTACTACTACCCCCTCAGATTCTATTCATCCGGATTCAAATTCGAATATTTGAAACACTTCTACAACTCTCAGGCAAACACGGGATTTGAAAGTACATCTAATCACTTCAGGCCTTGAAGAGAATGTTCGTCAGAAAATGCGTACTTTTACGAAGGGAGCACTAGTCACCTCACGAAGATGTAGGCTTTTGCAATTCAAATTAGCCCAAACACAAGCGGCCACCAATGCTCGAAATGTTCGGAAAATCAATCTGCTGAGGTTTTACAGAGTGGGAGGGGAGGGGTACTGTATGCCTCAAAAGCACATGCTATGATCACTGAAAGGCAAAAATTAGAGGAATTACGGCGTCGAGCATGCGAGAAGCGCACTGAAAAGAAGGTTATTGCTGAGCTGAAAAAGGTATACAAGCAAACAAAGCAATGAAGGAAGATTTGGCAGAGTCAGTATATACAGTACTAATACCGCCTTTAGACGGTAATTTGAACCCTTACTGAATAAGGTAGGTAGATACAGTTAAAAGAAAACCATATATTTTCGCTAAGGTATCTACTTATAGCCTCAGGCCTCCCCTGTAGGCTGTGTAGTGCCTATTGACTTGCATTAGCCTAGCTGAAGTATAAAAGGTACCTACCAAGGGCTCTCGGTAAATCCTAAAAAACGATTCAGTACAACGATAGCATGATTTTGTGCTGGATGGCACCGCTACACTGTGATGGATCACTCTCACTATTGCTAAGATAAAGTATGTAGAAGGAAGCTGCAATGAGTCTCTCTGACTGGCGATTTTGAGTTGCAACTGACTTTGCAATAATATTCACGAACGATAACCGTATTTTGTCCATTTCCGCTATACATGTGTGCCTTGAATAGTACGGATCATGGTTCGTAAAATGCTTTTTTGTGTGAATGATTCAAGCCTACCTCTCGCTACCTTACATACGGTGAAGCCAGCGCTAAAGTACACATGTAATTAGACGGGCTCATTCTGCCTTTGTTTTCGCCTTAATCAGCTCACCTTCAGAGCACATAATGGAACACGAACAAGAGATGGCATTTCAAAGCAAATTCCCGAGCGGGTCGAAGTGGGGACCAAAGGAGGTAGATGCGGTCAGGTTCGCATTGGAGCCCATAGAGCAAGATTTCGCAACTTTTGAGTGTGATGTCACACTTTCTGGTGCAAACCTCCGGATTCTAGCTAGGTTGGCGGATATATTCGCAATACCAGTGGAAAGTCTTCAAAACGATGATGTTACTGCGCCATTCAAAGTATATAGAGCATTCTACGAGCGGCTGGCGGAAGTACTGAGGCCAGAAGCCTTGCCTGATACCTCATTAACACCGCTCACTCGATCTGAAATTCGGTACAATACATCAAGCCCTTTCACAGCCGAAGAACAGCCTAAGACTCCCACGGCTGTACCATCTGATTTCGGAAGTCCAGAGAGCAGTCCGGCTGCGGGAGCATCAAAGAGAAAAATCCGGAATAAATCAACAACAACATCACCTTCAAGGAAACTTGGTCCAGCCATGTCCACCAGCCAGGAAAGTGTAACTACAGCATCAGGCGTCGAATACATGGCAGACGAATCCTTACCTGCATTACCAGAGGGAGAACATAGGGTTTCTTTGGAGAAGCCATTTCGCACTTCGCACGGCTCATCTAGCCAGTTTCATCCGGCGGGCGATAGGACGTCATCTAAATCAGAGGAAGAGCCTAGTCCCTCCTCGAGTCAGACTTCGTCTTCTTATACAGAATCATCGCCCCGTCTACATTCGAAAATCGTACCAGATTCAAATGCAGATGTCCCGGAAGATGAAGTAGTAGCCATGTTCTTCCAATTCTTCGATGTTATCTGCGCAGAGCATGAAATGACTGATGGTATCTCGTTCATACCCCACTATGGGCGTGATCTTGTAATTAGTATTGATGGAGAGCTTGTACACACACGTCCTGACCTTAGACTTTCCGTGATCTTGAGTGGCGAAAGCGTTCGTATTCCTATACTCGACTACGAGGTTCGTGGATTCTCTCAGCTCTGTTTCACCATCATAACCATAGCAGGGCAAACGATTGTCAGGAAAGCCAAATTTTGCGCAGAGAGTCAGCGAAATGCTTGGCAGGTGTTGGTATCAGAAGGCAAGACATCACAATAAGTCATCGTACAGGGTAGGTTCCATCGCTCTTGTGATATAACGTGGTTAACATTCTAGTTAGCCGTATCTCATCTCCGCACGTAATACCGAAATGTCTATCTCCACCTGCAAATTACGCGATAGTTACCTTGAGAACCTCAACTCCGACCTCAAGCTACTAAAGTCGAGAGACCCTATTCAGGTAATGGAATATGTGCCACTTGACATCAGGGAACCAGAAAACAGAGTTTTGGCCGCACAACATATGTACAAACTGATGCTCCACCTCGCGGAACGGGCAAGGAAGGATAAAGTCAGAGGATGAGGCGGTAAAGGGGAGACAAAAAGGTCTGGTTGCTAATAGAACGGTCCATTGAATTTAGCATTATTCAAGGAGCTGTAATATAATTTTTCAATTATGGAATATCGAGAAGAAATCAAGAAATCATTTCAAGTAGAAGGTTTAAGTGTAAACATCACAAAGAAAATTAAACAAGTCTATCTCACAGCATCTCTGCCACTCTGGTAAGAACTAATCCTTCACGTATATATTTGAACCCTTCTCGCCCCTTTCTTCTTGTACCCGAAACGAAGTTGAGCTCTTGATTTCGAAATCAAAGTATTAATGAATAGTACGTTCCTCTAATCCTCTAATTATACAACCAGCAAACACTGACTTCATATCCCATAAAGATATCATTCGTATTCATATTATCTACTTCATTACTTCGCCTTTATGATCAGGAAAAGGTTAATAGAAGATGAAATAAAGTCACATAAGTGAAAATGGAAGAAGCTCAACCTCATGAATTCAATGTAACAGTGCTTTATTTGTCTCTTCGGTTTCCAAGAGTGGAAAACGACAGCGCGATGTCGAAATAATCAACATTTCACGTGTCTGTGAGCTTTTCCACGCTTCTAGGAATACTGCAACACGAAAACCAGCTACGTATAAGATTTCTTCAAGAGCCTAAAGACATCATGAAAGAGGCGACAATGCACAATTTACATATATGGGCAAGTCGGTTATCTTCCATAGTTTCACCAAGCAATCTCGCTTCAAACCAGCTTCCCTGCTTTGCACCCTGAACATGTCTCCTATCTCGCGATGTATACTACACACGAAGTCGAGAAACCCATCAACGCATACTAGCACTTTGCACTGTAAAGATTGCTGTCGTGGAAGAATCCTGACGAATGTTTCAATATTATGTCTTTTGTATTTTCACCAAGCAATCTCGCTCTTCGTCAGTTTATCTGGTTTACAACCTGAACATATCTTTCATCTCTTCATATATGCTATGTACGAATAATAGCTAACAAGAATCAACCCACCGGAAAGAACGCTGTCGTGAAAGAATTCGAGGGGAAATTTCAACACTATGTCTTTACATTCCCACCAAGCAATCTCGCTCTACACCAGCTTCTCCGCTCTTCAGCCCCGATATGATTTCTATCTTACCATATAGTCTACACGCTAATCAGCTGCCTACAGTTTTCTTCAACACGAAGAAATCTGAACTTGAAGTCGTCATGATGAAATAATTCTAGACCAAGTTTTAACTTATATCTTCGACATTTCTAGTACTCGATCATGCTTTGAGAAAGATGCTCGGTTCGACAAGTCTTAGGTAAGTTCAACCGTTCTTTCTTTCTTTCTGTTAGTATGGGTAAATATGGTTGAATAATGAGCGGCGTGGTTCAACTTCGCTAACCAACAGTCTTTCTATTATTGTGTCTTTGTAGCAGGGTAAAGGAAATAGCTTAGCACGCGACTCAACTAAGTTTGAGACAGATCTTGAAGTGGGAAAGACCAATTTGAAAGTTTTGCAAGCATGGTTAAGGTTATTTTTCTTCTTCTTTGCTACATCACTAAATGTTATTGAATCATAGAATTTCATGGTTCCAATTGTTCAAGTAGTACAATCTTCGTTCTTTCATTTTTGAATAATAGAGAAGATAAGTTGTTTCATATACTAATCAACAGAATCAAAGACAAAACTTTAAGGAAAAGAGAGTTGACGATTGAAGAAGATCTCGTTACCTCGTGGAGTCGTGGAAGGGCAAACAATTTGCTTGTTATTTTGCTACATCGAGAAATAATAGGTGATAGGTCTCGAAAATAAAACCATCGTTCTCACAACTAATCATGTCATTTCCTCGTTTATTGTAATCGAATCTGCTGAATATATGACTATTGCTCACTTCGACCAAGTAGACAAATTTCAGAGCGACTAGTCAATCAAAATTCTAGCTATCAGTAAGTTCTTTCGTGTGTAAGATATCAACCACGCAACTGGGAAATAAAGGTAACTAAAGTCGAGTCAGATGAACAAATTGCACCGATAAACGGCTTTATATATTGAAGGAAGACTGTACATACAAATCACGTGAAATCTTTCCAACATTAAACGACATGTTTTTTCTGATACCTAGAACACTCACATGATGTCTTGAAGGAAAAATAGAAGATGCTGACAGTGTGTCTTTTCTAATTGGTTTCATATTACTATCATAAGCCTTTAAGATTCTTTATGCCTGATACAGCAGTTCATCCTCAAGCAGCTAGGCGCAGTAAATAACTTCGACAGGTTCATTAAATTGTAGACATGGTACGAAGAAGATAATCTCTGAGTAGTAACTGAGTGAAGGCTCAAAGCATCAGCGTTCATATTTTCTTCAAGTACGCGAGTGCGCATAATGAACAGACAGACCATGAGCCTTATCCAGAAATGTCATAAGTAAGACGTTGTGAGCGAACTGTAGGAGAACCATCAGCCAAATCAAATAATGTTCCGTCACAACACAACATGACGGACATGTAAAATCGATCTCCGTACTTTCACTTCAAGTTAGATCGTTCACGTCCAAGCCTTTGATTGGGCACTTTACTTGATGTTTTGCATATTTCGTGGTGAACCGCGTCGAGTTTCACGGCTGCTGCGATTGGATGTAGGAAATAGTCGTTGGCGAACTAGCGTACTTTTCCCGGCGAGGTGCTGGGAAAGCAGTATTGACGGAGCCTATGGATTTGCAGAGAAATCGCAGGAAGAGAGATTATGTAAGAATGTTTGCAAATAAAGGTGTAACACAAGTGCCGACTTAGTAATATATTCCTCTCCTCGTGTAGGAGTTCGGAATATCACCTCTTGATGGGCTATAATCGAATGTATAGCCGGCAAAACTCCTTTGCAAGGTCAAAACCTGGTGTTGATGACGGCTATATAAGATTGACGAAAAAAATTCTGTGAAGCAAGCGATCTGCCTGCTTCAGGATTGCTTTAGGGATGCTGATTGGCACTGCCAAAACCATCGGCAATTGTAATTCTATATCGATCTGTGCCTTCATCCCTCCTGATAATATCTTCATGTGGTGGGAAAAAGGACAAAATAATAAGCTCTCCTTGTATTTCATCGCAATAGGGGAGAGCACATCGCTAAGACAATTCTCGATACTCGCTGTCACGATCCTAGCCTTGCCAGGCTCAGCCTTCTAGCCTTGCCAGGCCTATCCTCGCTCCGTCACCTTGACTAGTCCCTATTGGGCCTAGCGTCGGCTGAGGAACACACATATGTAGCCAGCTTCTTTCCTATAGCTACCTTTCTTCCTTAGCATTTATCTTCTAGTTAAATGACACCCCTATCCGACTCGCTCTAGGCAGGCCACTAACACTCGCCTCTCTTGGAGCTCCGAGAAAACACATTCGATGTCCAAAATATTCACACTCTAGCAGAGAAGCAGCCGCATGACAATTGGTCAGATTTGGAGACCTGCAGACTGGTTAAGGAACTTGTCGGTTCGGTCGTTGATATATTCGTGAGTAACTTCCAGGAAAATGTTCGCTCAGGGTTCATTGGGATTGGCGTTGGTAAGCATAAGTATTTTCCTGCTGTTGGAGGACCTGTAGCTTTCTTGATTGCTAAGAGGTCGGCGTGAGAGAGGGTTTCAGAAAAAGGGTTCCAGGCTAGGGAGTATTCTTCTCGTTGCCAGGTGCTTAGCCGACACTGCAAATAATAGGATTCTTCGAAACGTGACCAAGGGAAATGTGCGGTTACCTCATAGCTTGTATAACAATTGAAAAGTTTCTTCTTACCAGAAGAAGGTCCCAGCATTCGCTTGAGGACCTTTGCCTAGTAGCAACTATGAAAATTCTGGCCATATGAATAGCTGCCAACGCGGTAGGCATCGCAGTAGCAGCACTTATTAGAATCGAGGCGGTGGACTTGATAAATCTATTGGAGCTTCTACTCCATGCAGCCACCATGCCTCCCTTCGTCTATCGCAATCTCTGTGCAATCTAGCCCGAACAGCAACGAGTCTGTTCTATTCTAGCAGATCCTTCCAACCCAGCACCTAACGTGTGAGAATCTTCTAAATGAGCCTTCTTGTTATCCGTAGAGAAACGCCATTGCAATTCTTACCGATATTGCCTCTTGTCACTCTGAAACATGAGGGATATGCCTTTCTATGTCCATTATGGCCAGTTCCAACAATATTTTCATGCGCAGTATCAACCCTTCGAGATCCACGAACTCGAAACAGACTTTGGATTCGCAGGGTTCCCAATTCCATAGCCTATGCTCTGTGGAAACACCGAGAAAAAGTGAAACACCATCGCGAAATCGGACCTGTAACAGCGTGATACCCTTGCCACCCACCTTCAAGACCGGAGGCTACGAAGACATACGAAGTTCATCTGAAGTCGAATAGCACAAGAAAAACTATTCGTCTGAGCTGCATCTTCGACATAATAAGAAGCCCTTCTGTGTCCTCGATCTGGCAACGTGGATGTCTATTTCTTCGTATAGATAGGAGCTCAAAAGAAGCTTCGAGTACCCGCTTATTATAGACCTAACGGATTACATTATTGAGGCCTTGCTCTGATAGGCCGGCATGACAAGAATTGCTCGCTTCACGCGTTAATTTGTAAGACCGTTGCAAGGCGGCTGGTCCCAGGTTTGAAGGTTCCAGAATTCCGATACTTATCGGAGAATGAGGTTCTGCAATTTTGGGCCGACGTTGCGTGTCCTTGAACATGGCGGACTTTTATCCTTCTCGCAGCAGGCAGCCGTCAGAGCTGCGCTACCAGAGCCGGTTATAATGGACAGAGGCAACCATGCCTAGAAGAGATATATCAAGTCAAGGCTTTATTTCAATATCGAAGTAATTGCTCGTTCAGGAGATAGGGTAACATAAGCACTGAGAAACTTACTGGGCAAACAATGACTAGGTATGGCTGTATCCTCAGCACATTCGAATAGCAAGTGGCAGACAATGCTTCTCGCGGTAAGTTCAGAAACAAAGGCCACAAGAAGTTTGCAAATAAAATGTATAGAAGACGTGATAGATTAGATCGAAAAGGGTATAGACGGCTCAAAGGTCGAACGTCGTCGCCAGTCTAAAAGATTTCTCAGTAGTGTCCGCGAAAGGGACGTTAAACTATCTAGCGCCTCTGTGTAACGCTCGCTACCCACAAGCTCATTCTCCAGTTTCCGATAGAGTTCCTCCACTTGGTCATGACAAGCCAATTTACGGAAAGGATCAAGATGAGGAAGCCTTTGAACTAAATTAGGCCTGATTAAAGTAAGATCCTTGTGATGTGGTGGTCCAGCATCATCGATAGGTCGATCAGTTGTTGCAGAACCGGGCAAAAAATTTTCGAAGGAGAAATCTGGGAGCAGTAACGTCTGTTGGAAGGAGCTGGATTCGTCCCCTGAGCTAGAACCCGCAGACCCCTCTCCATCAGAGTCTTGAGGTAAATTGGGGGTGACTGGATGGCTCGTCGCTCGGCTCGACATGCTTGAATCCTTCGGCGTGCGTAGCATAGAAGGCAGTAAATCTGAATTATTCGATATACCAGGTTTAATATGCAACGCAGCTGTTCCATTTATCTTCTGACGCTTATTTCCATGCCAATTAATAGGTGAACATATTTTATCTACCGAAGCTGACTCCGGTCCATTCTTGTCGAAATTAGGATTAGGCTCTTCCATCCTACGCATCCATCTTGACAACTTCTCTGCCGTGGCTGTAGCATCAAAGTGATGTCCCCGAAGATGCGTACTTGTATAGTGTTCGGAACTATAGCGTTTGCTAGCGGCGCAGGGCTTGCATTTAGCGAGAAACCTTTTATCTATCGATATATCATCGCATATCCAGACCTGACGAGTAGCTTGGTGAAACCGTCTGACGTGTTTCTTCAATGCGTATTCATCGTGGAATCCATCCATGGATCTGTTACAGTAATCACATAAAACTCTTGCTCTTCGAGATCGTACAGATCTCTTGGGCTTTTCGAGAACTTGAACATGTTCGGTCTTGGCTCGAGGACTTGTTGTGTTGGAACTATTCTCAAAACGAGTATCTCTCTTTCCAGACAAGTCTTGCTGGTGCAGATGGTAAGGGTTCATAGCTTCCATTGTTTGGGCAGTGTATGCTAACCCTCCTGGGCGAACATCTAGAGACGAAGTATCTGATAATAACTTTGCAGGCTCTAGGCCTCCATTATCGAAAATTGGTAGGGTAGCTTCCAAGTCCCACTGCAGTTTCGCATCCGCGGCATCGGCCACTTTCAAAAGTTCTGTTCTTCCTAGACTCACCAGGTGTATGAAGTACTCATCGATGTCATTGATGGTCTTGGTTTTCAAGCGGTCTGCTATCTTTATAAAATCTCGACCACACTGTTCCAAAAGCTCTGGGAACTCCTGTTCTTCTGTCACAGACCAGTACGGCCTTCTTTTGCCAAGAGAGGAATTGGAAGAAATATTCAAGTCATTTTCGGCATTATCGAATGGTTTCGGAAAATTTTGCTGCGAAACAATATCGCTTTGCGAATTGGCTGTGCTACTACCAAGTCTTGAATTACCAAAATTAGCGAAGGCAGGGAAATCCGTAATGGCTTTCTCGATCTCTTGGTCGCAGATTACTTTGATTTCTTCACCCTTTTCTGAATCCACCATTGAGCTTGAACCTCCCGATAGTTCCCGAATATCATCTCTGAAGTCTGTTAGAGTTTCGTACTGCTCTTCTTCCACCTTAGCCCGAATCGAGTTCAGGACTATTGTCGAAGAGTTTTTCAAAAGACTCTCAGACTCGACTTTTGCCAAGACTTGCCGAAACCCTTTCTGGAGAACCTTACGACCTCGTCTGTTCCAGCAAGTAGATCTGCGAGCGGACCCTGGGTAGCTGCCACAATCAGGATCGAGTCCGTTTCTCGATTCGGTAGAAGCTTCGAACAAGCTAGTTGGTATCTTGAAATCTTCAGCGGACATATGATAACTTTGAGTATGTCGCTCAAGATCTTTCCGCGAGCTGAACCCTCTTTTTGAGAAATCACACTGGAGACAAGGGAACGTTGTTAGGTGACTTTGTTCGTGAGCATCACGGTCGCCAGTGGTGTCGAAACAATGGGTACAGTTGAGAAATCTGCAAACGAAACTGAACCGTTCAAGGAAAGCTTGAAAATCAGTCTGGTCTAGGTGCGGAGGTAGCCGGGAGTCTTTCTTCAACAACAGCCGTTCTACAATATCTCGAAAACGGCAATCAATAAGACTCAGATACGTCTCATCTACTTGAAGCTGCCACTCTTCCTGGGCGCGTAAATCGCCGGCGGGGGCTTCTGTACTTTTCGTTTTTGACTTGAATCGTAGCCAGCCTGAAATGAAATTGGATAGTGACGGGTGCTTTTGGAGTTTGCTGAGGCCTCTTGAGGGAGGCTTCGAAGCTGATCCCGTGTCAGGTTCAAACCAACTCAGTGGGTGGGTTCTGCAGACGTTAGAAAATGCCTCTAAGACCTCGATTAAAGCGTGGTCCAGCTCCCGTGTGTTTTCCAAATAAGCTAGTACGTGCTCGGCCCAAAAATGATGGCCGTATGGCTGGAGACCATACCTTCCTTGCACGGCATAGTTTTCAAGATCTGCAGCGGTTGCGCCATCACTATGTCGTGGTACTATGACCAGGGCGGTGGTCAAGTTGACAATGCAAGAAAACGCAATGTTAAAGTGTGCTTTAGCTATTTCGATGAATGGGCCGCTCTGCTCGTCGAGAAGGTATTCTTTCGCGGAGAAGTGTACCAATTTTAGAATACCGTTGCTTGAATTCTCTAAGAGAGGGGCACAGATCTCAACGATGTCCCGCTGTGGGTTCTTACTTCTTGTCTTCTTGTTCAGAATGAGTTGACCAGGATATAAGGCTATTCCATCGGCAACCTCATGGATCGAGATCGGGCGATATGCTGCGCTTACCCAAAATAAAATCTTGAAGACCCTTTCTTTCAAACGGGAGTCTAAACTACGAAATCGTGACATTATGAGTCCATAAGCTTCGTCTAACCCATCTGGCAATTGCTCGATTGCACGCTCAAAGTCCAGATCTGACATCTGCTCCTGGAGCATAGTGCACACTAAACGGACCCAAAGAAACATTCCCTTCGCATTGCTTTGTAATCGTTGTTCCACGCGATCCATTAATGCGGGCTCCTTCTCTGGGCAGTGTTTCTTTAACTCTTTCACCTTGTTTTGAATGAAGATCGTGAGGCCGTCCGTTGTTCGTCCGTCTAGTTTAATGTGAGTCTTGTTTGACATTGCGTTTCGGATCGTAGGTTCTTCTCGGCTGGAGATAAGCAATTTGCAGGTGTCTCCGGCATGTTTTTGAAGTTCTAAGAGGCTCCCAAGTACTTCCCTCTGCGTTTGGTGATTGTATTCGTCGATACCGTCTAGGACTATGCGTGTATTTGGGATGGTAAACAGAATCTCTTTGAGTATCCTTTTCATGGCTGGAAAAGAGCGGCTGGACCCTTTCTGAAGATAAACCTGATAAACAAGCTCGGCCATGTCAAGGTGAGACCTCAGCAATTGTATTGTCAGTGTACGCAAAATCGTAGCATGGATATCTTTATCGTTTTGCTGATGACCGCAGAAGTAATAAATAGAGGATAAATCTTGGTGGGTTTCTAGATTCTGGATGATCAACGAACAGAGGAAACTCTTCCCTGCTCCTGGAATACCGGTCATCCAACATACTGGTCCTCCATTGGTATCTTCGATCCATGAACAGATCTGCTGGTCCTCAAGGATCCAATTGCACGTCCCAGGCTGACGGTTATCAGAAATACGATGGAGATAATCCTCCTGGCCATCTTCTTCTGCTGATAACCACGTAAAAACTTCCTGTGTGGATTGGGATTTCCTGTGTCGCTCGAAATGTTCTTCCTCGAGCTCACGTTTGTCCCGCATTATTTTCATCTCCGAAAAATGTGTGGCTGCAGCTTCGCGGTCTAGAAGGTCGCAATGGGACCGCAACTTTTCGATAATCGACTTAAAGCGGCGTTCGAAAAGGCCCCAGTCGAAAGCGAACCAGACATGCCAGGCCTTGCGGCGGAAAAATTTGTATGCTCGTCGATAGAACTCGGCTATATCGCTATATATTAACCCCAGCGCTTGTTCGAAGTCCCCGATATCTCCAAATGTTGCTTTCAATCTGTCTAGTCTTGGCAAATACCTGGCTATATCACTGAAAGCTTGGAGTAATTTGTCCATGACATCTGAATATTGTCTTGATAGCTGACACTGAGTATCAGTCATGCTTTGCGAAGGAATATGTCGGGAGACTTTACGAGTAGCATCAGCTTTATCGGTCCCTACAGTAACGATTAACCAACCGTGGGCAATGATAGGCATATCACAATTACCCAAACAAATGCCATTGGGGAGAACCCTTGACAGAACACTTCGATTGTCGGCGCATAGCTCTCCAAGGTCCGAAGAAGCGGCTCTAATCTGCGCATGAAACGGAGATCCAACCGGGCACCTTGTTCCTGCTCAATCTCACGAGCTGCTTGCCATACCTCTTCTAAATTGGTATCACGAAATGTGTGAGCATCTCCATGGGTGATAGTTGACTTCAATTGATCAAGAGACTTCTGCACTATTGCCCGTCCTGTTGCCATAATATTGCATTCGGTGTCGATTGCTCTCAGAGGGTTGAACACCAAGATACTACTCGTGCTTCCTTGTGCGCGATGGGTGTTATCCATATAGAGTACATCTGGCAACTCTTGAAGTTACGTTTTCCGCTATCGGCATATCAATGCGCCTGCCTTGCGATTGTCTGTCAATCGCATTTTACTCCCAGATAACGTACTACAACCTTGATGCACCTGTGCGATGGCGAAGTACATATGCATATTGGCGAAGTAGCATACACGAAAGGATATCTTGACTCTGATTCGCCGTGATAGAACACTCTAGGCCAAGAGAATTTGGAGCCAGGTGGATCAAGGCTGTGCCTCACCAGGTATCGAGGTCAGCAGTGGAGGCTGGTAAGCAGTCACGTGATCAGATCGCAGTCCGATTGGCTTCAGAGGCAGCTGCTGACCTACTAGGGTCAAGGCTTCCAAAACAAGGCGAACGCCCTTGACGCCCCATTACTACTGAGAGGAAAAACATGCATTGACGCATTGGGTGCAAAGCGCAATTAACGTGTTGATGCATGATTGGCCCTTAGATGAGAGCAAACCACTCTCTAGGCCAAACGTTCGGCGAAGCGTCGTAGCATTGCGGAGCTCAGCTGGCGGACTACGCCATTAGTTCATTGTACATCTACGAGGCCAAATAGTTCTGCTGAACTGGGCCACCTCCTTAAGATCATCACATCATATCAACTCCTAATTCATGAGTAGCATTGAGCCGGCATTGATCTCTTTACTATGAAGCATGCACCTAGCGACGAAGACGTCACTTTTCCGAAGAAGCCGGTGAAAAGGGTGATAGCAGAAGGACAACTATTTTGCTTTGGGATGGTGCGTTACAACACTTTGCTTTTGGACCTCCTTTCTCTTGCTGTAGATGAAGTTGCCAGTCGTTCCTCTAGCAAGATTTCTCTCCCAGCCAGGGGAGCATTGTGTGTTCTCTGAATGTAGAGAATATCCTTATCTTCGCTGATATCCGTGCCAGATTGTTAGTCTCTGTTTCACAACCTCGGAGAGCTATAAAGCTCACGAGACACCAATTCCACTTGATGTTCTGGAAGATTCCCATACGCTTGTAGTTCATGAAACGAAAAGCCGCTTTGGGGTTCTCGACCGTAATAGCAAAGATATTCTGGAAGTTCTTCGCAAAGACATTGATGTTCAGCTTTTCGCGGACCTCCCGCGTTTGCCAGTCAACTCTCGTAGGAATAATAACAAACCAAGCAACAGCAAAAGAACCCAGAGGCTTGGCCCACCTTTGGCGCTATATGTGATACTTTACGGAGCTCCATCTCTTTACGAGCCTGTGGGCCTCTTTGCAGCCAAGTGCAATCTTTTTTTACAGCACCCTAGTAATTGCAATAAGAACGTCCAATATCGAAATCCACATTGTCTATCTCCAAAGGAAGGTGGCATTGTGTACACACATGATCTAAATGACAGCTCGTACATGGACGGTGGACAGAACTTAGAGCTGTTCGCTAATCCCATGGATCTTTTCATCGATGGCGCGGAACAAGAAGCACTTGCAGGCACAGACCCGCCACTGGCTCTTCAAACCACACTGTACAAGCATCAGATGCAGGCTCTTACTTTCATGATGCAAAGAGAAAGCGGCTGGGCATTGGATGGCCACCATCAAGATATGTGGAAAGAGCAGAAAGATGCCCTTGGCCGAGTGTCGTATTTTAATACTATTTCGGGGCAAAAGCAGACTAGACCACCACAACAATTTCGAGGTGGTCTTCTAATAGATGCACCTGGCTTAGGGAAATCACTAAGCATTATTGCCCTCATTGCATCAGATTTTGACAGCAAAGCACAGGACGATTGCCAGGAGGCGTCTTTCTCCACAACTTTGCTGATTGTCCCCCAAACATGTAAGTCTACGACAAGCATTCCTTGAAGATTGAACGTACTTACCAAAGTAGTAATTCAGACTTGGAAGGATGAGCTACAGAGGTAAGTGGTCCTAGTTCGGCAACTTTATTGAGTTGATGTAGTAACCATCGTAGACATCTACGGTCGGCGGATTCATTAACGTATTGTGTCTATTACGGAAAAGACAGAACCAAGCATCTCAATGAACTCGGAAAATATGCGCTAGTCATTACAACTTATTCCATTGTTCGTCTGGACTGGAAGAAAACTTTGACCACAACTGCCGAACCCCCTCTTAGCCTACATACTGTAAGGTGGGGCAGAGTGGTATTGGACGAGGGTATGTCCCATCCTAAATTCTGAGCGAAGACGTGCGGGATGTGCTAATTGAATTAGCTCACATTATTCGAGAACCGTCCAAAGCATTTGCGAAATCAGTGTGTTGTCTCAAAGCCGAAAAGAGATGGGCAGTGACGGGAACACCGATCCAAAATCGCCTCATGGATCTCTTCAGTCTTTTTAAATTCCTCCAGTGCGCTCCATTTGATGATCTGAAGGTTTTCAATACTCATATTACCCAATATTGGAAATCTAGGTCCGATCCAACCTCATTCTTGAAACTAAAGACTCTGGTCAATTGTCTTTCTCTCCGGCGTCCAAAGTCAATAATCGAGCTACCAGATCGGATGGACGAGTCGGTCGAGCTTGAATTCACTGAGCAGGAAAGGGGGTATTACCAACAGGTCCAAGCTAGCACCCTGCACAAAATTGACTCAACGAATGCAACAGATAGTGGTGCAACATTTTTCAACACGTTGAAATGGATTAATGAGCTCCGTCTAATATGCAACCATGGAATAACCAATAAGAAGGCAATGGCCAGCTTGAAGGACAGCCCTGCAGAAAGTTTAACGTGGACTACCCAAGAGGCGCAGGCACGTTTCAACCAACTGGATGAGGTTGATCTTGCCAAATGCTCCAATGCAGAATGCCGCCAAGACTTATCTTCTGCATTGTCTAGCGAAACTGATTCAGAACATGAAGATGAGCCTTGGATCAACGAATTGCTGAAACTCTTGTGTTCCTCGTGTGTTGAGAAAGATACAAATACTGCCAGGCGATTCAAAATCTGCAACCACTTACCCAGGAACCATAAACACCTTGTTGTGCCAGATACGCATGTCAGTAGAACCTTTGAGCCTTATACCACAACGGGTCAAGAAAATCTTATTACGGAAACCGCAAACAATGTACCTAGTAAGATCAAACGGGTTGTTCGGGATTTATGCGATACTCCGGATGGCATCAAAAGGTTGGTAACTTAACTAATCCATCTCAGCCGCTAACGTACCCTCTAGCGTTGTCTTCTCTTGCTGGACGAGAACTTTCGACATCCTGCAGCCTCAACTTTGGGAGAAGTCCATCAGATGTGTACGCTTAGATGGGACCTTGACCGCCTTGGGCCGAGCGGGTGTACTCCGGGTCTTTAGAACCGAACCCGATATCACCGTTCTCCTCGCTACTATTTCATGTGGAGGTATTGGCCTCGATCTTACAGTCGCCTCACGGGCATATATCATGGAGCCACAGTGGAACCCAATGAGCGAGTCCCAAGCGCTAGACCGTATCCATCGATTGGGACAAGATAAGGAAGTTAAGACAATTAGATACATAATGAGAGGGTCGTGGGAGAAAAATGTGCAGAAAATGCAGCGGCGTAAACAAGAACTTGCGGACCTGACGTTGAAAGGTGGCGCTGTTAGGGACGAAGATCTGTCCTACGGTCGACTTCAATATCTCAAGGAGCTTATTGGCTAGAAGCTCATTGCTCTGCCTCGCAATAAGGAGGCCCCACGCTCTAGTTGATAGAATCCTTGCCAGACTACAACTATCACGTTGATGAATACAAGCTGTGCGATTCGATTTTGCACTTTGCTGGAGAACTTCAACTGAATCGAGCGGATTCCCCTTCTGACAGCTGCTTGCTCTGAGAAAGGCGTTGATAGTCAAAGCTAGGACAACATTTCCAGCCCTAAAAGCTCAAACTGGTCCATCAATAGCACCGTAGCCCACACACACAGTTTAGTCGGAAGTCAGAACAGAAGCTCGTAATTCAGTTCTCATGAGAATAATATAGTTACAACCCTTGTACACTTTTCGAAGCTTCTTAAGTCGCTTCAGCATTTGACCACTGCCAAAGGCACAACTCCACGTCACTAACAAGTTATGTTCGAGTTTTCGACGAAGTTCTTAGATCGGAACTTTTAGTAGAGATATTTCTTCCAGTACAGTTCCGATGTTCTAACCCCAGACCTTGAGAACATAACCATATAGCTGAGCTGCGTAAGGGAATAGCAAGTTAAGAGTTCACTGCAGTGATTCAAACTACGAGAATCCACCTATTTTGATTGGTTGGCTAAGCGAGGTTGATGGCCTGGTGAAAGTTACTACTACGAGGTGATGCTTTAAAGTATTGGAAATGGCCACCGTACAGCCTTAAGGGCCAACGTAGCTGATTACATAAGCACTTATATCTATCATATATTTCAATATATATCTTATAATCATTCTATTCGC